>ERZ808046.1299-NODE-1299-length-11692-cov-15.604563_pt1 | contig 11692 bp, 12 predicted proteins | sample MGYA00380196_ERZ808046 | MGnify/ENA primary metagenome ERZ808046 (study PRJEB31490, sample SAMN06133421) | mouse gut metagenome | isolation source: Z6_2 | host: mice | place: China: Chengdu | collected 2015-05 ...
ATGCTCCACACGGATTCAAAAATTTGCGCCTTTGTAAATACCCGCCCCGGACTGGCGGCAAGGTAGCAGAGTGCGCCATACTCTAAACGTGTGAGGTATATGTCTGCCCCGTCTTTTAATACCCTGTGCTGGTGCAGCCTTATTTCCAATCCCGGAAAAATCAGTACGGGGGAGTGCGGCGGTTGTATCGCTTCAAGTGGTATCATATCAGCGAGGGCGGCTATGGCTTCCTCAACCGCTTTTTCTTCCGTATCTTTGAATGTAAGTATAAGTATTTTACCGACAAATCTCACCTCCCGCTATTAACACTTACGATTAAAAAATTCGTACAAGTCATTCACACAATAATACACACGATTAGGGTTCTCTTTTTCCAAAATATCGCTATTATAGGATTCCTGCCATGCCGCTGAAAAGCAAACCACTCCTATGTCTTGGCAGTCTTTTATATCTTGAATTGTATCTCCTATATAGCAAAATTCCTCTTTGGAAACAGAATATTTTTTCAAGAGATATTCCATATTCTTTTTCTTATTCGGGGATATTTCCGAACCATATAATGTTTCATCAAACAATTTTGATAAGCCCAATTTTTCTAAAGAGATAGAACAGCTTTTTTCGCCTTTCCCTGTAATCAATGCTACAACAATATTCTTCTTTTTCAAAAAGATAAGCAGATTCAATATTCCGGGAAATACACTTGTAACCTCATTGTGCAGCGATTCGTATTGAAAATAAAAATCCTCAATCGCCAATTCCCAATTTTGACCAACAACAGCCTTTACCATACCGATTTCATTCAGTCCAAATGTATGTAGGATTTCTTCTGTGCTAAGTTCATGGTCTGTATAAGGGGATATGCTGTTACGAAACGCTGTTATGCACATTGGAATAGTATCGGCTAATGTTCCGTCCAAATCAAAAGCAACTATCTTAAACATTACATATTTCCTCCGTTAATCTTTCGGATTACACGACAAGGATTGCCTACTGCCAGTGAGTTTGCTGGTATATCCTTTGTGACAACGCTTCCAGCCCCTATAACAGAACCATCGCCTATTGTTACTCCCGGAAGGACAATTACGCCCCCGCCCAACCAGCAGCCACTTCCAATTTTTATAGGCAAGGCGTAGGTACGGCAAAAATACTGTTCTGTTTCCATGTTCCAGTTTGGTGTAAGTCTTTCTGACAGTTCAACAGGGTGTGTTGCTGTATAAAGCTGTACATTTGAAGCAATCAACACATTATCGCCAATCGTTATTTTGTTACAGTCTACGAATGTGCAATTCATATTCACGGAAACATTGTTTCCGACATAGATATTTCTTCCATAATCGCAGATAAATGGAAGCCCGACAGATACATTTGTGCCAATTCCCCCAAACAACTGTTTTAAGATATTTACTTTTTCTACTTTCTGCTCATATGCAAGGGCATTATATTTCTGCAATAAAGTTCTCGCATGACCTTTTATATCTAAAAAGATTTTATCATGGCAGTTATAATATTCTCCCGCCATACATTTTTCTAATTCAGTCATAATATCACCTCCATGCCTTATGGTAGGAAAAAACCTGTCACAAAGCAAGTAACAGGCTGTTTCCTTATATTCTTTTTGCAAGCGTTTCAATAACAAAAACGACAGGAATTTGTGTTGTGCCGTTATATCCCCCGTTAATTCGTTTGGTATTCAAGTTATAAGAGAAATTCCAATCCGACAATTTCGCTAAGGTTGAGAATGGGGAATTAGTAATACTTAAAACACAACAATTCTTTTTCTTAAACTGGCTGACTGCTTCAATCAATTTTTCAGTTTCGCCGCTTTCTGATAATGCTATTACGGCTGTGTTTTTCCAGTGGAATGTTTCTATCGGATAAAATACATCTTCCAGTCCTACGGCAAAATGCCCCATATTGGAAAAATATCTTGCTCCGTATTTTGCCAACGTTCCCGATGATCCCATACCTGTAAAAATTATCAAATCAGCTTTTCTAAGAATGTCAATCGCAAACAATAATTTTTCCTCAAAGGCACTTGAATTTGCCCTTATAAAAAAATCTGAAAGTTCCTGTAAATCTTCCATAGGCGGACAGGTAGCCTGTAAGGTAATTTCTTTTTTCAGAGCTTCTTTAAATTCGGAATACCCATCAAAATTGTTTTTATTGCAAAAGCGCAGGATTGTGGAAGTTGATACGTGGATTTCTTTTGCAAGCTCCCTAATAGTCATATACTGGATTTTGTCTATATTTGAAACAATATATTTGTAAATACGAATATCTGTTTCGTTGTACTTTTGTATTTCTTCATACGAAAACATACTGTATTTCCTCCCAAACATTAGATGTTTCGATTATATACTGATTTCATGTGCTTTACAACTACTGGACATATACAGGAATAAGTGGGTGGGATTCCGTAGTAGTCGGCATTGTCGGTAATGTGTATAACTGGCTGTCTTTTGGAATTGTGGGTAACTCTGTTTGCAGGATGTGGGAAAGTTGCCCTTTAACTTTTCCATGTGCTGTGAATAGAGTTATCCATGATTCCATAGCCAGTTATGCACATTTCCACAATGCTTGTCTTTTGGTCGTTGGTTCGGAAAAGAAAAGCCCTGTATGCTATTATATACAGAGCCATTCTAATCTTTTTACCCTCTACATAGAGCGTTTTCTTTCTGCAAAATCCATTTTACAGAGTGATACCCGCCTTTTTAGCAAAATAGTCTTTTTTCCCGGTAAGTTCCGACTGTTTTTCCTTTGGCAGATTGTTGAATAAATCATCATAAAGAACATCAGCTAACTGCATTTCTCTCGCAAGCAAAAATACATTTAGACTAAGCCATTCCTCCCAAAGTCCCTCAAATAAGCTGTTACTGTCTGTATAGGTGTCAAGCTCCTCAAAGCCATATGACGTTGTATAGCATTGCAGTTTAACAAAGCCATACCTGCCAGCATCAACCAATAAAATATCTTCGTCCTCTATTTCGTACAGCTCCTCAAACGCATCAATCACTTTACGGCACTTTTCCCGTTCTTCCTCTGTGATATATACTGTTTTTTCCATGCTCATTTACCTCTATCCTTTCAAATTGTGGAATACTGTTTTCAGTTTTCTTCTACTTCTGAACCACATATTTGAAATGCCATATATGCCATTTTATACGGAATAGAGGTTGGCTGTCTGCATTTATCAGTGTGTTACTTTATGGCACATGAGCATTGGCTCCGGGATTGTCATTGCCATAACCTTCCAGAAGGTTGATGACGCCCCATGCGCCGGGGCCGGCGCCCAGAGCAATAACCAGGATTTTCAGGGTATCAATCGCACTTGCAAAAAAAGCCATATAGTTCCTCCTTTAATTTAAGAAATATTGTTTTTGTGGTGTGGCCGTTTCAGGCCGAAAACGAAAAAACGCCCCTGTGCTTCAAGAACATTTACAAAAAGCACAGGGGCGGCAGAGTTCAGGATATACCTAAAAAAATATTCAGTTGTCAGGGAGGGGCACGAATCCTCAATAAAACCTCCTTCCGGTGAAAAGAAAAAGCCCGTCAAAGACAGAAACTTTAACAGGCAGCTACATCATCCTGCAGCCGGAGCCTCCAAATCCTCCGCTGTGACCTCATAATTGCGGTACAGCTCGCCGGGGCGGACTGGCAGCCTGGTTGACAGAAATTTCTCAATGTCAAAAGCGTTCTTAGGGGCATAATCCGACAGATATTTATAGTTCGGGTGTCTGGTAATATCGTATTTACGGGAGAGGAACGGCCGGACGCCCCTGATCTGCAGGAGGCATTTCCCGCCGTCCATCACGGCCAGCTCGTCCACCGACATTAAATCCTTACCATATTGTCAAGTGGTGAATTCAAACTTTTTAAACTTTATATCTTGGCACGAATTGCAGCTCATACTATATCTTGTATTCATTTTGATAACATGATAAGATAAATACAAGAATTAGTATTTAAATGATATTTTGAGAGGTTATTATGGCAAAAAAAGATAAACAAATGATTAAAATTATATATTTTGATGAAGGTTCTGTGACCGATTTTATTTATGTATTGAATGGCGGCAAAAATACAGATAAAAAAGAACACATTATTACAAAAACTACAGAACTTGCAACTGGGGCTGAAGCTGAAGTTAGTAAATCATCAAGTGTGCTATCTATTCTTTCTGCTAAAATCGGAGTTGGTGCTAATGCGGACTTTTCCAGAGAAGGTAATACAATCATTACAAAAGCAATCGAAAACACACTTTTAACAGATTATTTAGAATATATATCAAAAAATGGAAAATCATATATAAAAGTCTTCCCAGATTGTAAACCATATCCATATCCTAAATCATTTGCGTTTTTTAAAATGCTAACACCTTATTTAAAAATGACGAATGGACAAATAGAAGTAACCGAAGGACTCTCACTAAATTTATCTCTTATGGATGAAGCACTTGATAAAGGGAGAGGATATTATGAGTTGATGGTTGATTATAATGATGAAACTGCAGTATTACGTTTTAATATTAAAGCTTTTAGAAATAACTACTATATTTCTTGAGAGTTAAAAGTTTTCAAGAATGATTGTATTATTTTATGACATGAAAAATGAGCCTATTTTTGAATTAGGCTTGTAAAAATAGCGGAAGGAATGTATTGTATAAGTTAGAACCAGTGGTTTTGGATGATTCTGAGGGTTAAGCCGTTTCACTTTCTTCAAAATCAGGTTCCTGCATGCTGAGAATTAATCGACTTATGTATGAATGGCGGTTCAGAGACAAAAGTCGGAAAAAATGTTTTCTCAGATATTCTATGACAGTTGCCTCGGACACCCTGCCTTCGCAAGATGTCCGAAGGTAACGGTTCTTTGCAATCATTTCTACAAATGCCGGCCTTAATGCAATCATCTGGATAAGCCCCATGGAAATCTCTGAACAAAGTACAAAACGCTCAATGGCGTCAATGGCCAGCAAAACGGATTTCTGATCCTCTTTTCTGACCGCTTCCAATGGGTCCGGATCTGATTTCTTCTTATATTTATTGAGTTTTGGCAGCTTTGAATTCCAGAAATGGTAGGAGAATCCGTGGATCTGCTGTTTTAGTTCCCGGAACATGCACTCGATCTTAAAGCGGTGGGCATATGCTTCGATAATAAGTGTTGGGGAAAGTTCCAAATCCGTGCTGACAAGGATGGATGTCACACTGCCATATCTCACAAGCACAAACTGAAGTTCCTGATAAAGCTTCATGCCCCAGAGGAGGTTTTGCGACAGGTATTCTACTGCCTGTTCCTTTCCATACATGGATACCGTTGTCTTTACGAAATCCTGCTGACGGGACGTAAAAAGTTCTTTCAGCCTGACCGCATCCCCTTTTTTCCGGGGACGGCCGCGGTGTGGGACGGCTTCCTTTTCCGGTTTCAAATAAGCAGTACAGTTAGTCTTTGCCCTTGTAATAACATCAAGATGATAGGGGGAGGCGGCATTGAGGGCTTGGAGTTCTTCGAGCAGGGGCACGGTCAGAAAGTACCGGTCCAGTGCAAAATAGACATCCTCCGCAAAAGTCTGTGCAATGGCATGTCCATTGCGGATCATCTGGACCACATGGGTCATGGAACTGCTCAGGCCCCCGCCAATCCAGGATGCGGTTTCCTTCAGACCGTCCTGGATTGTCAGGTCAAGGGGTATACAGAAAGAGTTCAGGTGGTTCCCGATGGCGGCGCCGATACCGCCAAACATATGGCCGTGGATGAACTGCGGCTTGGAAGAATCCTCCGATTCCTGACATAATTTCTTTACTCCCGGCATATATCGTGCTTCCTTAGACACCTTGCAGCCATCGCCGAGCAGCAGAGGACGGCCAGCAATACGGATAAATGGAGCATTTTTGTGAATGAGCTTATGCCAACAAAGTTTCAGCTGTGTTGTTTTAAAAGCAGCCGACCGGAAGAAATGAAGCATCGTTTCGTATAGATGCCGGTCAAGAGAGAGGGCACGGATAAAAGAAGTAACGCCTAATGAGTCAGAACGGATCAATAAGGAAGAAATGATAACAAGGAACCATTCGTAGGTTCTGGTTCTGGTGAAACAGGAACGGAACTCAGAGAGTAATTTTTCAATAAATTTCAACATAATGTGTGTCTCCTTTCGATTAGGCCAAACTATAATTCCTAATCAAAGGGCCGCTCTTGTTACCTCTTAATTGAATCAGTAACAAGAGCGGCCGCACATTTTGGCTTTTGTGTCAACTGTTTTTTGAAATTTATTTGAAAAAAGTGAGCCAAAGGCTCGCTCAAATATATTGATTTGGGGAGAGAACTTTTAACTCTCAAGTATATTTCTGATTTAGTTAAAATGAACTTAGATTACCATGCAATAGAAGTTGGTACTGTTCCTATTGGAAGCCTGACTATGGAATCTGAATTTGGCAAAGGACAAGATAACGAAATAAGTGGATTTGATGTAATAGAAAATAAAATCCATGCAAATTCAAACGAATTGAAAGTTTACGATGTAATATTAGCAGGAGTGTATAAATGAATGTAAAGATATTTTATGGTAGTTTATCTGAATTCCAAAAGCGTTTACCAGATGAAGATTACATGCCAATCGTTGATTTGGCAATCCTTGATGATTCAAGACATCGAAAATTTACGGTTGATATGAAAGGAAACCGTTTTGAACAGGATGAAGAAGAATTCTTACATTTCAATAATGTAATTGCCTTTTCAGATGATTACCCTTCTTTATCGGAGAGTACAATAGAAAGTTTTACGAATTTTGTATTCAGATACGAAATTGATAATTTATTTTTGCAAAATCCGCCTAACAGTATCGCTAAACACATCCAAGAGCTTTCATCTGTTGAATGCAAGGTGGCATCTCAAGATTATAATACTATTGATATAAATACATTAAAAAAAATCAAAACAGGTTTTGCTGATGCAGTTATCGGCCAAGAAGCCGCACAAAGCCGAATCTTGGCTGCACTATATAATGTTGCTAAACAAAGATACAATAAACCTTGCGTAATGCTATTCTATGGTAGTACAGGCATTGGCAAAACAGAAACGGCAAAATACATTGCAAAGGTTTTGGAGGAACAATTATTTAGAAAACAATTCTCCATGCTACATAGTGAAGAATTCAGTTCCTACATTTTTGGTGGAAAACATAATCAAAGCAGCTTAGCTAAGGATTTACTTGAAAGAGAATCAAATGTATTGCTTTTCGATGAATTTGATAAACCTCATCCTGTATTTCACAGTGCTTTCTATCAACTTTTTGATGAGGGAATTTATGCAGATAGAAATTTTACTATCAAAATGAAAGATTCTGTAATTATATGTACCTCCAATTATATGTCAGAAAAAGAAATTAAATCCGCATTAGGTGAACCTATCTTTTCACGTTTTGATGCTGTTATTAAATTCAACAAATTGGATAAAAATGCAATTTTAAAAATTTTGGAAAAGGAATATGAAAAACAATATTCTATTTTGGATGAAGAAGAAAGACAGGTAATTAATGATTATCAAATAAAGGAAAAAGTTTTAGGTTTGGCAGAAAAATTAGATAATGCACGTCAAGTGCGAAAAATTATTAGAGAAGCATTTAGTGCTGCATTGATTCAAAAACTCTTATAAATGGGCAATTATTGAAATAAACATAAAATTGAATATCCCTTCTCCGATAAAAGGAGAAGGGATATCATAGTATTTATTCACTTATCTCTGGTATCTCACCAACAAAGTTATATACAATCTTTACTTCTTGGCATTTCTGCCCGTCTACTTTCTTAACCTCACCTATCACAATCCGGTTAATAAGCCTGTTCAGCACCGCTTCATCCAGCTCCTGGATTGTGGCATACTGCCTAATCTCCTGGATAAAGGTCTGTACATCGCTTTCCTGTTCATTTGTACGGCACATCATCAAATTTAATTCCTGCATCCTCTTCCGGTTTGCTTCCTGTTCCTGCTCCATGGCATCTGTCAGCTTCATAAAACGCTGTTCTGTCAGGAGCCCTTTTGCCTTATCCGTATAAAGGTTCAGGAATATATCATCAATCTCCTGGTCTCTGGCAGACAGGCGCTCACATTCCTTTTTTATTTCAGAGGCATCCGCCATATACCGGTGCTCCATCCGGCTGCTCAGCCTGCGGAAAAAAGAATCGGCATCTTTTAAGGCCATCTCTGCCAGTTCCTGTATGTCCTTAAGGACAAGGTCATATAAATCCCTGGCTTCAATCTTGTGGCTGCTGCAGGAATCCTTCCCTAGGCGGTTATAAGTCTGGCAGATGTAGTATGCCTTATCAATCGGCTCCCTTTCCCTGCCGGTAAAACGGTTCCTCCCTGTCCGCCCTACCTTCTCATATCTTACCTGCATGGATTTCCCGCAGGTTGCACAGTGGACAAGTCCATGAAAGATATTATAGTAAGGGCAGCTATTCCCCTGCATGATCGCCGGCCGCCGGTCAATGATCCCCTGCACCCGCTCCCAGTCTTCCTTGCTGATAATGGCCTCATGGCAGTCCTCTATCACTTCCCATTCATCCCTTGGGATGATGTTATAGGTATTGGAACGGATTGCTTTCTGGTGAGTCCTGCACACCACATGCGCCCCTTTATATACCGGGTTGCGCAACATTTTTGACAGCCTTGAATTACTCCATGAATAATAGTTTACATCGCATTCCGTATTGGCCTTTACCCTCGTTATCGGGACTTTACCTTCCATAAGCTGTTTTGCAATCTTCATCAGCCCCATGCCGTCCAAAGCCATGCCATAAACTTTACGCACTATGGGGGCTGTCTCTTCATCAATGATCAGATGGCCTCCATCCTCCGGGTCACGCTTTAATCCGAACGGCGCAGGCCCTCCGCAGAACTTCCCCTGCCTGGAAAGGGTCATGCGCGCTGCCAGCACCTTTTTGGAAATATCCCGGCTGTACATGTCATTCAGGATATTTTTAAACGGCGTAATGTCCATCTCCTGGCGGGTCAGGCTGTCCACCCCATCCGTAACTGCTATATACCTTACATTGTGTTTGGGAAAAAATATTTCGATATAACTGCCCGCTTCGATATAGTTCCGTCCCAGCCTGGACAGGTCTTTTGTAATGACACAGCCTACCTTCCCGGCTTCAATATCAGCAATCATTCGCTGGAAAGAAGGGCGGTTGAAATTACGTCCCGTATAACCGTCATCCACATAATACTCATACTGGAACATGCCGTTCTTTTCGGCATAATCCCTGAGCATGAGTTTCTGGTTGCTGATGCTCATGCTCTCATTATCCCTGCCGTCCTCAAGGGAAAGCCTGCAGTAAAGGGCAGTTATCTTTTGTTCCGATTTGATTTTCCTGTTCATAGTCATTCTCCTTCTATGAACAGGGACACGATATCATTATAGTACCATGCCCCTGCCCGGTTTTCAACAGCTTTCTCCAATTTTCCCGCTTTTACGGCGGCCCTGCCTTATCCTGCTTTCCGTTCCATCCATTCCTCAAAACACCCGCAGACCCGGGAGTTCGACAGTTGAATAAAGAAAAAATCGCTGCAGGCCGCATTATGCCTGTATTTTTTTGTCAAATTTTGTTAATTTTTATGTTGTATGTGCTGTATGTTTATGGTATAATAGCACCAGAGGTGACAGGTAATGAAACTATACTATGATAAGAGGCTCAAGGACCCAGCTTATTACGCCCAGCAGGGCATCCGCAATGGCAGGAAAACTACCACAAGAAATGTGAAAAACTTTGGAAAACATTCGGAGCTTTTAAAGATTACAGATGACCCCCTTTCCTATGTAAAGGAAGAAATACGGAAAATGAATGAAGAATACCGCGCCGGCAGGGTCAGCTTCGGCCTGACCGTTGATTTTAATGAAAAAATTAAAAAGACGGTTTCTGAAGCATCCTCCCCCACCTGGGTGAACACCGGCTATTTCTTCCTCCAGTACATCATGAAGGATCTGAAGCTGAAGGAGTTCTTCCGGCTGAAAACCCTGGACAGAAAAATCACCTTCGACTGCTATACCGTCTCCCGTTTCCTCATTTATACAAGAATCCTTGACCCGGCTTCCAAGCTTGCCGAATGGGGCAGGCTCCCCGCTTACTATGAGCAGCCGGATTTCAGCCACCAGCATATCCTGCGGTTTATGGACCTTCTGGAAGGGCATTATGAAGAATACCTTGCGTGGCTTTACACAAACAGTAATTCCATCGTGGAACGGGATGCCTCCGTCCTGTATTACGACTGCACAAATTTCTATTGTGAATGTGGACAGCCGGATGAGGACGTTGTGGACGAGGTCACAGGCGAAGTCCTGAACGGCCTCCGTAAATTCGGCATTAGTAAAGAACACCGCCCAAATCCCATTGTGGAGATGGGGCTTTTCATGGACAGCCGGGGAATCCCCATTACCATGTGCCTGCATTCCGGCAATACCAGCGAACAGCTTACGGCAGTCCCTCTGGAAAAGGAAGTCCTGAAAATGCTGGACGGCGCGAAATTCATCTACTGTGCGGATGCCGGCCTGGGCTCTTACAGCATACGCAAGTTCAACAGTATGGGCGGCAGGGCTTTCATCGTCACCCAGTCCATTAAGAAACTCAGCGGCACGCTTAAAAAAGCCGTATTCAACGACTTTGAATACCGCCTGCTTTCGGATGATACGCCGGTAAAGATCCGGGACCTGAAGGAATTTGACCGGCATGCAGAAGAAAACCTGAAATTATACAATGATTCCGCTTATAAAGTGGTCACGGCAGACAAAGCCGTTGACCTTGGATTATACGAGGAAAAGGTATTGAAAAACGGACGTGTCATAAAAGTGAAAGCGAAAGGGCAGCTCAAACAGAGGCTCATCCTTACATTTTCCAGAAAAATGATGGAATACCAGAGGGCTGTCCGCAGCCGCCAGGTCGAACGTGCAAAACGTCTGCTGGCCATGAATGACCCAGAGGAGATCAAAAAAGGCCCGAATGACATAAAAAGGTTCCTGAAAAGGACTGCCCGGACAAAATCCGGTGAAAAAGCCACCGTGGAATATAAACTGGACGAAGAAAAGATTGCCGAAGAAGAAAAATATGACGGCTATTATGCTGTGGCAACCAACCTGTCAGATCCGGCCAAAGAGATCCTGTCCGTATCCCACAAAAGATATCAGATTGAAGACTGTTTCCGCATTATGAAAACGAACTTTTCCGGCAGGCCCATTAACCACAGGCTGCCGAACCGAATAAAAGCCCATTTTCTGATCTGCTATACCGCCCTGCTGGTATACCGTCTGATGGAAGCAAAGCTGGATGACCAGGAAACCCATGTGACAACGGGGAATCTGATCACCACACTAAAAAATATGAATGTTACGAATATACATGATGTTGAGTACATGGCTCTTTATAACGGAAGCCAGACCCTGGATGCCCTGAACCGGATGACCGGCCTGGAACTTGACCGGCTGCATTACAGGCCGAAAGATCTGAATAAGATCATAAAAAATTTTTTGACATAGGAGGAACATACAACATTTTCATCCTGTAAGAAAGCCGACAAACGCAGTATTTATGCGTGTTGTCGGCTTTCTTAAAGCGTACAAGTGTCGAAAACGGGATAATATGTAATTGATCGGGAGTCAATGTGGTTATCAATGTGGGAGCGGATTTTAGATGAATAATTATTATTTTGT
>ERZ808046.1302-NODE-1302-length-11675-cov-13.765477_pt1 | contig 11675 bp, 13 predicted proteins | sample MGYA00380196_ERZ808046 | MGnify/ENA primary metagenome ERZ808046 (study PRJEB31490, sample SAMN06133421) | mouse gut metagenome | isolation source: Z6_2 | host: mice | place: China: Chengdu | collected 2015-05 ...
GCTCGGCGTTCATGGCCTTTTTCAGCTCTTTCACCTTGGCCGGGATCTGGTCGGGCCGCAGCTCCTGCTCCGCCAGCACCCCCACGGCGGGCTGGAGGGCGTCCATGAAGTCCGCCTTCAGCTGGCCGTCGATGAGCTCTCGGGTGCACTCGTCCGCCACGTTTCCGCACAGCCGGGTGTAGAACTGCATGGGGTTGGAGATCTGGTAAGTATAGACGCCGTTGAAGCGCAGGCTCACCGTCCGGCTCATGTTGATCTCCCGGTTGACCACCCGGAAGATGATGGGGGTGGGGGTGCCGAACTTGTTGTTCAGGATCTCCTTGGTGTTGAAGTAGTATACCCGCTGATCCATGGGGGCCTCGCCGCCGAAGGTGAACCGCTTACCCACGCTGGCGAAGACCGCCATCAGGTTCTCCTTGTTGAGCCCACCCGCAAAAATGGAGGGCTCCGTGGAGGAATCAAAGGTATACTCTCCGGGCTCGGCGCACAGATCTACGATCTTTCCCTGCTCCACGATCATCATGCACTGGCCGTCCGCCACGGCGATGACCGAGCCGCTGGAGATGATGTTGTCGCTGCCGCGGGTGTTGCTGCTGCGGCCGGAGGTCCGTTTCCGGCCCTTGCGCATCAGCACGTCGGCGGGGAGCGCGTCGCAATAAAAGTATTCCTTCCACTGGTCGGCCAACACGCCGCCCGCACTGCCCAATGCTGCTTTGATAAGTCCCATATTTACCTGCTCCTTTCTTTGTTTGACTCTCGATTTTGCTAAGACTTTGTGGTATAATAAATGTCAAAAGGGGCGGCTTCCGTTCACCGAAGCGGAACCAGAGGCATTGGGGGGAGTGCTACTCCTCGCCCAAAAGGATACCCCCTTCAAGATTCAGTGGAATCTTGAGCAAAGACTATACCCTCCTTTGGCTTTGCCTGTGCCCATAGTCTAAGCGATTTTCCCTCTTTTGTCCCCACCCCAAACCCCCAAAAGGGTAGGATAAAAGAAAAAAACCTGATTCCCTTTGCCACTCCAAACTAAAAATGGGTAGGAGGGGCAAGAAAAACAGGTTTCTTTCAAAGCAGGTGGCGGGAACCCCGTGGATAAGATGCAACGAAAAGGAAACTGTGATGAAAGTGGTTTTTCATTTTCTGAGGGGAGGTGTCCCCACATGACAAAACAGAATCAAAAGATGGGTCTACTTATAACTGCGATGGTTGCCTGCGCTGTTCTCGCCCGCGTTTTGGGAAAGTTCGATGTTTTTCCCGTTCCGCTGGGCTTAGTCCGCACGATGATCTATATCAGTCTCTATATAGGCTGGGGCTTCTCCGTCAACCGCCGCATTTTGCAGACGCAGGTGCGCCGCTATATGACTGGTGTTTCTTTTCTGGCGGTATTCTGGTTTATTGTACGGTCAATCAAATACTTTTTTATCTCTGATCCTGGTGTGATCCGGCAGTTATGGTATTGGTTCTATTTTCCCATGCTGTTCATACCGCTGTTCTCCGTATTTGTTTCTATGTCCCTGGGCAAGCCGGAGAGCTACCGTCTGCCCAAATGGACAACTCTGCTATATATCCCCACCCTGCTTTTCCTGCTGCTGGTGCTGTCAAACGATTTTCACCAGCTTGTTTTTTCCTTTCCTGCTGGAACGGTTTGGAGCGATTCAGATAATGGCTATGAATATGGGTATTACCTTGTCATCGGGTGGGAAATTCTCTGCGCGCTGTCTGCCTTTGCAGTCATGCTTGTAAAATGCCGTATTGCGCAAAGAAGAAAATATTTACCGGCGTTTCTGCTGTCCTGCTCGATCATATATGCTTTTATCTACGTCAGCGGGGCCAAGTGGATGCGGCTAATAGGCGGAGATATTACTGCGGTACAGTGCCTGATGTTTACTGGTATACTCGAAAGCTGCATTCAGTGTGGGCTGATTCAAACCAACACTGGCTATGATGAGCTGTTTGAAGCCGGCACTCTTGGCGCACAGATTGCCGATCACGATCATCAGATCCGCTATGCTTCCGCAAATTCCCCAGTACTCTCCGAGCAAGCTATGTCTGCGGCGGAGGAAGGTGCCGTCAGCCTCGACAAAAACACTTTGCTGAAAAGCCATTCCATTGAAGGCGGCCGTGTGTATTGGCGGGAAGATATAACAGACATTACCGCTCTGCTGGAAAAACTGGAAGAAAACAGGGAAACGCTTGCAGAAAGTGTTCACTTGGACCAGGAAAATTATCGTGTCAAGTTGGAAATCCATACCTGGCGGGAAAAGAATCGTCTGTATGATCTTTTGCAGAAAATGACCGCGCATCAGATTGATTTGTTGAATTCCCTGTTTTCTCAGTATGATGCCGAAGAAGACCCAGAAAAGCGCCGCAGCCTGCTTGCGAAAATTACTGTGATCGGAGCTTATATAAAACGGATGGGTAACCTGATATTTATTCGTGAAAAAACGCAGACCACTGATACCACGGAATTATCCCTTTGCATGGAGGAATCTTTTGCGAATTTGCAGCTAATGGGCGTAGAATGTGAATCGGACATCAAGAAGGGCGTCAAGATTCTTACTGAGGATGCAATTTCAGCCTATGACTTTTTTGAGAAAGTGGTAGAGGCGGCCATAGATGACCTGCACTTCGTTTGGTTGAAAGCACGCAGCCTCACCGATTCAATCGTCCTTCGCTTGGAGGTGGAGTGCGAAAGCTCCCTTGCGGATTTTCAGGATGCCTGTGAAAGCTGTTCACTTGAGGATGGCGTGTGGTGCTTTGCCCTCCGCATCAGAAAGGCGGGTGGGCAGCCGTGACAACCTTTTATCTGGCCTCTGAGACAGAACAGTTTGCACTAATAATTTGTCTGTTCTGCTCTTTGATCCTGTGTGTGTTTTATATGTTTGCATCCCTTGGCAGAGGTGAACGAAAGCAAAACAGGTTGTTAAATACGGGAGTGTTTATCGCCCTGTTGCTCCTGCTATGTATGACTGCGGATACCTTTAATAAAAAGGTGTCAGAAATTCCCATAAAGCCTCTGTTTTCTCTGCCGATGTGGGTGCTGTGGTGCATTGTGGGTGCATCAAGCGCTCTGTTACTCTACCGAACTGCGAGCCTGATCCTCCCTAAAGGCCGGACCCTCAGCCATAATTCCGTGAAACAAGCAATCGATACACTGCCCAGTGCGATCTGCTATTTTACCTCAACGGGCAAAATCAAGCTGTGCAATTTGCAAATGCACCGTCTGTTCCGGATTATGGCGCAAAGTGATTTGCAGCATTTTGATGAATTGCAGAAAGCGCTTGAGTTGCCTGACAAAAGAAACGGAGGTTTTGTCCGCCAAAACAAAACTGCATGACCAGATGGGCGCAGGAATCATAGCAATACGGCAGATTTTGCGCCAGGGCCAGGTCTCCCAGGAAGCCGCTGAGAGTATTCGGTTGTTTCAGAAAGCGGTCAGCGCAATGAAAAGCGGCAACGAATATCCCTTGGAGCGCGGTGAACTTGCGGAATTTCTGCAAGATGCCGCCACCATCGGCGTAAAGGTAGAATTGACAGGCGAACTGCCGAAGCAGGAAGAACTATATCACATATTCGTGATCGCCATGAGGGAGAGCTTGACCAACAGCGTCCGTCACGCAGACGCAACAGAGCTTTCCGCTGTCGTTACGCAGAACGATGGCAGCGTTTCTCTTCGTGTTACAAATAACGGAAAGCCTCCTAAGAGTCCCGCCCAGCCAAAAGGCGGACTGCTCAATGTCCACCGTCATATTGTTAATTTGGGAGGTTCTATGGAAATACAGTGGTCACCGATTTTTGTGCTGACCATTACCATACCCACAGAAAAGGAGGCGATAGAATGAAACGGGTATTGATCGTAGAGGATCAGCGGATGCCCCGCAAATACATGGAGCGAATGATTTCCGACAGCAAAAAATATGCCTTGGCCGACAGCGTAAGCGGCACAGACGTTGCTCTCGCCTACTGCCAGCGGCAGCCCATAGACATCATCCTGATGGACGTATGCACCGCGGGAAACAAGGATGGCATCGAGGCCGCCTCCGAGATCAAGGCGGTGTTCCCGAACATTAAGATCATTATCGTTACATCCATGGTAGAGGTTGGCTTTTTGGAGAGAGCCAAGGCGGCCAAGGTGGACAGTTTTTGGTATAAGGATTTCAGCCCCGAGGAACTGATCGATGTGATCGACCGCACTATGGCAGGCGAACATCTCTTTCCGCAGAAAACACCAAAGGTTCAATTAGGACTGGCGGACAGTACCGAGCTGACGGCAAAAGAGATCCAGGTACTGCGTCTTGTTTGCGACGGCTTGGAGTACAGCGAGATTGCTCGGGCCCTTTGCGTTGCGGAGAGGACTGTGAAATACCACGTTTCCAACATCCTGCAAAAGACAGGCTATGCCAATAAGACCCGCCTTGCCATAGCGGTCACGGGCAAGAAGTTTATCATTCCAAGTCTTCCGGAGGATTTGGAATCTGGCACAATAGAATAACGGTTTTATTTCCCGGTTTCAGAGAAGCCGGGAAATTTTTTGAGGAAATTTCAAAAACCTGCACTTAGGGACAGGGCGCAAAAGGGAGCTTTTCGTTATACTTGTATTGTCAACGGGCAGATTTTATGGAGGTGGTCTCATGCACAGGATCGTGATTGATATGCAAAACACACTGTTTGCAGACGCAATAGCGGAAGCATTACGCCGCTTTGATTCCGACCTGGATCCAATTCTGAGCGAAAGCCCGGACCAGACCCTGTCGCTGTGCAAGACCATATCTGCGCACGTCCTGATTATGGAGGTTACCGCATACACGGCCTGGTGTCTGGAGGAGCGGTTGAAACTCCGGGATGCCTTGAAAGAAGCCGTCCCATACTGCAAGACTGTGCTGGTGGTGGATGAGAACACCGAAAGAAGACTGGCGGACATGGTACGCCAAGCCAAAAAAGACGGATTGGTAGATAATTTTATCTACGGTTCCGTCTCCTCCAGCTACCTCTCCGCTGTCATAGACGCGCTTTAGAAGAACAGGCCAATGCAGATCAGGCCGAGTGATAGGAGGACGGCAAAATGAAAAAAATTCTCACTTTATTTCTTGCTATTATCATGCTGGCCAGTATGACGGGCTGTAAAGACAAGGCTGCGACAGAGCCGATTACTTTGACCATATGGCACGTCTATGGAAGTCAGACCGAGTCGCCGCTGAACATGATGATCGATGAATTTAACCGAACAAGGGGAAAGGAAACGGGGATTGTCGTCTCTGTTGTTTCCGTCACAAATTCGTCCGCCATTGACGAAACGCTGATCGCATCCGCCCGTAATGAGCCGGGCGCAGCTCCCATGCCAGATTTGTTTACCGCATACCCGCGGGTTGCGGAGGAAATCGGCCCGGAGCGGCTCCTGGACTGGAGCAACTATCTTTCAGAGGAGGAGCGCTCCGCATATGTGGACGAGTTTTTAGCGGAGGGGATCATCGATGGGCGGTTGATTGCACTGCCTATCGCCAAATCCACCGAGCTGTTGTTTCTGAACAAAACAATATTTGACCGTTTTGCTGCGGATACGGGGGCCTCGGAGGATGACCTTCTCCAGTTTGAGTCTCTCTTTGAACTTTGCTGCCAATATTACGATTGGTCCGGCGGCGTGGAGATGTTCCAGATCAACGACTTCTATCACTATTTCCTGACCAACATAACCGGCCTGGGTGGGCAGTTCATCCAGAATGGCAAGCCGGACTGTAGCAGCGAGGAATTTGAGCGAGTCTATCTGCCTATGGCGCGTGCGGCAATCCATGGGGGGCTTTGCACCGGAGACGGCTATGCTTCTGACCGCTGGAAAACCGCCGAGGTCATCAGCAATATCGGTTCCACGGCAGGAATGCTGTACCTGCGGGACTATGTGACTTATGAGGACAACACGACAGAGGCTATTGAAGCGGCAGTGTATCCCTATCCTGCGTTTTCCGGTGCTTCTCCTGTGGTTGTGCAGAGGGGGACTGGCCTGTTTGCCATGAAAAGTGAGGACGAGCGGAAAAACAAAGCTGCCGTCATCTTTGCGAAATGGATCACCCAGGAAACCCACAACCTGGACTTCGCCGTGGCCTCTGGTTATCTCCCGGTTACGGAAAATGCCTTTTCTGCCCTGTTCTCTGATATGAGTATTGTCGAGAACGGAAAATTTCAAATGCTCTATGGCGCAGTTGACCAAATGTACGGTTCCTATTCCTTTTGCCCCTTGCCACTGTATAACGGTTCGGGCCAGATACAGGAACAGTTTGAGGCTGTCGTAAAGGACATCCTGTCGGACTCCCACAGCGAGTATGCCAGCCGGGTGGCGCGAGGGGAGGCCCCGGAGGCTGTTATGGCAGAACTTCTCACTTCCTCACTTGCAAAGATTGGAGATGCCGTAGAGTCGTGACAGTTGAAGGAGGACCGTCATGATACTACACCTGAAAGAAATTAAATCTGCACTGAAGGAAGCTCAAACGCAGAGCGTTTCTATGCGCCGCCGCCTCATCATTTACCTGTCTGCCATCATGCTCTTCCTTGCGCTGCTGCTCGTTATGCTGCTGTTTCTCTTTGGCGCCATCGATCCCATTAATGCTGAGATGGAGTGGGCCTTAGCAAGCCAGCTTGAGAACTCTGTCTACAATATTGAGCAGCAGAGCAGCAACCAGGCGGCCTACGCATTGGCCATGTCCCGGCAGCTGACGGCGGCGATCAGGGGTGAACTTACTGCTTCCGGAATTACCTTTGATGAACTGCACAATGACTCTGATGCCTTAACGTCCGTTCAGCGTAGTCTCTTTGAGATTGTCTACAACAATATGCTTCGTGTGCCCTGTAGTGGAGCCTTCTGCTTTTTGAATACCACCGTCAACAATACTTTGCCTGACAAAAGCTATCAGGGGGTGTACTTAAAATTTGCGAACCTATGCGCAGAAAACACGATTCAAAATGATGTTTGCCTTTTCCGAGGCTTTTCCTCGATTGCCAGGGAAAACAACATCAACCTTTACAGCACATGGCAGCTTGAGACGCGGGAGGGTGTGTTTCCAGAAGTTGATACATTGATGTCGGAAGACTGTGAGAGCATTTCCAAGTCTTATCTTCTCAGCTCCGTCTATCAGTTACCTGATAGCTGGGAAACGGTGCGTCTTCTCTGCGTACCCGTTATTGACTCCCGGGATGCTACGATTGGCATATGTGGCTTTGAAATCAGCAGCCTGTATTTTAAGCTCTCGCACAAAGCGCAGGAGGCGGAGCAATCTCATATCTTCTGCGCCCTCTTAGACCGCAGCCCGAATGGTTATGCAGGACAGGTCTCCGGGAACCAATCCGGCTATTTCCCGTCGATGGATAGCACCTTTACAGTGGAGAGTGACCAGAAGCAGACCATCTTTCACAGCAAAGATAGTGACATTGAATTCATCGGTAAGATGCAGGAGGTGACGTTGGGAAAAACTGACCATGTTGTCTCGGTAATGCTTCCTGCCGAGGACTATCGAGCCCTTGTAAAAACTGTACAGTTGAAAATTGCGGCAATCTTGTTCATCACAGCCGTTTCTATTTTAGTTGTTGCGCTCTGGGGAAGCAAAAAATATGTGACACCTATTCTGAAGGATCTGGAGCGGATCAAGGATGGTGCTGGCTCAGAACAGGAGTATTCCCGTGTTTTGGAGATTGGAGATCTTTTCGCATTTCTCGCACAGCAAGATCGGGAACATGAAGCCGCTTTAGCCGCTTTGCACTAGGAGAAACTGGAAACAAAGAGCAGGCTGGATCATTTGCAAAATGAATTGAGACAGGTCAATAGCGAATATGAATCGGCACAGGAAGAAATATCCCGACTGGCCTATTCCAGAAAACAGGAAGTAGACCCAGATGACTTCCAATTTTTCCTGGACGGAATCAGCAAACTCACTCCCACAGAGCATAAGGTTTTTGATTTGTATTTGGACGGGAAAAGCGCAAAAGATATCATTGCAATTCTTGGGATTACAGAAAACACGCTAAAATACCATAATAAAAACATCTATAATAAACTGGGGGTTGCTTCTCGAAAGCAGTTGCTCCACTACGCAGCATTGATGAAACAACAGGAAAGAGATAATCCCCATTAACGGCTACTATCAGGCTATAGTCACCAGGATGCAAAGCACATGCTATTTGTCAGTGTCTCGTCAGTCCGGTTCCCTCTCACGGTAGTTTCGTGTGAGCCTCTGGACAGCGCAGGAACTTCCTGTTCTTTCAGGGCTGTCACCATTGTAGCAAGCAGTGTCTTTGTACCCACAAAGACTCGAAACTGCGGCTCCCGGCGTTGCCGGAAACCGTAGTTTCTGCTTGTTGGGACAGCGTCCCAAACCCTTTGAACAGCCCCGTGGCCGGGGCTGGCTGCGCGTTCGTTTCACGAACGCTGTTGTTCCTGCTCCGCAGGAATAGGCGGGACTTGCGCCCCCTAGCAGAACGAAAAAACGGTAAGCCCGCTCTTTGCCGCCGCTATCGAATAGCGGCAAGCCGGGCGAGGGACTGTCTGGTCAATTCCCAAATCTCGTCCAGGCGATTTTGTAAATTCGCAATCTCCGCCGCATGGACGCTCCCGGTTTCATTTGCTTTCCTGGCGTATTGCTCCAGATTATTGCTGCATCTCCGGAGCAAGATGACAAGCTGGCGCACATCCGCTAAATCCATCCTGACGCAGATACCATCCAGCGCCATCTTGCGGATATAGGCGCTCATGCTCATAATTCCGGCGTCCTCCATCTTGACTTTTATTCGTTCCACGTCCTCCGGTGAAACACGAAATTTCAATTTCTCATTCAGTCTGCTCATGCTTTTTTGGTTCCTCCCCTCGCAAATAAAATCAACCGATTTTGATTTTCAGCATCGCACCGTAAATCAGATTTTCAAAAAATTGCCGGACACAGGAGTTCAATTCCTGTGTCCGGCACATATTCCGTGTCTCCGTTACGGTTAGTGGTGGTGTCATATTTTGTCACCACCAACAAGTGTAACACTTTTCAGCTTTTTGTTACGGTTGCTGCCAGTGTTCATTTTGAACACTGCCTCTATCTGTAACAGTTTTCTTGCATTGCGTTACGGTTGAGGCAAGTGTTCAATTTGGTCACTTGCCTTATCCGTAACATTCTGGCGATAATTCCGCTGGCGGCAGGCGTTGGAGCAGTAAACCGCATCCGACCGCTTCGGTGTAAAGGTCTTACCGCAGCTTTTACAGACCCGGTTTTGCCGTTTTTCCAACCGCCGCTGCTTCAAATCCTTTTGATATCCCCGGTTTCCGCACAGGTGATAATAACAATATTTCTTGCTGGCGATCTGAGTGTAGAAGACGCAACCACAACCTTTGCAGATGATTTTCCGAACCGCCAAGTCCGGCTTCACCCCGGAGATTTTTTCCTCATACCACTGCCTCAGCGTTTCTTGATTTTCGTATTCCCAATCACAATTCCACATGGAATTTCCCCTTCTTTCCATAGAGCGGGGCGGGCCAAAACAATCTGATCCGCCCTGCCTTGCATTACCTGTTTTCTGCGTCCTGTTCTCCGTCAATCTTTTCCGGGGCATGGACGATGATTTTCTCGATGAACTCGTTGATCATCGGCGTAGTGAGTTCCGAAAAATCTGTGTACTTCTTCGCCAGAGCAAGGAACCGTTCTACATTGGCGGTGTCCTGCTCGAAGCTGTCCAGTGCCGCTTCCGTCTCAGTGACAGACTGCCGGAGCGCCGTCTGCTCCTGCTCATACCCGGCAAGCAGCGTGTCAAAGCGTTCCTCGCCGATACGCCCCACTGCATAGGACTCATACAATTTTTTGATGATGGTATCCAGTTCCTCACAGCGCCGCCTGTCTTTGTTCAATTTCCGTTTCAAGTCTTTCGCCGCCTGCGCCTGCCGGACTTCGGACGCCGCTCGAACTTTCTGGATAAACTCCGCCTCGTTGGAGATGGCATAGGTGCTGGCAGAGCGAATGGTCTCCAGCAGCAATGCCCGCAGTGCCTTCGTGGAGATATGGTGATTACTGCAAGCACTGTCATGATACTGCCGGGCCAGCGTGTAGGTGGAACAGTCGAACCAGTCTGATGAATAGGGCTTGGTGGGCGTTCCACGCGAACGGTGGTTATACAGCTTCGCGCCGCAATCGGCGCAGTAGAGAAGCCCAGTCAGTGGATTGGCCTCGCCAATAGTATCGTGGCGGCGGGGCGTCTTTCTCAGCTTCTGGGCAAGCTCCCAGGTAGCCTTGTCCACAATGGCCTCATGAGTGTTTTCAAAAATCAGCCAGTCCTCCGGGGCATGGACAACGGCCCGCTTGTCCTTGTAGGATTCCTTATGGGTGCGGAAGTTGACCGTATGCCCCATATACTCCGGCTTGGAGAGGATTTGCCCGATCGCAAAGCCGTTCCAGCTGTAAGGACGGGGGATGTCCTCTTTGCTTTTCCATACGCCCCGGCCCTGTCTGGCGAAATAGGTGGCAGGCGTCTCAATCTTCTCCTCGCAGAGTATGGTGGCAATCTCATAGGGGCCGTGGCCCTCGATGGTAAGCTGGAAGATACGCCGCACGACAGCCGCCGCTTCCTCGTCAATCAACCAGTGGTATTTGTCATCGGGGTCTTTCCGGTAGCCGTAAATGGCGCAGTTGGTGGTGGGCTTGCCAGACTCGCCCTTGACCCGGATGGCGGTGCGCTGCTTACGGCTCAGGTCCCTCAGATACCATTCGCTCATGATGTTGACAAAGGGAGCGAACTCGCTGGAACTGGGGTCGGCGCTGTCGATGCTGTTGCCAATGGCGATGAAGCGGACTCCGAATTTGCGAAAGAGAACCTCCGTGTAAAATCCTGTCTGGAGGTAATCTCTGCCGATTCTGCTCATGTCCTTCGTCAGCACCAAAGCCACCTTTCCAGCCTCGATGTCGGCTACCAGCCGTTTCCATGCCGGCCTGTCGAAGTTGCCGCCCGACCACCCGTCATCGGTGTAGTGGACGATATTGGAAAAGCTATGCTGGGCAGCGTAGCCCTCCAGGTATTTTTTCTGATTCACAATTGAATTACTGTCCCCAGCAGATTCATCGTCACGAGAGAGCCTCTCGTATAAAGCCGTGATCTTTTCAGCCCGTGTTGCGCTCATGATGCGCTCCTTTCAGACTGACGGCTCATTTGTGGTGCATCCATTGTACCACGTTCCCCAACCTTTTGCAGCCCCTCATTGCGAATCATCCGTAAAATTTTTTCTTCCATCGTTTCGTCGCCGTTGTCGGAAAAGACCACCTTTACCTTGTAGGTGGTGGAGCCGATGCGCCGGATCATATACTGACAGTTTTGATTTTCCTTGGTTTTCGTCATAGTGTCCTTTCTCATATCATTGAAATTCAAAACAGTAATTTCTGATATGGGAAGCCGTTTCCCCAAAGCAGTTCCTGGCAGGCAAATCCCTTTGTTGGTGCTGTGCCGTTGTGTCTCACCCTCGGTACGCTCGCTTTTGGTCATGGCATACTTCACCGGCGTGATAGCTGCTCGGACGGTCATTCAGTTGTCAATCACACCACCTTTCTGCTTCTGGATTTTGGGTTATGTATGAGAAAGGAAAAAGCAGATAGTCGCCGCCACCCGTAAAACGGGTGGCTCGACTCGCTGGGTATAACCCCTTGACACCGGACAGCGTCTCAAGGCGC
>ERZ808046.1305-NODE-1305-length-11648-cov-6.600899_pt1 | contig 11648 bp, 14 predicted proteins | sample MGYA00380196_ERZ808046 | MGnify/ENA primary metagenome ERZ808046 (study PRJEB31490, sample SAMN06133421) | mouse gut metagenome | isolation source: Z6_2 | host: mice | place: China: Chengdu | collected 2015-05 ...
AGGTGTTCTTGAATGGAAAGAGGTGCAATATGATGAACTTCCTGCCGCTGTGCAAAGCAATTATACAGCACCAACGAATGAGTAAGGACGGTTATGGATTTGGAGCTAAAAATAACAGAAAGGTTGATGATATGTGTTATAGAAAAAAATGTTTCCGTTTTCTTTCGGTAAGTGCCTTGGTGTTTAGCTTGACGCTTGTGGGATGTTCAAAAGATGAAATTCTGGATCAGTATAATAATGTTGTTCAATCAGCCGGAAATACGGCACTCACAAGTGATTTTTCACTGAAAGGGAATCGGGCATATGGGGAAGATTGCTATACCGGGACTTATATGGCAGATTATAAGGACTTTTCTAAAACAGAATATCTTTTTGGTGGAACTTCTATCGAGCGTGAAAACGGCAAAGATATTTTTGTTTCCTGCGACTTGGAGATTACCGAGGGAACAGCGCAGGTGTTTTGGATTTCTGGCAGTGATGATCCGGTAATCTTGCTTGAAGCAACTGACAGCTATTCAGAAACAATAACATTGCCGGAAGGTGGGAACTATATTGGCATTACTGGAAATAATTTTACGGGGCATTTAGAAATGAAGATAGAATAATAACCTGCCACACGACGGCATTGCCACATGGTGGCAATGTCGTCGTACAAGTTCCTCAAAGAAGATTGCTTGTATCAACGTCTGTTCACTGTCCGACAACAAAGGCAGGGCGGCTTTCAGCCTGTCTACCATCACCGCACGGACAACGGCTTCCGCAACGTCCACCCGCTTCATCAACAATGAAATCAAGCACATTTCCCTCACTGTCTGTAAATCCCGACAATGACAGCAGGCTGTGGTTTGTGTCCAATTTTTGTACCTCCCATCTGTATTTTTTCTTTTCTTTTAGAGCGAATCGGAATAAATGATGATTCACATATTATCCCTGTTTCGGACGAATGGCGAAAAATTTAGGCTTATTTTTGAAATATCTGTTGTGTCCTCCTGTGCCGATAGTCGTTTCATGCAGTTTATGGGAGTTTTGTGCAAGGGCGTTTAATAAGACACCCCATAATCCGATATAATTTATAATGGAAAAGAATATGGAATTGAGGGAAATGCGATGGAGATAGGGGGCTGCGATGACAGCAGGGAGGACAGGGGCGCGCTGCGGGCGCTGCTGGAATCCTGCGGGCATGATTTTGAAATAAAGGAATACGGCTCCGGCGCGGAGCTTCATGCGGATATGGGGTAAGAGGAGCTGCTCCGGGAAAGCGGGAAGCTGATCTTCTCCGTAAGGAACCCCGTGGTGGAGAAAGTGCAGGTCGTAGAAGGCACAGGCCTGTCGAACGTGAAGGCCGTGGCGGACAAATACGGGGTGAATGCGAAAGGAGCGGTTTCTTATCAGCAGATACAGTCTGACCTGGCGGCAGGAACAAAAGCACCGTCTTTGGGCGGGCTCTGGACGGGAGAGGAGTCATATGATTGGAGGAAATATGTAAGTGAGCATTAAAAGCAGATACAGTCATGAGCTTTTAGACAGGATATTCCGCTATTTTATGAGGATAGTTTTACACTTGCAAAGTAGCGGTATTGAGAAACTGCCATTAGAAAATAATTTTGAAGAACCCTTAAAATCTTTTATAGATATTGCAGTTGGTCTGATTATTGATGGACAGCCGCCTGTAATAGCAAGCCTGATCTTGGACGCAGAATATGACATCATATTAAGCACAGGTGCAGTCAGCGTAAAAACAGCCATGAGCCTGCGGCTTATAAAGGAACTATCATGGCATATCCATTATGATGAAGACTATTATAGTTATCTGCTGTCTACAGATAATTTGTGGAGGAATGAAGTTTTTGAGTATGCTTCCCGGACATTTTATCCGAATCTTCCAGAAGAGATAAAGGAAAAGTATAAAATTCATGATTTGATAAAGTATATGCCGAAAGAAGCATTCAGATTGGATGATTATTGAATGGAACGCATTTCCGTCAGACGTATATCCCCAATATTGCACAGAGAACGGGCAGGGCAGGCATTTCCCCAAGAACATGGCCCCGCAGTCGGAGAACCCAAGCAGGTAGGCGAGCATCCCAAACCAGGATCAATACCTCTGTTTTGGCGGGATAGCAAGTGGAAAAAGAAAAAAGCCGGGAAACCATTTTGTAGCGTCCGACATTTTCTGAGAATATATTCGCATGAGGTACTGCCATAACGGGTAGGCGGTCAGTTTTCCGATGCAAACGCAGAGGGGACTGCCCCTCTGACTACGGGTAAAACCGGGAAAGGGGGGATGCTTGATGAGTGACTATGAACTGCTGACGGTTGTTCTGATGATTCTTGGGATCATCGTATCAATCCTGATTGCTTACATAAATCACACAAAAAAGTGACCGCCCCGTCCAAAGGTAAGGTCACTTTTTTGTAAGTATCTTTAATTTGGGCTGACCGTCTATCGGCAGTATTCCCTTTTGTATTTTCATTGTAGCAGATTCCCCTGTATCTGTCAAATGCTACGGAGCGTTCCGCTAAAATCATTTTCCGGTTGATGTCATAGGAATTTGGGTACTCGCAGGAGAAAGTATTGAAGAATGGCTTAAAATCAAGGGATTTTGTGGTTTGGTGGGGTTCATCATGGTGGGTGGTGGGCCTCTATTTTTGTGTTTTTTGATGCCGCTGATAGGATGGCGATTGGGGCAAAATTGTATTATCACGCAAACTGACAGGGAGTTTTCGTGTTTGCATATGAGTAAAACGGTAAAAACTTGATGGATAAATGTCAATGTGGAAAAAGGGCTGTTTCAATTGCGCTTTTCCTGTACTTTCCTTGTAGGCATTTACATTAAAAACTATTTTTCAAATCAGCAATCCATTTTTCTATTGCTTCCACCAAAACAAACTGCTGGCGTAAGACAGCCATTCCTGTTTCGGGAATATCCGGGTTATTTTCTTTTTCATGGAGATTTTCTTCCAAATAAGCCTTTAAATTTATTACATTCTTTGCAATGTCTGCCACACATTCTTTTCGTGTTTCAAAAGGCAGGCTGTCTAAATTTACGATCACGGCATTAAAGTCCAAAAAGATATGGATGGGATTGGATGCAATCTCTAACATAAGTCTTTCAAATTCTTTTTCGCCCGCATCCGTAAGAGAGTAAATGACTTTTTCGGGCATTTTTCCCTCTTTAACGGTACTGCCTTTGATAAAGCCTTTTTCCTCTAACTGTATCGCCTTTTTGTAGATGGAGGGGGTGCTGATCTTTACCCATTTGGAGATATTGCGGTATTCTACCAGTTTTTGAATATCGTAGGCACCCATAGGTTCTTTTTTTAACATTCCTAATACAATCAAATCAATCGCAGCCATAGCACCCTGCCTTTCTTTTATGGATAGAAACGGTTAGTAACCTTTATACTGTAATTTATACTATTTTAATTTACAGTCTTTGTCAAGGGGGAGGAAAATTCTCTTGACAACTACTATATTTTATAGTAGGATTTCATTTGCAGTTAAATACTATAAAATATAGTAGTGTAAATTATATTTTGAGAGAGGAGTAACGAAAATGAACGGAAAGAATAGTAAAATGGAATTATTAGGGAGTGCGCCAATCCCCCAGGCACTCATGGCTTTGGGTATTCCGATTATGATCGGTATGCTGATCAATGCCCTTTATAATCTGGTGGATGCCTATTTTGTGGGAGGTTTGGGCGAAAGCCCTATGGGGGCGATTTCCGTCGTGTTCCCGTTAGGACAGGTAGTCGTGGGGGTAGGGCTGATGTTTGGCAACGGCGCGGCATCTTATCTTTCAAGATTGTTAGGGCAGGGCGACAGGAATACTGCAAACAGGGTGGCGAGTACAGCATTGTATAGCAGTGTGTTGATCGGTGGAGTTTTGATCGCCTTTGCCGCAGTCTTTCTCAGACCGATCTTAGTGTTGCTCGGAGCCACGGACACCATTATGCCATATGCCCTCATTTATGGCAGGATTTATGTCATTTCCTGTATTTTTAATGTGTGCAATGTGACAATGAATAATATCGTGGCAAGTGAAGGTGCGGCTAAGACCACTATGACAGCCCTGCTTTTGGGGGCAGTATTGAACATTGGTTTAGACCCGGTGTTTATCTATGTATTGGATATGGGTGTTGCAGGTGCGGCAATTGCTACCGCTATTTCCCAAGCAGTCTCTACGCTTGTTTATCTCCTTTATGTACTGCGAAAGAAAAGCGCATTTACTTTCCGCTTACAGGAATTTAAACCAACCAGGCAGATATATGCAGAAATCTTGAAGATTGGTATTCCAACTTTGACATTCCAGCTTCTCACCAGCCTTTCCATTGCGCTGGTCAACCGGGCGGCAAACGGATATGGTGATGCGGTGATCGCCGGGATGGGCGCGGTTACAAGAATCACTTCTATGGGTACTTTAGTTGTATTTGGTTTTTTGAAGGGGTTCCAGCCTATCGCGGGATTCAGCTATGGGGCGAAGAAATTTGACCGCCTGCGGGAAGCAGTCAAAACTTCCATTTTGTGGTCATCCGTTTTCTGTATCCTTGTCGGACTTTTGATGGCTCTGTTTTCCACACAGATCATATCGCAGTTTGCAAATGGAAACAGCGGAATGATTGCTGCAGGTCGGAAGTCCCTTTTTGCAAACGGGCTTTCCTTCTTCCTGTTTGGATTTTACACGGTATATTCCTCGCTGTTCCTTGCGCTTGGAAAAGGTATAAAAGGCTTTCTTCTTGGAGCCTGTCGGCAGGGAATCTGCTTTGTGCCTGTCATTTTACTGCTTCCCAAAATCTGTGGTATCAATGGAATCCTTTATGCGCAGCCGATTGCGGATGTGTTTTCGGCTGTGATCACTATTTTTATGGCATGGCAGCTTCATAGAGAACTAAGGGTAACAGAAGAACAAATCAGTCATGATAAGTAAGAATAGTATTTCTGATGCATGAATAAGCCGGATAGTTACTATTTCTGCGTATCGGCTATGTGCCGCCTTGCGGGGCATCTTTCATAGTGGGTGAGTGCAACAGCGTTATCGAATGAAAGGAAAACTTTAGCCTATTATTGAATTCCCGAAAAATAGTCATTTCGTGCTATCGGGTGAAAAACAGAAAATTTTTAGGGTATAATTCAGAGGATGTTTTTGCGGAACTTGCGGCGGCAAAAGCAGCGGAGGTAGGAACTACAGGAAAAATGACTTTTAAGGATATGTGGCAGGCGAGGTTTCCCGGAGCGTATTACCATGTGATGGACGGTTCGGCAATATCGCAGGGAGCATGGGATAGAAATGATTTTCCGTTTGAACGATTCTTTTCTGACTGTGTTGATGAATCCATCCTGAGCTGGACACCATCAGGGACAGAGCCACCGGCCGGTAATTCGGAAGTGCAGTCAAGATGGAGTTCTACGGCGGGAAAGAAAGCAGTTATTGTACCTCCTGCATTGGATGAAAAGATGAAAAATGATCCTGAACTTGCGAAGAATGTGATGGCAACTGTTGAAAATTTCATTGTCACATATCCGGCAACACCGGGCTGCTCTTATCTGATTGAATTGGATGAAAATGTATGGATATCCAAATACCGCGTGACCAGCCCCGGACAGATTACTGTTTCTGGAGGATGATTATTATGGCAATGAATGTAAACGGAATAAACAATGGCGCTTATATGCCCGTTCAAAAAAGGGAAAGCCCTAAAACGAGAAACACGGCACCCGGTTTTCAGAACAGCTTTAACGGAGTCCATACTCTTGTAATGGGCGGCCTGTGTTCAAGGGGATTGGCCGATGGCGGCTGTGTCACAGTTTATAAGGCAGAGGGGTATAGTGCTGAAAATCCGATCATGCGGGTTGTCACCAGGGCAGCGGACGGGCAGGAGCATGAGCAGTTGATCGACCCTGCAAAGGTAGACCCGGCAAGTGCGACAAGAACAGAAATAGATGCGCTGGCGGCGTACTTGGTGGACGAGAAGAAACTGGACAGCATATCTGCATTAAGGATAGGGGCAGGGGCGGAAAAGGGGACGGAAAGTTTTTCTACCGCTTTTGCTGAAAAGAAGAATTTCTATGCCATTGCGGAAGAAATGATGAAGATGCAGTATGAGTGTCACAATTTTGCAGGATATGCATCGTATCAGAAAATTCTAAGCGCGTTTGATGCGTTTATGGACAAAGACTGAAGTTGGGCAGCAAAGAAAACAGAAACGAAGGAAAGCTAACCGCTGCTATGGCTTATCGCCATATCCAGTATGGCGGCGATCCACAGTCTTTTATATTTCAGGCGGGAATCCATGCTGACAGCAGTACGCTGCATTTTCGGCAGGATTATGTATTTGCAGGCAGCACTGCGCAGTCAATGGGACAAAAGTCGAAAAAAATTCGCTGTTTGTGTCTCCTTTAATTCGCCGTCCGACATATGAAGTCCTCCTTTGCGATTGTTAACAACATTGTAGTTTTTATGGGCTGAAATGGAATGAGTAAAACAGGCAATTATTTTTGCGTGATTTACTCATTCATATTAGGGGGCGGTATGGTAATCTGTTTAAAAATAATTTTATAGAGGAGAAGCTGAAATGAAGAAACTGCAATTAGATTCAAAGAAAATCATTATCTGGCTATGTTCTTAATTGAAGCAGCAATAGTTCATAAACTATAAACAATACAAAAGCTGACCGCCGCTATGGCAGACCGCCATATACCCGGCATTATTACTGGACGGGGCGGATCACTACGGTGGCGGGGCTGTTTAATGGCTCTTTTTTGCTTTCCATTCCTGAAAAATAGCCGTTTCGTGCCATTGGGTGAAAAACAGATAAATTTCATGGTATAATTCAGTGGATACTTTACTTTAGCAGGAACGGTATTCTGCCGAAGTAATAGGAAACGGTGGAAAAGAGTATGTTTATCGGGCCGGGAGCGGATATAGTGCCGCTTATGCGGTCATGGACAAAGCAGGAGAGGGAAATTAGAGATGAAATTATTTATCATTGAGGACGAGGTTCCTATTCGGGATGAGTTAACACACTTTTTTGAAAAATATGGTTTTCAATGTGAGAGCAGTGACGATTTTCAAGACATAGCGCAGTTTGCGCTTGCGTCCGGGGCAGATTTGATCCTGCTGGACATCAACCTGCCTTATCAGGACGGATTCCAGGTGTGCCGGGAAATCCGGCAAAGCTCCCATGTCCCTATTATTGTGCTTACCAGCAGGAACACCGACTTTGACGAACTGATGAGCCTGAATATCGGTGCGGATGATTTTGTATCCAAGCCATACAATGCACAGGTGCTGCTGGCCCGGATACAGAAACTTCTTTCAAGGAACGGCAGAGCACAGGAGGGCGTAGTGCTTACCCATAAGGGACTGACTTTGAATTTACTAAAGGCGGAGATCAGCCATAACGGCCAGAATAAGAAACTTACAAAGAATGAAATGGGAATTTTGCGTCTGCTGATGGTAAACAAAGGGAATATCATTCCACGGGATGCCATTATTGATGACCTGTGGCAAAGCGAAGAATTCATTGATGAAAATACCCTTAATGTAAATATCGTCCGTCTGCGGAAGACACTGGCAGAAATCGGGCTTCCTGATTATCTGGAGACAAAGCGTGGATTGGGGTACCTTGTATGAAAGTGAAAGATTATGCGGCAGACCATATTTTTTCTTTCCTTTGCCTGGCAGTATCGGGGCTGCTCGTTTTTGCGCTGCTCTGGCTGATCGAAACGCCAATGGTTTTTATTTTCTTTGTGGAAAGCACTATGCTTACGGCTTATCTTTGTGCTTTTCTGTATGATTACTGGCGCAGGCGTAACTATTATACTCAGTTATGGAAAATACTGGACAGGCTGGAGGAAAAAACGCTGATTGGGGAAATTCTTGTCCGCCCTGATTTTTTAGACGGACAGATATTGGATGAGATACTTAGACGCTGTAACAAGTACCAAAATGACCGGGTGGCAGATGCGGAACAGAACAGCCAGGAATATCGGGAATACCTTGATTCATGGGTACATGAGATTAAGACGCCGATCACCTCTGCCCGTCTGATTGTTGAGAATCATATAAATCCCATTACCCTGCGGATTGATGATGAACTGCGCAGGATAGACGGTTTTGTGGAACAGGTATTATATTACGCCCGCAGTACAGCAGTGGAAAAAGATTTCAAGGTGGATAAGACGACCCTGCAGGCCCTTGTAAATTCTGCCCTGAAGACTTATTCAAAGCCGCTGATCCAGGCGGGAGGCAGGCCGGTTTTTTGCGGACTGGACATTCCTGTCTGTGCAGATACGAAAAGCTGCTCTTTCATCATCGGCCAGATTATTTCCAATTCGATTAAGTACCGTACTGAGGATCTGCAGGTCTCATTTTCGGCATATGAGGAGCAGGATGCTGTCCGGCTGATCGTTTCGGACAATGGGATTGGCATTTCCCCTGCGGATTTGCCACGCGTTTTTGATAAAGGTTTCACCGGGGATAACGGACGCCGCTACTCCAAGTCCACAGGAATCGGCCTGTACCTTTGCAAAAAGCTCTGCGGTAAAATGAATATTGGCATTACAATCCAAAGTGAATTGGGGCAGGGGACGGCAGTCACCTTGTCTTTCCCACGGGAAAGCTACTTGCAGGAGGCGGGATTATGACCCGCCTTTTTGCTTAACATAAAGATGTCTGACGAAGCCTGGTATCCGTTGTTTCCTTACATTTTGGTAATGAAAATGTAATCTAAAATAATGGCAGGCTTCCAGGCGGTATGGTAGATTAGGGGTGCAATAGGGATTACCCTTTTGGAAAGGAGATGAACATACGATGAACGATGCAATATTACAGGTGGATGATATCCAAAAGTATTACGGCAACAAGGGAAGCCTGACAAAAGCCGTAGACCATATTTCCTTTCAGGTCTGCAAAGGTGAGTTTTTGGGCATTATGGGGGCTTCCGGCTCCGGAAAGACGACGCTCCTTAACTGTATCTCCACGATCGATACGGTGACAAGCGGGCATATTTTTGTAGACGGGAAGGACATCACCGCCTTGCACGGCTCACAGCTTGCGGATTTTCGCGGGAAGAAGCTGGGCTTTATTTTTCAGGACTTTAACCTTTTGGATACGCTGAGCGCTTATGAAAATATCTCACTCTCTTTATCTATCGCAGGGGTAAAGCCGGCAGAGATCAGGAGAAAAGTGCGCCGGATTTCAGAAGCATTAGGAATCTGTGAAGTGCTGGATAAATATCCCTACCAGATGTCGGGCGGACAGCAGCAGCGCGTAGCGGCAGCAAGGGCAATGGTAACAGACCCGACAATGGTTCTGGCCGATGAGCCGACCGGCGCCTTGGATTCCAATTCCTCCCGGATGCTGCTGACTATGCTGACGGAGCTGAATGAACGCCTTGATGCAACGATCCTCATGGTGACGCATGATGCTTTTTCTGCAAGCTACTGCCGCCGCATTCTGTTTATCAAGGATGGGAAAATCTTTAATGAGCTGAACCGTGGCGCTGACAGCCGGAAAGACTTTTTTACAAAGATTCTGGAGGTGGTTTCCGTTTTGGGAGGTGAGCAGAATGACATCTTGTAAACTGATCATGAAAAATGTGGGGAAAAATATCCGGGATTACCTGATCTACTTTTTGACGCTTATGATCTCGGTGAGCGTTTTCTACGCATTCAATTCTGTTTCAGATCAGCCGGCCTTTTCGGAAATGGGCATGACAAAAACGCTTCTTTACGACCAGCTTGGTATCCTGCTTTCTACCCTGACGGTGCTGATCGCTGTTGTCCTTGCGTTTCTGATCATTTATGCGAACTTATTTTTATTAAAGCGGAGGAAAAAAGAACTGGGCATCTATATGGTGCTGGGTATGAAAAAGGGTCGTATTTCCCGGATGTTTGCAGGGGAAACGCTGTGTGTCGGGATGCTTGCACTCGTGACGGGCTTATGTCTTGGCTTTATGCTGTCGCAGGGAATCTCCCTGGTCGCCTTAAAATTGTTTGCCATTGAGATTTCAAAGTTCCGGCTTGTCTTTTCGATGGGAGCTTTTCGGAAGACTGCTTTCTGTTTTGTGGTCATTTTCCTGCTTGTCATGGTCTTTAATGTACGGTCTGTTTCCAGTGTGCAGCTGATTGACCTTTTCACAGCCGGCAGAAAAAATGAGATACAAGGCCGGAGCCGCTTTTTGCCCGTGCTGCTGTTCCTTGTTTCCCTGGTCTGTATTTTGTCTGCCGGGGCGATGTTCTACAAAAACGGTATTTTACCCTCACGGGAGAACCGCTATTTTCAGACGGCTGGCATCCTGCTTGTAACAGGGACATTCCTGTTTTTCTATTCTCTGTCTGCCGTGCTTGTCCGGATACTCCGGGCAAACAGCAATGTTTATCTTAAGGGGCTGAACACTTTCCTTGTCCGCCAGATTAGCAGTAAGATCCGCACGAACGTCTTTTTATTGACGATTGTCTGCGGACTGCTCACAGTAACGATCTGTGCGGTATCGGTTGGCGTAAGTACCGCGCTTGCCATGAATGGGCTTTCAAAGTCTGCCACGCCCTACGACCTGAATGTGCTGTCTGATGTGAGCATGGACGGGGACGGCAGCATATTGGAATATCTTGTATCCAGAGATACCGATTTATCGGGCATTGCGGAAAATATGGAGCAGATCAGCATTTATGAGGCAGATTTTACTTACGGCACCCTGTTTGCAGGCCAGAATGTTAAGCTGTGGCCCATTGACGAAGGAATCTTAGAAAGTGGTGTATCCGTGCTGGGTGTCTCGGATTTTAACCGTGCCCTGGCAATGCAGGGGAAAGAGCCTGTTACGCTGGCAGAAAATCAGTATCTGCTGAACTGCAATTACAAGGGTACTTTTCAGTATGTGGAAAAAGCACTGGAAGACAATGCAGATTTTGTGCTGGCCGGAATTCGTCTGCAAAGGGCGTCTGATACGGTTTTAGAGGAGACCTGTTTTATGACTTCTGTCGGAAACAATGACCGGGGGACGCTGATTGTCCCGGATGCGGTTGCCCACAGCCTTACGAAAGATGTCAATGTACTTTTGGTGCAATACCGGCCAGATGCTGATTCGGACGCGGTTCTGCAGAAAATGATCCCGATTGGGCTGGATGATACCCACGGCTATCGTTATGCGGAAAAGAACATGATGTATGATATGTTCTATGGGTTAAATGCACTGGTTTCATTCCTTTGCTGTTATATCGGCCTGATATTTTTGCTGATCTGCGCCGCACTGCTGGCATTGAAGCAGCTTACAGAGACAACGGATAACATTTACCGATATGGACTGCTCCAAAAACTGGGGGCAGGAAAGAAACAGGTAGGCCGCACCCTGTTATCCCAGACAGCTATTTTCTTTGCAGCCCCGCTTGCTGTCGCCGGTATTTATTCTACTGTCCTGATGGGGAAAGCAATGGAGATTGTAGAGGAATTTATGAATATCCATATTTCAACAAATATGATTTTCACAGTGGTGATATTCCTTACAGTGTATGGGAGCTATTTTCTCGCCACCTGTCTGTCCTGCAAACGGATGGTAACAGAACATCAGAATAGAGCAGTCTCGGAAACTCAATAGCGAATAGGCAGGAAAGGGTTGATTTTCAGAAATGAGTGGGATAAGAGATGGAT
>ERZ808046.1308-NODE-1308-length-11628-cov-14.102069_pt1 | contig 11628 bp, 13 predicted proteins | sample MGYA00380196_ERZ808046 | MGnify/ENA primary metagenome ERZ808046 (study PRJEB31490, sample SAMN06133421) | mouse gut metagenome | isolation source: Z6_2 | host: mice | place: China: Chengdu | collected 2015-05 ...
AAGGATTAGATAAAATTCTTGGAAATGATGAAGAAGATGGGTTATTAATTAAGAAAATTGAAAGTTGTGATTCCATTTTTGAAGGCATTGAATTAGTCAAAAATGATATTGAACGTATTTATAGGTTAGAAAGTGTAGAAGAATATGATAAAAAATTTATAAATCTTATTCGTGGACAAGATAGTGAGTTTTTACAGCGTCTAAAAGTATGGCTTCCAGAGGATACTTTGAAAATTACATATTCAAATGGAAAAGGTAGATTTTTACCAATTGATAATGCTTCTCCAGGGCAAAAAACAGCAACACTATTGGCATTTATCTTGTCGTATGGAGATGAGCCGCTTATATTAGATCAACCAGAGGATGATTTGGATAATAGTCTAATATCGGAATTGATTGTAAATAATATTCGTGATGAAAAGAAGTCAAGGCAAATTATTATAGTAACTCATAATGCAAATATTGTTGTAAATGGAGATTCTGATAATGTTATGGTTTTACATGTTGCAGGAGGACAAACACAAATTGAATGTCAGAATGGATTACAAAATGTATTGGTAAGGGAGCAAATTTGTAAGATATTAGAGGGAGGAAAAGATGCATTTATGCAGCGATATAAAAGGATTAATATAAACATGATTGATGAAAAAAAGATAAAAGCAAATGATAGTAGTGTAATGGAGAATTAATTGCAAGTAGCGAAATTTTATTCATTATAACCAAGTTGATTATGATAAGGTTATGAAAGAAAGACTGTTGTGAAGGTAAAGACAAATAAGATACATTGGATATGAAGATATGAAAAGTGCCTTATTGCATAAAAAGTTAAATAATTTTTTTAAAAGTGCGGAGAAATTATACAACAATATCAGAATTTTTCTTTTGTAAAACTTGGTATGGTGTTGAGTGTGCATATGTAGAAACACGAATAAGTTGATTGCACATCGTATAGTTAATTATACAAATTAAAGCATGATTGTTAAAAAGGTGCAACAGTATTGTAACTTTTGGCAAAGGGTATGTTTGGGTACAAAATGGGTACACCAGCTTTGAAACCATATAAACGAGAAACAAAAACGCATCAAAATGATACGATTTTGTAAGAAAAAGCAATGTAAAACAGGACTTGCAACGAAATGGAAAAAGAATTCGAGTGATGAAAATATCCAGAGTCACACCCGATTATCCTGTGAGGGCAATCTGGGCAGCCCAAAAAGAGAATAGAGTTAGTTTGAATGACCTTGTAGAGAGGAAGTAATCCTTTCTATGAGGTCATTTTAAGGTACGCCCAGCGGCGCACGTTTCCAACGGGTGAAAGGCCCGAATCTGCCCGGTTGTGGGAAGGATATAGCCGAAGGCAAGGGTGTCCGCCGTGAGGCGGAATCTAAAGGAAGCCGGATGCGGGGAATATACTACCCCGCTATGCCTTATAGTTTATAGTGGCAGGTACAGGGAGAAAATGCTATAATCGAAAGCATGATTTAAGACATAGGAGATGAAGCGGCATGGAAATAAATATTGAGGATAATTTTTCGCGGTTATTTGATAAAAATAATAATACGGCATACAAGGCATTGCAGACGTTACAGAAAGAATGTGAGGAATCTGACAAGGTATATTATTGTATGGATAAGTTAGCCGATATGATTGACAATGATAATTCCTACATTCGGACAAGAGGGCTTACGCTGATTGCCTATAACGCTAAATGGGATAAAGATAATAAAATTGATGAAATCATAGACGAATATTTGAGGCATATAGAAGATGTTAAGCCGATAACGGCAAGACAGTGTATAAAATTACTGCCTATGATAGCCCAAAATAAGCCGGAATTAAAAGAAGATATTGTATCGGCACTACAAAAAGCAGATATATCTATTTATGCAGGCAGTATGCAACCATTGGTCTATAAGGATATTCAAAATTCTTTGGCAGAGATAGAGAAGCTATAAATTAATTGGGATTTTAAGGAGTGTGGAGTAATGAATAACTGGTTTACAATAGATAAAATTGATGTAAATACATATATTATCAGTGAATACCGGCATTGGGAGGAAACGCATTGCTATCTGTTGAATGGAAATACCCGAAGTCTGCTTATTGATACGGGGCTTGGCATTTCCAATATCTATAAGGAAGTGCTGAAACTTACCGATAAGCCAATTACGGCAGTAGCAACGCATATTCATTGGGATCATATTGGAGGGCATAAGTATTTCACAGATTTTTATGCTCATGCTGATGAATTGGATTGGCTGAATGGTAAATTTCCTTTATCAATCGAAACGATAAGAGAGATGGTCGTAGACCGCTGTGATTTACCCGAAGGTTTTTGTGTGAGCGATTATGAATTGTTTCAGGGTATGCCAACAAAAGTTCTGACAGACCATGACATCATTGATATTGGCGGCAGAGAAATTGAAGTGCTGCATACTCCCGGACACTCTCCGGGGCATTTGTGCTTTTGGGAAAAACGCAGGGGATATTTATTTACAGGCGATTTGGTATATAAAGATATTCTGTTTGCTTATTATCCGTCTACTGACCCGGAGGCATACCTCGATTCTTTAGAAAAAGTTGCGACATTGCCTGTGAAGAAAGTGTTTCCGGCACACCATTCATTGGATATAGAACCGGAAATCTTAATTCGTATGCGGGAAGCGTTTAGAAATCTCAAGGCGGACGGAAAACTTCATCATGGCAGTGGGACATTTGATTATGGAGATTGGGGAGTATGGTTATAGGAAATAGGCTGCGACAAAGGTAATGCTCCTTTTGGTGATGATTGCTACATGGTGCTAGCACCATGTAAGTTAGAGCAGATAAGGGAAATGATAATATGGCAGTTTGCAGTTATAGGCGGATTGCCATATTTTTGTGGAAAAATGGGCGTTTATGTGGTAATATATAGGAGCAAAGATAAAAACACAACGCAAGCCATACTTGCAGAACTGGTAGGTAGTCCAGTCGCACCATTATGGTGTAAGTAGCCCTCCCTCCTTAGGGTCGTCCATTCTTTGTTCATCACAATTATTTTAAGGAGGAATTGTCATGGACAAAGTATCAGGAAAATTGACAGTATTTTTTGAGGAACCGTTTTGGGTGGGAGTGTTTGAACGTGTATCAGAGGGAAATCTATCTGTGTGTAAGGTTACGTTTGGGGCAGAACCAAAAGACTATGAGGTTTATGAGTTTGTTCTGAAAAATTACTATCAGTTACAATTTAGTCCGGCTGTGGCAACTGATGTAAAAGAAGCTAGTCGCAATCCTAAACGAGTACAACGTGAAGTGCGGAAACAGGTACAGAATACCGGGATAGGAACAAAATCACAACAGGCTTTAAAATTACAGCAGGAGCAGTTGAAAACTGAACGCAAGACTATGAGCCGGGAACAGCGAGAAGCGGAGACACAGCGGCAATTTGAACTAAAACAGCAGAAAAGGAAAGAGAAGCATAGGGGTAGATAATACCTGTTTTGGCATTTGCTGTATAATGGTGGAAGAGATATTGATATTTTTCTTGTTGTTATAGACACATGGTGCTAGCACCATGTTAATAATATTTACAAATAAAATGTTTATTGAAGGAGCAGAGATGGCAAAGATAATTGAATTATTTAACCACAAGGGAGGCGTGAGTAAAACAACAACAACTTTTCATATTGCATGGAAATTATCACAACAGAATAAAAAGGTGTTGCTTGTAGACGGTGATCCGCAATGTAATTTGACGGGTATGTTTTTAGGTGAAGTATTTGATGAGTATTATGAAAATGATTCAACAAAGCTGATGAATATTAAGGATGCTGTTAGTATGGCATTTTCGGGTAGACCACAACCAATAACAGCAATAGATTGTCCTGCTCATATCAAAAATAGTAATTTGTTTATTATTCCGGGACATATGGATTTATCAGAATACGATTCATCATTAAGCCTTGCATTGAATAGTAATAATGCAATAGTTACTTTACAGAATCTTCCGGGAGCTTTTTACGAATTAATTCAAAAATGCTGTGAGAAATATGGAATTGAGTATGTATTTATAGACATGAATCCGGGATTAAGTGCTATAAATCAAACATTTTTCATATATGCAGATGCTTTTATAGTTCCAACGAATCCGGATCCGTTTTCTGTAATGGCATTAAAGACATTAAAGAAGATTTTGCCAAAATGGAAAAAGTGGGCAATACAGGGAAGAGAATTATTTGCGGATTCATCGTATCCATTGCCAGTATGTGATATGAAATTAATAGGTGTGATTATACAACGGTTTAATGTGAGAAATCATAAAGCTGCTCAACCATATATTGGAAAAATTGAAGAAATCAAAAATTGTATTGAAGGAGATTTTTCAGAGGAATTGGCTAAGAATGATATGATTTTTGATATTGATTGTTTGATACAAAATGGGTTAATTACAAATAGAACTTTAGGCGAAATTCCAGAGTTTGGTGCGTTGATACAGAAAGCAAATGAAGCAATGCTTCCTGTGTTTGCTTTAACCAAAGCAGATATGGGAACTGTTGGAAATGTTTATGACAGTATGGAAGAAAAGAGAAAACTATTTGATGAAATATATGATACAATCGTTAAAGTAATAATGGAGTTAGTATAAATGCAACAATCATATCAAAGATTTATTATACTCGTTAAGGATACAGAAAATGTTGAGGTTTTATATAACTACTTTGATAAATCTATGGCAGTATCTGTTGATATTAGCGACTTATTAAGATGGCAATGGATTCAATGTGTATCCGCTTTTGATAAATTTATGCATGATTTGGTACGTGTTGGTATGTTGGAAATATTTGCGGGAAACAGAATACCAACACCTAAATATAATACTTTTCAAATTGATATACAGACATATGGGGATATGACAAATAATTTGATAGATGCTGGTTTAATATTTGAACGAAAAATAATATTGAAACACAGTTTTTTGGCGTTTCAAGACCCAAACAAAGTTGCTGATGCGTTGTCATTTATATGGAATGAAAATGATAAATGGGGGAGAATCTCAAGCTTATTAGGTATGGCAAAAAATGACTGCACAACATATTTGAAAAATATTGTAATTAGAAGGAATCAAATAGTACATGAGGGAGATTATACAGATATTCTTATGAAAAGGCAGGATATTTTTCCTCAAGATGTAATTGAGATACGAGAATACATTCTTAAATTAGGAAAAGCAATATACGATTGTGTAAAATGAGGTGGAAGTTTTGGCTCTATTTTGGCTCTAAAAATGTTGACTGGCACAAAAACGAGAGCGATTTTTAAAGAATATGGATAATAAATGCTTGAAAAATGAGGGAAAAACAGTCAGTTCAAGCTATCCGCCGAGGAGTTCGAGTGAGAAGTAAAATCCTCGCAAGTCTTGAAAAATCAAGGCTTGCGGGGATTTTTTAATTGGCTGTGGGTACGATATGGGTACAAAAATTTAATTTTGTTTTTTTGACATTTCAATTATGTTTTCAACATCTCTTCTAACTAAATCGTATTCTACACAACTTTTTTTAAAAACAAAATGTGGTACTTCAGTTTTCCCAGGTGCAATTCTATATATACTATACATAGCATAATTGTCGGTTAATATAATAGCCAATGTATTATAATTAGGATTTAAGTAGTAAGAAAAAGTATGTTTGTTATCGCATTTTGTTTCCAATTTTTTTATATGATATTCTATAACATCATGTATTTTATCTTTATAATAATTTGGGTTTTCAGCATGACCATTTTTTCTAGTTAGAGCATCCATTACATCTGCTTGGTTTAAATCTTGTAAAACAAATGCAGTAAAAAGGTTTTTCTTTTTAAGGCGTTGCTCAATAAGGAGTGTGTTATCAGAAATAAATCTTTTGGCATCATTCATTATAATATACAAATTTTTGCTATTAAGAATATCATTTTTTATGTATTCATCTTCTAAAGGAAATCCTTTGTATATTCCAATGAGTCCATAGTCCTGACAGTATTTTAGTACAGAAAAATTTTGCTTTGCTATTTCGTTTAATTCATTGTCTTTGAATCTGTCAGAAATGAAAGCCGCAACGGAATTAGTGGAAAGTGTTACCCCAATAGTAAGAATTAGAATATAAATAATATTATTAAGATCTTTAATAAAACTTTCATTAAAAAATAGCATTAACAGTGATATTGTTATGCAAATTAGAAATATTAATATTTTTTTATTTTTATCTTTCATAGTATCTCTCTCTATTTTACAAAAAATCAGTTTTGGGGAACATTTACCCCAATCTCATCCATAGCCTCATCATGTGCTTTCTGTATTTTCAAATTCAAATCAAAAGGCTCTGACTCTGGATAAATATCCATCCAAAGGTTAAAAGCCGCCTCTGCCTTTAACAATGCTTCTCCGCGTTTTTTCACATCTTTAATAGAGCTACACTTTTCCACTTCTTTTATATATTCCTCATAGCGATCACACCATGAGCGCATCAAAGAAAGTGTGCCAAAGCTGACAGCGACCATATCATTACCGTCCTGATCTTGATATTCAAACAAGTGCCCGTCATACTGCCGGAACACTTGGAAAAGTCTGTGCATGGCTTTGATGCCATCAAAGTCAGAGTTGGTTAATACTTCTACATTAACCGCCAGCGCTTTTGCAATAGTTTCAAGAGATTTCAGTTTAGGATTACGTCTGCCGCTTTCGTATGCACGAATATATGCTTCGCTTGCGCCAACCAATTCCCCTAATTGCTTTTGAGTTAAGTTTCTTTCCTGCCTGATTCTTCGTATATTTTCTCCAACAGTCATAATGACCTCCTGCAAAGTAGCTTCCAAAATTAGAATGGTATAAATATAGCATACCACATAAAAAGAAAAAAATAAAGAAAAAGATATTGACACGAAACAAATGTTACGATAGTATATACATACAGCATAACAGAAACAAATGTTACTTAGCAGAAACAAAAACAAGAAAGAGAGGGAACAACATGAACGAGAAACTTTATTACAATGCCGCAGACATTGCTGCGATGCTCGGCATCAGCATGGGGAAGTCTTACAAGATTTTGCGGGAAATGAACAGCGAATTATCTTCCAAAGGCTTTCTTACAATCGCAGGCAAAATTCCGGCAGCCTATTTCAAAGAGAAGTGGTATGGAGCGGCAAAGGAGGTGGGTGCATGAGTTGCAGCGCAAAGAAAGATCCGAATGGCACATGGCGGATACAATACCGCTGGACGGATTGGACAGGAGCAAAAAAGAAGTCGCAGAAAAGAGGGTTCAAAACAAAGAAAGAAGCGGAAGAATGGTATGCGCATTTTTTGTTGCAGCAATCCTCCGATCCGACAATGACGCTTGCTGATTTTTGGGAAATTTACAAGGCGGATATGGAAAAGCGTCTGCGGAAAACTACCATGAAACAGAAAGAGTATGTGATGAATGATAAGGTGCTGCCGTATTTTGGAAGCACACCAATCAATGAAATTACGGCACCTATGATAAGAAAATGGCAGGGCGAGATGATGGAGAAAGGTTTTAAGCCTACCTATCTGAAAACCATACACAACCAGCTCAGTGCCATTCTGAATTATGCGGTTAATTTTTATGATTTACGTTCCAATCCATGCCGGAAAGCAGGAAGCATGGGAAAGAGCAGGGCGGATGAAAGGCCGTACTGGACGTTAGAGGAATTTCAGAAATTTTCGGATGCAATTATGGATAAGCAGGATTCGTGGGTTGCATTTCAGATTTTGTTTTGGACAGGAATGCGTCTGGGAGAATTACTTGCCCTTCAGGTAAAGGACATTAATTTTGAGGAAGGCATGATTACTGTTGACGAATCTCTTGCGAGGATTGACGGAGAGGATTTGATTACTGCGCCGAAAACGGAAAGTTCCATAAGGGTAATTACCATACATAAGGAATTGCAGGAGGCGATAAAGGAGTATATTGCAACGCTCTATCGGGCGAGAGCAGGAACACGGCTTTTTGCCGGGCGGACAAAAAGTTTCTTTGAGCATGAAATGGAGCGTGGCATTAAGCTGTCAGGCGTAAAAAAGATTACTGTCCATTGTACCCGTCACAGCCATGCGAGTATGCTCGTACAGATGGGATTCAGTCCTGTTGAGATTGCAAAGCGGTTAGGGCATGGAAAAGTTACAACTACGATTGAAACATATTGTCACCAGTCTATGGATGCACAGATAAAAATTGCGAACAGGCTTGGAAAAGTGGAGAGGGGTGAGGAAGGTGGGGTGTAGGCGTGAGGACAGGTTCCGGCGGAATACAATCGCTTTTTGGCTGAGTGATGAGGAAAAAGCGCAAGTAGAAGCGAGGATTATATTGTCAGGACTTCCCAAAGGGGATTATTACAGGAAGGCTATATTGGGGCAGAAAGTGACGATAACTGCTGGAAATTATATGTCTAACAGGGTTGCAAAAGTTTTAGAGCAGATATTGGTGCATCTGAAAAAGGGAAATACAGAAGATGAAAAATTACTGATGGAACTGGTAAAGCAGTTGTTAGAAATTCAGCAGAATGGAAATGCCCCTGCTGGTAACAGGAGCATTCCGGAAACATATTAGGTTGTTGGCGCAACTTAATCTGAGTGCAAAAAGGACAAGCCTCTTTACATATATTGCAGATTTATTATAACAGAGGCTTTTCCGGATGAAAAGGAGGAGAAGCAGCAGAATTGAATATTTTTTCACAAGTAAAAGAACATCTGACTGCAAGGCAGGCAGCAGAATATTATGGTCTGAAAGTTAAGAGAAATGGGATTGCCTGTTGTCCGTTCCATGATGATAAGCACCCAAGCATGAAAATTGATAAAAATTATTACTGCTTTGCCTGTGGCGTCGGTGGAGATGTGGTAGATTATGTTTCTCGTATGTTTAGGTTGTCACAGTATGATGCGGCGTTAAAGCTGATAGACGATCTTACTCTGCCTGTTGATGCAAAGGGAAATGCGGAGTTAAGCGTGCAGGAAAAAGAGCGCATCCGCAGGAAAAAAGCAGAGCGTGAAAGAATAACTCGCATTCGGGAACGGTTTGAAAAATGGTGCAGTCAGACTGTTGATATATTGAAGAACTGTATTTCAGAGATTGACAGTGCAAATCGTTTCCTCATTGGACAACCGCCTGACATTATTTTTTCGGAAGATTATGCGCAGATGCTCCATGTAGAACCGCTTATCAATTACTGGCTGGATATTCTGTGTATGGGAGATGTTTCAGATAGGCAGGAGTTGTTTCTAAAAGACAGAAAGAAGGTGGAGGATATTGCAGGAAAAGTCTGTACGGGCAGAAAACGAATTATGGGATGCAGTCGGGGAAGCGCTTGATGAAGAAATGAGTACCGTAGAGGACGTGTTGGAGTCGCTTGCAAGGACACAGAAAGGGAATGTGAAATCCTCTATTGAAAACTGCATGACTATTTTATACAGAGATCCGCTGCTGAAAGATGCCATATGTAAAAATGAACTGACAAACAAAATTGATATTGTAAAGCGTCTATTGTGGAGAAGGAACGGAAGCTGTGTTACTGATGTGGATATGTACCAAATCCAGCGTTACATAGAAACACATTACGGTATTTCCAATGATAAAGCGATTAACAAAGCTGTCAGTATCGCAGCCAGTGAGAGAAGTTATCACCCTATTAGGGAATTTCTTGAAAATCTGCAATGGGATGGGAAAAGCAGAATTGCAGGTCTGCTCCCGCGTTTTCTTGGTGCGGATGACAACGAATATACAAGAGAAATCATGCGTCTTTTGATGCTGGCGGCAGTCCGCCGGATTTATGAGCCAGGTTGCAAGTTTGAGATTATGGTCTGCCTTGTGGGCGGTCAGGGCGCAGGAAAGTCTACATTTTTTCGCTTTCTCGCTGTCAATGATGAGTGGTTTACGGACGATCTGAAGCGTATGGATGATGAAAATGTTTACAGCAAGATGCAGGGGCATTGGATTATTGAAATGTCGGAAATGCTTGCCACTGTCAATGCAAAAAGCATTGAGGACATTAAATCATTTTTGAGCAGGCAAAAAGAAACATATCGTATTCCATATCAGACTTATGCGGAGGACAGACCAAGACAGTGTATTTTTGTCGGCACATCAAACAACCTTGATTTTCTACCGCTGGACAGGACAGGGAACAGAAGATTTGCGCCCGTTCTAGTTCATCAGGAACGTGTGGAGAAACATATCCTTGAGGATGAAAAGGAGTCGAGGGAATATATTGTGCAGGCGTGGGCGGAGGCTATGGTTATCTATAAGAACTGTACGCATGAGTTAAAGCTGTCAAAAGAGATGGAAGAATATCTTAAGGAGATGCAGAAACAGTTTATGCCGGAAGATACAAAGGTTGGAATTATTCAGGCGTGGCTGGACGATTGTACCGACGAGTATGTGTGCAGTGAGATGATTTACAGAGAAGCGCTGAGGCATGAGTACGAGGAACCGAAACAATGGGAGATTAAGGAAATAAACAGCATTATGAACACCTGTATTGCAGGGTGGGAAAAAATCAGCTCCCATAGGTTCGACAGGTATGGATTGCAGCGTGGCTGGAAACGCAGAACCGATATGCAGGGATTTTCACCATTGCCGGGTAATGCGCAGTTACCTTTTAAGAAGTAAATGGAAGTATGCTTTAAACTCTTTTTTATCCGGTTTACAGGGCGCGTTTACATTTTTGTAAACGGTGAGTTTACAGCGGGATATAGGAAAATCAAGGATTTCCGCTGTTTGTAAACGGTGTAAACCGAAAAAACTGAAAACACAATAATAAGATTAACAATAATAGGAGGGCATTTATTATGCAGAAATATAACAACACAAAAATCATTATCGGACTGGATCATGGTTATGGCAATATAAAAACAGCGCACAGGGTATTTAGGACAGGCGTGGAATGCTTTGAGGAAGAACCGATAGTCAGTGTGAATTACATCAAGTATAAGGATAAGCATTATGTGATTGGGGAAAATCACTTAATTTATCAGGGGAACAAGACAGATTCGCAGGACTTTTTTATTCTCACATTGGCAGGATTGGCGGAAGAACTGAAATTCCAAGGTCTGCATGAGGCAAAAGTGGTACTGGCAGTTGGACTTCCGCTTGCTTGGGCGAAAAGTCAGGCGGCAGATTTTAAGAAATATCTGATGCAGGAGCAGGAATTATTTTTCTCATTCCGTAAAGAAAGCTACAGAGTGCATTTGTGCGGAGTGGAAGTGTTTCCGCAGGGATTTGCGGAGGTATACAACGCCGGTTCAATGAAAGGGTTTAACATGATAGCGGATATCGGGAATGGCACGATGAACGTGATGCAGATTGTGGACGGCAGGCCATTAGAGAAAAGTCTTGTGACGGACAAATTCGGTGTTTCGATCTGTATGAAGGAAATACAAAAAGAACTGTCAAAATCAGCAGGGGAAAGCATACCGGAGGTTATGATCGAGCCGATGCTGATAAACGGATTACAGGGCAGAGCTGATGCAACTGCAAAGGTTGCAGAGCGCATTGCCGCAGGATATGCAGAGAATATTTCAAAGCGCTTAATGAAACATTCTAAATCCCCCAGCAGAGCTGGGGAGACTAGCAGACGCAAGTGGCGATAAACAGAGTACCAGAA
>ERZ808046.1309-NODE-1309-length-11617-cov-7.424610_pt1 | contig 11617 bp, 17 predicted proteins | sample MGYA00380196_ERZ808046 | MGnify/ENA primary metagenome ERZ808046 (study PRJEB31490, sample SAMN06133421) | mouse gut metagenome | isolation source: Z6_2 | host: mice | place: China: Chengdu | collected 2015-05 ...
GAAAACCTTGATTTTCCGGGGTTTTTGAACCATTTTGATACGGTTTGAACAGCAGATTATCTCTTGCTGAACTGAGGTGCACGACGTGCTGCCTTGAGACCGTATTTCTTTCTCTCTTTCATACGAGGGTCTCTGGTTAAGAAACCTGCTTTTTTGAGAACCGGTCTGTACTCTGAATCTACCTGCAGAAGCGCTCTGGAAATACCATGTCTGATTGCTCCGGCCTGACCTGTATAGCCGCCGCCATGAACATTTACCAGCACGTCATACTTATCTGCCGTATCTGTTGCAACCATGGGCTGACGAACGATAACCTTCAGGGTCTCCAGCCCGAAATATTCATCTATAGGCCTTTTATTGATCTTAATCTCACCTTTACCGGGCGTTAAATATACTCTGGCAATTGATTTTTTCCTTCTACCTGTTCCGTAGAATCTTGCTGACTTAGCCATCTTAATTTTCTCCTTTCAATCCCATCAAACGATGATCCGCTCTGCGCATCATCTTATTGAATCAAACACTGCCACGCTTCGCGAGTCAGCCTATTGTAATCAGAATGTCAATACCTCAGGCTTCTGTGCCGCATGTTTATGATCAGGGCCGGCATACACATGAAGCTTGGTATACATCTGCCTTCCTAAAGGTCCCTTGGGAAGCATACCCTTAACAGCAAGCTCTACTACCCTCTCAGGTTTCTTAGCCATCATTTCACGTAAGGTAGTTTCCTTCATACCGCCCACATATCCTGAATGGCGATAATAAATCTTCTGGTCTAACTTTCTGCCTGTCACCTTAACCTTATCAGCGTTAACGACAATCACAAAGTCACCCGTATCCATATGCGGGGTGAAGATTGCCTTGTTCTTACCTCTTAAAACCTTGGCTACTTCTGAAGCCAGGCGTCCTAATGTCATATTTGCAGCGTCCACTACATACCATTTTCTTTCAATTGTAGAAGGACTGGCCATAAATGTCTTCATGATATTACCTCCACTTAAATTTTCTCCTGACGCCTTATGTTTTCCGTCGGATGTCCGGGCCTCCGGGTACATAAACTTTTCAGGTACTCTATGCATAATACTCTGCCCGGGAATGAGATGCTCCTTTCGCTGGTAAATACTCAGGAAATACGCATCAAGCAAAGCATTACTAAACTTTTTCGCACTGATTAATTATATTATACGCTTCCGTGTGTGTCAACCGGATTTTTCAAAGTTATCGCAAAATTCATATCTCACCAGCGTCAATCCACAGGCCGGTGCGGTAGGCCCTGCTGCTGTCCGGTTTTTTGCCGCAAGAATTTTTTCCATTTGTTCCGGCTCCATGCGTCCGCGCCCCGCTTCCATCAAAGTGCCCGCTATGATCCGCACCATATTGTAGAGGAACCCGCTGCCGCAGACCCGGATCAGGATTTCTTCCCCTTCCTTTTCAACGGTCAGCTCATAAATCGTCCTTACCGTAGTCTCTGCCGCAGAACCTGCCGCACAAAAACTGGCAAAATCATGCTCCCCCACCAGAAAACCGGCCGCACGGCTCATCCTTTCCACGTCAAGAGGAACATAGGTAAAACAGGAATATAATCTTTTGGTAGGAAGCGGAAACCTGCTGTTTAGTATTCGGTATTCATAGGTCTTCCGGCTTCTGCAGTGTCTGGGATGAAAATCTGCCGCCGCCTCTTCGGCGTCCCGGATCCTGATATCCTCCGGCAGTCTCTGATTCAGCGCATAGGGAAGTTTCCCCGCCGGAATGCGCGTGTCCGTGTCAAACACTGCCACATTACCAAGCGCATGTACGCCGGAATCCGTCCTGCTGGCTCCAATCACCTGGATTTCTTCCTTCAAAAGCCCGCTTAATGCAAGATTCAGTTCTCCTTCCACTGTGCGCACTCCTGACTGAAGCTGCCAGCCGCAAAAATCTGTGCCGTCATAGGCCACTGTCAATTTTACTCTTTTCATAATAAGCCCTGATGCCCAATACTTTCAAAACAGAATTTTTCCAAATACAATACATAAAATCAGATAACCGGCCAATGTCCCATAGGCAAGTCGGTCTCTCTTCTGATAAATAAGGGGCTTCATCTTTGTTCTGTGTTCCCCGCCTCTGTAACACCTTGCCTCCATTGCCATGGCCAGATCGTTGGCGCGCCGGAAAGCCGAAATAAAAAGCGGCACCAGAAGCGGCACCAGGCTTTTGGCCTTTTTGATCAGATTCCCGCTCTCAAAATCCGCTCCCCTGGCAATCTGCGCTTTCATAATCTTATCTGTCTCTTCAAGCAAAATCGGGATAAATCTCAAAGCAATGGACATCATCATGGCAATCTCATGCACCGGCACTTTAAGATGTTTTAATGGCCCCAGAAGTTTTTCCATTCCATCGGTCAGGTTATTGGGCGTGGTGGTAAGAGTCATCACAGAGGAACCCATAATCAGAAACACAAGACGGATTGCCATAAAACAGGCCAGCCGGATTCCTTCTTTAGTGATTTTCAGCTTCCAGAAAGAAAGCACCACTTCTCCCGGTGTGAGAAACAAATTAAATATCACCGCTACGATCAACAGAAATAAAATGGCTTTCATTCCCCGAACCATGAACTTAACGGGAACCTTTGACATTTTAATGACCATTGCCAGAAATAATCCGGCAATAATATAGCCTGTTACATTATCCACGATAAAAAGAGAGAGAATGTAACAAATAGTAGCTGTCAGCTTCACCCTCGGATCCAGTCTGTGTATCACTGAGTCCGTCTGATAATATTGTCCAAGCGTAATATCTCTTAACATGCATTATGCCCCCTGCGCCTGTAAACGGTTCAGCCGGGCTGAACCGTTTATATGCTTACTTTAAAGCTCTCAAGATTTCTGTTTTTGCCTCCTGAATTGTGGTAATATTCGTGTCCACATTCAGGCCGCTCTTTTTCAGTGCCTGCATAATATAAGTTACCTGAGGCGCCGCAAGCCCTACCTCCTCCAGCTCCCTGTAATGGGAAAACACTTCTCTCGGCACATCGTCAAACAGGATCTGCCCCCGGTTCATAACGACAATCCTGCTCACATATTTGGCAACATCCTCCATACTGTGGGAAACCAGAATGACCGTCATCCCTGTCTCCTCCCGCAGCTTTGCAATCTGGTCAAGAATCTCATCCCGGCCCTTCGGATCCAGCCCTGCCGTCGGCTCATCCAGCACCAGCACCTCCGGCTTCATTGCCAGCACTCCGGCAATCGCCACCCGGCGCTTCTGCCCTCCGGAAAGATCAAAAGGTGACTGGTAAAAATACTCATCCTCAAGCCCCACCTGCTTTAACGCCGAATATGCCCGAAGCTCCACCTCTTTACGGTCCAGTCCCAGATTTTTCGGGCCAAAACACACATCCGAAAAAACGTCAATCTCAAAAAGCTGGTGCTCCGGATACTGGAAGACCAGCCCTACTTTGCTGCGCAGTTCCTTCTTATTATAAGTACTGTCATGGATGTCTGCGCCGTCATAAAAAATGCTTCCGCTTGTGGGCGCAAGCAGTCCGTTTAAATGCTGCACCAGGGTGGACTTTCCTGAACCGGTATGTCCAATCAGCCCGATAAATTCCCCCTTGTTAATCACAAGACTGACATCTTTAAGGGCTGCGAATTCCATGGCCGTACCCGCTTCATAGATATAATTCACATGATCTAAAATAATGGATGACATTCTACCCCTCCCTGCCGGCCGCTTTTCCAAGGGCCTTCACCAGCTCCTCGCAGGTCAGTATTCCCTCCGGAATATCGAGGCCGCTTTTTTTCAGTTCATGAGCCAGAAGCGTCACCTGCGGCACATCCAGACGCAACTCCTTCAGTTCGTCTACCCTGCTGAATATCTCCCTCGGGGTCCCCTCCATGGCAATCTTTCCCTTATCCATCACAAAAACCCTATTTGCATGGATAATCTCTTCCATATAGTGGGTAATCAGAATGATGGTGATTTCCTCCACATCGTTTAAGGCGCGCGCCGCACGGATCACCTCTTTGCGTCCATTGGGGTCCAGCATGGCGGTAGGTTCATCAAGGACAATACATTTTGGGTGCATGGCGATCACACCCGCAATGGAAACCCGCTGCTTCTGACCGCCGGAGAGCTTGTTGGGCGAATGCTTGCGGAACTCATACATTCCCACTGCCTTTAAGCTTTCCTCCACCCGCTCCCAGATTTCTTTGGTGGGCACTCCGAGGTTCTCCGGGCCGAAACCCACATCCTCCTCCACCACCTGTCCGATAATCTGGTTATCCGGATTTTGAAAAACCATACCGGCTTCCTGCCGGATGTCCCACAGATTTTCCTCCCTGGAGGTGTCCTTTCCATCTACCCAGACGGTTCCTTCCGTCGGATAGAGAATGGCGTTAATGTGTTTGGCAAAAGTGGATTTACCGGAGCCGTTATGGCCGAGAATCGCCACAAAATCTCCCTGCTTCACATCCAGATTGATGTGATCTAAAGCGCAGGTAATCCCCTCTACATTTCCTTCTTCATCTCTTCTTATATATTCAAATACAAGGTCTTTGGATTCTATCAGTCCCATTTTGAATTCCCTAATTATCCCTTAAATTATGCTTTATAAAAAACCCGCATTCTATTTTACAGGATAATGGTTTTATTTGCAATAGATTATGATTTGTCGTATGATTAACAGCAGAGGAAGAACCGGGCTACGGCTGATCTGTCAAAGGCTCTTCACTGCCCTGAAAGAAAAGAAAGGTATGATTTTAATGAATAAATGGATAAAGCCTCTGGCCTTTTTGACCATACTGATTGTGACATGTTCCGTTTTTGCAAGGGTTTTTACAGGAGGAGAAACTCTCTCCGATTATGCGGACAATCATCCTGAGCTCGCCTATGCAACTCCTGAGCCCTCAGCGGAACCCGAACCGGACGATGATTCTACCCTGATAAACGACCTGCCGGACGTTTCAACTAAAACAGCTTCCAATAGTCAATGCGGCAGAGCTTCCGTTTCGCTTGGCGCCGGACTGGCACTCTTTTCCAGGGATGCTCTCTCTGGGGATAATACCGGTTATGAGGACAGGTTCTTTTACGAACCCCTATCGGAAGAACTGATCACCCGTATTACCGGAATTTCCTATCCGGTTTCTCAGGAAGCAGTGCCTGCACTCTCCTTTCAGGCCGTCAACATTACACCTGATGCCACTTCACTGGCTGTTTCTTATGAAGACTTATGCCATTTAACGGTGCTCCATTATGATTTCAACGGCGATATCCAAACCGGGGAGTTAATCTGCAATAAAGGAATTGCACAGGATCTGCTGGAGATATTTTATGAGCTTTTCCTAAATGAATATCAGCTTGAAAAAATCAGACTGATTGATGAGTATGACGGTGATGATACCGCCTCCATGCTGGACAATAACACTTCCTGCTTTAATTACAGGGTGGTGGACGGAACCGAGAGTCTTTCCAAACATGCTCTGGGCTGTGCCATCGATATTAATCCATTTTATAATCCCTACGTGGTATTCGGAAAAGGGGAAAACGGCGGAACCTATATTTCCCCCGCAGGCAGTGAAAAATATGCCGACCGTTCCTGGGATTTTCCCTACAAAATCGATGAAAATGATCTGTGCTACAGGCTCTTTAAAGCCCACGGCTTCACCTGGGGCGGAGACTGGAATTCCTGTAAGGATTATCAGCACTTCCAAAAGGTAGTGTCCTGACAACGGAAAACGGCATGCCGTCAATGCATGCCGTTTTATTTCTCTTATTCTGATATTTATTTTCAATACGGTTCCGCTGCCGGCTTATACCAGCTCAAGAACCACTTCCATGGCTCCATCACCCTTACGCTGGCCGATCTTGATGATTCTTGTGTAACCGCCGTTACGGCTTGCGTACTTAGGACCATACTCCTCGAACATCTTGGCTGCCAGGTCAACTTCCTTAGTGCCTCGCTTCTTTCCGGCGTTCTTGACAGGAACCTCTGTCACAGGATATAAAACCCTGAGAATCTGACGTCTTGCGTGCATTCTGGAAGGAAGATCCTTTTTGATTTCCTTGTCTACCATCTCGTATTTGGTAACTTTCTTGCCGTCAACTACTTCCTTTACACGCTTTCCATCCTTATCCTTAACGGGAACCTTGGCGGAAACGGTAACCTTTTCGTAATTGTCTCTTTCCTTAACAGCCAGAGCAATCAGTCCGTCCGCAATTTTCTGAACTTCCTTTGCCCTTGCCAGTGTGGTAACGATTCTTCCGTTATAAATAAGCGCTGTTACCTGATTCCTGAGTAATGCTTTTCTCTGGTCTGATGTTTTGCCCAGTTTTCTGTATTTTGCCATTTTTACGGCTCCTTTCTCATGGTACATCCGGCCACGCTCTTTGGACTTACATACCGAATGCTGTTGCTTTACTTCTGTTCCATTTATGAGAACACATCACACACTCTTTGGATTTACTGTCATGTGCTGCATACTGGACCTATGCCTCTTCACTGGGATTTAACTGCAATCCCAGTTCTTTTAATTTCGCCAGAACCTCTTCCAGGGACTTGCGGCCAAGATTACGTACCTTCATCATATCCTCAGAGGTCTTGTTGGTTAACTCTTCCACTGTATTGATACCAGCTCTCTTTAAGCAGTTAAAGGACCGCACCGACAGCTCTAACTCATCAATGCTCATCTCCAATACTTTTTCTTTTTCATCCTCTTCTTTTTCTACCATGACTTCCGCAGTCTTGGCATTCTCAGATAAATCAATGAAAAGGCTTAAATGTTCGCTGAGTACTTTTGCAGCCAGGCTGACCGCTTCATCGGGCGCCAAGGTCCCGTTTGTAAAAACATCCAGCGTCAGCTTATCAAAGTCAGTAATCTGACCAACACGGGTATTTTCAACGCTTATATTCACTCTTTCAACAGGTGTGTAAATAGAATCCACCGCAATGACGCCGATCGGCAAATCCTCGCTCTTATTCTTATCCGCGCTCACATAGCCTCTGCCCTTTGTGATGGTCAGTTCCATGTACAGCTTGGTATCCTTCCCGTTCAGAGTTGCAATCGTCAGATCGGGATTCAGGATCTCCACATCCTGATCGCACTGAATATCAGATGCTTTTACAATACCTTCGCCTTCATACTCTATATAAGCGGTCTTGGGCTCATTCGTATCACTGTCGTTCCTGATGGCAAGGCTTTTGATATTCATAACGATTTCAGTCACGTCTTCCTTAACGCCTTCGATGGAACTGAACTCGTGAAGCACGCCTTCAATCTTCACCTGGCTCACTGCGGAGCCGGGAAGCGATGAAAGCATGATCCTTCTAAGTGAATTGCCAAGCGTGATGCCGTAGCCTCTTTCCAAAGGTTCTACCACAAATCTGCCATACTTCTTATCCTCAGAGATTTCTGCTACCTCAATATTTGGTCTTTCAAAATCAAACACTGCAAATACCTCCTTTACGAACATTTAACAGTATTATTTGGAGTACAACTCGACGATCAGCATCTCGTTTACGGGAACATCGATCATTTCCCTGGTGGGAAGATTCTTCACTGTCCCCTTTAAGGCCTCCTGATCAACTTCCAACCATTCAGGAACAAGCCTTCCGCCTGTCACCTCAAGAATATCCTTATATCTCTGCAGTGATTTGGATTTTTCTCTGATTTCAATCACATCGCCCGCCTTAATCATATAGGAAGGGATCTGAACACGCTTGCCGTTTACAAGAATGTGCTGATGACCGACAATCTGCCTTGCTTCTCTTCTGGTTCTTGCAAATCCCATTCTGAATACAACGCTGTCAAGTCTGCACTCCAGCATAATCATCAGGTTTTCACCTGTCATACCCTTCATGCGGTCAGCTCTTTCATAGTAATTTCTGAAAGGCTTCTCAAGTACGCCGTAAATAAATTTTGCTTTCTGCTTTTCTCTGAGCTGAAGGCCGTACTCACTTACCTTCTTGCCAGCTCTTGCGTTTGTCCTGTTGGACTTTTTGTCATAACCCAAAAATACAGGATCAAGACCAAGGGATCTGCATCTTTTTAATACCGGAACTCTGTTTACTGCCATTATTATTTTCCTCCTGCTATTGTTTACAGCGCTTCAGCGCCTTCTTCCAACTATTCTTTATAATGCAACAAACGCTGACACGCTTTGCGCGTCAGCTTATTGTCTGTTTTTTGCGCCTCTGAACGCGGCTTCCTGCGTTATTATACACGACGGCGCTTAGGCGGACGGCATCCGTTATGGGGAACAGGCGTCACGTCCCTGATGCTGGTTACTTCCAGGCCACATGCGGAAAGCGCACGGATTGCTGCTTCACGCCCTGAGCCGGGTCCCTTAACCATTACATCCACGGTCTTAAGGCCGTGTACAAGCGCTGCCTTGGTGGCTGTCTCAGCCGCCATCTGAGCTGCATAGGGAGTAGATTTCCTTGAACCTCTAAAGCCAAGACCACCGGCGCTTGCCCAGCTTAAAGCGTTTCCTTCATTGTCTGTCAGTGTAACGATTGTGTTATTGAAGGAAGACTGGATATGTGCCTGTCCATGTTCAACGTTTTTCTTGACACGTTTCTTTGTCACTTTTTTGGTAACTTTTTTTGCTGCCATTTAAACTAACCTACTTTCTCTCAATAATGATGAGCCTATTTGTTATTTTTTCTTATTAGCTACTGTTCTCTTGGGACCTTTTCTTGTCCTTGCATTGGTCTTGGTATTCTGTCCGCGTACAGGAAGTCCTTTCCTGTGACGGATTCCCCTGTAGCAGCCAATTTCCTGAAGTCTCTTGATGTTCATGGCTACCTCTCTGCGGAGATCACCTTCCACCATGTAACCAGCCTCAATTACCTCGCTGATCCTCTTGACTTCATCATCCGTCAGCTCTCTGACACGGGTATCGGGGTTAACCTTTGCCTCTGCAAGAATCTTGTTAGAGCTTGCTCTGCCGATTCCGTAAACATAAGTCAAACCGATTTCCACACGCTTTTCCCTTGGTAAATCAACACCTGCAATACGAGCCATTTACATTTCCTCCATTTTCTTATGCGCATATGCCATGCGCTGATACTAATTGATTGGGGCTCCTGATTGCCCAATCGGATTTTTCCGATCTTACGCGAAAATTTTCACGAACCAAGAAGTAATCACTAAGGCTCCTTCGTACAATTATATATGATCCAGCCGCTTAAACATAATAATTGGACAAGAACCCTGCTGCTTAAGCCAGCGGATTATCCCTGTCTCTGTTTGTGCTTCGGATTCTCACAGATTACTCTGATACGTCCTTTTCTCTTGATAATTTTGCACTTCTCGCAAATCGGCTTTACTGATGATCTAACCTTCATGTTAAACCCTCCTTTCAAAAAAGACCGTTTTCTATTATAGCATTCAACCTCTGTAAATGCAAGCGATTTTATTTATCTCTCCAGATAATTCTTCCTTTGGTCAGGTCATAGGGAGATAATTCCAAAGTAACCTTATCGCCCGGAAGAATACGGATAAAATTCTGTCTCAGCTTACCGCTGATGTGGGCAAGCACCCTGTGCCCGTTTTCAAGTTCTACCTGAAACATGGTGTTCGGAAGTTTTTCAACTACAGTTCCTTCAATTTCAATTACGTCAGCCTTTGACATGCACGCCTCCTTAAATCATTCATTCTGATTCTGATTACAAATTTTAATGGCAAATTTGATTTCTTCATTATAAATGGTTTTTCCATCCATTATCTTTTTGGCAAGAGTTTCATCCTTTGTCTTTATGATCTGCAGATGTTTTTTTCTTTTTTTCTTAGGATTATCAATTCCCCTGCTTTTACCGTCCGTCAGGTAAGCAAAATCTCCTTCCTCCCCTGCGATAAAATATAACCGCCCCTTGTCATGCCCTGCAAGGGATACCGCAAACATTCCAATCAAAAGCTGCACCTGCCTTTCGATAACAGTTCTCTATAGCCAGACCTTACGCCATTCCCGGTAATAAGGTAAGGATCTCCGGATCGCCTTCCGTAATCAATACCGTATTTTCATAGTGCGCAGAAAGTGAACCGTCCCTGGTTACCACCGTCCAGTCATCCTCCAGCCATGCCACTTTGTAACCGCCCATATTAATCATGGGTTCTATGGCAAGGGTCATTCCCGCCTGGAGGCGGATCCCTTTGCGCCACTGTCTGAAATTAGGCACCTGAGGGTCCTCATGAAGATGAGTTCCGATTCCATGCCCTACCAGATCTCTCACTACGCCGTAACCAAATCGGGTACAATATGCATCAATGGCATTGGATATCTCATGAAGATGACGGCCGGCCCGGGCATACTTTATTCCTTCAAAAAAACTCTGCCTTGTGACATCGATCAGTCTTTTCGCCTGAGGACTGATCCTGCCTACTCCATGGGTTCTGGCTTCATCCGAATGATAGCCCCTGTAAATAAGTCCTGCATCCAGGCTGACGATATCACCTTCTTTAAGGATTCTCTTTTTGGAAGGAATACCGTGAACCACTTCATTATTTACAGAAACGCAGATAGATGCCGGATAACCATTATAATTCAGGAAGTTTGGTACGCATCCGTAACTGCGGATCAGCTGCTCCCCCAATTCATTGATCTCCCAGGTGGAAATTCCCGGTTTTATCGCTTCGCTGAGCCTTGTATGGACTTCTGCAAGAATTTTGCAGGATTCCCGCATCAGTCCGATCTCTCTCTCTGATTTAATTGTTACCGCCATGATCTCTTAACCCGGGCTTTCACGATAAAATCTTCACAATTGCTTCAAACACATCCTTCATATCCACGGCGCCGTCTACCGTATGCAGAATCCCCTTCTTCTGATAGAACTCGATCAGAGGCTGTGTCTGGGTATGATACACATTCAAACGGTTCCGGACCGTCTCCGGTTTATCGTCATCCCGCAAAATCAGTTCCTTACCGCAGGTATCGCAGATTCCCTCCTTTTTGGGAGGGATATGCTCGATATGGTAGGTTGCGCCGCATCCCATACATGAGCGCCTTCCGCCCATTCTTTTTACAATATTTTCATCCGGCACATCCACATCAATGGCAAAATCTATATGATCGCCAATTTGGGCAAGAGCCTTATCAAGAACCTCCGCCTGGGGAATCGTTCTCGGGAACCCATCCAGCACATAGCCATTCCTGCAATCTTCCTCAGCCACCCTGTCAAGGAGGATTTTTACGGTAAGCTCATCCGGCACCAGAAGTCCCTGATCCATGTATTTCCTGGCTTCCATTCCCAGTTCCGTACCGTTTTTAATGTTGGCCCTGAAAATATCACCTGTGGAAATATGAGGGATTCCATACTGCTCTGCAATCATTTTTGCCTGTGTGCCTTTTCCTGCCCCAGGTGCTCCCAACATAATTATTTTCATTTTTCTGTCTTATCCTTTCCATAGCCTGCCAAATTCAGTGTACGTCATTCTGCTTTAAGCATGACATAAATTCCTTTTATTTTAATATAGAGGCAAAGAAAAAGCAGAGATAAACCTTTCCGCATTTTCCTTTAACCTCTAATATATATTCGCAGGCAGCTGCCTTTAGTCATTTAAAAAACCTTTGTAATTACGTACCAGCATCTGTGACTCAATCTGCTTCATGTTCTCAAGCACTACGCTGACGATGATAAGCAGGC
>ERZ808046.1310-NODE-1310-length-11607-cov-7.979098_pt1 | contig 11607 bp, 12 predicted proteins | sample MGYA00380196_ERZ808046 | MGnify/ENA primary metagenome ERZ808046 (study PRJEB31490, sample SAMN06133421) | mouse gut metagenome | isolation source: Z6_2 | host: mice | place: China: Chengdu | collected 2015-05 ...
CACGCTTAATGCGCTGCCGCTGATTCCCGTGGTGAGCGGGTCATGTATCATGACTTTCGCGTGCGGCAGGATGTCCCGCTCATTCCCGGCAGCAAACAGCAGCGAGCCCATGGACGCCGCCATGCCGACACAGACGGTACGGATGGGGCATGAGATTCCTGCCATCACGTCATAGAGGGCAAGGCCGTCAATAACGGAGCCTCCGGGGCTGTTGATGTACATGGTGATTTCTTTCTCCGGGTCTGCGGAATATAAGTAGCGCAACTGTAAGATAAGCGAATAGACGGATTCCCTCGTTATCTCGCCGACAACCTCGATGGAGCGGTGCTTTGAAAAGAGTTCGTCCTGTATCGGGCAGTAGGTAGTGCCCTCGGAACTTTCCTTTATGATGTTCGGTGTCATGAGAAACAGATTCATGTGCGTTTTCCTCCTTTTTTCCAGTTGATGTGATTGTCGCAGAACGGCTCGATGAGGATGCGGTAGATTATCTCGTCACAAATAAGTTCCGGCATTTCCCCGCGGTATGCCTTTGAGAGAATCTCCGCGGTAAAGCTGTCGGAGACGTTCCCGTACCTCTCGTCCGTTGCCATGCAGTTATAAATGTTTGAATAGTAAGAACCGCCGCGCATGTCTCCGAGTGCATAAAAATAGCAGATGGTATCAAGCCAGCACACAGCCGGAAATACATGTCCGCCGCTCCCGCAGGCGGCAAGCCTTTCTTCAAGTTTCTTCTTTTTTTGCATCCTGTGCCTCCTTCCATGCCCGGTAAGCTTCGCTCATTGGCGCCGCAAACAGGCGTAACAGTTCTTTGTGGGGGAGAACGCCTGGCCCGGGCCTTTTGTGCCTGCCTATCAGTTGTGCCGTCTCCCGGACGGTCATTTCTTCAAGCCGTTCCGGCGGGATGCCCAGCGCCATGCCGAGCCTTCCGGCGTATTCGTCTTTCATGTAATCGGATAACGGCATATCACCGAAAGCACGCACCGCACAGGCGTCATGCTCCGGGTGTACGCGGTATTTCCCTGCCCTTTCCAGCTGTTCCGCAAGCGGTATCTTTTTATATCCCATAGGTTCCTCCTCCTTCCGTCCGGCTTCTGTTTGCCAGACCTTTACAAAAAAATAGCCGGGCAGCGGAAGCTGCCCAGCATGTTCATAAAAAGTATGGATTTTAAGTACGGGGAATCACCTTGCGTTAAGGCTTTCTATGAAAACAAGATAACACGCGAAATCGCCAATACGCTTCCGGCATCCGGGGTCTTTCTTTTCATCCCCCAGCACATCACGCCACGCGGCGGCTTTCCCCTGTTTTTTCAGGTATCTCGCAAGGATGTTGAAGCCGTCGATGACCCGGTCATGGCGGGAAGTACGCCCGGAATCCTCCGCAAGTTTTTTATCCCTGCTCCAGAGAAGCCAGCGGGAGCGCGGCTGTGAATAGTCCGCGGCGGCGGAAAGCAGGCCTTTGTATAAACCAAGGGCCTCCCCGTCATGCCCGGCGTCTTCTTTTATTTCCCTGTGCAGGGATTGCATTTCTTCAAGGGTGAGGCTCCCCGGCGCGGGGAGATAATCTTCATAGGTTAAAATCATGGCAGAACGCCTCCTTTTTCTTAATCTTATCGGCATGGCGGCATAAAATCCGCACAGGGCACAGAACCGCCATTCAGGCCGGACGTATGACCTGTTTTGCGGTTTCTTGCCCCGGCCAAAAGTCAGCCGTTCCCGGCTTTTCCCTGTAAGTCTGTCGGCTTCTCCCCTGTGAGGGGCTTTATGCACTGGATGCGGTCAGCGGCATGGAAAGCGTTAGCCGTTATCTGCCTCTGCCACGCGCCCGCTTTCGGGGACCATTTGAAGCCGTTGCTTTTCAGTTCGGAACGCGCGGCCTCGCCGGGCTTTTCCTCAAAGAATATCCGGAGCCGGTTGTCCTCCCTGTTTACCTCCACATATCCGCCGCTGAACTCCCAGCCGGTATAATCGGTATCGGCTTTACGTTCCAGTTCCTCAATCCGCTTTTTCACACGCCGTATCTCCGCGCTGTTGTTGGATAACTGCCACGGCAGATATGGCGCAGTTCCATAGTGCCAGCTGGACTCCATATCAGATTTTAATTTCTGAATCTGCCCCAGTGTAAGATAGGGGCATCTGTCCAAGGTATCATGCTTACGGTAGAAATCATTGACGAACTTCATGGTTTCCTGTAACTCTTCCAGATTTTCAAGCTTTTCCCTTAATTTTCCCACCGCGTCCGGGTCGTCCGCGCTGATTCCCCCTGTGCCGGTGCCCTTAATCTTATCGAGAAGCCCCTGTATCTTTCTCCATTCCTCCATGTTCCTGTCCCTGGCGGCGTTCTGCTTTTCCTTTTTCCCTGTGGGGAAGTTAGCCGGGCCTGCAATCATCACAGAGGGGACGCGGGCGTCAATCGCATATCCATTATTCATGTTCTCTGCCAGCTTTCGGGAATAGGCATCAAGCAGCCCGTCTATCTTTTCATGGTAGATGGGGTCAACGCGCTTTTTCTGCGCCTCCGCAACCTGCACGGCTTTATCTACCATTGCCTTGTATTCCTCTGTGGCGCTCCCTTCCTTATAATCATAAAAGCTGTTCATTTCCTTTGCGCGGCGGGCCGCATCCTCATTGATTTTGTAATAGGTAACGTTGCTCATCCGTTTTCTCCTTTCCGTGGCATAAAAGGCGGCATCCTGTTCAGCCGTCTGAACGGATACCGTCTTTTCTGTTCCTTTATGGGTTATCAGGGGCGGGTTTCAGTTCGTAGTCCTCCATCTGCCTTTTTGTCAGCGGATGGGGATAGAGTATCTCGCCCCATGCACATAACCGTCCGCCAGCAACCGGGCGCCGCCTATCATCATCATAGTTGACAATCATAACGGGGCTGTTCCCCTCCGGCTGCGGGTAAGTCGCGATGTCCACCGGGCGCTGTGTGGAATAATAGCGGTAGAATACGGCGGTGCTGTGTTCCGTCTTTTCCTGCACGCCGTACATCAGGCGCCAGCGTTTTACCCTGTGTCGGAAATTTTCTTCCGCAGCATCCCGGCTTTCATAGCAGGCTTTCCAGTAGTAATCACGCCCAAAAGCAGTCTGTGTAAAATTCCAGACCGCAGACTTTTCCGGGGTTCCCGGCACACAGCCAAGGGCGAAGCCGTACCCTGTTTCAAACAGGATTGTTTTTTGAATCTCATATCCGTCTATTTTATCCATCTAATCAAGACCTCCTTTCGGGAGAGTAGCCGGCACAGGTTCCCTGTGCGATAGCAGTAAAAAGGCGTATAATGAAACACAAGAAAAAGCCCGGCATTTCTGCCGGGTTGGATGCGAGAATGATATTAAATTATTTTTCTACCTTATGGAAAATTCCCATATGGCTAATGTATACTGCAAATATTTTTTCAAAAATCGTGGTCCATTATTTTTTATATCTTCTACTTGCAATTCAGAAGGATCAAAAGATGCTACAATATGTATCTTTTTCCTCGCTCTGCTAATTGCAACATTTAAACGATTTTCCCCACCTTGTTGATTTAGCCATCCGAAATTTCGTACCAATCGACCATTTTCATTTTTCGCATATCCAATGGAAAATATTATTATATCTCTTTCATCGCCTTGTACGTTCTCAATATTTTTAATAAAAAGTCCGATGTCCTCTCCATCTTTACGTCGTTCAAATTCTTTTCTAATTTGTATCGCAAATTCCCGATTCTCTGCGCATTTCTCATCAATTAAATCATATATTAAATCTCGTTGGTTTGAATTAAAGGTAATAACCCCTATCGTTTCCTCCGAAGTTCTATTATAGAGTATTTGCTCAAGCAATCCTACTATATATTTTGCTTCCATAGGATTTGTACGATTAATCCATCTGGCTCTTTCCATTTTATGAACTTGAATTGGCGGTTGTTCAGGAACATCTGTATTAGGCGAAACATATAGCTTGCCCTTATAAAATGCATAGTTTGAAAAAGCAATTAACTCTTCATATTTAGAGCGATAATGAAAATTTAATAAAACATTGGGGTATTTAAATCTTGCTAAATCAAGAAGACTCTTCTCTTCAAGAGGAGCTGCAAGCTCCATATCTTCCGGTAAATCGTCTATATCAATTTCGGCCCTTCCTTCCCCAATACTGGATGGACGTAACTGCATAGGATCACCAGCAATTACTACTTTTTTTGCTCTTAAAATGGATGGAATTCCTTTCTCCACATACATTTGAGATGCTTCATCAAAAATAACTAAGTCAAAGAGTCCTCTCTCTAATGGAATGATTTCAGATACTACCTCTGGTGTCAACAACCAAATCTTTATATTTCTTAATTCAAGGCTGAACTTCTCTATAAATTTGCTTACACTCCATTTACGCTTATTCTCTAAAATTCTCAATAATTCATCATGACGTTTAGAATCAACTAGGTTCTGAATTCCTTCTGCAAGTTTTAATTCCAACTTTTGGCGTGTAAGATTTCTCTTTTCATCAATTTTTTCACCAATAGAGTTTATAATGGATTTAAAACTATTTAAATCTGTAAATAAATCCTGATTTCTTTTTTCAAACTGTTCAATATGCTCACATAATACCTCGTTAAATAAATCACGATTAATTGTTTTTAAATCTCCTCCACAAACATCCCAAATACGAATTAATGATCTCCAATACTCCTTTCCATTTGAATCACAACGCTCATAAAGCTTCTTTAATTTTTGATAGTCAAAGTATTCTTTAATATCCGTTTTAAGCATTTCATCAACATACTTTATCAATTTATCTGAACTTTCTTCTTTTCCATTAATAAAATATAATCTCAAAACATCATCTGCTTTATTTTGCCAACCTTTTTTTGCGAATATACGAACAAAATTGTTTTTACGTTGCCATACATTAATTTCATTATTTAATTCTTCTAATTTTTTTGTGAATTCCGCAATCTCAGATTCCGTCATATCATCTCTAATATTTTGTATCCAAGGATGCCTATTTTTAATTGTCTCGAACTTTTTAAAACATTTTTCAATTTCAGACTTAGAAAAATAATTATAATATTTTTCTAACCTTTCGTATTTCAATTTTAGAAGACTAACATCTCTATTTTGTTTGATATTATACAGTCTATCCCTCTGCTCTCTATCCGAAATATCAAAGTGTTCACTTTTAATATACATCTTATAAGGTTCAATTCCAAAATCATCTGGAGAATATAATTTTTCTGCAATACCTTCAAGACGGGCAATATCCGATTCTATTTTAGCAGATAACTCATCAATATTTTTCTTTTCTCCTTTTGCTTTTATACCCGCGTCTATCATTTTTGACAGCTGAAGATAGAACCCACTTTTATCACCAACGTCATCAATCAGAAGCGAATATTTTGATAAATCTCCTAACCGAGAATAAACAACATCTAAAGCTGTTTTCTTTTCGGAAACCATTAAAACATTCTTACCTTCACTGACGAATTCAGAAATAAGGCTGGTAATTGTCTGAGATTTTCCAGTTCCAGGAGGCCCTTGAACCACAAGTTCATTATTCGTTCTGATTTTTGCAAGTACCTTTTCTTGAGAGCTATTTAAATCGTTAATGTATATCAAATCGTGTTCACAAATCTTTAATTTCCCATCTTGCTCTTCTCTTCTAATTTGTTCTTCTCCCATGTAGGAATTAGAATGATAGTCAATATCTTCGGCATTCATTAACAAATCGTTTAACAATGGGTTGATTTCTTTCTTCCTTAATATTTCTTCAAAGTCTTTATGTATAGAGTTAGAAAAAACTGAAAATTTCCCCAAAACCGCACAAGGTTCTAGCCTCAATTCTCCCGAACCGAATTGCGGAAATTCATTAGCATTATATTCCCTGAATTTACAAAGTTCATCCCTATCAATTTGAATCTTTATATCATTTTCAGCATATACACTTAAAATGGAATCTAAAAAATTATCCTCTGAATAAGTTTCTTTTGCATCACTCGGCAATGACTTCATAATATTATTAAACTTAAAATTTGCAAGCATTAAGGTTGTATTATATAAGATATCTCTCTTCTTCTACTGACACTTTTATATTGCTAGAAGTTCGTTCAATCTTTGCCGGAAATAACAGCAATGGAGCTCGTATATCAAAATTTTCTCCTGAAAGCTTTCCAATCACAAAAGGATATCCAATATACAAATCATTTTGTCCTTTTTCCCTAATATCTTTATTTACTTCTCTTAAGAGTCGTACTATTTTTTTATACTTGCTTTCTTCTACTTCCGTTTGTGTAAATCCAGAAGGTAAATATGCCGTATTACAAATTTCAACTTCTTTTCTTTTAAAAATAATCTCCGTTACTTTTTTATTTCCCACTTGAAATAAATCAAAAGCATATTTATCTGTCATTTTAGGCATATATAGCAGACGATTTTTTCGATTAATACTATATAACTTTTTTTCCAATTCCTTTACTACATTTTCCGCTCCATGGCTCATTTCAACTGCTTTCTCAGTTGGAACCTCCTCATATTTCAATATAATTTCCAAAAATAATTTTCCATAGTTTTCTATAAACGTTTTTCCAATACCAGATATTCCATTAAAATCACTGAGTTTCTTAGGGCATAATCGAGCAATTTCAAGCAAGGCATCATCACTACATACAATAGGAATTCTCTTCTTTTCCTGCTCTTCTTGCTTTTTTATTCTTCCTCTAAGAACATAAAGTTCTTTATATAGTTCTCGATTGACTGACATATATACCTCCCTTAAAACACCAATATTGTTTCTACAGTTTCCCAAGCTCTTCCATCATTGCGGTTCTTCCCCGGTACTCGCTTTTCCAGAATTCAACAATCTCATCTACTTTCTCTTTCCCGCCTACTATCTTTTTCATCCTCCGCAAGATTCCTACCCACTCCTGATAACGTCTTCGGTTCGCAGTATGTCTCGCCATTTGATTAACCTCATCCTCATATTTCCGGAGAACCTGCTCAGGGTACTCTTTCCCCAAAATGTCCTCATACATCCAAAGCTCCTGCAATCCTCTGACCCGCAGAACATGGTCAAGCAGCCTGTCATATAACTTTTCGTCCTTATACAAACGCTCCACATGCGCGCAGGAAGGAAGCCTGGCAAATAAATCCTCCCGAACCGTTTCCCACTCCTGCGGAGGATAGTGCTTTTTTAATTCCCTGAAATCTTCCAGGTTTCCGGCATCATCCCTGACTACCAAATTCCATAACTGCTGCCTGTACTCTTCTTCTCTGCCGCTGATACGGTACACCTCTTTCAGGCTTCGGCTGAAATCTCTGACCAGTCCCGGCATATTCGAATCCATCTGAAGGCTTTCCTTCAAAGCCACAATTGCGTCATCATACCTCTTACGCCTGGTACACTCTGAAATATAAACCTTTCTGACATCACTAAACTTCCAGTTTTCCTGACAGTACTGCAAAATATCTTCTGTCGGTTCCTTGCTTTCTTTCATTAATTCAATATGATAAAGAGCCCACTTTCCTCCATAATAATCGGAACTCCAGCTATTCTTCTCCACTTTTTTAGCCTTCTGCACCCTATAGTCAGAATAATCCAGCTTCTTTTTCAGGAATTCTTTTTCCTTAAAATTTTCCATCAATACCTGTTCGATACAGTCCTCCATATAATCGGCCAAGGTCCCTTCCAGGCATTTGATAAAACATTGAAACATCGTCTGCTTCATCCCCTGGCCTGCGTTCTCCAGGATTTCTTCCCAGATTTCCATATACGCATCTGCAAGTACTTCTGTTCCACCGTCGGAATCATCCATATCTATACTTCCCGCCTCTGCAGCTATGTAATCCGTAAGCTCAAATGCACTCTGATATTCCCCGTTATCCAGCATTGTCCTGACATCATGATACAAGTACTCTTCCAGCTCACGGACAAAGCTTCCCGCTTCCTGATACTCTATAAAACCGCCGCGCCCGGCATATCTGTGTATCGTGGCATCTACCTGCTTTTTATAACGCTGCATATCTTCTTTGGAGATTGCCGGATTGATCAATGTCCTGAAACGTGAAAACAGCTTTTCATCACGATGTAAAACTTCCGCGAGGAAACTTCTGACTACCGCTTCATCAGCCTGCTCTACTGCAAGCAGCACCTCGTCCTGCTTCTGCCCGGTTCCTGAGCCGTTTTCCTCCATATCATCCGAGTTCTCATAATCTCCTTCTTCCCACTCAAATAAAACCGCCGCCATATGCTTGCAGTTTGCTCCTGAATCAGCATAGGGGCAGGAACAGAACATGCTTTTTATTTTAACCTCTGCTCCATCCTTATCCAAGTTAATTTTAACCTCATAATCATCTGTTCCCCACACAGTTGCTGTAATTGTATCGTTCCGGACTTTCAGATCCTCTACTGTTCCATCACAGAAATATTCATATCCCCTATCGATGATACGCTCATCAAAAAGCTGCTGCCAGTTCATCTTCCTTTTCTCCCTCAGATACGTTTTATAATCTTTTGCTTATTTATCATTTTCCAAGTTTATACATCTATCATCATACCTTATTATTTCGTGTGCCGCAAGGCTCTACTGGGGACTTCAAAACCCCCGCAGGGTCTGAAAGGATAACATCCTTTTAACCTTACGGGGGTTTATCATCTTTTCTTTATAACTGAATTCATTCGCTCTTAGATCGCCTCATGGAATGTTCTGGAAATTACATCAGCCTGCTGTTCCGGTGTCAGCTTAATGAAGTTTACTGCATATCCGGATACGCGGATGGTAAGCTGAGGATAATTCTCGGGATGCTTCTGAGCGTCCAGTAACGTATCTCTGTTCAGGACATTAACATTCAAATGATGTCCGCCCTTCTTTGCATATCCATCCAAAAGACCTACTAAATTATCAACCTGTGCTGTGTTTGACATAATATTTGCTCCTTTCCCAAGTGTTTACTTTTAAGTTTTATTAACTCTAATATTTGCTTTATGCATTTATCATACAACTCTCTTTTGGAAAAATCCGTAACATTAGTTACAGATATAAAATTTTTTTACTCAAACTTAAAGCTACTTTAATACATATCTGATGGTGTCGCTTCACTCATTCCTTCCGACAGCATAATGCATCAACAGGTATCAGATTTTTTAGTTCTGAGCGGAAGATTTCTTGCCATAGTTTACATATACGGACTCAAGCAACGCTAAATTACAGCATCTTGCTTTCACTTGCTTATCATAATTTCCAAGATTCTCATCTGGAGTAAGAACTAGATTTCTAAGATTCTCAGCTGTCTTTTGAATTGCATTCCAATCAGCTTTTATAGCTTTGTACTGATTTTGCAGCAATCGTTTATATTGCTGGTCAGGCTCATTATTTATATCTTTCAGAAGAAGTTCGCTACTTGGAACAGGAATCATGTTATTAAAATTAATCGCGCCATATTTTCCTTGATTTATCTTCCTAAAATCTTTACCATTTTTCATCCTTTTATGTTTCGGCTTCGGAGATGTAAATGGTGTGTAATAGCTTACTGTGCCAATTTGAAAAACAACCCCTATATAAGGACGACTTTCATGCTTATTCTCTGCAACTTTAGGATCATAACCACGCAAAAACCGGATATAATCATCTTTAATATTATAAAACTTCATTTTTCTCCTCTGTAATCGAACAGGGAAAATGCTCTTCCCTGCTCCCCACGTGGCCTGTGCGCCCCTGCGCATAAAAAAGGGAGACAATTGCTCGCCCCCCATTTTTTAGGTTTCCACTTAATGGTAGGAACTCACCAGCTTTTTTAGGTTCTCTCTTTGCGGCGGAGACTCACCGGCTTTTTTAGGTTTCCACTTTTGGCAGGAACTCACCACTTTTGAGAATTCATAGACTTTCGTCTCGTTTCTCACTTATATTATACTCTATCAAGCACACTTTAACAACCCGTTCTTTTCAATTTCTTTTCATCAATAGTTTTTAGCCATGATATCTAAGCATCTTTGAAAAAATCAGTAACATTAGTTACATTTTAAAGATTTTTGTGTTTTTTATAAGTACATTATCCTTAACCATACAGCATTTCCACTGCATCCTTATCGCATATTCTGATGGATTTACGGCTCACCTCAATCAGCCCGTCCTTTTGCATCTTCATCAGCTCTCTGGACAGCGACGGTCTCGCCACCCCAAGGAAATCAGCCAGCTGCTCCCTGTTCATATGGAGCTCTACCCCGCAGTCTTCATCCATGGAATCAATCAGCCAGATGGCAATCCGCTCCCTCAAAGACGAAGTGCTCACTATATGAAGCTTTCTGGTAATCTGAAAATTATTCTCCGACATAATTTCCAGCATGTTTTGTGTCAGCTGCTTATGATGGTCACAGGCATTAGAACAAAAATGGTAAAAAAAGTCCCATGGCATTTCAAGCACTGTCACGTCTGTGATTGCAACTGCGTCATACCAGTAATGCTTTTTGTCCCCAAACAGAAAGATCTCTCCAAATACATTTCCCGCCTCTACCAGATACAGCACATCTCTTTTTCCGGAGGTGAAGTCTTTACAAATCTGCACCTGCCCTTTCAGCAGGAGGAATAATCTTGAAGGTATGCCTCCCTGCTCAAAAATATAGGCGCCGGAGGAATACTCCTTTTCTCTGGATTTGGAGCATTTTAAAATCCGTTCCGTCTCTTTTTCGGTTATCAATTGAAATAATTTTGACGATTCAAGATTTTCCATATTAAAATGAATGCCTTCCTCTCAAATTTTCTTTTTTACCTGTAAAAAGCCATCTTCTCTCCGGCCTCTTTAAGTCTTTCACCAAATTGGGTGTAAAAATCCTCTTCTCCGGTCTTATCAGAAGCGGTTTCATAAGCTCTGACAAAAAACTGTTCCAGCAAATACATGTTAAGCCTTTTAATAATCTCATCGCTTTCCGCATGCCTGATAATTTCCTGCACATCTTTCAAAAAATAGTGCCATTCCTTTATGTATGCTTCATAGCTCTCAAGACGGGGAACACCCAGCCATTTTTTCAGCTTCACCTTAGTCTTTCCCTGATGGGGACATTCGTGAATCTGCAAAAAGTACTTAAAAGTTCCTTCCTCATAGATTCTGCCAAGAGGAAACATCCTGCAGAACCCCGGACGGAACTCATGGATGCTGCATCTTCCTTTTTCATTCAGGAAACCGCAGCTGTCATTGTCCTGCATTTTCAGGTTTGGCAAAATAATTCCATCCACCACATTCAGTTCTATCCTGTCTTTCATGAGTTCTTCAAAAGTGACAGAAAGTCCCTTTTCCAGACTGTAAATGTCATATGGATCCAGAATAATGGAATTTCCCATTCCCTGACAGCATACAGAACAGCCTGCGCAGTCATTGCATCCTGCTTTCACCATATCATTTGCAGAATAGAGTCTTCCATCCGATATTTGTTTTAAATCAATCTCCCTCTCCATATGCTCCCCTGCCGTGATTTTCTCTGTCTCTGCTATACTTCTTTTTATTATACCTCAAACCCGGAAAGGTGGAAATGAAAATTTGGCGCATAAAAACGAGGACACTGTTTAAAAGTTACAATTCACGGCTTAGCCGAATCAAAAAAACTTGCCAGGAATTTTCGGCGGGTTTTGGTATCTTAATAGGAGA
>ERZ808046.1311-NODE-1311-length-11586-cov-6.044487_pt1 | contig 11586 bp, 8 predicted proteins | sample MGYA00380196_ERZ808046 | MGnify/ENA primary metagenome ERZ808046 (study PRJEB31490, sample SAMN06133421) | mouse gut metagenome | isolation source: Z6_2 | host: mice | place: China: Chengdu | collected 2015-05 ...
AAGTGGCTGCTTGCAGACATTTGGCGACTGCCGCGAGGGTCAAATACCCCGCTGCTCTGCAGCGCTGCAAGTTTGATCCCCCGTTGCTTGCAACGGGGTCTTTGACTCTGTAAGAGATGAGGAATCTTTTACCTCTCCGGCTTTGATGGGCACACCGTTGACTTCTATGTAATCGTCAATCTGGATCATCAGATAGGAACAGCCATCAATCACCCGGGTCTCCATCAGGGCTGCTTTTTCCGGGCTGATTTTGACGATTACATCCGGAGTACGTACTTCCATAGCTTTGGTGTTGGTCAGGTTGGTGGCCAGAAAGCTGGTGTCTTCCCCGGCAGTGCTGTCGAAGCGCTCTTCAAAATGCTCCATCACTTCGTCGGGTGCACCGCTTTGCATCAGAAGGTTTTTGACTTCCGGTTTGGTCAGAGTCGGCGGTTCCGGCAGATCTTTTTTTTCTTCAATCCATTCATTCAGGTTTTCATGAATGCTGACCACCGTCTCATAATCGCAGGAGTCCCCAAGTGTCTCGGACAGAAGTTCTCCAAAGGTTTCTTTTTGTTCTTTGACGGACAAAGGAGCGGGGCAGCCAAAGACCTCCTCCATCAAAAGAGGCTGCAGATTTTCCGGATTTTTTGTGTAATAGAGCATGCTGTGCAGGTCTGTGTTCCGGTCGTTGAAGGCGGGAAAGAGGAAACCGGCGGCGGGCACATCCACGATCCAGTCCCGGATCCGGTCTTCGATGCTGTTTTTCTCTGCGTTGTAGCAAAGGCCGGCCTTGGACAGCTTCACCGGACAGATGCTGCAGAGCAGGTATTCGTAAGTATCATCGGAGGCGTCAAACATCTCCATGCCGTCCCGGGCTTTTTGGGGGATATCGTAGGCCGCATGGATCAGGATGATGTAGTAGTTTTCCCCATATACATAGCTTTGAATGATTTTTTCATAAAACGCATCCAGAAGGGCATCGTCCGTAAGGCGGCTGTCCCGCAGCTTCAGAAGCCAGGCCTGTGTGCCGTCCGGCATCTCCTGCTTCAGGGGAAATTCCAGGTTCAGAAGATTTTTCCCAAGAGTTCCGGACAGCGTTTTGCGGAAAATATCAAAATACTTGAACATCTCCTCTTCCGGAAGGGAGAGAAACGCTTCCTTAAGCTCCGTGCGGATCTGTTTTTCTGCATCTACATAACACCCGCAGATCCGGGTGATGGCGCAGTTTTCGTTTGTAAACTGTTTTCTGATCTCCAGAGTTTCTTTCTTATTCATAGATTTCTTCCATTCTTTGTGATTTGGACAGCAAAAGGCTGTCTTACTCATTATAATACAAACAGAGAAAAAAAGCGATTTTTTGATGAAGTATCATGAAAAGAGAATCCTTACAGACTGCTGACGGGGGGCGCAAAATCATCAAATTAGATGATCGAACGCCCTCCGCATTTATATTTTGAAAAAATTCGGGTGAAATCTTTTGTTTTTGGAATCTTTCTGGATTTTTGTATGCAGTTTATTGATGTTATAGCCCATACCCAGCATCAGGAATATTTCAATTATATATTATAGGAGGAATTGGTAAAAATACACAATTTAAAAGGGAGGCATCCCTTGCGGGAATCCGTGCATATCTGCTTTGCCCCTTTGTGGCAGAGGGAATGAAGGATGATCTGGCGGATGCCCTGCAGAACGATTACCATAAAGTAATGTTTTTGGAGTATCAGCTGGAACTGACGGTAATGGGAAACAGCATAAAAATGTGATTGAAAAATATATCACAGGTTGTATGGATTGATCGAAAGGGGCCGTGCAGAAGTCAAAAGGCCTCAGCACGGCCTCTTTGCCACAGGGAGGAATTTGAAATAATGACAAAACAGGCTGTATTGAAAAAACAGGCATATGCAAGTACACTGAAATGCCGTGCATTATCTGTGCTCATTTATCTGATTGACCGTTCCAATAAAGATCTGACCTGCTTTCCGGCGATTTCGACGATAGCAGAACAACTGCATATCTCGGAATCTACGGTAAAACGTGCTTTGTGGGAACTGGTGGATAAGGGGTATATAAAAAAGGATGCGAGGTTTCGGGAGAAGAGCAAAGGGCAGACCAGTAATCTGTATACACTTGTTTTGTTTGAAAATCAAGGAAAAACCGATAATATTTGTCCTGAAACACTGGAAAAATGTGAAGCGTCCGCAGAAATATCGGGAAAACTGTGTCAGCAACAGGGAATTTTCAGGCAGAATATATCAATTTTGACGTAATAAAAAATGGGAAAGAAACGGAAAAAACAGGGGACAACAATACGGATATTATGATATCTGTGACCGGGGGCGGGGGTAAGTCTGACATCCCATGAACAATTCATCTTAACGGGTAAGAAAAGCGTGAAAGCAATATATAAGGCCTGGCTGTTATGGCTGCAGTTTTTTGACTGACATTGGGGAGGGATGCATGCCTTTTTTATTTTGGGTTTGCTGAACAGTCAAAATTACTGGAATAAATTTTTCTGCTGAAAGCGGTCAGGACTTTGGGTGCATATGTTCTGCTGGAATTTAACACAGTATTGTCGACCAAAATGATATCGTTATTTTGAATAATCTTAATTTTGTTCAAAGATACAACGCAGTTTTGATTGCATTTGATATACCTAAAGGGAGAGAGTATTTTCAATTCCTGATTGAGGGTCCCATATTTTTTATATACTTCGTGTGTTGTATGAATGGTTATGGTGTGTTGTGCGATTTCAAGATAGCAGATATCTCGAATCGGTATTCTGGCAATATGGGATTTGGCTCTGCAGATATAAGTCTGCCTGTCATCTATGTACTGCTGCATTGCTTCCCGTAAAGCGGATTCGCCATAAGCGGCAATAAAGGTGTGGATATCTGATTGCAGATTTTTGGTTTTCATTAGTTTTTCCTGTTTTTCGTTTGATGAAATGGTTAATACCAGTAAGTTATTTCTATGTGCTTATATTATATAAACGATTATGATGACGAAATCTGACAAAAAAGTGCAGCTTTTTTAGAAAAAAATTCAAATATGATGTTTTGAGTACCGGATGTGATGTGAAATGTTTGTCAGAAAGATGGGATGTTGGTATAATGAATTTAAAAAAGCGTTGCTTATAGTTAAAAACTGCATAGTTTGATAAAAGGCTGTAAAGTCCCTTTCAGATTCTGAAAGTACAAATTTTCAGAAGATCAATTGCTTGATTTTACCAATGTCGCAGGAGGATCAGAATATACCGCTGAATGCCATGCACAGATTATATTCCGGTACTTGGTTTTCCAGTTGGATACATACATAATCCCCGGAATCTTTTCGAAAGCATTTTTCTGCACTTAATTGCCCGCCAAACTGTGAGAATACGGTTTCCACCCTTCGCCAGAGGCGAAAGATGAGCCGCCGTATTTCTGTTGGACAGTTTGTTTTGTAACCTGGAAGGATTCGATGACATCAGGCATATCCCTTTCCTGCGCATGTAATCTCAAAATCAGGGCATGGATCCTGAAGCCGAAATAAGTCTCTTTTTTGGAAGGGCATTTTCCATAATTTGCCGCGCCTTTACGTAAAGAACAGCGGTACGGGCACGTTTAGATTTACAGACCGGAAGAGGAAAGTTGTCAATCGCAAAATAATGGCTGGCCGGTATCGGAAAGGAATAGACCGGTGTCTGTTGGAGCAGTTTCGTTAAAATTCATTCCAACCAGTTCGAAGCAGATACTCAAAGCAATGATTTCAGAGTCAGATATTTTGTGGTATTCACATTTCCCTTTGTGAAACAAAAGCAGTTTTGAAGTTTCAGCACAATGAGTCTCCTTTCATAGTCGTAGTGGTGTATAACTATAGGTAGCACATTTTGTCGAAGTATTTCTATTTTAACTGGCACAACAGGCTAAATTATGGTAGAATTTGATTGATAATAAAGAGTTATCTGTTGGAAATTGGAAATGACTTAATCTAGTAAGGTTACAATTTACCAAAGAAAAAACAAAATATATGATATATAAATTAAATTGGAATAAATACAATTGGCGTAAATTTGAAAAAATATGTTACGAATATATAAAAAACATATATTCTGCTAAATTTTATAAAGTAAAACTGACAAAAGCGAGGAAAGATTCTGGAAGGGACATAATTATCACTAATCATGAAGGAACTTTTGAAGCATGGGGTGAATGTAAAGATCATAAACGAAATATAGATTTGTCTGTAATTGGTAAAAATGTAGTATTAGCCCTTTCTCATCAAATTAACAAAGCAATATTTTTCAGCGTGACATCAATTACTCCTAACACAAAAATTGAAATATTAAATGTAGCTCAAAAAAATGGATTTGATGTTCTTTTTCTCGATGGCAATGAATTAAATACAGAAATACTAAACTGCGAAAAAGTTTCAAAAAAATATTTTAGAAAAGAATATGAAGAGTATATCAGAAAAAATAATTCAAATGTATGGATAGATACATTGGTAAGTGAATTTCCTTTTGCCGAAGATGCAAAAAATAATGGAAAAAGACAATATCATTTACAAAATTCGTTCCAAATTTTTTTGCACTTATTTATTAAAAATATGAAGGACAAGGATATATCTGATATAAATGTCAAACTAATTAACATTCCAGATACGGACGCTATTTTTTATGAAACCGAACATAAATGGGAAAGAACATTAAAAGCTCATTCAGATTTACTATGTACTTTCTGTGGAATGGTTTTTTCACCCAAAAAGAATATAGAAATGCCTCAAGTGCTTATAAAGTACACTTTTTCTACGGGAGAGCCGTATGAAGAAATTATAAGCGTTGGGACTGTCGATGCCTCGGATATTTGGAAAGCACCATATGTGAATTCAGATAGTAGAATTTTTTACACTGAGGCAATAAAATTATTGGGTGAGGTTATTCCTGAAAAATATGCTAAAGTGCTTTATTTATATGGTAAGTCGGGTATGGGAAAAAGCCGCCTTATGAGTGAGATTGAAAACAAAGCATATGAGTATTCATATAGAGTTATTCATATTGACTTTAGGGAAAAAGAAGAGATTTCTGCTATGCAGTCATTTATCATTGCGCTTTTGGGTATTCCTCTTTCTAAATCAAAGCCGTTTCTCGAATATTCTAACTTTGAAAAAATATATAACAACAAATTAGCGTTTAATGATATTAAACTATTACATGAATTTATATATTTTCCCAACAATAATCTCTCTTTGAATACATTAACGAATTCGATTATTAATCTGTTAGTAAATGAATCAGCAGAGGATAATATTCTGTTGAGCATAGATAATATTCAGGAAATGTCGCATGATTTGCAAATTACATTTTGGAATATTTTAGAACATTGTATTAAAATAAGTATTCCGGTTCTCTTTATCTTCACGCAAAACACCGAACGTAAAATAGAGAATCAAAATGTCCTTGTACAATATTTAATTTCACATGGTGAAAATCGAGAGAATTATGTATTAGATTACCATTGCAATATACTTAAAGAAAATGATGCTGTCATTTTAATGCAGGAGTTACTTCACTTACAGTCTGAAAGTGACGAATTTATTAGGACACTTCTTAAGAAAATTGAACTTTGCCCTATGGATATATTGCTGCTTGCAAAGTCGTTAGATCAGATGCCGGGGTTATTTCAAACTATCGACAATCATAAATATATCGTAAATACAAATTCTTTTTCATTAGATAAATATGAAATTCCAAAAACATTTGATACAGTTATTAAACTTCGCATTTCGAATTTGCTAAATAGCACCCATAAACCTGATAAATATAATCAATTATTTTCGTTGCTTTCTTTTTTTGACGGAACACTTACGATGAAAATTTTTGAAAGATGTGCATTTTCTATGGATATGCTGTCGCTGGCAAATAAAAATATAATCCTTAAAGTTAACCATGTGGAAAATACAATTCATTTTTATCATGAAAAAATATATCAGTACATAAAAAAAGAGTATGTTGGTCTGCCAACAAATATCATTGATATTATGTGTGCATTTTACGAGCAAATGGAAAATAAATCTTTTGGTGATTACTATTATTATCTGAAAATACTGATTGCCAAAGGACAAAATGGCTATGCTGTAAATCTGGGATTAACATTATTAGATCAATATAAGGATTCTTCTCAAAGCAAGCATATTATTAAAACCTGTGATTTATTACAGCAAATAATAGATTCGGGGAAAAACCCTGCAGAATATTTTAAAGTTATATTTTTAAAAGCTGATTTCCTTTTAGAGAGAATAAATATTTCAGAGGCAGAAGATCTATTTGAGGAAGCAAAAGAGCTAATTATAAGTAAAAATACTCTTTTTGATCCTCAAGTTGTGACACATTTTTTTCACAGATATATTAATCAAAAGTTACATTCTCTTCAATATGAAAAAGCATTTAATGCAATTGAAGAACTAAAAGAGAAAGTGGAAGCTACTGCAAATTCATCAATGATAATTAATGATAGATTATGTGTAGCATTATATAGCCTTGGCAGAGAAAAAGAAGCATTGAAAGCAATTGAAAATGTAATTCAGACTGCTAAAAAAGAAAAAGATACTATTTGGCTGAGTATCGCGTATTCTGATAAAGCTTTTTGTCATTATTATAACAGTAAAAACATTGATGAAATCTGTTCTGATTTTTCGAAAGCAGTCGATTATTATGAAAATGGTAAAAAATATACTGACTTATCTAGAAAGATAGAAATACAGATCCAAAAAACCATTATAAATATTTTAAAGAAAGATTTTAAAAATGCAGAAAAAGAAATACAGCAGTCAATTCGAATAGGTGAAGAAGCAAACTATGGCTATCTTTTGATTCCCTCATATAATATACAATCTTATATAATGATTGTATATAAACAAATGAATTCCGCACAGGCATTGTTAAAAAAATCTTTGGAATATGCAAATGCATTTTCGAACTCAAAGGCACTCATAAGCATCTACAATAATCTTGGGACTATGTATATTGCTATGGGAGAATATCAAGAGGCCTACTCTCGCTATTTGGTTGGTTTTGAAATACTAAAAAAAATCTGTAAGCCTCAAAACAGTTTCCGATATATGGGACTCTTGAGTAATATAGTTAAACTATCAATATTTCTTGAAAAACCGGAAACATTATCAAAAATTATTGATAACTATGCGTCTGATATCTTAAAGAAATATCAGGATAAATGCCAAAAAACATATGATGCAAAAGAAAATTTGACCCCATTCAGTTATGGAGTTTTAAGTTTTGATGGATACGATTATTTATATTAATAATTCGTCAGTCATTAGTAAATTCCCATTTTTATCAGCTATCAGATCTCCTTTACCAGCACGATGCATAAACCAATGCTGGTTGGCTGTAATTACTGATATATTATCAACATAGTATATCATAGAAAAATTTAGCCCACATAAACTCCAAGGAAGAAAATCCTCTAAAATTATTACTGAAGATGCCTGATTTTTAAATTCAAAATAAGTTTTTAACTTTGCGTTTAAACTATCTAATAATACTTTATGATAGTCGTTAACAAATAGAGAGCGGCTGAAATTAATAATAATATATTCAGATGATGTATATTGTGAAATATTCATATGATATAATCTTTTTAAGAGACTCAAACCATCATCAAGAAGATCCGCTGACCATTTACGTATAAAGAGAGCTCTGGTGTCATCTTCTGCAGCTGTCCTTGTTGTTCCTGAGACTTTTCCGCGATGATAAACTATTGCATCTGAACAGTATATACATTTAAAACCTTGACGAGTGATTTTATATGTGAGATCCAGATCGCAAAAGCCATTATAAAATTGTTCATCAAACCCACCTACCTGATTAAATACATTTTTAGGAATCAAAATACATCCGGAAGACGCAATATTAAATTCATAAATACCGTGTTTGATTTGTGCTGGAAGGGTTCCATCACGGAATGGTTTGATAACTTCCATTCCTTTGTTCATTGCCAAGCCCCAATGGACAACTTTTTTTTGATTCAAGTCCAAAATGGTAGTCGATACTGCCCCACATTTTTTTGTATTATAATAAGCATTAAGCAGATGTTTTAACCAATCATTTGCGACCAAAATATCACTATCCATGAAAATAAGTGTTTCACCGGAAGCATTCTTTGCACCATAATTGCATGCTGCACCATAACCACCATTTTGTGACATTGATAAAATACGAATAGAAATATCCTGTTTTAGTGGAAGCATATCTTTTGTCAAACAACTATCAGGATTGTCATTGACAATTATTATTTCTATGTTATCTAATTTTTGCTGCAAGAGTAATGACAAATTTGTTTTCAATATATTTAAACCTGTAAAATATGTAATTATAATTGAAATCATTATATTCCTCTCCTTTGTATAAGTTCAGTTTGATATATAGAACAATATCTTTCAAATAACTCTTTATTAAAATAATTATTTACTTGATTCCATTCCTGTAAATTTCTAAACCATAATTGTATTTCCTTTTGAGGTACAAAAAAGGTTTTATCATTAAAAGCAATACTTGTATGGATTTTAAATTGTTTTAATGTAAATGGAAGTCTTAATCTCCGCAGATGAAGATATAATGCAGCTTTAGCATCAATTAGTTGTTGCATATGAAATTTTTGACTGACAGATTCATCATGTAGTCGGTATTGGATAAGACTTTCTTTTAAATTACCCATTGGAGCATATTGAGTAGAACGGCAGTATAAATCATAATCTTCTGCATATTGGAAAGCACTGTCATATCGCAAACAAAACAAATCTAATAATTGTTTTCGTATGATTATTGAAGGATGGGCTAAAGCGGTATGTCCGAAAAAAAGTCTTATTTTAATTTCTTCATTACATGATTTCTTTTCCTGTAACTTAATAAACTTGCCATCACTGCTGATTAATTCCATACATGTACCACTGATTATCAATTCAGGGTTAGATTTCATAACATTTAATTGTTTTTCAAATCGATCCGTTTTAGATATATCATCTCCATCCATACGTGCAACAAATTCGCCACGAGCAATTTTAAGACCTTCGTTCAATGTATGAGCTACTCCTTTGTTTGTCTTGTTTTGAAATTTAATAATTCGTTTATCTGAAAACTGGTTGATGATATTGTATGTTTTATCTGTTGATGCATCATCTATAATAATCAATTCTAAGTTTTCGAATGTTTGATCTAAAATACTCTGCACTGCTATGGAAATATATTTTTCAACGTTATATACAGGCATTATTACAGAAATCTCCGGTTTCATATGGATTACCTTTCATTATAACATTATAAAATAGTATCAAAATATTATTATACTTGACGGATAACTCTTTATTATCATTTACTTCTATTTCCTTCCCAACAAACCAAACCTCGTACAACAATAAAAAACAGCAATCCACTCATCAAATACTCTGGATTGCTGTTTATCAATGAGAAATTATATACAAAAGCCGCTTCTTGGATGCTTTCTGGAGAGAATATCTTTCTGTTTGGACATGGTTACGTGGGTATAGATCTCAGTAACATTAATAGAACTGTGTCCAAGCATTTCCTGTATGTAACGGATGTCGACATCTGCTTCCAGCAGGCAGGTGGCAAAGGTATGACGGAACATGTGAGGAGTGATGTGCATTTCTATAGATGCCAGGGCAGTGTATTTATTGATCATTCTTCGAACGGACTGGTCAGACAGTGCTTCGCCGGACTGTTTGACAAAAAAGTGATTACAGGCCTGTATTTCCGGAAGGAAGGCGGTTTTGTATTTTTTCAGTATGCATAGGACCGAGTCGTTTCCGATCTGGATTTTCCGCTCCTTTGCTCCTTTTCCATAGATCAGCACGCTTTTCTCATCCAGATTTACGTCATGCATTTTCAGAGAGCATAATTCGGAGATTCTCATTCCGGTTGCAAAGAGCAGTTCGATGACGGCGGCATCCTGAAGCGTTTTTTTCTTCTGATAGTCGGTTTGCGCATTCCTGTGCTGGTTGTAGATGACTGACAGAAATGTTTCTACGGTACGCAGAGGAATCGTTTTCGGTAAAATGACAGGTTCTCTGAAACGTATCTGTATCCTGCTGAATGGATTTCGATCAATAATTTCCCTGTATTCAAGATAATGAAAGAATGCTTTTAATGACGCAAGCTTTCGCCTTACAGTTTTTGGTTTATACTCCTGATGGAGGTCTGCAATGAATTCTTCCAGTGCGATGGATGTGATGTTCATCAAATCAGATATATGGATCTTTGCAGCAAACTGTGCCAGATCGATCTGATAGGCTTTCAGTGTTTTGGGGTCGAGTCTTTTGTGCCGCTGGCAGTATTCCAGATAGGTCCGGATGTGTGTCTGTAAATGATTCATGATAAATCCTCCTGTTTTGGTATCAGTTTACCAAAGCTTCCCGAATTCGAGAATACCGAAGGACAGATAAAAGAAGAATATAAAGTTTAAACGGATTTTGCTGATTTTTTGACAGATTTTGCAAAATCATTGAAAAAACAGAGAAAAGTCCTGAAAAAACGTTATCAATGGGAATGTGTTGATGATAAAGTGCAGGAACATATAGAGCTTGCAGAAAAAAATGCTCCAGCTGGTATTATATATGTTCTGCCAATGTGGATATTCAGCCGGTGGAGCCAAAAACTTCCGGAACTTTGCGCAGATTTGAAGATATAAAAGACTGCTATAGAGAAATCAGGAGAGGACACTGGCACACCTATTGGACCGGAAAGAAAGACGGATCGGAGAAGAGGAAGCTTATATTAAAATGGATTCCATTTACCTATGTAAATGTTGAAAAATCAGAGGAATTACCGATTGTGGTTAATGTGGTAAAAAATCAATAAAAACTGCCAGTCTCATCAGATGAGGCTGGCAGTCTCTGTCAGGAAAAGTATATTCAAAGGGTTCTTAAAACCGTTGACTGTGTAGCTTACTTACAGAGAATCCAGTCGCCGATCCACTCTCCGGTGGAGTAATTGTATAAACGGCGGTATATCTTGCCATCTTCTTCTTTGAGTACCCAGCGGATGATGGGAGCACGGGGCTGAATGGTTTCACCCTCAGAAGCAGCGGTTTGAGAGGGAACGCCGGCAGCTTGTACAGGTTTTGCTGAAACAGGCAGCAGTAACAACATTACAAGACTGCATACCATGCAGAAAGATTTTAACAGATTCTTCATTTTTTCATGTCTCCTTTATTTTGATAAATTGGAATATCAGAATCAAAATATTCTGTAGAGTCTACAGTAAAGTAGAGTTCATCCTGAAAATATAATTCATATGTATCACCATTTTGGATAATATAGCAGTTGCTTTCATCTAATGTAATATAGAGTCCGTCATCAAAGTCAATAAACGGCTCCAGAGTAAAAGACGTACTGAGCCATAAAAACAGGATTAATGTTCCAAAGACGAGGCTCTCTTTTATGCGCCCAATTGTTCTGAAATCTCCGATCACATGGATTCGTCTGCGTAATACTTTTCCCTCATGGCTGTCAAATGAAAGAGTGAACGGAGCTGGACAGTAACATATTTTATGGGCGGTATCTGTCAGACAACGCATATAAGCCACTTTT
>ERZ808046.1312-NODE-1312-length-11583-cov-3.173475_pt1 | contig 11583 bp, 10 predicted proteins | sample MGYA00380196_ERZ808046 | MGnify/ENA primary metagenome ERZ808046 (study PRJEB31490, sample SAMN06133421) | mouse gut metagenome | isolation source: Z6_2 | host: mice | place: China: Chengdu | collected 2015-05 ...
GGCGGTTACAAACCAGGGGATGGCTGCAGGCATAATCAAACATTTGGAAGAATCACAGGAAGCAGGACGGAGGTAGTGGAATGGCCAAAATTAAAGTGAATGAAATAGCAAAAGAACTGGAAAAGCAGAGCAAAGAAGTTATTGCTTTTCTACAAAATAAAGGAATTGAAGTAAAGGCCCCCCAGAGTGTTATTGAGGAGGATACGGCGGAGATGGTCAGAAAGGCATTTGGACAAAAAGGCGATGCAAAGCAGCCTGCGGCGAAGCCGGCAGAAAAATCTGTGACAGCGGCAGAAAAAGATGCGCCGGCAGCGGAAAAGGCAGCGCCGGAAAATAAAGAAGATACCCAAAAAGCCCCGAAGCCAGAGGCAAAGGGGAAAGAGAGCAGGCCGGCTTCAAATACCGGGGAACAGCCTAAAAAGAAAAAGAAAATTATTTTCGTGAGCAATCCCCACAACAGTAATATTCCGGGACAGCGTCCCCAGGGGGAGAGAAGGCCCGCGCAGGCAAACAAACCCTCCGGGCAGCAGAACAGGAGTGGAAGCGGGAACAAATCAGGCGGCGGGAACAGACAGGGAAGTCCCAGACAGGAAGTTCCCCACAAGATCATCCGTCCCCTTACGGCCCCTTCCGTACCGGAGAGTATGCAGGTTGACTTTAAGCAAAATGCAAGAAGGCTGGAGAATGAAAGGATAGCGGCGAGAAACGCACAGCTTGCAGCCCAGGAGAAGGCGGCACAGGAGAAAGCCGCACAGGAAAAGGCAGAAAAAGAAGCCAGAGAAAAAGCTGCCCGGGAAAAAGCAGCGGAACGCACGGAAAAGGCACCGGGGCAGGTAAGGGAGAATAATACAGGCACACCAAGACAGGTTCCAAGGGATGAAAGGCGTCAGAGAAATGAAAGAACTCAGGCAGGCACTGGAAACAATCAGGGAGAAAGGAATGGCAGGCGCGACGCCCGCAGACCTGAAGGCGCTAATCGTACAGCTAATCAGGGCGGCCGGAGTGATTTCCGGGGTAATGGCCCTGACCGGAATAATAACAGACCTGGCGGCAATAATAACCGCAGCGAAAGAGGCGCTCAGGGGCAGGACAATCGATTTAAGCGGCCCGAAAAGCCGGGTAAGAGTTTCGTTCCGGAAGCCCCGGTCAAGGACGATAAACGCAGAGACGAGGAAAAACGCAGAATCGGTCAGGAGAGAGATAAGAAATCTAAGAAAGATTTTATTTATGAAGAGGACGATGCAGCGGTAAAAAGCAAAAATAAAGCAGGACGCTTCATTAAGCCCGAAAAGAAAGCGGCGGAAGTGGTGGAAGAACAAATCAAGGTCATTACCATTCCCGATTCCCTTACCATCAAAGAGCTGGCCGACAAGATGAAATTACAGCCTTCCGTTATTATCAAGAAATTATTCCTGCAGGGACAGATCGTGACGGTAAACTCAGAGATCTCCTTTGAAGATGCGGAAAAAATTGCCATTGAATATGAGATCATCTGCGAAAAAGAAGAAAAGGTGGATGTCATAGAAGAGCTCTTAAAAGAGGACGAAGAAGCCCAGGAGAAGCTGGAAAAAAGACCGCCTGTTATCTGCGTCATGGGGCATGTTGACCACGGAAAAACTTCCCTTCTGGATGCTATCCGCAAAACAAATGTGACGGATAAGGAAGCGGGAGGTATTACACAGCACATAGGTGCGTATACTGTAAATATTAATGATCAGTCCATTACCTTCCTGGATACGCCGGGACACGAAGCATTTACGGCAATGCGTATGCGCGGCGCCAATTCAACGGATATTGCCATTTTGGTTATAGCAGCGGATGACGGTGTTATGCCCCAGACAGTGGAAGCAATCAACCACGCTAAGGCTGCGGGGATCGAAATCATTGTGGCGGTTAATAAGATCGATAAACCGGGTGCCAATATTGACAGGGTAAAACAGGAGATGACAGAATATGAGCTGATTCCTGTAGACTGGGGCGGAACCACAGAGTTTGTGCCTGTTTCCGCTAAATCCGGGGAAGGAATAGAAACGCTTTTAGAGACGATCCTTCTGACAGCGGAAATTCTGGAATTAAAGGCAAATCCCCACAGACGTGCAAGAGGTCTTGTGATCGAGGCCGAGCTGGACAAAGGCCGGGGGCCGGTTGCCACCGTGCTGGTACAGAAAGGTACCCTGCATGTGGGTGATTTCATATCCGCAGGGGCAAGCCACGGCAAGGTAAGGGCAATGATAGATGATAAGGGAAGAAGGGTAAAAGAAGCGATCCCCTCCACACCGGTGGAAATCCTGGGACTTTCAGACGTACCCAGCGCCGGTGAAGTATTTATTGCCCATGAAAATGACAAGACGGCAAAATCCTATGCGGAAACCTATCTTGCCCAGAATAAGGAGAAGATGCTGGAAGAAACCAAGGCAAAGATGTCCTTAGACGATCTCTTTACCCAGATTCAGGCCGGCAACTTAAAGGAACTGAACATTATTGTAAAAGCTGATGTACAGGGAAGCGTGGAAGCAGTCAAGCAGAGCCTTATGAAGCTTTCCAACGAAGAAGTCGTGGTAAAATGCATCCACGGCGGCGTAGGAGCTATCAACGAATCCGACGTATCCTTAGCTTCTGCATCATCGGCAATTATCATAGGATTCAATGTCCGTCCCGACGCCATGGCAAAGACCATTGCAGAGAGGGAAGGTGTTGATATCAGGCTCTACAAGGTTATTTATCAGGCGATTGAAGATATCGAAGCTGCCATGAAGGGTATGCTGGATCCTGTATTTGAGGAAAAAGTCATCGGCCATGCAGAAGTACGGCAGATATTCAAGGCGTCCGCAGTGGGTAATATTGCAGGTGCCTATATTCTCGACGGTATATTCCAGAGAGACTGCAAGGTACGAATCACCAGAGAAGGAGACCAGATCTACGAAGGCGCCCTGGCATCCTTAAAACGATTCAAGGACGATGTGAAAGAGGTAAAAGCAGGATTCGAGTGCGGACTTGTGTTTGAAGGCTTTGACCAGATGCAGGAACTTGACATTGTAGAAGCATATATTATGGTGGAGGTTCCCAGGTGAGAAAGAACAGTATGAAAAATACCCGGATCAACGGGGAGGTGCAGAGAGTTTTAGCTGAGATAATAAGGGGTGACATTAAGGACCCCAGAGTCAGTTCTCTTACCTCTGTGGTTGCCGTGGAGGTTGCACCCGATCTAAAGACCTGTAAAGCATGGATCAGTGTTTATGGGGAAGAAGACGTGCAGAAAGATACACTGGAAGGGTTAAAAAGCGCAGAAGGCTATATCCGCAAGGAACTGGCCAGAAGGGTAAATCTGCGCAATACACCTGAAATCCGCTTTATTGTGGATCAGTCCATTGCTTACGGCGTAAGAATGTCCAAATTGATTGATGAAGTAAATAACGGTCAGCAGTAGGGAAAGGCAGCGATACAGCCTGGCTGGACTGTTACAAGGAAATAGGTATTAATAGAATGAGGAGTATTATGAATATTTATGATGAGGTGAAAGGGGCTGTGACCATTGGAATCAGTGGTCACATAAGGCCCGACGGCGACTGCATCGGTGCAGCCGTGGGACTTTACTTATACCTGAAAAAGGCGTGTCCTTCGGCTGATGTGCAGGTGATGCTGGAAAAACCGGCGGATGTTTTTTCCTGTATTAAGGGGATCAGTGAGATACATACAGATTTTCAGACAGACGTGGAATGTTTTGATGTATTTATTACGGTGGACACTTCAAAAGAGCGGATGGGTGAAGCCGAAAAATATTTTGACGGTGCAAAGAAAACAATCAATATTGACCATCATGTCAGCAACAGCGGATGCGGGGATGTCAATTATATTGTGCCGGAAGCAAGCTCCACAAGTGAACTTATTTATCAGGTAATGGAAGATAAGTCCTTTGTGGATGTGGAAATCGCCAAAGCTATTTATGTGGGAATCATTCATGACACAGGGGTATTCCAGTATTCCAATACTTCCCCTTCCACCTTTAAGGCGGCGGCAGAGCTGATTGACTACGGATTTGACTTCTCAAAAATAATAGATGAAACCTTTTATGAAAAAACTTATGTGCAGAACCAGATATTGGGAAGGGCGCTTTTAGAAAGCATCCTGTTTATGGACGGCAAATGTGTGGTCAGTATGGTAGATAAAAAGACTATGGGCTTTTATCAGGCCGGGCCTCATGATCTGGAGGGGATCGTGAACCACCTGCGGAACATCAAAGGGGTGGAATGTGCGATTTTCATGTACCAGACGGATACTTTAGAATATAAAGTAAGCCTTAGATCCAATGGACTTGTGGATGTTTCCAAAATAGCGGTATTTTTTGGCGGCGGCGGACATGTGAGGGCGGCAGGGGCTACCATGCAGGGAACCTTCCATGATATTACCAATAATCTTTCCGCCCGGATCGATGCCCAGCTTAAAGAGATAGAAAGAACTAAGGTATAAGATTAAAAATTTCAATTTTCAATCTATGTATTTGGGCCTATTCCCACATGGGAAGGGCCCATGCGGGAAAGGCATGGGTATAAAGATGTATCACGGAATTGTCAATGTATATAAGGAGGCAGGCTATACGTCACATGACGTGGTAGCCAGGCTCCGGGGAATTTTTAAACAGAAAAAGATTGGACACACAGGAACCCTTGACCCGGACGCGGTGGGGGTTCTTCCTGTCTGTCTGGGAAACGGCACCCGGCTGTGTGACATGCTGACGGACAGGCATAAGGAATACATTGCCCGTATGCGGCTTGGGATCGTGACGGATACCCAGGATATTTCCGGAAAAATTCTGGAAGAAAGGGAGGTGTGTGCACAGCCGGACCGGGTACGGGAGGCCATTTTATCTTTTCAGGGGGATTTTATGCAGATTCCGCCCATGTATTCGGCCCTCAAGGTAGGAGGCAGGAAGCTTTACGAACTGGCCAGGGCAGGGAAGGAAGTGGAGCGGCCCCCAAGGCCTGTCACTTTTTACACCATTGAAATATTGGAGGAGGAACACCCGGAATATGTGTTCAGAGTAGAGTGCTCCAAAGGGACGTACATCAGGACTCTGTGTCATGACATCGGCCAAAAGCTGGGGGACGGCGCCGCCATGGTAAGCCTTGAGAGAACCAGGGTAGGGGAATTTGGGGCAGAGGAAGCGTACAGGATAAAGGAGCTGGAAGAACTGGCAGAAAAAGAAGCGCTTTCCCAGGCAGTAGTTCCGGTGGAAAAGATGTTTGAAGAGCTTCCGGGGCTGACCGTAAAGGAAGCAGCCTTCAAACTGCTGAAAACGGCAATCAGCTAAGGAAAGAGGATTTTACAAAGGACCCATGGGAGGAGATGCCAAAAGGGCCGGTGAAGGGCAGATCCGGTGAGGGAAATTCAGATGCAGAAGAAGGGGAAAATCAGTACAGAATCCACAGCCCGTCGGGAGTTTTCTGCGGTATTTACCAATATGTGAAAGAACGCGGGATGTTTGCGCCTGTGAAAATGTTTTTAGGCGAATGATTTTCAAACATGCCGGGAGCTGGAAGGTGATTTTAATGGAAATAATTCATGACACAACAAAATTCCATATAGGGCAGGAAACTGCCGTTGCGATAGGGAAGTTTGAGGGTATCCATACAGGACACATCAGGCTTCTTTCCCATATTTTAAAACAGAAGGAGAAAGGGAGACTGGCGGTAGTTTTTACTTTCCATCCTTCGGCGGCAGTATTTTTCGGACAGGCTTCTTCCATGGAATTGACGACACGGCAGGAGAAAAGGAAGCTGTTTGAAAAAATGGGGGTCGATATCTTGATTGAATTTCCCTTAAATAAAGAAACGGCGGCAACCATGCCCGAAGAATTTATCAGACAGATACTGGCGGCCCGGATGAATGCGGCCTATATTGCGGCGGGAGAGGATCTTTCTTTCGGCTACAAAGGCATGGGAAACAAGGAACTGCTTATAAAATATGCAGAAGTTTACGGCTATGAAATTGAGATCATACAGAAGGTATTTTACGGAAACCGGGAAATCAGTTCCACCTTTGTAAGAGAGGAGGTGGAAAAGGGGGATATGGCCTTGGTGCGCGGTCTTTTAGGAAGATACTACAGCTTTGAAGGCAGGGTCAGGGAAGGAAACAGGCTGGGAAGAAAACTGGGGATGCCCACTTTGAACCTTTACCCTCCCGGGGAAAAGCTCCTGCCCCCGAAAGGCGTTTACTATTCCAGGGTTTTTTGTGATAACTGTATGTATCCTGGCATTACAAATATCGGAAAAAAGCCAACCGTAAATGAGGATGATGTGGTAAGTGTGGAGACTTATCTGTATGATTTTGATAAAGATATGTACGGTAAAGAAATTGTAACAGAATTGTTACAATTTAAACGGCCAGAACAGAAGTTTGAAGATGTGGCGCAGTTAAAGGGGCAGATGGAAATGGATATTGCACAGGGGAGAGAATTCCACGAGGGCCTTAAAAAGTGATTTTAGGGCTGTTTTACAGCTATTTTGCAGGCAGGATACGATGATACAGGCTTTAATAGATAAATAAAATTATTTTTTGGAAGTATTTTCTTGAAAAAAATATGCATATGGATTTGACAGCCCGGAGTTTACTTGTTATAATGACCATGTTGGGTTTGTAACAAATTTGTAATAACTTTGGAGGTTTGTCTTGAAAAAACATAGAATTGGTATGATTTGTGTTCTGTCTTCCTGTATGCTTTTTATGGAGCCGCTTTCTGCTTCAGCAACTGAACTGAAGGATGTGAACGCATCGAACAAAATAAATAATGCAGCAGACACCACGATCGTGGATGATACATCAGCCGGGGATATTGACGGCACGGAGGATATGCTGACAGCAGGGGTGGGGGATTTATACCATTCTCCTTTGTCAAAAGTAGAATATGTGGAGATTGCCAAAAAAGCCGAGGGCGCTTTGTGGGGGTACACCCATCTTGGGATCTGCAATGTGGAGGAAAATAATTTAAATATCAGACAGGAGCCAAGTGAAGACGGGAAGCTGGTGGGAAAACTTCCCAAGAATGCGGCCTGTGAAATTAAAGGCAGCGAAAACGGCTGGGCCTATATAGCTTCCGGCAAGGTGGAAGGATATGTGAAGGAAGAATATCTTCTCACAGGATTTGACGCCAAGATGAAAGGGGAAGAACTTGCCACAGCCATTGCGGTATCCACGGCAGATGCCCTGAATATCCGTGAGATGCCCAGTCTTGATGCAGAGGTGGTTACCCAGGTGGCTTCCGGCGAAAGTCTGGATATTGTGGAAATACAGGACGACGGCTGGATCAAAGTTTATCTGGATGATGAAGAAGTGTTTGTATCCGCCGACTATGTGGATGTGAAATCTGACCTGGAAACGGCAATTACCATGACAGAGCTTATGTACGGACAAGGCGTTTCTGATGTAAGGGTGGATTTGTGCCAGTATGCAAAGCAGTTTTTGGGAAATCCTTATGTGTGGGGCGGCACCAGCCTTACCAAAGGCGCAGACTGTTCCGGCTTTGTGCTCAGCGTATTTTCCAAGTACGGCGTTTCCCTGCCCCATTCTTCCAGAGCACAGTCCAAGATGGGAACCGCCATCAATGCATCCCAGCTCCAGCCGGGAGATTTGGTCTTTTACGCAAAGGGCGGCGTTGTCAACCATGTAGCCCTGTATATCGGCGGCGGGCAGGTCATCCATGCCAGCAGCCCCAAGACAGGAATTAAGATTTCTTCCTATAATTACAGAACGCCTTATAAGATGGTAAGGATACTGCAGAGTTAAAATACAAACTGACAGGCTTCGCAAGCTGGTTTATTTTAAAGAAGATGAGTGGTTCAGTAAATAAAAGGGTTCCGGGACTTCCCGGGGCCCTTTTATGGTAGGATTACAATAAGCTGCCACGCTCCACGAGACAGCTTATTGTAAAATAAAAACCGCTGAAAAGTGATAATAAAAGTCATTTTTTTGAAAGAGGCAGGACCACAAAGAATGCCATAATTAATTATACTTTTCAGAGAGGATGTGGACCAATGAAGAATAAGGAATTTTACAAGAAAACCGCGAAGCTTGCCGTACCCATAATGATGCAGAACATGATTACCATAGGAGTGAATATGGCGGACAACATCATGGTAGGTTCCCTTGGTGAAAACGCATTGTCGGCGGTGGCGCTGGCAAACCAGTTTGTCAATATTTACCAGTTTAGCTGCATGGGCCTTGGACAGGGTGCGTCTGTACTGACATCCAGATTCTGGGGAATGAAAAACCATAAGGCGTTAAAGCAGACGATTACGCTGACCACAAGGATATGTCTGGTGCTGGGACTTTTATTTACGGTCCTTACCCTATTTTTTCCGGGGATCGTTATGAAGATATACATTAATGACCAGGGAGTTATTGATGAAGGAATCCGTTATCTTAAAGTTCTATCCGTCAGTTGTCTTTTGATGGGGATGTCTCTTACATACTCCAATTTTTACCGGAGCATTGAGAATGCTAAATGGCCCCTTTTAAGTTCCATATTTGCATTTTTTATTAACATATTCTGTAACTACATTTTTATTTTCGGGAAGCTGGGCGCTCCCTGTATGGGAGTGGCAGGGGCGGCTTTAGGAACCCTGATTGCCAGGATATTTGAATTTTTCTTTATCTGTGGGTATCTTATTTTCTTTGACCAGAAAATTAAGTACCGCATAAAAGATCTGTTCTTAAATTGCAGGAACCTTGTAAAAGAATATATACAGATCAGTTTTCCCGTTGTTATCAGCGATACCTTATATGGATTTGGAAACAGCGCAGTGTCCATGGTTATGGGAAGGATCGGCAGTCAGTTTGTATCCGCCAATTCCATCACCATCGTTACCCAGCAGTTAAGCAGCGTTTTCGTACAGGGAGCGGCAATGTCCAGCAGTGTTGTCATAGGGCATACGCTGGGAGAAGGAAATCAGGAGAGAGCCAGAAAAGAAGGCGGCCTGTTCTTAAAAATGGGCGTCTGGATGGGGGCGGCGGCCTGCGTGATCATCATAGCCATATCCGGGCCGGTAATAAGCTGCTATAATATTACCCAGGAGACCGCGCTGATTGCAAAAGAACTGATGTACTCCATGGGAATCATCATGCTGTTCCGGGGGGCCAACAGTATTATGACCAAAGGCGTTCTGCGGGGCGGCGGCGATACCCGCTTCCTGATGGTTGCAGATGTGCTGTTCCTCTGGGTCGCCAGCATTCCGCTGGGGTACCTGACCGGGGTGGTACTGCACCTTCCGGCCTTCTGGGTATACTGCTTTTTGAAAATAGATGAAGTTATCAAATGCTTCTGGTGTGTGGGAAGGTTCAAGAGTGGTAAGTGGATCAAGAAAATTAAAGGATAGTATTTTATTAACAAACGCTGGCTCGCGGATTGCGTCAGCGTTTGTTTATTTTACAGTAAGCTGTCCCGCGGAGCGTGGCAGCGTTTGTTACAATAAGCTGTCTCGCAGAGCGTGGCAGCGTTTGTTTTGCAAAAAAAATGAACCTCATGCAAAGTCATGGCGAATATAGGGTGAACAGGCAGTGGAGGTGAGACAGTGAACGCAAGAGAAATAGAAAAATGTATTGATGGTTTTGGCACAGATATATATAGATTCTGCCTGAAACTCTGTGGGGACATAGGGGATGCCGAGGACTTATACCAACAAACTTTCCTCAAAGCGCTAGAAACAGAATGGACGCTTGACTGGGAGAAAAATCCGAAAGCATTATTTTTTTCTCTCGCTTATAATCTTTGGAAAAGCGACAGAAGAAAAAAGGCACGCCGGAACACGATCGCTCCCTGCAGCAATCTGGGTGATGAAGCAGAAATGGTACTGCACGCAGAAGAAAGCATTGAAGAAGGCTATCTTGAAAAAGAATTGATTGCAGAAGTCCGCCGGATCATCCAGACCCTGCCGGAAAAGTATCAGGTACCATTGATATTATTTTATCTTTCCGATTGTCCCATAGAACAGATTGCGGCGATTATAAAGAAACCGCCTGGTACCGTGAAAAGCCGGTTGTTCAAGGGAAGAAAGATGATCAAAAAAAGATTGGAGGATGCTGGTTATGAGAGATAATCATTCTGACATGAAAATGGAAGAAGCCATCCGGGCTTCAATGAAAATGACGGAGGTTCCAGACCCGGAACTGAATAGCAAACTCAAAACGGCTCTGTACAGGCAGGAGGCCGTTCTGGGAAAACAACCTGCCATGCATAAAATATCGCTTTGGTATTTGCCGATGGTTTTGAATTTACTCACTTTTTCTTTGCTGGCGCTGGCTGCCCTGCTCATGATTGAAAATATTTATTTATCTTACTTTGCTGCCGGTGTCTGTCTTTATATTGGCATGGCTGGTATATTGCTTACCGTAGCAGGTGTAAAGAGAGCAAACATAAAAGAGGATATTATGATTTGTATTGAGAAAAGAGGTGTATGGACATGAAGGATATTAAAAAAAGTAAATTTCCCCTTTTTACCGGTATTTTTGTTATCTTACTGCTGATTTTTCTGCGGTTTGGCCTGTATTTTTTAAAAAGTGATGGTTTCAGCGGTCTTTCCATGGCACTGCCCCTGCTGCTGCTTTTCTTTCTTCTGTTTGCACTGTGTACTTCTGCTTTTTTTGCAGCATGGGTATATCAGGATTGCGAAAGCCGGGGGGAGGACCCGGTACTATGGGCGGTCGTAGTTTTTGCGGCCACACCATTTATTGGATTGCTGATCTACTTTCTGCGCCGTTCAGAAATCAAAACAACATGCCCGGCTTGCGGACAGCGGATTTCAGTAAAAGCAAAATATTGCCAGGAATGCGGAACATGTATTGAAAAGGAGGATGATCGTGTTATGGTAAAACAAGGAACCCATCACTTAAAATTTATGATTGCCGGTATCGTTAGCATGGTGTTTATGCTGGTATGTCTGACGGGCTTTATTGTCAATGCAGCCTCTGGAAAGGGGATCAACACAAATGCTGCTTCTAATGACCGGGTCTGGAACTTGGGGACGATCAGCATGAATTACAGCGCGTATTTAAACGATGTCTGGAAGCTGGATTTTAAAAGTGCCAGCGATGGATTTGTGAAAGAACAGAGTATGACCATTACGGACGCAGAGGCCCAGCTGCTTTACGCTGATATTTCCTGTGGAACAGTACCAGACGGGGCAACCCTCATCTTGTGGCTGGTACAGGGGGATACAGCAGAAACGATTGATGTTACAAACCTTTCCGGGACGCTTAAATATCCTCTGGATGAATTTGAAAATGGAAAAGTTTATGTGAGACTACAGATCAATGGCGTGGAGGATACTGTTTCGGAAATCTATATCCAATAATTCACAAAGCCGGATGGTGACTAGAGCGTGCTATTAAAAACGATATATAGAATATAAATTGCTTGACAAGAAAGTAATGAATATACTACACAAATGGCCATGTGCTTGTAAAAGCGGGAGGCGGGAAATAGATAGCCCTACACAGGGGCAGGTGTGATTCATGGGGATCACACCTGCCCCTAAATTTATCCATTAAACATGCTCTAGAGCGTGTTTGAAAATTCATTCTCGCCATCTGTAC
>ERZ808046.1313-NODE-1313-length-11564-cov-3.195003_pt1 | contig 11564 bp, 10 predicted proteins | sample MGYA00380196_ERZ808046 | MGnify/ENA primary metagenome ERZ808046 (study PRJEB31490, sample SAMN06133421) | mouse gut metagenome | isolation source: Z6_2 | host: mice | place: China: Chengdu | collected 2015-05 ...
TCTATATTTTTCCTTTATCATGTATGAAAAAGGAAACGAGCCATTTTTCAGAGACAGGATGCGCGCATTAGGACTTGAACATGTAGAAATTGTTGCGGCGGAAACATTTCCCGAAGGGTATTTCAAGGTATTGGAAGGATTCGATGAGAGCGAGATACAAAAAAGAACATTAGTGAAACGATATCTGGAAAAGGCCGGTGAAAGACTGATCGCATGGAAAGCAACAGGAAAAGATGGAAAACGTAAAAAAGGGTGGGACGACAGGCGTATGGAGCAGAGCCAGTTGGGATATAATGATTCTCAACAGCTGGTTGCATTTAGCTGGAATACCCCTACATATACCATGACCCCTCTTTGGATGAGGGTAGATACCTTGGATTTCCAATGGGTTCCTCTATTTCCCAGGATTGATAAATAAGGAGTAGCAAGACAGGAGAAAACAGATGGAAAAGGAAAAGTCGATAGAGCAGACCTTTGCAGAATTGGATCAGATTCTGGCAAAGCTGGAGGATGCGGATACCTCTCTGGAGGATTCCTTCACGTATTATGAGGCGGGGATGAAACTGGTGCGATCTTGTGGAAAGAAGATTGATAAGGTGGAAAAACAGCTGATTGTGCTGCAAGGAGGCGCAGAGGAAGATGGAGAAACTTGAAAGAGCGGATTTGAGAGAGTTGCTGAAGCAGAGAACTCGGGAAGTGGAGGTAGTCATTGAGCGGTATCTTCCGGAGGAGGAGGGATACCAGCGGACAATTTTTGAGGCGATGAATTACAGTGTACGAGCCGGAGGCAAACGGCTGCGACCGATGCTGATGCAGGAGACGTATCGGCTGTTTGGCGGCTGTGGGCAGGAGATCGAGCCTTTTATGGCGGCGATTGAAATGATTCATACCTCTGCTCTGATTCATGACGATCTTCCTTGTATGGACAATGACGAGCTGCGTCGGGGCGTGCCTACCACCTGGGTGAAATATGGTTATGATATGGCGGTACTGGCGGGGGACGGACTGCTGATCTATGCGGTTGAGACGGCAGTGAAGGCATGCAAAATGGAGGCAGATCCGGCGGCAGTGGCAAAAGCGATTGGAATCCTGGCTGGAAAGACCGGGATTTATGGTATGATTGGCGGGCAAGTGGTGGACGTGCAACTGACGAATCAACCGATTCCGAGAGAAAAGCTGGATTTCATTTATCGTCTGAAGACAGGAGCTTTGTTAGAGGCTTCCATGATGATTGGCGCTTTATTGGGCGGTGCAGGTGAAAAGGATCGGAAAAAAGTCGGGGAGATAGCTTCTCTTATTGGTGTGGCATTTCAGATTCAGGATGATATCTTGGATGTGACGGCTACTACAGAAGAGCTTGGCAAGCCGGTACGGAGTGACGAGAAGAATCAGAAGACCACCTATGTGACACTGGAGGGGGTCGAGAAAGCACGCCGGGATGTGAAAGAGTTTTCCGATCGGGCGATTGCCTTGTTGCATGAGCTTCCGGGAGAGAATCCGTTCTTGGAAGAACTGATTCGGATGCTGATTACAAGAAATAAGTAAAAGGGGCGACAGGAATGCTGTTGGAACAGATAAGAGAACCCCTGGATATCCGGGGGATGAATGCAGAGGAATTGAAAGAGCTGGCAGAGGAGATCCGGCAGTTTCTGATCGAGAAGATCAGTGTAACTGGGGGACATCTGGCATCCAATTTGGGGGTGGTGGAGCTGACAATTGCTCTTTATCTGGCATTTGATCTGCCGCAGGATAAGGTGATTTGGGATGTGGGACATCAGTCTTATACGCACAAAATTTTGAGCGGACGGCGGGAGATGTTTGATGAGTTGCGCCAGTACGGGGGAATGAGCGGCTTTCCTAAGAGAAAAGAGAGTCCTTATGATGCCTTTGACACCGGACATAGTTCCACTTCGATTTCTGCGGGCTTGGGAATCGCACAGGGAAGAGATCTTTTGGGAGAAGATTATGCGGTGGTCTCGGTGATCGGAGATGGCGCTCTGACGGGCGGAATGGCTTATGAGGCTCTGAATAATGCAGCTCGGATGAAAAAGAATTTTATCATTATTTTAAATGACAATAATATGTCCATATCAGAAAACGTCGGCGGAATGTCCAGATACTTAAATGGTATTCGTTCCGGAGCGGGATATAATCGGCTGAAAAAGGACGTGACGGCTACTTTGCTGCGGATTCCTGTGTTTGGGGAGAGCCTGGTAGACAAAATTAGCCGTACCAAGAACAGCATTAAGCAGCTCGTAATTCCGGGAATGCTGTTTGAGAATATGGGGATTACTTATTTGGGTCCTGTGGACGGCCATGATGTGCGGGGGATGACAAAGCTTTTTCGGGAGGCAAGACGGTTAGATCATGCGGTCCTGGTGCATGTAAACACCAAAAAAGGCAAGGGATATGCGCCGGCGGAAAAAAATCCTTCCCGATTTCATGGGGTGGAACCTTTTGATCCGGCCACGGGAAAGCCAAGAAAGAAGAAGATTTATCCTGGTTATACAGATGTATTTTCCAAGAAATTGTGCCAATTGGCGAAGGAGAATCCAAGATTGGTGGCAATCACGGCTGCTATGCCAGATGGGACTGGGCTGAAATCCTTTTCCAGGCAATATCCGGAGCGTTTTTTTGATGTAGGGATTGCGGAACCGCATGCGGTGACTTCGGCAGCCGGGATGGCGGCGGCCGGCTTAAAGCCGGTAGTGGCAGTGTATTCCTCTTTTTTACAGCGCGGTTATGATCAGATTCTTCATGATGTCTGCATTCAGAATTTGCCGGTGGTATTTGCATTAGATCGGGCGGGGTTGGTGGGAAGTGACGGAGAGACACATCAGGGGATTTTTGATTTGTCTTATCTGACTTCGATTCCCAACATGACGGTGTTAGCGCCCAAAAACTTGTGGGAGTTGCGGCAGGAGTTGGATTTTGCCGTCAATCATTTTGACGGGCCGGTAGCGATCCGTTATCCGCGGGGACAGGCATATCGGGGACTGAGGGAATTTGATGTTCCTGTGGAGTATGGGAAGGGTGAGATGCTTTTTAGAGGACAGGAAATTGCCCTTTTGGCAGTAGGAAGCATGGTCAGCACGGCGGAGCATGTGCGGGATAAGCTGAAGGAGGAGGGAATTTGCTGTACCTTGGCCAACGGCAGATTTATCAAGCCAGTGGATTCGGAGCTGGTGAAGGAGCTGGCAAATACACACAAGCTGATTGTCACGATGGAGGAAAATGTACTGCAGGGTGGATTCGGGCTGCAGGTGACGGCAATGATTCATGAATACGCTCCGCAAGTGAAGGTATTGAATATTGCGCTTCCGGATGCGTATGTGGAGCATGGGAATGTGTCGCTTTTGCGGGAGAGCCTGGGGATAGACAGTGATTCGGTGATTCAAAAGATGAGAGAGTTTTATCCGGAGAGATTCAAAAAGTGAGAAATAGGATTCGGTGGATCATGAAAAGAATCAAAGCCGGTGTCTGTCTGAACAGACCGCGAGGGGATTCTGGTATGGCGGTTGGCAGAATACAAGGAAAAATGGCAGAGGTGTGAAATGAAAGAACAGAAGGAACGTCTGGATATTCTCTTGGTGAGCAAAAATTTGGCTCCCTCTCGGGAAAAGGCAAAGGCGATCATTATGTCAGGGATTGTCTATGTAAACGGGCAGAAAGAGGATAAGCCAGGGGCAGTTTTTGGAGCGTCAGCCTCTGTGGAAGTGCGAGGGATGACACTGAGATATGTGAGCCGGGGAGGATTGAAGCTGGAGAAGGCCATAGAATGTTTTGGGGTGTCATTGGCAGAGAAGATTTGTATGGATGTGGGTTCTTCTACCGGCGGCTTTACGGATTGTATGCTGCAAAATGGGGCGCAGAAGGTCTATGCCGTGGATGTGGGGCATGGACAGTTGGATTGGAAGCTGCGCAACGATGAGCGGGTAGTCTGTATGGAGAGGACGAATATCCGATATGTAACGCCCGAAGATATTACGGATCGAATTCAGTTTTCCTCGATTGATGTCTCTTTTATCTCTCTGACAAAGGTTCTGGGGCCAGTACAGCGGTTGCTGACAGAGAATGGTCAGATCGTGGCTCTTATTAAGCCTCAATTTGAGGCAGGCCGGGAGAAAGTGGGGAAGAAGGGGGTTGTCCGGGAAAAAAGTACACATTTGGAAGTGATCGAAAAAGTGATTGCTTATGCACATAACTTGGAATTTGAAGTTTTGAATCTGGATTATTCCCCGATTAAAGGACCAGAAGGCAATATTGAATATCTGATATATTTGCAGAACCATGGAGGTACGGGGAAACTCGACAGGGAGTCGATAAAAGATACAGCAGATCCACAAACAGTGGTGGAGGAAGCGCACAACCGATTATAGACAGTCGTTCAGACAACCAAAATGGTTACGACAGGAGATATCAATGAAACATTTTTATCTGATTGCCAATCCCTCAAAACAGGGCACCAAACAGGCGGCAGAGCAGATTACAGATTATCTGCGTGCCCGGGGAGCATTTTGTGAGGGTCATGCTCAAAAAATGCGCCGGGAAGCGGCAGTCTATGGCTATACGGACAAGAGTTGGGTTCCGCCCCAGACCCAATGTGTGATTACTTTGGGTGGGGATGGTACTTTGATTCAGGCAGCAAGAGATCTGGTGGAGTTACAGATTCCGCTGATCGGTGTGAATATGGGGAACTTGGGATATCTGACCCAAGTGGCTCAGGGAGAGGGTCTGACTCCAATGTTGGATGCCTTATTGGAGGATCGTTTTCGGCTGGAGAGACGAATGATGTTGGCGGGAACGGTGCGTAAGCAAGAGAAGACAAGGGGCGATAACTCAGTGACAGGCTGGGAGATAGGGATTGCCCTCAACGATATTGTCCTTACCCGTAAAGATGTGATGCAGGTGCTGAAATTTCAGGTTTATGTCAATGGAGAGCTGCTGACCGAGTATACGGCAGATGGTATGATCGTGTCAACGCCCACAGGCTCCACAGCATATAATCTTTCGGCAGGCGGACCGATTGTGACGCCAGGAGCAGAACTGATTGTGTTGACGCCGGTATGTCCTCACTCGATTCATTCACGGAGCATCATCCTTTCTCATCGAGATACGGTAGGGATCCGGGTATTGGAGAATGCAGGACAGAAACAAATGGCAGTATTTGACGGAGATCAGGTGATGAATCTAGGGGCTGGAGAGGAGCTGGAGATTCGGGAATCGGATAGCTACACAACGCTGATTCAGCTGAAGGACGTCCCATTTTTGGAGAATATCCGGAAAAAGCTGACACGGGTTTAAGGGGAGACAGACAAATGAAGTTGGAACGACACAGTAAGATTGTGGAATTGATTGGAAAATACGAGATTGAGACGCAGGAAGAACTGGCGGACCGCCTGAAAGAAGCGGGCTTTCGAGTGACGCAGGCTACCGTTTCTCGGGACATCCGGGAGTTGAAGCTGACGAAAGTACAGGGGGAAAATGGCAGACAACATTATGTGGTGATGCAAAACCAAAGTTCATTCAGCGATAAATATATCCGGATTTTGCGGGATGGTTATCTGTCTATGGATATGGCACAGAATATTTTGGTGATTAAGACGGTGTCTGGTATGGCAATGGCAGTGGCGGCGGCTTTGGATGCCATACATTTTTATGAGATTGTAGGCTGCATTGCTGGGGATGACACGATTATGTGCGCCGTAAGAAGTGTGGATGATACAATTGTAGTGATGGATAAGATTCGCAAGCTGGTGACAGAATAGGAGGAGATATGCTGTTAGAGTTGCATGTGAAAAATCTGGCGCTGATCGAGCAGGCGGATGTAGAATTTGGCGATGGACTGAATATTCTTACTGGGGAGACAGGCGCTGGCAAATCGATCATCATTGGTTCTGTCAGCCTTGCCTTAGGGCAGAAAGCTGCCAGAGATATTATCCGCAGCGGTGCAGAGTATGCTTATGTGGAGCTGATATTTTCCATCAATGAGGAGCGCAGGCAAGAACTAAAGAAGCTGGAAGTATTTCCGGATGAAGACGGTCTTCTAATTATTACCCGCAAGATTATGCCGGCTAGAAGTATCAGCAAGATTAACGATGAAACAGTGACTGTGGCACGACTGCGGCAGGTCACAGGGCTTCTTATGGATATTCATGGTCAGCATGAGCATCAGTCTCTCCTGCATATATCCAAACATCTGGAGATTCTGGATACCTTTGCAAAATCCCGTACAGAATTGCTGAAAGCTGAGATTGGAGAGGTTTACCGGCAGTATAAGGCGTTACAGGCGCTTTTAGAAGAAGCGGAAGGCGATGAGGAAAGCCGCAGGCGGGAATCTGATTTTTTGCAGTTCGAGATAGGGGAGATTGAAGAGGCGGAGCTGAAAGCAGGAGAAGAAGAGAGATTGACTGAACAGTATCGAAAATATGTCAATAGCCAGAAGATTCTCGAGAGCTTATCTGTGGCGTATCAGGCGGTGGAGAGTGACAGCCTGGGGCAGGCCATTCATCAGGTCAATGAGGTGGCGGTTTATGATGAGGAATTGGGAGGGATCCGAGATCAGTTATATGATGCAGAGGCGATTTTGAGTGATGTCCACCATGCAATTGGAACTTATCTAGATAACATAAGTTTTGACGAGGAGGAGCTGGCCCAGATACAGCAGCGCTTGGATCAGATTCATAATTTACAGGCTAAGTATGGAAATACGATAGAGCGTATAGAACAAGTATTAGAAGAAAAAAAGGCACGGTTAGAAAAACTGAAAAATTTTGATGAATATCGTAAAAAAAACGAGAAAGAATATCAACAGCTGACGGAAAAACTGGAAAAGTTGTGCGGGAAGCTGTCAAAGGAGCGGAAGGCAGCGGCCAAAGGATTGACGGAACAGATTCACAAAGGATTGGTAGATCTGAATTTCTTGGATGTGGAATTTGCAATGGAGTTTCGGCGGCTGAAACATTATACAGCACTGGGATACGATGAGGCGGAATTTGTGATTTCCACGAATCCAGGGGAGCCAAAGCGTTCTCTGGGCATGGTGGCTTCCGGTGGTGAGCTGTCTCGGATTATGTTGGCGATCAAGACTGTGCTGGCAGACAGCGATGAGATTCCCACTCTGATTTTTGATGAGATTGACACGGGCATTAGCGGCAGAACAGCTCAGAAAGTATCGGAGCAACTTGCTGTCATTTCCCGAAGCCATCAGGTTATCTGCATCACGCATTTGCCTCAGATTGCCGCCATGGCAGACTGCCATTTTGAGATCGCTAAGTCAGCAACCGGAGGCAAGACTACAACTAGGATCCGCAAGCTGGATACAGAGGATATGGTGGAAGAGCTGGCCCGGTTACTGGGGGGAGCCAGGATTACGGATGCCGTGCGTCAAAATGCCAGAGAGATGAAGGCTTTGGCCGAAGATCCCAGGGATATTTGCTAAGAAGATTGAATTCAATGAGAGGAACGGAAGAATTTTTATAGTTGATGGAATAAAAACAAAAAAATGACAGTGTGAAATCTGCAATTTTTCACATACTAGAAAGGAGCTGAAAGGCTCCTTTTTGCTATCCTTTTACAAATCGTTTGAGAAAGAGGAGGTATGTGAGATGGCGGGAAAGAAAAGAAAGAAAAATCCGTTTCGCCGGTGTTTGATAGGGACATTTTGGTTGAGCTTGCTGTTTACGATAGGATTTACCTGGTATTATGTGGAACGAAGAGTCCCCGATCGTTTGAGTGTGGTAGTAGATGAGAAAGAGGAATTTGATTTTGCCCTGCCGTTCCAGGTAACGCTTTTGAGTGAGAGTGAGGAAGTGGTGTTGGGAAATGAGTCCAACATTCCTTCTGATGAAATTCGGTTGAATGTAGATGAGCCTTTTTCCCTATATGCCAAGAACTTGGGAAGTTATCGTTTGGGACTTAAGCTATTTGGCAAATTTCAGTTCAAGGAAATTCAACTAGATGTGGTAGACACCCATTATGCAGTTCCTTGTGGGGTACCAGTGGGAATATATCTGCGTTCTAGCGGGGTGATGGTGATCGGAACCGGTCGCATTCGTTGCCAGAGTGGTGAAGAGGTAGAACCAGCTTATGGTATCTTGCAATCCGGCGATTATATAGAAGCAATTAACGGAGAACCGTTGAGAGATAAAGAGGCATTAATCAGCAATCTGAATCACAACGGAAAGCAGGAAGCAGTGTTGCGGGTGCGCAGAGATGGTGAGGAGTTGGAGATCCGGATGAATCCGGTTCAAGCTGCTGATGGTAATTATAAGCTGGGCGCCTGGGTAAGAGATGATACGCAGGGGATTGGGACACTGACCTATGTGGACACCAACGGCAATTTCGGCGCATTGGGACATGGAATCAGCGACAGCGATACGGGAGAGGTAGTGGAAATCAATGAGGGCGCTTTATATGAGACCGAAATCATGGGGATTGAGAAAGGAAGTGCCGGTAATCCAGGAGTGATGGCTGGAGTTATCTATTATGGGCCGGGGTCCCGCCTGGGTTCTATCGAGGCAAACACTCAAGTGGGAATCTTCGGAAAGGTTAATGAAAAGATGCAGAAGTCCCTGCTGGGGGAAGCCGTGGAAATCGGCTATCGACAGGATGTGAAAAAAGGACAGGCGTGGATACGTAGTAATGTTTCCGGAGAGACGAGGGATTATGAGATTGAAATCCAACGGATTGATTATAATCCGATCCAGGAGAATAAAAGCCTGGTAATCCGGGTAGTGGATGAGGAGCTGTTACATTTAACTGGCGGCATTGTTCAAGGAATGAGTGGTAGCCCGATTTTGCAAAATGGAAAACTGGTGGGAGCGGTAACCCATGTATTTGTTCAGGATTCGACGAGAGGATATGGGATATTTGTCGAGGACATGCTTCGACACTGAGAAAGAATTGCTCGTCACCCAGCATCATGCCATTTCGATAAGCAGTGGCAAAGGGTACGCCGAGGAAGAGGGGAGAGAAGCAACAAGAAATTCTCTGCAAAATCAAAATATCACAGATGATTTCCCGTTGATTCTCGCCCCTCTTCCTTGGCTGATTTTCTCATTTCATTATCTAAATGACATTGGGGTGGCTACCCCGCTTTTTTGACAACTTTAGCTTTCACAATTACTTATCAATATTACTAGGATTAAAAAAGTCTGAATAAGACGTTTGGATCCTGGTTTTTTATTTTTTAAATAGTACATTGATTTAAGTATCTGTTGGCGGTATAATATGGAATATATCGGAAGATATATTCCATTATATTAAAGAAATGTTCAATTAGGGAAGGAAGATTATGAAACAGCAGAGAAAATTGTTAGTTGCAGTAATGGGAGCAGTATGTTTGTTTGCGCAGCCGGTGTTGGCTGCAGGTTCGGGAGATGCTTTGGAGAGTGCGTTTAGAGTGAGGCAGGAAGCGAGCGATTCCGAAATGCCGATACAAGAGCCAGGTAGCGAGGGAAGTGCGATGGTGGTATCCGGTGAGGAAACGGTTCAGACTTCGACAGTAATTGTGGCAGGACAGAGCAACGAATCGCAGAATCAGGGTCCTGCATTCCAAGCGGCGGAGGAAGAGGCCCGGCGAATCGCTGAAGAAGAGGCGGCTAAGCAGGCGGCAGCGGAGGAGGCAGCCAGACAAGCAGCGGAGGAGGCGGCGCAGCAGGCGGCAGCGGAAGAAGCTGCCCGGCAAGCAGCGGAAGAGGCGGCTAAGAAGGCGGCAGAAGAAGCCGCTCGGCAGGTGGCAGCGCAACAAGAGGGAGGCCGGGTGATCGATCCGTCCAGACCGATGGTGGCTCTTACCTATGATGATGGTCCACAGCCGTCGGTGGGTAACCGTATCATGGACTGCATGGCACAATATGGCGGAAGAGCAACCTTTTTTATGGTGGGAGAACGGGTGGGGGCTTATACCTCAGAAGTTCGGCGGATGGTTGCGGAGGGGCACGAAGTGGCCAATCATTCTATGAATCATAAATATCTCCAGAAACAGGGAGTGGCAGAGATTCAGGCACAGGTAAACCAGTGTAACGATGCTATAGAGGCTGCCTGTGGGGTTCGTCCGCGGTTAATGCGGTTGCCCGGAGGCAATTATAATGCAACCGTGCTGGCAAATACTCATATGCCAATGATTCAGTGGAATATCGACACAAAAGACTGGAAGACAAAGAATGCTCAGCAGACAATCCAAACAGTATTGAGTCAAGTCAAAGATGGAGATATTATCTTGATGCATGAACTATATGGGGCTACTGGTGATGCATCCATGCAGCTTATTCCAGAGCTGACAAACCGGGGATTTCAGCTGGTGACAGTCAGTGAAATGGCGGCGGCCAAAGGGTACACGCTGGAAGCTGGAAAGTTGTATTCTTCATTCCGGTAAGAAAAGTTACAACATTCCGGCAATCATAGGAAGTGTCAGACTGACGGCGGAAACATAAGTGACTAACAAAAGCCCGGCCAAAATAGCGATATAGTATACCAACATATGAGGCATCACTCTGGCAAGGGAGGTTTTCCCAACTTTGATAGCGACAAATAAGGTATTACCTACTGGCGGGGTGATGTTACCAATACATAGATTATACACCAGAATCAGGCCAAATTGGATGGGACTCATGCCAAAGGTCTTTACCACAGGTAAAAATAGGGGAGTAAAGATTAAAATAGCAGGAGTTACATCCATAAAAGTTCCGGCAATCAGTAGAATTCCATTCATGATAAGCAATATAATGACAGAATTGTCAGTTAGGCCAAGGAGAGCGGCAGAGATTGCCTGAGGGATCTGAGTAAAAGCCATAACCCAACCCATAATATTGGAAACGCCGATCAAAAATACGATCATACCGCTCATTTTGGCACTGTCGGTGACAATGTGCCAGAAAGTTTTCCAGGAAAGACTCCGGTAACAAATACTCAGAATTAAGGCGTAGACAACCGCGATAGCAGAGCCTTCGGTGGCAGTAAAGACTCCGATAATGATTCCACCGATAACGACAATAATCAGGGATAAAGCTGGGATGGCACGTAGAGTGGCACAGAGCAGATTTTGCCAGTCGAATTTTCCGGGAATTCCCTGATAGCCGTTTCTTTTGGCGATCATTACCGCAACCAATATACAGCAGGCGCTCCAGATGATGCCAGGGATATATCCAGCCAAAAACAAGGCGGCCACAGAGGTTCCTCCAGAGACCAGAGAATAGGTGATTAATGCATTGGAAGGAGGAATCAGCAGACCGGCTGGAGCAGAAGCACCATTGGTGGCAGCACATAAGGCCGGATCATAGCCCTGTTCCTCCTCTCCCTCCCGAACCATGCTGCCTACGGCCGCTGCCGCGGCAGATGCGGAGCCGGAAATAGCACCGAACAGAGCATTGGCGCCCACATTAGTTACCAGCAAAGAGCCAGGGAGTTTTCCCAAGATGGCCAGCACAAAGTCAACCAGTCGTTTGGCGATACCTCCTTGGTTCATCAGATTTCCGGCCAGAATAAAAAAGGGAATGGCAGTAAGACTGAACTTACTCATACCAACGAAGATTCTCTGAGAAGCAGTCAGGACGGAAACATCC
>ERZ808046.1314-NODE-1314-length-11548-cov-6.245576_pt1 | contig 11548 bp, 13 predicted proteins | sample MGYA00380196_ERZ808046 | MGnify/ENA primary metagenome ERZ808046 (study PRJEB31490, sample SAMN06133421) | mouse gut metagenome | isolation source: Z6_2 | host: mice | place: China: Chengdu | collected 2015-05 ...
AAGGAGGTGTTTATTATGGCAACTTCAAGTATCACAAAGAATTTTGTCATTTCCGGCAAGGAACAGGTGGAGATGTTCATCAATGCGATTGAAGAATCTGCCAAGAACCGTCCTGTTCATATACCCGTAGCGGCAAGAGAGATAAAGGGAGAACCTGAATTGAGGGAAATGATGCGGCTGCGGAAGATGAAAATAAAGGAGAAGGAAAATGCTGGGAAATGATAAATTCTTTTCAGTCAATATCCGTGAGTATTTGGCATTGGGGAATGATGAAGAAGCCGGAGAGCCAGCACTGGTTGAGTTGCTTTCCGGCTTTTCCAGTCCGAAGAATAAGGACGTGGAACGTTTTTTGAAAAAAAGTGCCATAGAATTCACGAAAAAGAACCAGTCTGTTACATATCTTGTAGTTTCAGCAGAGGATGTCAGATTACTTGGATATTTTACCCTTGCATTAAAACCATTGACGGTAAGGGGTGAAACAGTGAGCAATACCATGAAAAGAAAGTTGTTGCGAATCAGTGAGTTGGATGAAAAATCGGATACCTATACCATGTCGGCATATCTGATAGCACAACTTGGGAAAAACTTCTCGGAGAGTGGCGGAACAGAGATCACGGGAGCAGAACTGCTTAAACTTGCCTGGGATAAAATTAAAGAGATACAGTATTTGGGCGGAGGCGTAGTGACCTTCTTAGAAGCTGAAAATAAGGAAAAGCTGTTATCATTTTACCGTGACAACCGCTTTTCGCAGTTCGATACCAGGCAGACCGCATCAGATACGGACGAGGCGCATGAGTTGGTACAGCTTTTAAGGCTGCTCTAATGCGATTGCGCCGCACTGAGAAATATGGATTTTGTCGGTAAGAGCGCAATTTGTCGAATCCCGTTTGTCGAATGTCGAATGTCGAATTGGGTGGGGTAAATGGGGTAAAGAGGGGTAAAAGTCATCAAAGTATAACAGCGGCACAGGCGGCTATTCAGAAATAATGCCATAGGAATTTGGGTACTCGCAGGCAAAAGTATTGAAGAATGGCCTAAAATCAAAGGATTTTGGTCGTAGAGGGGTTCACCGGAGTGGTTGGTGGGCCTCTCTTTTTTGCGCTTTTGATGCCGCTGATAGGATGGCGATTGGAGCAAAATTATACTATCACGCAAAAGTCGGGAGTTTCCGTGTTCGTATATGAGTAAAACGGTAAAAAAAGTGGATAAATGATAAAATGGTAGAGGGACTGTTTTGGCAGTCTTTTTTCTTGTGCCTTAAGATTTCACAACATTTTTTATAGCTTGCACGGTGGGGGTTGGTGCCATGTGCTTATAGTCGGTTCGTGCAATTTATGGGAGTTTCATGCAATGGGCTTTGACAGGACGCTTTACGATTTGATATAATTTATGGCGGAAAAAATACGGTACGATGTTTTGCATTGCATTGAATACGGGGGGAAAGTATGAAAACCAAAATAAATATTGCACTTATGCTTATCTGTGTTCTTTGTTTATCATCTTGTTCTGACCAAAAAGTTATTGAGTGGAATGGAGAAGTGGAATATTATCACCTCACGATGGTATATGACGAAACAAATATGTACGAAACGGTGGGGCAAGTAGATTACATTTTTATCGGAACTGTCGATGAAGTTATTGACAATGTGGTAGATTACAATACCTCAAACAGCATGGATGCTTACAGTCGATATGCAATTACGGTTGAAGAGAATTTAAAGGGCGAACTGGCAAAGAATTTAGAATGCTATCGGCATGGAGGATATTTAAAAGATGGTACTTTATTATATCCACGGTCTGACCATATTGAGAATACAAGGGATATTCCACAAGAAGGAAAAACATATATATTTATGGCATATGGGCAGCCAGACGGAGAACTGATTTTAGAAGAATTTTCTGGTGATATAGAGTATACAGACGAAGGTCTGAAGGAGATGTATATGGAATATATTGAAAATGAGATTCCAAAGGAGCAGGAGGGTTTTATTTCAAAATATGATGTAAATTATGGCAATTAAGTATGAAAGACATTATTTTTTCTTAAGGATAAATCTGCTGTATGAACCAGGAGCAAGAGAGGGCTGATGTCTCATATCCGTCCGGGGTGCTGTGCTGACTACGGCATAGGGCGAATCCTTTTTGCAGGGGAAGTCGCCGAGTTCTTGAACCCGATGGGCCAGGGCATATCTGCCGGGATGGAGAGCGGGTACTGCGCCGCCGATGCAGTAGCGGAGTATTTTGATAAACCGGAAACAGTTCGGGAGGTATTGCCTATTCCCTTGGGGGTTAGTTTATCATAGGTTTTGGAGGTGAAAATGTGCTGATCAACGAAGTGTGCAGGGAATGTTCCTTAACCAAAAAGGCTATTGAGTATTATATAGAGCAGGGGATTGTTGCTCCAGCTATACAGGAGAATGGATACCGCAGTTTTTCAGACGAGGATATTGCTGTTTTGAAAAAAGTTTCTGTTTTAAGAACCTTGGGATTATCTGTTGCGGACATCCATGATGTCCTATCGAACAAGGATGCGGCGGCATTAAATGAGGTCTGCCATAAGAAGTCTGTGCAAATGCTTATTCAGCAGGAAAAGCAGGGACTGATCCAGGAGCTTGCATCAAATCATGATTGGGAACAGATACAGAGCAGACTGCATCGGCTTCAAAAAAAGCAGATGGTTTTGGAACGCCTGATAGATGCCTTTCCGGGGTGTTACGGAAAATTCCTCTGCCTGCATTTTGCACCATATCTTAATTGCCTGGTTGTGACAGACACACAGCAGGAGGCGTTTGATGCAGTCATTGCTTTTCTGGACAGTGCTGATTTTGACATTCCGGACGATCTGAAAGGGTATCTTGACGAGATAACCCTGAATCTTGGCAGTGGATTTATGGAAGCTGCATCATCCAGTATAAATGAGGCTGTCAATGAAACAGAAAAATACATTGCAGACCACCATGAAGAAATCGAAAGATATCTTACCTATAAACGTTCCGAAGAATATGAAGCCACGCCTGCCGGACGCCTGGAAAAGGAACTGCGCCGGTTCAACAGCATGAGCGGATATAATGACATATTTATTCCGGCAATGTGCCAGTTAAGTGAATCTTATCGAAAATACCATGAAGGGTTATCGGCGGCAAATGAAATGCTTTCAAAAAAGTATACGGAGCCGGAATAATATGCGGAGAAAAGAGTTTGAAAATATTACGGGGAGGTTCTATATGGAAAACATTTTAGAAATATCAAAATTAAACAAGTCTTACACGGATTTTTCATTGACAGATGTTTCATTTTCCCTGCCGGATAACAGCATTACCGGATTTATAGGTGTCAATGGTTCGGGGAAAACAACTACAATCAGGTCTATTTTAGGGCTGGTAAAATTCAATTCCGGGACCATTAAGTTATTTGGACAGGACATGAACGGAAACACAAGGTCACTTAAAGAACGTATCGGCGTTGTATTGGACGAGGGCGGATTTTATGAAGAATTCAGTATGTCTGAAATGAAAGGGATTGTATCCCCGGCTTATAAAAACTGGCAGGAACGGGATTACAATGATTACATGGAGCAGTTTGGACTGAACCCAAAGCAAAAGATCTCCACCTTGTCAAAGGGCATGAAGATGAAATTTTCTTTGGCATTGGCTTTATCACATGAAGCAGAGCTTTTGATCATGGATGAGCCGACAAGCGGATTAGACCCTTTGATCCGCAGCCAGATGTTAAAAATACTGGCAGGCTACATGAAAAAAAGCGGCAGGGCTGTGTTCTTTTCAACCCATATCACTTCCGATCTGGAACAGATTGCAGACAGGCTGATACTCATTGACAACGGGCGCATCCTTTTTCAGGAAAAAAAGGATACTCTGCTTGAAACATACAGGATTGTAAAAGGTGATAACAGTTTGCTGAACGCAGAGAGCAGGAAGCTGTTCTTAAGTTTGAATCCAATGGAGCGTAGTTTTATAGGATTAACCGATAAGCCGGAAGAGATTGCCAGGATTATGCCGGACGCTTTAATGGAGCGCCCAACAATCGAAAACATTATGCTTGGGAAGATAGAGAGGGGGAATGCATCATGGCAGCTTTAATAAAAAAGGACTTTATGCTGTTAAAAAAATATGTGCTGTTCATAATTGTAATCGTGTTCGCCCTGCCTGCCGCACTTGCAGCAAAATCAAATGAAGTGAATATGGTCCAGTCAACAATGGCTTTTGCTTTTGAAGTGATTTATTCTGAATTCCTGATATGCCGCTATCTGGCAATGAAAGAATACCAGTATCCCAAAACAGCGAGTTTTTTATGTACGCTTCCCTACACGCGGAATATGCAGGTTGCCAGTAAATATTTGATTTATTTCATTGTGTTTGCATTTTGCTGTACGGCATACTGGATTGATACGTTGTTTGTTCCGAATTTAATCAGAATCAGTTCAGATTTGGTCATACCGGTTTTGTTTGCCGTTTCCGTTCTTTATAGTATTTATATGCCCGTACAGTACAAGTTTGGATATGATAAATCAAAACTCATATTCATGTTTCTGCTGATTGCGTTTCCGTTGTTTATTGCCAAGGCAAATACAACAATGATCATGGAAGTTTTATCAAATATAACTATTCCCGTAATGTTGATATTGGCATTAGCGGCATTGGCTTTATCTGTAATGGTATCTGCAAAAATATTTAATGGGAAGGAATTATAAAGGGAAAAATGGATGGACATAAAATTTTCAAAAATGCAGCAATACCTGTCATCTTGATGATTGTAGGCTTATGCCGTTATACGCAGAATCTGCCTTTATCGATAATTGCCGGGATAGGGATTTACGCAATAGCTTCCTCCATAGACAGGTTCATAAAAAAGAGGTGACGCCATGCTGAGACAGGATAGTACAAAAAGATACAATCAGCTTGCGGTTGATCTTTTGAAGAAAATACTTAACAGGCATTACTTGCCGGGAAGTAAACTTCCATCGACAAGGGAACTGGCAAAACAGGCAGGGGTGAATCCTAATACAATGCAAAGAGCCTTACAAGTCCTGCAGGATGAGAAAATACTCATAAAGCAGTCAACGACTGGAAGGTATGTTACAACAGATATCCAACACCTTAAAAATATCCGAAATAGAATGCTGGAACAGATAAAGCAAAATTATCAGGAAGAAATCAGGTCATATGGAAGTGGGTTTGAAAACGATGGGACAATCGGAGGAAAATAGATGGCGTTCTGTGCTGCTGAATGTTTTAATGGTAAACGATAAAAGTATGCCAGGACAGCCTTGTTTTTGCTGAATAATATACAAAAGCAGACCGCCGCTATGGCAGACCGCCATATGCGGCGGTCTGCCGTTTCCGCAGGCAGGGTTCTTTTTCCTATTCAGAAAACCACTTGGAAAGCGGGGGAATCAGAGTTAATATGCTTACACGGCGGTTTGCGTTTCCCCTATATCGGACGAATGGCGAAAAACTTTAGGGCTGATTTTGGGATTTTTTCATTGCATTTCTGCCTTTCGTTCCCGAAAAGTAGTCGTTTCGTTCCCTCCGCCCGAAAAACGGAAAATTTCTGCCGATATAAGAAGTGAATGCCTATATGGATTGAGGTGATGGATTTTGGATATTGCAGTTGTGGATGACGAGAAAGCGATCAGGGAGCATATATGCGGGCTGGTGGAGGAACGGCAGCCGGAGAGCCGCATAGAAGCCTATGCCACGGGCGGGGAACTGCTTGCATCGGGGAAGCGGTTTGACATCGTTTTCCTTGACATACAGATGGAGGGCATGAACGGCATAGAGACGGCAAGGGGCCTGCGGGAAAAGCAGGCGGATACCGTGCTGGTGTTCGTTACGGGCATCAAGGACTATGTGTTTGACGCATTTGACCTTTATGCGTTCCAGTACCTGCTAAAGCCCATAGACGAGGATAAATTTGCGGAGGTGCTGGCAAGGGCGGTGCGGGAGGCCGCAAAGAAGAAGGAGCGCCGTGTGCTGTTCATCAAGTCGCGGAACCTTACCCTTGACCAGTCCGAAATCCTGTATATCGAGAGCAGGGCGAAGAAGGTGGAGATACACATCACAGGGGCGGCGCAGGCCATAGAGATCTATGCGGCGATGGATGAGCTGGAGGCGCAGCTTGGGGATGAATTCTACCGCTGCCACCGTGCGTACATCGTGAACATGGACTGCATCACGGAATATGACGGCGAGAGCATTACGCTTACGAACGGCGACAGGGTGTATCTGACGAAAAAGAAGTATGGGGAGTTTGTGAAAGCCTATATGTGGCACCTGCAGAACGGGGGTGTGTCCAGTGTTTAAGATGGCGGATGTGTTATATGCGGCGCTGATGGTGTTCCAGGGGTACTGCCTGCAGTATTTTTTGGGTAGCTTTCTGGAAACAAGGATGAAGGGCAGATGGAACGGGTTGTATGTGGCGGGCTTGTATGTGGCTCTGCGGACAGCCGTGGTGTGGTGTTCCCCACCGGGATATGAAAATTCTAAATCGACAATAGGAACGCTGGCATTGTCGCTCTGTATCCTGTCAGCCCTTGCCCTGTGTTTTTATAAGGCGTTGCGCCTCATCACGGTTTTCCTTGTAGTCTCGTTCCAGGCGCTGTTGGATATCAGCAAATATACGGCGGCCATATCATTGAATGCAATGGACGGATGGTCACTTGACGTCATTAACTGGTGTGCGGGGAGAAGGATGTTCGCATCGGAAAAAGCCTTCGGCATAGCGGCAAAAGCTGGTGTGGTCATAACACTGCTTATCCTGTATGCCTGTATTGCTTTGCTGCTGTATTTTTCACTGAGGAAGATCGTGCGGGATTTCCGGGAAAAGGATTATTTTATCAGCAGGACGGAGCTGCTGTTCATCCTGGCCCCGTCAGCGGTTGGCATGATGATCTGTATGCTCCTGCGTATCATCATGATCACGCTGGAGGACGGCATCCCCAAAATGCTGTATGACAGGTATCCGATCCTCGTCATCGTGATTCCCGCAATCCTGTTCCTGTCGCTGCTCTCCATCCTTTACGGGGTGAAGCTGTTCCAGGACATGGTCTGCTGGAACAGGGAAAAGAGCGGCAGGATCGTCCTCGAAAACCAGATAAGCAGCCTGCAGGAACACATGGAGGAGATGGAGCGCATCTATTCCGGCATACGGGGCATGAAGCATGACATGAAGAACACCCTTGCCGTCATCCAGCGCCTTTCCGCAGGGGATGGGGACGGAGAGCTGCAGGAGTACCTGTCGGAGCTGAACAAAGGGCTTGAAAAGCTGGAAGTGCGGTTCAGGACGGGGAACAAGGTGGTGGATACCCTGCTCAACATGAAATACCATGAGGCGGTGCGGGGTATGCCTGACTTAAGGATGGATGCGGATAAGCTGCTGCTCCCGCAGGGGATTCAGATACACAGCTATGACATAGGAGTCATCCTGGGGAATGCGGTGGATAATGCGATTGAAGCCTGCCGGAAGCTGAAAGCGAAAGAACCGGGGGCGGATGCCTTTATCCGCATAAGCTCCCTGCAGAAAGGGAACCTGCTCATCCTGAAAGTGGAGAACAGTTTTGACGGGCGGCTGGTGCTTAAGGCGAAGGAGGAGTTCCCGGTAACGGATAAGGCGGATAGGAAATCCCACGGTATAGGGCTGGTCAACATCAAAAGCACGGCGGAGAAGTACCAGGGGGCGGTAGATTTTAAGGTAAACGGCAGGGTGTTCATCCTGTCGGTGATGATGAAAAATGAAAGGAGAGAGGAAGATGGATTTCGGAGTGACAGGTAAATTGGGAGGGTACTATCTGGCGGGGCAGTACCGGAAGAATGCAGCGGCTGGTAAGAGTGGAGGCGTGAGTTTTGCGGAGCTTGCGGCGGCAAAGGCGGCGGGGCAGTCGGATGTATCGGGAATGAGTTTTAAGGATATGTGGCAGGCGAGGTATCCCGGAGCGTACTACCATGTAATGGACGGTTCGGCAATATCGCAGGGAGCATGGGACAGGAACGATTTCCCTCTTGAAAAATTCTTTCGGGATGATACCGATACATCCGTAACAAACTGGAAGCCAACAGGGGCTGAGCCGGAAGCAACCAGTCCGCAGGTACAGTCACGGTGGAATTCTACATTAGGGCAGAAGTCGATTATTGTACCGCCGGAATTAGAAGAAAAGATGAAGAATGATCCTGAACTGGCTAAGAGGGTAATGGCAAATGTTGAAAATTTTATAACCACATATACAGCAACCTCTGTCAGACCAGGCAGGGTATGTTCATGGTTGATCTCACTTGATGAAAATGGAGAAATTGAAAAATATCGTGTAACAGGGGGCGGTGGTAACATATCCGGGCCTACGGAAGAAGAACAGCGCCAGTTCGAGGCGGAGCAGGCGGCAAAGAAAAAAAGGCGTGAGGAATATGCCCGTCTGAACGAGGAAAGCGCCCTGAAACGCAGGCTGATGGAGCAGGAAGCAGACGAGAGATATTATAAGGACAGTATGACCAAAAAGGCGGTTTCGATTGCCGCATATAGGCCGCCTCGGAGCGGACGCTGGCCCGGAGCGCCTCGGCCACATCGTCGGAAACCTCAATATATTCGTCCTGGGTGTACCAGTAGTAAAAGTCGCGCAAGTTGATGATAGTCATTGTATGTACCTCCATATCGTTTTTTGTGGTCGGGTTGCGGGGAAACGATATGGAGGGCGGCGGGGAGCGGCACCCTGGGGAGCTGCTCCGTACCTCGGGACACTTTGTCTCGAAGTGCAGATAACAAAAAGCGCCTGCGCGACACAAAGCCACGCAAGCGCATGAAATGACAAATTCATTTATGTACTGCCAAATTTCGCATCCACCGCCGGACTGATCCTGCTGGGCGGGTGGGCTTTTTTTGACAGGTTAGGGTGGAAAAGAGAACAGGACACGGCGATACCTCCTGGTAACCGCCGTCGCTATGATAAGAAACGGCGGTTCGTTATGAACCGCCGTTGAAATGAATTTGAGCGCACAAAACCAACTGTCTCAATGGCGGTTTTTTTTATTTACCGCCGCCGGACAGTTGCATTCGCCTAATAAAATTGACTTAGGTTGTACTTGTCCGCTTTTTGAAAGCAATAGTTCCAGAGATGCCAGCGGCAACACTGGCCACCACATGACTGACCAGAACCGCAACCCAAATTCCATTTAGTCCAAAGCCAAGATAGGAAAGTAAGTAGGCCAGGGGCATCCGAACCACAATGTAATAAAAAATCATCAGGAACATACTCTTTGAAGGTTTTCCCATACCGTTAAGGGCACCAAGATAGCAGTTTGTAACCGTATTCAGAATGTACCCGACACTGACAATCAGAAAATAAGTTCCGACAATAGCCGCCACAGCATCGCTCTTGACGAATAGGCCGGAAAGCTGTTTTGAAAACCCGACCACCAAAACAGAAAGAATTACAAGCAGACCACAGCCGTACCCCAATGCACACTTCAAATAATCTTTGGCCCGGTCATAACGTGCGCCGCCGACACATTGTCCGATAATGGTAGTTAAGACCATGTTCAATGCCATCGCCGGATAAAACAGGATGGTTTCCAGTTTTCCTGTTACCCCATAAGCCGCTATTGCGGTGACGCTATATGTACTAACAAGTGCAGTAAGGAAAGTCGTGCTGATGGCCGGAATACTCTGCTGAATAACCGAGGGAATTGCTTTTTGAATGAGTGGCAATACATCATTTTTATCAAACGCAGAGATTTTGAATGCAAACAATTTCTTCTTTTTCAGATAAATCAACATGAACGCCAGACAGATCACTTGAGAAAGCAAGGTAGCAATCGCCGCACCGTGAAATCCGATGAAGTGGATAAAAATAGGATCGAGGATCGCGTTCAAAATTGTTGACACCAGCATGGCTACGGCTTGAAACATAGAATTGCCAAAGCTCCTCAAAACAGCGGTGAAATAAAGATAGAGGTAGACCGCCAAATATCCGAGGATATAGATCGCCAAGTAGCTGTATGCCATATCATAGGTTTCAGCCGGGGTGTTCAGAGCTTTCAAAACTCCCGGAAGAAAAGCCTCAAGCAGAATAGTTACAAGGAGGGAGAAAACTACTGCCACGCAGAACGATGTGGAAATCAAACTCTCTGTTTTTTCCTTGTTCTTTGCGCCAATCGCCTGAGAGATCAAAATTGATACACCATTAGTTGCCCCCATCGCAACAGAGGTTAAGATCAGAATGATAGGAGTGGAATTTGTCAAGGCGGCATAAGCCGTTTCTCCGAGCAAATTTCCGATCCACAGGCTGTCTACAAGGTTATACATCATATTGAGGAACATGGCGGCAATCATCGGAAGCGCCATCGCCATAAGGCAACGCTTCGTATTCCCGCCTATAAAATCAATTTTTGTTGGCATGATAAAAACTTCCTTTCTTTATTGAATGAATAACATTCATAAATAAGCTATAATGTAGGGCTACCAGAGCGGTAGCCAATTACCATATTAGTGGGAACAATCTCCACGAACGGAAACAATAATTCTTAAATTCTTCTCCAAAGCGTTCATATAATGCTTTTTCTTCCACCTTAATTCTTATTCCATAACAGATCGCCAAAATGAGCAAGACCAATAGCGGAGAAAAAACAGAGCGAAAGCAAAAGGCATTTCCGAGCATACTTAACATTGTTCCGGCATAAGCAGGATTTCTAATATATCGGTAAACGCCAGTTGTGACTAACCGTTGATTGCCGCCCGTTTTGACGGAAAGTGTGAAAGAATATCTTAGGCTCCAGACAGCAACAGCGCGCAGAGTTGTACCTACAAGAATAAAAGCTATACCCACATAGTAAAAAATATGGGGTAAAAGTATTTCTCCGGCTATCTGTATAAACTGTTGGCTTCTGAAATAGGTGCTGAAATAAAAACTCCCCCAACACCCCAGCATTACAATCAGAATTGTTCCATAATCATTGTTTTTCTTGTCCGGCCTTTTCAGCCAACCTTTGAAATTGTAAATCCATATACCAAGCTCTACTAACATCATGTAGCTTATGGCATAAATGAAAGTGTAATACTCATTTATGCTTGTAAAGCGTGATGGGTCATCCATTGTACGCCTCCATTGTTGAATGAAAACTATTCATTGTTTGCTTCTTGAAAATCCCCCGCCCCAAAGCGGGGGACTGTTTCAAAGATGAAGTGCAAATATAAGAAATTCACGAATCCTTTTCGACTTATCTTCTTGTGTCAGATCGTCTGCCAGCAGGATACCAAGCTGTCCATATACGCAGAACATCGCAGCGGCCTGAATATCGTCAAACTGGATTTCGTCTTTTTGCCGAGCTCGTAGCAATAATTTTTCTACAAGTGGAACCAGCTTCTCGCAAACTTTGAGAGAAAGCTGATCGTGGAATTTCTTGTTTTCTGCGCCGTGAAAGACTGAATAATATTTTGTGTCCCGTTCTTCCATAGTGGCAGGCATATCTTCAATGATCTGCCGCAAAGTCTTGTGATTGTCCTTTTCAGCACCGACAAACTGCTCCACAAGGACATCCGCATATTG
>ERZ808046.1318-NODE-1318-length-11517-cov-3.312850_pt1 | contig 11517 bp, 10 predicted proteins | sample MGYA00380196_ERZ808046 | MGnify/ENA primary metagenome ERZ808046 (study PRJEB31490, sample SAMN06133421) | mouse gut metagenome | isolation source: Z6_2 | host: mice | place: China: Chengdu | collected 2015-05 ...
ATTTCTGCGAGCAACGAGCCAAGCGGGCATGCTTGCATGCACATTTGGCGACTGCCGCAGGGGTTGTTGACTGTAACAAGATGCGGTTACAAACCGCATCTTTTACTTATGATATATCGCGGCCTTGCCTTGATTTCGTCATAGATTCTGGAAATATAATGTCCGATAATGCCGAGGCTAATCATGAGGACGCTGCCGATAATGAGCTGCAACAGAATCACGGTGGTGAAGCCCTCTAAGGCGGTGCCGGAGAAATAGCGGTAAAGTGACTGTACGCCGAGCACCAGTGAGGCAAGCAGCATGAGCCAGCCGAGGAAGGTGACTACCTGCATGGGCGCGCCCGAGAAGGAAGTAATATTTCGGATGGCATATTTTACAAGGCTCCACATGGACCATTTGGAGGAGCCGATGGCACGCTCCTGTACTTCAAAGGGAACGGAAGCGGTCCGAAAGCCTACCCAGGAGGACAGCGCGCGGAAAAAGGGCGCTCTCTCCGGGAGCAAAAGAAGGGCGTCCACGGCCTTGCGGTCTAACAGCTTGAAATCGGAAGCGTCGGACATATTTACTTTCGTCACTCTGCTGATAATTTTGTAAAAGCCTTTCGCGCAAAAGGTATGAAAAGGGTTTTCCTGTCCCCGGGAGGCTTTTACGCCCTCCACCACCTCAAAGCCCTCCTGCCACAGGCGGTACATTTCGGGGATAACTGCGGGCGGGTGCTGCAAATCGCAGTCCATGATTACGCAACAGGCGCCGGAAGCGCTTTCCAGACCGGCAAAGATGGCGGATTCCTTTCCAAAATTTCTTGAAAAGGAGATTCCCTTCGCCTCGGATAATCCGGCCGACAATTCACAGATGCGGGGCCAGGTCATATCCCTGGAGCCGTCGTCCACAAACAGAATTTCAAAGGGAATATGCGCTTCATTTAAAATCTGTCTGATGGTATTGAAAGTTCTGTGAATATTATCCTGCTCATTATAGGCGGGAATAATTATTGAAAGCAGTTTATTGTTTTCTTGCAGTACCATGGGGACTCCTTGTGATAATTTTTTTATCATTATAGACCATAACCGGGCGGTTTGCAAAATAATTCATAATACATGACAAAATTGAATAAAATATAGACAGAAACAGTCAGTTATTAAGAATTATTTAAGGTTGCGGAAAGAATTCTTAAAATGGAACAGAGGTTCTTCCTTTTTCGGAAAAATGTGGTATGCTTATGAATGAAAAAATTATGAGTATTTTATCAGGAAATATTTGAAGGGAGCGCAGACGATGAGACGAGTGAAAAAAGGAACGGTAAAGCTTACAATTGCAATTGCACTGGCGGCATCCCTGCTGGCCGGGTGCGGACAGAAAAGCGGTAAGGATTTGGAGGACGACAAAGTTTTATCTGATAATATTATTATAACGGAGACAGGCGAGGTTATAGAAAAAGAACCGGTAACGGAAACAGAGCCCGTGGAAAAAGACGTACAGCCAACGCCCACGGCCCAGCCGGAGCCGGAGGAAGCAACGCCGCAGCCTGCCAGCGCGCATCAGACGCCTGCCATTGATTTGACAGAACCGGAGCAGGAGCAGGTTATCACGGAGGAGGACCAGATAGAGCCTGCCGGAAACGAGCTGCAGCTTGTATTCTTAGGAGACAGTATTTTTGATAACAGCCGGGACGGAAGCGGAGTGCCTTATCTTACCTCTGTGCAATGCGAGGCGGACGTGTACAATCTTGCGATTGGCGGAACCAGCGCTTCCATAGAGTATGACGAACAGGGCTCCTATGACAAATGGACTTCCAGAAGCCTTCTGGGCATTGTCCATGCAATCAGAAAGGAAATCCCCACCGATATCTTTGCGGGAACCAGAGCGAAGGAGATTCTGGATAACCCCAATATTGATTTTTCAAAGACAGATTACTTTATCATTGAATACGGATTGAACGATTTTTTCCGGGCGGTGCCCCTGACCAATTCCGACAGCGACGTGGACATCAGGACTTACGGCGGAGCCTTGCGGTGCGCGGTGAGCGACCTTCGGGACTGGGCGCCGGACGCAACGATAATATTGTGCGGCCCCACCTACGCACAGTTTTTTAACGGAACATGGATGGTTGGTGACGGCAATACCCTAAACAGCGGCTATGGAACTCTGGCGGATTATGCGGGAACCTGCAATTATGTGGCGCGGGAGCAGCAGACTCTTTATTTCAACGCTTATCAGGATTTGGGAGTCAACAATTACACGGCGGAGGAGTACCTGGAGGACGGCGTGCATCTGACGGCGTTCGGACGGCAGGAGTATGCCAACGCCCTTGCAAAAATCATTTTGAACTATGAGGAAACGAAAAATAATTAAAAAATGATTGACACCATTTCACAGATGGATTATACTTGCTTCATTGCAGGTTAAGCATCTTGCGGATGCGGTTGTCCTGCTTATGATAAAAAGAGTGAAAGAGAGGGAATGTATGTTAAGCGTGGTAAAAGTGGAGAAATCACACAACTGAACAGTTGCGGGGATAACTGAGGGACAGTTATACCCATAATCCGCCTTGCTGTAAAAGCTTATCATACACATGAATATCTCTCTTGCGAGAATAAAGAAAATGGATTTGAGGGCATAGCTGGATGGCTATGCCTTTAACATTCCATAAATCCTGACCGCAGAAACCGTGTGTGCTTTATCAGCGCGCAGTTTCTGCGGTTTTTTGACGGCTTTTGCAGGCGGTAAATTAGCAAAGAAAGGAAAGAGAAAAATGGAAAAACAATATTTTTACAATACGCCGTCGGCAAAAATGCTGGAATTTGACCGGATAATCAGCCGCCTGAAAGAAATGGCTTATACGGAAAATGCAAAAGAAAGAATAAGAGAGCTTGCGCCCAGCCTCTCGGAGGCGGAGGTGAAAGCGCAGCTTAAAAACACAACCGAGGCAAAGATGATGCTGGAAAACTGCGGAATGCCGCCGATTACGGCCCTGGAGGGTATTACGGAGCTGGTGGAAATGGCGGGCAAGGGAATCTGCCTGACGGCGGAGCAGCTTGAAAAAATTGCGGCGACGCTTACCGCCGTGAAAAGACTGAAGGATTATTTGTGCCGTGGAAAGGCTTACGATATCAGTCTGCCGTACTATGAGGAAAATCTGGATTCGCTGGAGGAGATTCGGGAAGAATTATATGAAAAAATCAGAAACGGCAGGGTGGACGACTATGCCTCGGGGCTCTTGAAGTCCCTTCGGGAGGGAATAGAGCGGACGGAGGCAAAGATGCGCGAAAAGGCGGACAGTACTCTGCGCTCAGGGAAGGAATGTATGTCCGACAGTTTCAGCACCGTGAGAAACGGACATATCTGCGTGCCTGTAAAAAAGGAATATAAATTCAGGATAAGCGGCAGCGTGATTGACAAGTCCGCAACAGGGAACACGCTTTTCATCGAGCCGGAATCCGTGGCAAGGCTGTACGGGGAGCTGCAGGAAATGCGGATTGACGAGGAAAACGAAGAAAGGAGAATCCTCTACACCCTTACCGTTATGCTCTCCGATAAGGCGGAGGTGATTTTCAGGAATAACCGGACCATAGAAAAGCTGGATTTTATTTTTGCAAAGGGAAAGCTGAGCGCGGACTGTGAGGGGACAGAGCCGGAAATCAATGTGGAGCGCTGTATCCGGCTGGAAAAGGGGCGGCATCCGCTGATGGATAAAAGCATGAATATTCCTCTGGATTTTGAGATGGGGAAAGGGATAAACGGCGTGATTATCACGGGCCCTAACACAGGCGGAAAAACCGTCGCCATTAAAACGGTGGCGCTTAATTGCCTGATGGCGCAATGCGGACTGCATACGGCGGCAAGGAGCGCGGAAATCTGCATGAACAACCTGATACTCTGCGATATCGGAGACGGACAGAATCTGTCCGAAAATCTCTCCACCTTTTCCGCGCATATCACCAACGTACTGAGTATTCTGCGGAAGGCTGACAATGAGAGTCTGGTGATTATGGACGAGCTGGGTTCGGGAACCGACCCGGCGGAGGGAATGGGAATCGCCATAGCGATTCTGCGGGAACTGAAAAGAAGCGGCGCCCTGTATCTGGTGACCACTCATTATCCTGAGATTAAGACCTATGCAGAGAAGGAAGAAGGCGTGGTCAACGCGAGGATGACCTTTGACAAGGAAAGCTTAAGGCCGCTTTATCAGCTTGTGATTGGAGAAGCGGGCGAGAGCTGTGCCTTTTATATTGCAAGAAAGCTGGGGATGCCGGAGCATATGCTGAAGGAGGCCCGGCAGGCGGCGTATGGCGACGACGCTATCCGCGGCAGGGCAGGACTTGCGGATGACGGAAGAAAGACTGCCGGAGAAAATCGCACAGGCGGGCTGCATATGCGAGAAAAAGAAAACCGGGGAGGCGAACCTCATATGGATGCAAAGCGGGTAACGGATGCCGGAACAGGCGGCGCATTGGACGACAGGCGGGGAGCGGATACTGGAACAGGTGGTGCATTGGAAACCACGTGGAAAAAGGAGAAAAATGCTTCCATCCGGCGGCAGAAAGAAAGCGCCCGCAGACAGAATCTGTCCGAAAAATTCAGGAGAGGAGACAGCGTCATGATTTATCCTGACAGGAAGATTGGCATTGTTTGTGAAACGGTAAATGAAAAGGGCGTCCTCCGGGTGCAGATGCCTGATAAAAAGATTTACATTAACCATAAAAGGGTAAAGCTGTACGTGGCGGCGGAGCAGCTGTATCCGGCGGACTATGATTTTTCCATCATATTTGACACGGTAGCGAACCGGAAGATAAGGCACCAGATGGAGAAAAGGCATGTGGAGGATATTATAATAACGGAAGAAAATTGAGAGACTGCAGGAAGGGCGGCAAGCCTTTTATGTGACTGCATTAAAAAGCAGAATTTTTGAATAAATAATATGACAATTTCAGGCACAAAAAGTCAGGATTATAATTTAGATTTCAGTTAAACTATAAGCAGAGAGTAACTCTTTGAGAAAAATATCTGTGTCCGGGCACAGGGCAGCGGCAACGCATCAAAGTATCGAGGCAGGGAAAAATATGGAGTGGTTATCAGCTTTAAAAAATGCAATTAATTACATGGAGGCGCACCTTTTGGAGGATATTACGGCTGCCGATGTGGCCGAAGCCGTCCATATGTCATCCTTTTATTTCCAGAGGGGCTTTAAAATCGTCACAGGCTATACTGTGGGGGAGTATCTGCGAAACCGCAGGCTTTATCTGGCGGGCCTTGACGTGATTAAGGGCGATGAGAGAATCATTGACATCTCATGCAGATACGGCTACGACACGCCTGAGAGCTTTACCAGAGCTTTTACAAGATTTCACGGGGTATCGCCGATGCAGCTTAAGGCACAGCCTTTTCGGATAAGGACGTTTCTGCCACTGACCGTGGAAATTGCAATCAGAGGAGGGGAACAGATGGAATACACGGTGGAAAAAATGGATGCAATGAAAATGATTGGCTTTGAGAGGAAAGTGTCCTGCGAAAATGGATTCCGGGATACGCCTGAATTCTGGGAGGAGTTTCAGATGCGGTATCTGAGCCTGCAGCCTGATAAGGAAAAGGAAACAGACCGGAGGGAAAGGGCAATAAGAGAAGCGGTAAGGGAAAACCAGGTGGGCGAATTTGGAATCTGTTTTGAGGACGGCGCGGGGAGCGAGTATTTCCGCTATGTGATTGCCGGGCGTTACAGGGGCGGCGCTGTGCCGGAGGGAATGAAGGTTTTTGAAATTCCTGCCTGCACGTGGGCGAAATTTAAGTGCACCGGCCCCATGCCGGAGGCGATACAGGCGGTAAACACCCGCATTTATAAGGAATGGCTGCCCGGCAATCCCGAATATGAGATTGCGGCAAACATTGATATGGAATGGTATTCCAAAGGTGAGCCGGAAAGTAGCGACTATGAAAGCGCCGTCTGGATTCCGGTAAAAAGAAGGAGCAAAGCCTGAAAGGATGTCTGCGTAAAGGAACAGGAGGTTTAAATGAAACAGGAAATTTTGGATTTTTACAGGAAAACAAGCCCCTATACGGATTTGGGGTATTATAAGGATTTTGCAAAAAATCTGCCCGACGATATGGAAGAACTGTGTTGTTTACAGAGAATGCAAATCATACATCCCGTGGTTTTTAAAAAGGATAAAGATATCCGGCAAAAAAAGGAGAGTTTCTGGGGGGATATGACAAAGGTGCCCGCAGCGGCGCTGGATTTTGAGGACGATATTTTTCCGACGGCACAGGGAATTCTTGCCGAATTGCTACGCCGGGATTCCCGCTACTTTGCCGGCCGGGAGGCAAAGGACAAGGTGCATGTGACGTGCAGAGGGCAGGCGATTCTGCTGGCAGGAACCCTGAAGGCAAAGGGGATTCCGGCAAGGGCCAGAAGCGGTTTTGCGGAGTATATCGGTTCCGACGGCATATACCGCGACCATTGGATTACGGAATACTTTGATGAAACGGAAGACAGATGGAAGCTGGCGGACGCGGATTTACATTGTCCCGACCATGAAATCCCCTTTGATTTAAACGACATTCCTTATGACAATTTTTTGTTTGGGGCCGGTGCGTTTCTGGGAATGCGGGAGGGACGTTTCAGGGATGAAAACGTGCAGTTTGCCTCGGTTCCGCCGACCCTTGGGCTGAAAGCGGCCATGCGGGGACTGTTTTATGATTTTCACAGCCTGATGAACGACGAGATTATTTTTCTTCATATGCCGCGATATCTGTGCGATAAGGAGTTTGAGCTGTCCGAGGAGGAATACCGGGAGCTGGACGCTCTGGCGGAGCTGATGCTGAAACCGGATGAAAATTTTGAAGCGATAAAGGAAATCTGGGAGAGCAATATGAAGTTTAGAATGATGTCCGGTGAACTGAACTGATGGATAGGGCAAGTTTCTGTTCCTTTTTCTGTATGTTTTGATATAATTACCGTAAAGTATTGGGTAAATGAGGAGTTATCGAGTCACCATGAACAGAAATTTCAAGTTCAATCTGGCAGGAAACATTGCATCAACGATGGCCGGGGTATTATATAATTTTTGCACCGGGCTGTTTATCCTTGATATAACCGGGAGCGCCCTTGCCATGTCGGTCTTTATGGGATATTCGACGGTTTTAGGATTAGTAGTTCAGCCGTTAGCCGGGGTTTTTATTGAGAGGCGGGAAAAGGTGAAGATTATGTATATCACGGACGGTATCTTTGCCCTCACCGATTTTTTGCTGGCGGGTTTGCTTTTTTCAACCAGTGTAAGTCATATCATTATGGCCGGGCTGTACATGAATGCGACGGTTAATACAATCATGAATGCATTATTTGAACCTGCCTCTGCAGCATTGATGCCGATGATTGTGGAGCAGGAAAAATTAACGAAAGCATATTCTTTGTTTTCCATGGTCGGCAATTTTGCCAATATTTTTGCAACACTGTTTGCGGCGGTTCTGTTTTCCCTGTTTCCATATCAATGGATACTTGTGATAAACGGATGTCTGATAGGGATATCGGCAGTATTTGAGTATTTCATCGTCGTAAATGAAAATATTGGCTTCAATGGGGCGGAAGGAGAGAAACCCCGATACATACAGGATTTAAAGGAAGGCTTTGGTTATCTTAAGAATCAAAAAGTGCTGTTACAAATTTTGTCCTGTGCGGTTATCATCAATTTTTTTATGAGCGGGATTTTTTCAACAACCCTGCCGTATTTGTATAATACTGCATTGGGATTGCCGGCGGTATACCTTGCGACAATCGAAATTGCCATGTCTGTGGGGAGCATTCTGATGGCGGCACGGCTGACAAAGACGGAGATTAAAGATAAGGGAAAAAGGATATTAAAAGGATTTTCTGTGGTTTCAGCCATATTTTCCGGTATGTTTGTATGCTATATGTTTTTTGCCGTTGGAAGCATCAATGTGGCGGTCTTTCATGGGATATTTGTTATGGGAGCATTCCTTTTTGGTCTTGTGCTGGCTGTCATTCAGATTTCTACTAATATCATATATGCCTGTAATATAGAACAAAAATATATGGGGCGGGTTATGGCGTTCAGAAAGACACTTTCAACCGCCACTATACCCTGCGCTATGATATTGTTTGGAATTTTGCTGGATTATTCCGATATAGGGCTGACATTTGCTCTGGCAGGCATCGGTGTTACAGCCGCCACGGTCTTTGTGCATAAACAGAGGGAACTGGCGGAGCAGTAGGAAAAATCACGAACAGGAGATGATTTTATGGCGTTAGCAGAAATAGATTAGTTGGCGAAGGCTATAAAGCAATGCAGGAAAGCAGAGTCAGCAAAATTGAAGAAGTAAGAGAAAAGATTGAAAAGAGAAGAAAAGATAAATTCCCAATAATTTGAACGTTGCCCCCAATTTAAATGAATTGGGGGTTTTTAAATTGCTTCACACCCGAATCCCCACGATTCATTACATTTACCTCTTTAAGGCTAACATGAGATTTGCCCTGTGCCGATAAATAAATTAACAGACCGGCAGCAGACTTACTTAAGGCGCAGGGAGAGCGCAGAAAAGAGGTAAATGATGAAAGTTCGTAATATGTCAATTTTTATGGGGGACGACAGCAGAAGGGAAAGACAAAACGGCATCAGCCAGGAACAGGACAACAAAAACCGTAAAAGCATTTTTGCCGGCAATCTGACGAAAAAGCCCGATTTAATTGCACAGAAAAAGCAGGTGGCGCAAAAACAGGCGATGGAGATAGTAAGAGACGCCTGGAACGGAGACCGCAAGGTGGAAGAGGGCATTGAGGAGAGCAAGGGAAGGATTGCGGAATATAAAAAAGCGCGAAACGATGCGAACGAGGAGCTGAGGGAATTTAAGGAAAACAGGCTGGCCATGGGGCTTAGCGAGGAACCGGAGCCTGGAACGCCGGAGGCAGAAGAATTAAAGAGAATTGAGGCTGCCATTGAATCTGCGCAGGAAGGGATTCGGGGAGAAAATGCGCTGATTCGCGGAACAAGGCTGGAGAAGCTTAAGAGCGACCCTATGGTGCAGGCGTCGGCGAGCGCGGATAAGGTGATGGAGGCAGCCAGCAAAGAGATTGTCGGAATGCTGGTACAGGAAGCAAGGGACCATATGGACGAGGAGATGGAGGAAAAGAAGGAGGCTGCCGAAAAGAAAGCCGAGAAGGAAGAGGAAGAGAAAGAAAAGCTGGAAAAAATCAAAGAAGAGAAGGAAGAAAAAGAGGAGTTCGCGGAGAACGTGGCGGAATCAACCGAGCTGGTGGTGGAAGCCGACGGCGCCATGGACGAGGTTCAGAAGGAAATCCAGAAGGTAATAGAAGAAATGAAGCTGCTTGAGGAAGACCTTAAGGGAGCGACGGTGGACGCCTCCATGTAATCAGCCTTCCTCAAATAAAATTTCTCTTTCCGTGAGGAAATGTGTTATAAAATTATCCCATAGCCTGTCCGGCGTTTTGTCGGGCAGGAAAGAATGAAAAGCGGTGGCGGTAACACAGGTGAGCGTACTGCCATCGTATTTTATGTTCAGGACAAAGGCTTTAATATCGGAAAGGGTGACGTCCGCATTGCCTTCTGTCAAAATTTGTTCTATGAGCTCCGGCTTTAAATGAAGAATGAATTTGAAGCCCACGGGCGTCCGCTTTCCCTTAATCAAATCAAAGCAAAGGGGACGGATATTCTTCCATTCGGAGAATTCATAGGGAGGGAGAACAGCTTCATCATTGACGTCCCCTGTAAAAAAGGCTTTTTCCATATGGCCGTCAATGATGAAGGTGTTATAGGTGGTGATGGAAGCCTCCGCCAGCAGAAAGGCGTCAAACGCCTCCGTGCCAAGGAGCCTTCCCATAAAATTTTTCACTTCTTTTATTCGATATGCTTTCATGCTGACCTTACTTTTCGAGTTTCTTTTGAGAGTGCGGGCGCCGCAGTTGCAGATGCGGGGCGCTCCGGCAGTCTTTACGGGGCTTACTTCCCGGCATATTTCCGGGCCTGCTCTGCAATCAGAGCCTGGTCGTCAAAATAGTTGATTTTCATAGCCTTCTTGACGCTGTCCAGTGTTTTTGCCGCAGCCGCCTCAGCTTCCATGCTGGCTTTATGCAAAATCTCATAGACGGCGGGAATATCCTTTTCCCATTCCTTCCTTCTTGCCCGGATAGGTGAGAGTTCTTCCTGAAGGACTTTGTTTAAGAACTTCTTCACCTTAACGTCACCAAGGCCGCCTCTGGTATAGTGGGCTTTCAGCTCTTCCAGAGAGGCGTACTCGGGAAGGTATTCCGCGAACATTTCATCCTTGCAGAATGCGTCCAGATAAATAAAGACGGGGTTGCCCTCCACATGGCCGGGGTCGGAAACCTGTAAGTGGTTGGGGTCGGTGAACATGGACATTACCTTTTTACGGACATCCTCCTCGCTGTCGGAGAGGTAAATACAGTTGTGCAGGGACTTGCTCATTTTTGCCTGTCCGTCGATGCCCGGAAGGCGCATACAGGCTTTATTGTCGGGAAGAAGCACGTCGGGCTCAACCAGTGTTTCCCCATAGACAGAGTTGAACTTCCGCACGATTTCCCTTGTCTGCTCTATCATGGGAAGCTGGTCCTCCCCCACGGGAACGGTGGTCGCCATAAAGGCGGTGATATCCGCTGCCTGGCTGATAGGATAGGTGAAAAGCCTACCGGAATGCTCGCCTCAAAGTTCCGCATCTGAATTTCTGATTTTACGGTGGGATTCCGCTGTAATCTTGAAACCGTCACCAGATTCATATAATAGAAAGAGAGCTCGCAAAGCTCGGGAATCTGCGACTGGATAAAGAGAGTGGATTTGGACGGGTCAAGCCCGCAGGAAAGATAGTCCAGAGCCACCTCGATAATGTTCTGACGCACCTTTTCCGGCTGCTCGGCATTATCCGTCAGTGCCTGCGCGTCTGCAATCATAATAAAAATTTTATCGTATACGCCGGAATTCTGCAGTTCTACCCTGCGTTTCAGGGAACCGGCATAATGTCCCACATGAAGGGGGCCGGTAGGTCTGTCGCCGGTGAGGATGATTTTAGGCATGATGTTGTTGCTCCTTTTGTTGTTTTTTTATATTATAAATTGCCGGTGTGGGGATGTCAATGCATCGGGCGTTCATCTCACGGAAATCAATTTTCAGATTCCGGTGAGTGTATGTGTGTCAGAAAGGATGTCAGCCCGGAATATTTCTTCGTCGCCGGTCATGGCGTCCACCGTCCCGAAGCGCCGCAGGGAAGCACCCAGCCGTTTCTTTTGACGGGAAGACCGATTTCCGACGAGACGGCGGTCCCGCCAAGCCGTTTTCCGACGGTGGCGTTTAAAAGGTAGGTAAGCACGGCGGGCTGCAGGCCAGTGGTGTAGGAGTTGATGAGGAAAAACAGAGCGTTCTTATCGAGCAGCTTTGCGGTCTGGGTAAGCAGGGGATAAATATTGTCCTCGATTTTCCAGATTTCTCCCTTAGGTCCTCTCCCGTAGGAGGGCGGGTCCATGATTATGCCGTCGTAGGT
>ERZ808046.1319-NODE-1319-length-11516-cov-24.112160_pt1 | contig 11516 bp, 9 predicted proteins | sample MGYA00380196_ERZ808046 | MGnify/ENA primary metagenome ERZ808046 (study PRJEB31490, sample SAMN06133421) | mouse gut metagenome | isolation source: Z6_2 | host: mice | place: China: Chengdu | collected 2015-05 ...
GACTTTGTAGGCCGGATAAGGCGTTTACGCCGCATCCGGCATTTTGTGCACGAGGCTGGCTTTATCACTGAGTCAGCCCAACAAAGCGACCCGCCTTGATATAAATCCCAGGCTTCAGGTGCCCAACATACTGTAACTGCGTTTCTGGCTTAAACGCAGAGACATCACCAATACGCATATGCATCAGATCGGCAGGGCTAATCCAGCCCGATTGCGCCAGTGTAAGTGGATGCCCGGCTTTGGCAAAGGCATCCGTGACAAATTCCGAACAAAACCACGACTTTTTGTCTCCTTCGCCCACACTGCTTAACTGCGCTTTCGCCAGGCCGCTGACGCACTGTTGGCGAAAATCCTCGGAGAACGGATTCAGTGAGCACATCTGGCGAGTCACCATAAAGGGAATAAATTCGACAATGCCTCGATAGTTATAACCGCTATCTTTGATTTTATTGGCAAACGCGGTGATATCTGTGGCTTGTTGCGGGGTAAGATCCGGGACTCGTAAGACGAAAAGCTTATCACTATGCTTCATCGCTTTTTTAAGGGAAACAATCTGGACGCCAGCGCCTGTCGCTTCTGCAACGTTATTATCACCCAGAAAGATTGCAACGTGACTCACAGAGGAAGTGCTGAAGACGCGGATTCCAAATGAGGTTACCCCAAGGCTTGAGGAGAACAGCAAATCGCCGGGTTTGAGATCAGGTGCCGTTATTTCTTTTATTGATTGTTCGGTGAAAGAGCTTTGATGCTGGAATTTGACAGCCCATGTTTTTGCCTCGGCATCTACTGCTGTGGCTGATGGGTCTGGCTGGCTGATATCAACGGTACAAGCCGAAAGTAAAAGAAAGCTGGGGAGAAACAGGCGGCAGTACGCCTTTGGTTTATCCATTTTATACAATCCATGTAAAAAAAGGGCCCTGAAATTCAGGACCCTTTCTGGCATCAGCCTTTAATCTGTTTCACCAGATATTCGACGATGTCACCAGTCTTAATTAACTGTTTCTCGCCGTTGCGACGATATTTATATTCGATATCGTCGTTGTCGAGGTTACGGTCGCCCAGCACAATAGTGTGCGGAATACCGATCAGTTCCATATCGGCAAACATCACGCCCGGACGTTCTTTTCGGTCATCCAGCAGCACTTCGATACCTTGTGCACGCAGTTCGCTGTACAGTTTCTCAGCAAGCTCTTGTACGCGGAAGGATTTGTGCATGTTCATCGGCAGAATCGCCACCTGGAACGGCGCGATAGCGTCAGGCCATACGATGCCTCGTTCGTCGTAGTTCTGCTCAATCGCCGCAGCTACCACACGCGTTACCCCGATACCGTAGCAACCCATCGTCAGGATTTGGTTACGGCCATCTTCACCCTGTACGGAGGCTTTCAGTGCTTCGGAGTACTTGGTACCCAGCTGGAAGATGTGACCAACTTCGATACCACGTTTGATCAGCAGCGTACCCTGGCCATCCGGGCTTGGATCGCCAGCCACCACGTTACGGATATCAGCAATTTCCGGGGTAGCGACATCGCGATCCCAGTTGATGCCGAAGTAGTGTTTACCATCGATGTTAGCACCAGCAGCGAAATCACTCATCGCCGCAACGGTACGGTCAATCACCACCGGAATCGGCATGTTTACCGGACCCAGTGAACCCGGACCGGCTTTAACCACGGCACGAATTTCTTCTTCGGTCGCGAAAGTCAGCGGGCTTGCAACCTGCGGCAGTTTTTCTGCTTTAACTTCGTTCAGCTCGTGATCACCGCGCACCAGCAGCGCAACCAGCGGGAAGCTACTGCCTTCAACCGCTTTAACCAGCAGAGTCTTAACCGTTTTCTCAATCGGCAGATTGAACTGTTCAACCAGTTCCGCGATGGTTTTCGCGTTCGGCGTATCAACCAGCGTCATTTCCTGGGTAGCAGCAGCGCGCGGTTCTTTCGGCGCGATAGCTTCTGCCAGTTCAATGTTCGCTGCATAGTCAGAGGTGTCGGAGAAGACCACATCGTCTTCACCGCTCTGCGCCAGCACCTGGAATTCGTGAGAGGCGCTGCCGCCGATAGAACCGGTGTCGGCCTGTACGGCGCGGAAATCCAGCCCCATGCGGCTGAAGATTTTGCTGTAGGCCGCATACATTGCATCGTAGGTTTCCTGCAGGGATTCCTGAGAAGTATGGAAAGAGTAAGCATCTTTCATCAGGAATTCGCGGGAACGCATGACGCCGAAACGCGGACGCACTTCGTCGCGGAACTTGGTCTGGATCTGATAGAAGTTCAGCGGCAGCTGTTTGTAAGAGCTAAGCTCGTTACGAATCAGGTCAGTGATAACTTCTTCATGAGTTGGGCCGAGTACGAACGGACGCTCGCCACGGTCAACAAAACGCAGCAGTTCCGGACCGTACTGTTCCCAACGACCACTCTCTTGCCACAAATCGGCTGGCTGAACCACCGGCATCGACACCTCGATCGCACCGGCGTTGTTCATCTCTTCACGCACGATGTTTTCGACTTTTTTCAGAACGCGCACGCCGGTCGGCAGCCAGGTATATAACCCGGAGGCCAGCTTGCGGATCATCCCGGCGCGCAGCATCAGCTGATGGCTGATCACCTCGGCGTCGGCAGGTGTCTCCTTGAGAGTGGAGAGCAGGTATTGGCTAGTACGCATGTTGTTACGGTTCCAGTTGGAAGGTAGAACAGGCTCAAGGCGAGCCTGGGACAAAAAAAGTGATTTAGTTTACCAGTGCAAAAGAAATGTCAAAAGAGAAGGGCGTGAATTTAACGCGGTTCCAGCGCAAAGACTTCAAAACCTGCGTCGGTGACGCGCCAGCGAACGTTAAAATCATGCAGCCAGACGGCATAGGTTTTGCCCGTTTCCTCACCTTTACGATAGGCCGGGCGCGGGTCCTGCGCCAGTACTTCGCGGATAAACAGCGTTAACTGCGGATAACGCTTCTCCAGCGTCAAAAGCTGCTTTTCGACCTCTGCGGTAAAACTCACCGCCATCTCTGCCGCTGGCGCACTTTGCGCATAGCTGGCACTGGCATCGGGAAGCGATTCGGCAAAGGGGAGATACGGTTTGATATCCACCACCGGCGTACCATCGACCAGATCCAGACTGCCGAGCTTCAGAATCACGCTGTCTTTATGGCAAACAACCTCTTTCAGCTCTACCAGCGACATACCAATTGGGTTAGGGCGGAAAGTAGAGCGTGTTGCGAAAACCCCCATTCTGGCGTTACCGCCGAGGCGCGGTGGACGCACAGTCGGACGCCAGCCGCCTTCCATCGTTTGATGAAAGACGAAAAGGATCCACAAATGGCTGAACGCTTCCAGGCCGCGAACGGCGTCGGCCTGGTTGTAGGGAGCAATGAGATGCAGTTCGCCGTTGGCGCTTTTTACCAGACCTGGCTGGCGCGGAACGGCGAATTTTTCTTTATAGGGCGAGCGAATAACGCCTATTTGCTCGAACTGGAAACTGCTCATTTCGCCGTAATGTTAAGCGCAGAACCGATACATACAGCCTGACGATAGCAGCCTGGCGTACCGCTGGTGACTTCGCAGCTATGCAGTAATACCGCATTGGCCTTCATTTTCGAGGCGTTGATTTGCATCCGCTTACGTGCGGTTGGAATGCTCGGCGGAGAGTCCTGATTGGAGGCCTGGCAAGAATCGCCACTGACTTCACCGAGATCGCGGAACGGTTTGCCGACTAATTCTTCTGCATTGGTATAAATTCGGACCGGCGTGGCGCGCGGCGCTTTCGGTTTTGCAGGCTCCGCTTTCGGCTGGGGTGCAGTGCTTTGAACGGGTTCGACAGGGGATCTGCTTAACATGGAACAGCCGCTTAGCATGAGTGCTACTAAACAGATCGGTAAAGCACGCATAGTATTTCCTCAATGTATGATCAAAACGTCAATATTGAATCAGGAGCTTGTAAAAATGACAAGACGGGCAAGCGCCCGTCCTGAATGATATTACAAATTGTGGAAACAGCCTAAAAATTACCAGCCTTTAACAGCGCCGCCGTTAAACACTTTGTTTGCTGCTTCGTAAACTTCGTCAGACTGATAAGCCTGGACGAATTTCTTCACGTTCTCGGCGTCTTTGTTATCTTCACGCGTTACGATCAGGTTTACGTACGGGGACTCTTTATCTTCGACAAAGATACCGTCTTTCGCCGGAGTCAGGCCAATCTGGCTGGCATAGGTGGTATTGATAACTGCCAGAGCGATTTGCGCGTCGTCCAGAGATCGAGGCAGCTGCGGTGCTTCCAGCTCAACAATTTTCAGATTTTTTGGGTTCTCAACAACATCAAGAACGGTCGGCAGCAGGCCAACGCCATCTTTCAGTTTGATCAAGCCCACTTTTTGCAGCAGCAGCAGTGAACGACCAAGATTAGTTGGATCGTTTGGCACGGCAACCTGCGAACCATCCTGCAGTTCATCCAGTGATTTGATTTTCTTGGAGTAACCAGCAATCGGATAAACAAAAGTGTTGCCTACTGCGACCAGTTTGTAGCCACGATCTTTCAGTTGCTGATCAAGGTACGGTTTATGCTGGAAGGCGTTGGCGTCGATATCGCCTTTGCTCAATGCTTCGTTTGGCAGAACATAGTCGTTGAAGGTTACCAGCTCAACGTCCAGGCCATATTTGTCTTTCGCAACTTTCTGCGCGACTTCTGCAACCTGCTGTTCGGCACCAACAATCACGCCGACTTTAATGTGGTTTGGATCTTTTTCATCCTGACCGCAGCCTACCAGTGCCAGTGATCCAATCAGGGCTCCCACTGCCGCAAAGGTTTTGAATTTGAACGCCATACCTTATTCCTTCTTCAATTATTTATGTTGTGTTGAACGTTACTTGCGAGTGACAGCCCGGACGATGCGGTCGCCTGCGAACTGAATTAAATAAACCAGAATGACCAGCAATACCAGTACCGTATTCATCACCGTCGCGTTATAGCCGATGTAGCCATACTGATAGCCAATCTGACCTAAACCACCGGCACCGACTGCACCACCCATCGCGGAATAACCGACCAGGGTAATCAGGGTGATAGTTGCCGCATTCACCAGACCCGGCAATGCTTCCGGTAACAGCACTTTACGGACGATCTGCATCGGCGTGGCACCCATTGCGCGGGAAGCTTCAATTAACCCGGTTGGGATCTCCAGCAGAGCGTTCTCGACCATACGGGCAATAAACGGTGCTGCACCAACGGTTAACGGAACAATCGCTGCCTGCAAACCAATCGATGTACCGACAATAACGCGGGTAAACGGAATCATCCATACCAGCAAGATAATGAACGGGATAGAACGGAAAATGTTCACAATCGCAGAAACGGTACGATACAGCTTCGCGTTAGCAATAATTTGCCCCGGACGCGTGACATAAAGCAGGACGCCAACCGGCAGACCAATCACAAACCCAAAAAATCCGGATACGAAGGTCATTGCCAGCGTTTCCCATACGCCACGAACCAGCAGCCACATCATCGGCTCAGACATAACCCAGTACCTCTACTTTTACATGGTGTTCCTGCAGCCAGGCAATGGCGGCTTGCGTATCTTGTTGTGTGCCGTGCATTTCAGTCAGCATGATGCCGAACTTAACGCCACCGGCGTAATCCATCTGCGCGCTAATAATGTTGTTGTTGACGTTGAAACGACGCGCGGTTTCAGAAAGCAGCGGGGCATCGACCGATTGACCGGTAAACTCCAGACGCAGCATCGGCACGCAGTCAGTGAATGGCTCCGCTTGCAGACGTTCCTGGTAATCTTCCGGGATATCCAGATGCAGGGTCGACTGAATAAACTTCTGCGCCAGCGGCGTTTTCGGATGCGAGAACACTTCACTTACCGTGTCCTGCTCGATCAGTTCGCCATTGCTGATGACCGCCACGCAATCACAAATACGCTTTACAACGTCCATTTCGTGGGTGATCAACAGAATCGTCAAACCCAGACGGCGGTTAATGTCTTTCAGCAGCTCGAGAATAGAACGTGTCGTTGCCGGGTCCAGCGCGCTGGTGGCTTCATCACACAGCAATACTTTGGGATTGCTGGCTAACGCACGGGCAATCGCCACACGCTGTTTCTGCCCACCGGAAAGATTCGACGGGTAGCTATCATGCTTATCGCCAAGACCAACCAATGACAGCAATTCCGTCACGCGACGTTTGATCTCGTCTTTCGGTGTGTTGTCCAGCTCCAGCGGCAGAGCCACGTTGCCAAAAACAGTACGCGAAGAGAGCAGGTTAAAATGCTGGAAAATCATACCAATCTGGCGGCGAGCTTTGGTCAACTCGGATTCTGACAGCGTGGTCAGTTCCTGGCCATCGACCAGCACGCTACCCTCGGTTGGGCGCTCCAGCAGGTTTACACAACGTATAAGCGTACTCTTACCCGCGCCTGAGGCACCGATAACGCCATAAATTTGTCCAGCTGGCACATGCAGGCTGACGTTGTTCAACGCCTGGATGGTGCGGGTGCCCTGGTGGAACACTTTGGTGATATTCGAAAGTTTTATCATTGATTATTTATTATCGTCATTAAGTTAGTCGTGGCATCTCGAATGCCTGAAACGGGCAACGCCGTCAATGAAATGGATGTTAAGGCATCCAGACGTCTAAATCAATCAGGTTTATGCGAAGAGCACTTTCTTGCAGGTCGAAACATGCGATACTAGCGTCACATGCCTTATTAAGGAGCTATAAAAGGTGGCAAAGAGCGTACCCGCAATTTTTCTTGACCGTGATGGCACCATTAATGTCGATCACGGCTATGTCCATGAGATCGACAACTTTGAATTTATCGACGGTGTTATTGACGCCATGCGCGAGCTAAAAAAAATGGGCTTTGCGCTGGTGGTAGTAACCAACCAGTCTGGCATTGCTCGCGGTAAATTTACCGAAGCACAGTTTGAAACGCTGACCGAGTGGATGGACTGGTCGCTGGCGGACCGAGATGTCGATCTGGATGGTATCTATTATTGCCCGCATCATCCGCAGGGTAGTGTTGAAGAGTTTCGCCAGGTCTGCGATTGCCGCAAACCACATCCGGGGATGCTTTTGTCAGCACGCGATTATTTGCATATTGATATGGCCGCTTCTTATATGGTGGGCGATAAATTAGAAGATATGCAGGCAGCGGTTGCGGCGAACGTGGGAACAAAAGTGCTGGTGCGTACGGGTAAACCTATTACACCTGAAGCAGAAAACGCGGCAGATTGGGTGTTAAATAGCCTGGCAGACCTGCCGCAAGCGATAAAAAAGCAGCAAAAACCGGCGCAATGGTTAAAAGATGAGCGGTTGAAATAAAAATGCATTTTTCCGCTTGTCTTCCTGAGCCGACTCCCTATAATGCGCCTCCATCGACACGGCGGATGTGAATCACTTCACACAAACAGCTGGTTCGGTTGAAGAGAAAAAATCCTGAAATTCAGGGTTGACTCTGAAAGAGGAAAGCGTAATATACGCCACCTCGCGACAGTGAGCTGAAAGCCGCGTCGCAACTGCTCTTTAACAATTTATCAGACAATCTGTGTGGGCACTCGAAGATACGGATTCTTAACGTCGCAAGACGAAAAATGAATACCAAGTCTCAAGAGTGAACACGTAATTCATTACGAAGTTTAATTCTTTGAGCATCAAACTTTTAAATTGAAGAGTTTGATCATGGCTCAGATTGAACGCTGGCGGCAGGCCTAACACATGCAAGTCGAACGGTAACAGGAAACAGCTTGCTGTTTCGCTGACGAGTGGCGGACGGGTGAGTAATGTCTGGGAAACTGCCTGATGGAGGGGGATAACTACTGGAAACGGTAGCTAATACCGCATAACGTCGCAAGACCAAAGAGGGGGACCTTCGGGCCTCTTGCCATCGGATGTGCCCAGATGGGATTAGCTAGTAGGTGGGGTAACGGCTCACCTAGGCGACGATCCCTAGCTGGTCTGAGAGGATGACCAGCCACACTGGAACTGAGACACGGTCCAGACTCCTACGGGAGGCAGCAGTGGGGAATATTGCACAATGGGCGCAAGCCTGATGCAGCCATGCCGCGTGTATGAAGAAGGCCTTCGGGTTGTAAAGTACTTTCAGCGGGGAGGAAGGGAGTAAAGTTAATACCTTTGCTCATTGACGTTACCCGCAGAAGAAGCACCGGCTAACTCCGTGCCAGCAGCCGCGGTAATACGGAGGGTGCAAGCGTTAATCGGAATTACTGGGCGTAAAGCGCACGCAGGCGGTTTGTTAAGTCAGATGTGAAATCCCCGGGCTCAACCTGGGAACTGCATCTGATACTGGCAAGCTTGAGTCTCGTAGAGGGGGGTAGAATTCCAGGTGTAGCGGTGAAATGCGTAGAGATCTGGAGGAATACCGGTGGCGAAGGCGGCCCCCTGGACGAAGACTGACGCTCAGGTGCGAAAGCGTGGGGAGCAAACAGGATTAGATACCCTGGTAGTCCACGCCGTAAACGATGTCGACTTGGAGGTTGTGCCCTTGAGGCGTGGCTTCCGGAGCTAACGCGTTAAGTCGACCGCCTGGGGAGTACGGCCGCAAGGTTAAAACTCAAATGAATTGACGGGGGCCCGCACAAGCGGTGGAGCATGTGGTTTAATTCGATGCAACGCGAAGAACCTTACCTGGTCTTGACATCCACGGAAGTTTTCAGAGATGAGAATGTGCCTTCGGGAACCGTGAGACAGGTGCTGCATGGCTGTCGTCAGCTCGTGTTGTGAAATGTTGGGTTAAGTCCCGCAACGAGCGCAACCCTTATCCTTTGTTGCCAGCGGTCCGGCCGGGAACTCAAAGGAGACTGCCAGTGATAAACTGGAGGAAGGTGGGGATGACGTCAAGTCATCATGGCCCTTACGACCAGGGCTACACACGTGCTACAATGGCGCATACAAAGAGAAGCGACCTCGCGAGAGCAAGCGGACCTCATAAAGTGCGTCGTAGTCCGGATTGGAGTCTGCAACTCGACTCCATGAAGTCGGAATCGCTAGTAATCGTGGATCAGAATGCCACGGTGAATACGTTCCCGGGCCTTGTACACACCGCCCGTCACACCATGGGAGTGGGTTGCAAAAGAAGTAGGTAGCTTAACCTTCGGGAGGGCGCTTACCACTTTGTGATTCATGACTGGGGTGAAGTCGTAACAAGGTAACCGTAGGGGAACCTGCGGTTGGATCACCTCCTTACCTTAAAGAAGCGTTCTTTGAAGTGCTCACACAGATTGTCTGATAGAAAGTGAAAAGCAAGGCGTCTTGCGAAGCAGACTGATACGTCCCCTTCGTCTAGAGGCCCAGGACACCGCCCTTTCACGGCGGTAACAGGGGTTCGAATCCCCTAGGGGACGCCACTTGCTGGTTTGTGAGTGAAAGTCACCTGCCTTAATATCTCAAAACTCATCTTCGGGTGATGTTTGAGATATTTGCTCTTTAAAAATCTGGATCAAGCTGAAAATTGAAACACTGAACAACGAAAGTTGTTCGTGAGTCTCTCAAATTTTCGCAACACGATGATGAATCGAAAGAAACATCTTCGGGTTGTGAGGTTAAGCGACTAAGCGTACACGGTGGATGCCCTGGCAGTCAGAGGCGATGAAGGACGTGCTAATCTGCGATAAGCGTCGGTAAGGTGATATGAACCGTTATAACCGGCGATTTCCGAATGGGGAAACCCAGTGTGTTTCGACACACTATCATTAACTGAATCCATAGGTTAATGAGGCGAACCGGGGGAACTGAAACATCTAAGTACCCCGAGGAAAAGAAATCAACCGAGATTCCCCCAGTAGCGGCGAGCGAACGGGGAGCAGCCCAGAGCCTGAATCAGTGTGTGTGTTAGTGGAAGCGTCTGGAAAGGCGCGCGATACAGGGTGACAGCCCCGTACACAAAAATGCACATGCTGTGAGCTCGATGAGTAGGGCGGGACACGTGGTATCCTGTCTGAATATGGGGGGACCATCCTCCAAGGCTAAATACTCCTGACTGACCGATAGTGAACCAGTACCGTGAGGGAAAGGCGAAAAGAACCCCGGCGAGGGGAGTGAAAAAGAACCTGAAACCGTGTACGTACAAGCAGTGGGAGCACGCTTAGGCGTGTGACTGCGTACCTTTTGTATAATGGGTCAGCGACTTATATTCTGTAGCAAGGTTAACCGAATAGGGGAGCCGAAGGGAAACCGAGTCTTAACTGGGCGTTAAGTTGCAGGGTATAGACCCGAAACCCGGTGATCTAGCCATGGGCAGGTTGAAGGTTGGGTAACACTAACTGGAGGACCGAACCGACTAATGTTGAAAAATTAGCGGATGACTTGTGGCTGGGGGTGAAAGGCCAATCAAACCGGGAGATAGCTGGTTCTCCCCGAAAGCTATTTAGGTAGCGCCTCGTGAATTCATCTCCGGGGGTAGAGCACTGTTTCGGCAAGGGGGTCATCCCGACTTACCAACCCGATGCAAACTGCGAATACCGGAGAATGTTATCACGGGAGACACACGGCGGGTGCTAACGTCCGTCGTGAAGAGGGAAACAACCCAGACCGCCAGCTAAGGTCCCAAAGTCATGGTTAAGTGGGAAACGATGTGGGAAGGCCCAGACAGCCAGGATGTTGGCTTAGAAGCAGCCATCATTTAAAGAAAGCGTAATAGCTCACTGGTCGAGTCGGCCTGCGCGGAAGATGTAACGGGGCTAAACCATGCACCGAAGCTGCGGCAGCGACGCTGATGCGTTGTTGGGTAGGGGAGCGTTCTGTAAGCCTGTGAAGGTGTGCTGTGAGGCATGCTGGAGGTATCAGAAGTGCGAATGCTGACATAAGTAACGATAAAGCGGGTGAAAAGCCCGCTCGCCGGAAGACCAAGGGTTCCTGTCCAACGTTAATCGGGGCAGGGTGAGTCGACCCCTAAGGCGAGGCCGAAAGGCGTAGTCGATGGGAAACAGGTTAATATTCCTGTACTTGGTGTTACTGCGAAGGGGGGACGGAGAAGGCTATGTTGGCCGGGCGACGGTTGTCCCGGTTTAAGCGTGTAGGCTGGTTTTCCAGGCAAATCCGGAAAATCAAGGCTGAGGCGTGATGACGAGGCACTACGGTGCTGAAGCAACAAATGCCCTGCTTCCAGGAAAAGCCTCTAAGCATCAGGTAACATCAAATCGTACCCCAAACCGACACAGGTGGTCAGGTAGAGAATACCAAGGCGCTTGAGAGAACTCGGGTGAAGGAACTAGGCAAAATGGTGCCGTAACTTCGGGAGAAGGCACGCTGATATGTAGGTGAAGTCCCTCGCGGATGGAGCTGAAATCAGTCGAAGATACCAGCTGGCTGCAACTGTTTATTAAAAACACAGCACTGTGCAAACACGAAAGTGGACGTATACGGTGTGACGCCTGCCCGGTGCCGGAAGGTTAATTGATGGGGTTAGCGCAAGCGAAGCTCTTGATCGAAGCCCCGGTAAACGGCGGCCGTAACTATAACGGTCCTAAGGTAGCGAAATTCCTTGTCGGGTAAGTTCCGACCTG
>ERZ808046.1321-NODE-1321-length-11466-cov-11.050663_pt1 | contig 11466 bp, 11 predicted proteins | sample MGYA00380196_ERZ808046 | MGnify/ENA primary metagenome ERZ808046 (study PRJEB31490, sample SAMN06133421) | mouse gut metagenome | isolation source: Z6_2 | host: mice | place: China: Chengdu | collected 2015-05 ...
TCCGGCCGCTGTGTTATGGACAGATGCCGGATGGAACCTATGTGGCGGCATCAGAAAGCTGTGCATTATCAGCGGTAGGGGCAAAATTTGTTAGAGATCTGCTCCCAGGGGAGATTCTGGTATTTCGTCAAAGTGGTGTGGAATCAAGGAAAGAACATTGTGGAAACAGAAGAAGAAAACCTGCATCTTTGAATATATCTATTTTGCAAGACCAGATTCCGTTATAGACGATGCGTCCGTCCATGAATCGAGAATGAGAGCAGGAGAACTGCTGGCAGAGAGTTATCCGGTGGATGCGGATATTGTAATTGGGGTTCCGGACAGCGGACTGGATGCCGCCTTGGGTTATGCGAATAAATCCGGCATTCCTTATGGTATTGGATTGATTAAAAATAAATATATTGGAAGAACATTCATTTCTCCAGGACAAAATGAACGCTTGGATAAAGTCAGGATAAAACTTTCGCCTGTGAAAAATGTAATAGATGGAAAAAGGGTTGTTCTCGTTGATGATTCGATTGTAAGAGGTACAACCAGCAAGCGTATTGTGAAGCTTTTGCGTGACGCAGGAGCGAAGGAGATACATATGAGAATTTCGGCTCCCCCATTCTTACATCCCTACTATTATGGCACGGACATTGACTCAGAAGAAAATCTGATTGCCTGCCGTTATCGTATGGAAGAGATTGCAGGGATTATCGGAGTAGATTCTTTGGGATATTTGGAGGTAGAGAAATTGAGTAAGCTGATTGACAGCGAGGATTATTGTGCTGCCTGCTTTAATGGAAAATATCCAACAAAAATTCCAGCAGATCTACGTAAAGACCGATTTGAAAGGAAGCTGTCTGAACGGGTTTAGATAAATGAGGAGGCATATTATGAAAAAATTTGACAGAAAACTGATTTTGTCCGATGGCAGCGAATACTGTGGATATGGTTTTGGTTCCGGGCTTGAAAAAATTACGGAAATTGTATTCAATACTTCTATGGTAGGATATCAGGAAATCCTTTCTGATCCATCCTATACTTATCAGACAGTAGTAATGGCATATCCTTTGATTGGCAATTACGGAATGGCAGAAGATGATTTTGAAACAGATATTCCAAGCATCGGCGGACTGGCAGTACGAGACTACAACGACGAACCATCCAATTTCCGCAGTAAATATACCTTATCGGAAATCATGGAGAAATATAAGATACCAGGTATCTATGGGATTGATACAAGAAAACTGGTACGTTCCATACGTGATCTTGGAAGCCGAAAGGCATTACTCACGGATATTGGCACATCCCTGCAGGACGGACTTCGTAAACTGGATTTATATGATATTCCGGCGGATGCCGTATCGCAGGTAAGCCGGAAGGAAATTCAGCAATACCTTGTGCCTGATGAGAAGTATCATGTGGCCGCTGTTGACTGTGGAATGAAACAGAATATTGTGAGGACTCTGAACCGAAGAGGATGCAGCGTGACAGTCTTTCCGTGGAATACTTCTGTGCGGGAAATAGAAAAGTTGAGACCAGACGGAATCTTTTTATCCAACGGACCAGGAAATCCCGAAGATGTGCAGACGGTCGCAGACCTGGTTAAAGAACTAAAAGGCAAATACCCGATATTTGGCATCTGCCTTGGCCATCAGATGATTTCTCTTGCATATGGAGCCAGGATTTATAAGCTGAAGTTTGGTCACAGGGGAGGAAATCATCCGGTAAAAAATCTGCAGACCGGCAGGATAGAGATTACTTCTCAGAACCACTCCTATGCAGTAGATGGAGAAAGCCTTGCAAATACCCGATTAAAGGTAACGCATATAAATCTGCTGGATCAGACGGTAGAAGGCGCGGCCTGTGAGGAAGACAAGGTGTTCGGTGTGCAGTATCATCCGGAAAGCGCGCCCGGACCACAAGACAGCGGCTATCTGTTTGACCAATTTATAAAATTGATGGAGGGAACAAAAGATGGCGAAAAGAACTGATATAAACAAAATACTTGTCATTGGTTCCGGTCCGATTGTAATTGGCCAGGGGGCAGAATTTGATTATGCAGGTACGCAGGCATGTCTTGCTTTGAAAGAGGAAGGCTACGAGGTTGTGCTGTGCAATTCCAACCCTGCAACCATTATGACGGATCTGACAGTTGCAGATAAAGTATATATGGAACCGCTGACGCTGGAATATGTGGCGAAGATTGTTCGCCATGAACGCCCGGATGCCATTGTGCCGGGGATTGGGGGACAAACAGGGCTGAATCTGGCAATGCAGCTTGAAAAAAAGGGCGTTTTAAAAGAGTGTCAGGTGGAACTTTTGGGAACCTGCAGTGAAAGTATTGAACGGGCAGAAGACAGAGAACAGTTCAAAAATCTTTGTGAAGAGCTGGGAGAGCCGGTGCTGCCATCTGTTATTGCGAATACAATGGATGAAGCAGTAAGGGCGGCGGAGAAAATTGGATATCCGGTGGTGCTGCGCCCTGCATTTACTCTTGGAGGAACCGGCGGAGGCTTTGCGGATGATGAGAAGGAATTTACGGAGCTGATCAAAAACGCCATCGCTTTATCTCCGGTTCATCAGGTCTTGATTGAAAAAAGTATCAAAGGCTTCAAGGAAATCGAATACGAAGTGATCCGCGATGCCAATGATACGGCAATTACGGTCTGCAATATGGAAAATTTAGACCCGGTGGGAATACATACAGGAGATTCTATTGTGGTATGTCCATCCCAGACACTAACCAATAAAGAGTATCAGATGCTGCGGGACAGCGCATTGAAAATCATCCGTGCATTGAAAGTGGAGGGAGGATGCAATGTGCAGTTTGCGCTTGACCCGGATTCTTTTCAGTATTACCTGATAGAGGTAAATCCGCGGGTATCCCGTTCCTCAGCCCTTGCATCGAAAGCAAGCGGGTATCCGATTGCAAGAGTTTCGGCAAAAATCAGCGTGGGGATGACGCTGGATGAGATTATGCTGGTCAATACGCCGGCTTCTTTTGAGCCGGCATTGGATTATGTAGTGACAAAAATGCCGCGTTTTCCATTCGATAAATTTACTGACGCAAACCGAAAGCTTGGTACGCAGATGAAAGCTACCGGAGAAGTTATGAGTGTAGGCAGAACGTTTGAAGAAAGCCTGTTAAAAGCAGTCCGTTCTTTGGAAACGGGTGTAAATCATCTGCACATGAAAAAATTTGAAAAAGAGGACCTTCATGTATGGATGGATGATATTAAAACCGGTACAAATGACAGAATTTTTGCGATTGCACAGCTTTTAAGATCAGGAGTCGGCGTTTCAAAAATTTCCAGCCAAACCGGAATTGACTCTTTTTTCCTTAACAAAATGAAAAAGATTATAGATATGGAAGCAGAACTGAAATCATACGTGAATGACAGGGAAGTTCTGTATCAGGCAAAGAAAGCAGGATTTTCCGATAAGGCTGTCGCATGGCTTTGGAATAAGACAGAAACAGAAGTTTTTGAACTGCGCAGGAAATACGGCATGTTTCCGATTTATAAGATGATCGATACCTGTGCGTCAGAATTTGAAAGCTATGTTCCGTATTTTTATTCCACCTATGAGGAAGAAAATGAATCGATAATAGAAAACAGAAAGAAGATCATCGTACTTGGCTCCGGTCCAATCCGTATCGGTCAGGGTGTGGAGTTTGATTATTCCACGGTACATGCGGTTAAGACGATCAAAGAGGCCGGATATGAGGCAATCATAATCAATAACAATCCGGAAACCGTGTCTACGGACTATACCACGTCGGACAAGCTATATTTTGAACCCTTATGTGCGGAAGATGTTGTAAATGTGATTGAGATGGAAAAGCCGGATGGGACTATCGTATCTTTGGGCGGACAGACTGCGATCAATCTGGCAAAATCATTGGAAGAAAGAGGGGTAAAGCTCATCGGCACAGATTGTGCGGCAATTGAGAAGTCTGAAAACAGAGATGCGTTTGAAAAATTGCTGTCAGAACTTTCCATTCCCCAGCCAAAAGGACGGGCTGTTACAAATATTGAAGAAGGTGTAAAAGCGGCAGAGGAAATCGGCTATCCGGTATTCGTACGTCCAAGTTTCGTGCTTGGCGGAAGAGCCATGCAGATTGTGGCCAAGGAAGAACATCTGCGCCATTATTTAAAAACAGCCGTAGAGATTGATGAAGATAAACCGATACTGATAGATCAATACATCTGTGGCAAGGAAGTGGAAATTGACGCCGTCTGCGATGGGAAGGAGGTATTTGTTCCCGGAATAATGGAACTGGTAGAAAGGACCGGCGTTCATTCCGGCGATTCCATCTGTGTATATCCCACGTTCAGTATATCCGATAAGGTAAAAGAAACAATTCTGGACTATGCGAAGAAATTGGGGATTGGCATCGGCATTGTCGGTCTGTTCAATATTCAGTTTATTGTGGATAAGGAGCAGAATGTATTTGTCATTGAAGTGAATCCGCGTTCTTCGCGGACAGTGCCGTTTTTATCGAAAGCAACCGGATATCCGCTGGCTGATATTGCAACAAAAGTCATTCTTGGAAAGAACCTGAAAGCACAGGGGATTAATGAGATATATCCGAAAGAAAAGCAGCGATGGTACGTAAAAGTACCGACATTCTCTTTTTCCAAATTGAATGGTATGGATACATACCTTTCACCTGAAATGAAATCTACGGGAGAAGCCGTCGGATATGACAGGAAACTTCACAGGGCAATGTATAAAGCTATGATTGCTTCCGGCATTCATGTACAGAATTATGGGACTGTAATCGTAACACTTGCAGATGAGGATAAAGAGGAAGCCCTTCCTTTGGTCAGCCGTTTCTATGATATGGGTTTTAATATAGAAGCAACCTCTCTCACGGGAGAATATTTGAAACAGCATGGAATCCGTACCCGCATACTGGGTAAACCATCGGAAGGCAGCGCTGAAATCCTGAATGCAATACGTGCCGGATATGTCAGTTATGTCATCAATACCCGCGCAATTCTTTCCGGTATTCATTATGAAGACGGCGCGGCAATCCGAAGTGCGGCAACACAGAATAATATTACCATGCTTACATCACTGGATACAGTACGGGTGCTTTTAGATGTACTGGAGGAAGTGACTATTGGTGTGTCCACAATAGATGATTATTCTTAAAATACATGAAAAACCGCCGTATCGTGGGCGGCGGTGAAAGCCAGGAAACAATGCGGGCGGCTTCATCTGCAAAAAGAACAGGAAAAGCGGTAATAAGAATTTTCCGGCCTCGTATTGGATAAAACCATTCCGGCAGCACAGACAACACCGCACTCTGCATGGCAAATAAAACGCCCCTGCCGCCATATACAAAGAAAGATAAACAAGCAGTATGTAATGCAAAATGCACGGTCAGAACACTGATCTGGGGCGATTTTGCCAGGGAGCGGATAGAGGGAAGCCTATTTTTGTCTGAGACACAAAAAGAAAAGCATTGAAAAATCCAATGTTTTCAATGCTTTCCAACGTCCCCGAGACGACTTGAACGTCCGACCTATCGCTTAGGAGTGACGCTATACGCCATTAGGCAGCTCCCTCATAGTGTTGGATAATCCCCGTATCTACTGGCTTTTCACGGCTTACGAATGTTATCTCGTACCTCTGCTTTTCTGCTAATTTTATATGTTTTTAACCTCTGTATTTTGCAGAGAATTAGCACCGAGCTTGTAATTGGGGATTTGTTGCGGTGTCAAATTGGGTCTATCCTATATGGATATTTGTTTACTCGTACCGCTTTGTGTTATCTATTTGCCTTACAGCTTAATCGAAAAATAACTGTGCATATATTAGCATATCCTCACCGATTTTGCAATATGGCTATGTAAAATGAGGGACAGCCCTATTACGGATTGCCCCTCATAAACTCATAAGTTTTTCGCCAACGACTTCAAAAGTGTTGCCATCTCTGGATTGGCAAGCAGCTTCAGCAGTATTTCTTGGTCTGTCGGTGATACCGATGGCTCTGCTTTCTGAGGTGCTTCTTCAGCTTGCGAAGTTTCCTTTGTCTGATAAAACTGTTCCTCAAACCGTTGCGCGTTCAGCCGTCTGTCATCGTCTATGATATGAGAATACACATCAGCCACCATTTTAACCTGTGCGTGTCCCGAATCGCCCTGCACCGATTTCATATCGCCGCCGTTGAGCTTCAGTTTATATGTGATACTGGAGTGTCGGAAGCTGTGGAACACCACGGGCGGCAGGTCGTTATCATCAATGAGCTTTTTCAATGCCCGATTGATGACCTGTCCCTCTATGGGTCTACCGCAGGACGAAGCAAATACCAGATTATAGTCGGTATATTCATCGCCAAACAGTTCCTTAAGATTTTCAACTTCCTCATAGCGTTTCACAAGCATTTCGGCTACCGTTTTCGGCAGGAATATCTTTCGGACGCTCGTTTTGGTTTTCGGCTCTTTCAGTACCAACGCTGTGTGGGTGCTTGAGAGAGCAGGCGGGAATTTGAGTATCACGCCTTTTTCACTTAACTGCTCCAGAGCGTCACGGTTTACCCGCTGCAATTCCTTGTTCACAAAGATATAGGCGTTGCCTGCCTTAATGCTGCTCTCCGATATGTCGATGCAGTCCCAAGTCAAGCCGAGCAGCTCCCCGATGCGGAGAGAGCAGGAAAAAGCAAGGTTTAATGCCAACGCCAGAACATCGTCATCGCAGACCTCCAAGGCTTTGAAAAGCGTTTCGGCAGTCCAGATTTCACGCTGTTTATGTTCCTCTTTCGGGAGTGTCGCATTAAGTACGGGATTTCTCGACATCAGCTCCCATTTCACACCTTGGTTAAATGCGTTTCGGAGCAGCTTGTGTATTTCTCTGACCGTATGGGCGGTGAGGTACTCATTATTCGGCTTGCGATTGTTTACCACCTTTGCCTTGACCGTGAGTAGGCTTTGATAGAATTTATCCATTGTCCTCGGCGTTATATCATCCAGTTTCAAGTCACCGATTAAGGGATTGATATAGTTGAAAATCAAGCTCCGTCTGGCTTCATAGGTTGACATTGCCCATGTGTTCACGCCGTAGATAGACATATATTCTTCAAGCAGGTCGCTGACCGTCTTAGCCGTGGGGAGAATGAATGTCCCCGTATCCTGCTCAAATTCAATCTGCTTTTTCCGCTTCTTTGCTTCCGCATTAGTCGCAAAGGTTTCCCACTTCTGCCGTTTTGCACCGCTTTCGTCCGTGTAGGTATAAACAACGGAGTAGCGGTTTTTTCTTTTTACGATTGATGCCATAATCGCCACCTCCTTAAATATTGCTGTCAAGCCAAGCATCAAAACTGGTTTTTATTACTCGGATACCCTTATCCGTGCGGATGCTCTGAAATCCGTTCCGCTTGATAAGGTTATATGCCGTAGGACGGCTTATGCCAAGTATCTGTTGAATTTCCGCAACAGAATAGCTTGCTTTATGCGGAGCTTCCTTAGTCGCTCCATTCAGTTTCGCAATCTGTTCCTCGAACATTCTGCACCTCCTGTCCGACAGCCTTTTTATAGCGGCTCTGAGAGCCGTACCATTCCTCAAAGCTGTCTATGTAAATACGGGTATACATTCCTACCTTGACCGTCTTAAACGGTTTCTTTTTTAACAGCTCATAAAGTGAGCCTTCCGATATGCCAAGCAAACGGGCTGTTTCCTGCACCGACATTGTAATAGCCGTCCAGTTCTTGCCGCACGGGTCGCCATTGACCTTTTTATAGTGGAGCTGATTGTCATACCAGTTTTCAAAGCTCTCCACCATGACACGCATCTTTCCTGCAATAATAACGGTTTCAAAGTAATTCTTCTTGACAAGCCAGTAGGAATCCGTTTTGCCAATCCCAAGCAGCTTCCTCATTTCCGTAACAGACATACTTTTCTTATTCATCTGCATTTCCTCCGTTCCCTTGTTTCGGCTCGTCAGCCGTTACAAAATGCTATATAGCCAAGCATTTCTGCTTGGCTATATAGTAGGTCATTTCAGAGGAAAATTGAAATGTGCAAAACCGAAAAATCAAACGGTTTCGCACACTTGACAGGCGTTCATCTGGTTATCGAGCCAATCATCAAAGCTCTTTTTCGATATTCGGATATTCCCACCGATGCGGACACTGTGGAACACACCAGATTTGACAAGGTTATAGGCTGAATTTCTCCCGATGCCTAAAATGTCCTGTATCTCGTCAACGGTATAAATCCTCTTTTCATAAGGGATACTCGGTATTGCTTCCGTTTCCTTATTTAATGTGGCAATTCTATCTTCAAACATCCGAAGCCCTCCTTTCAGCCTGCGGCTTGTCTGCTTTCACGCCAATACTAATAAGCAGCGGCGTGGCAATCGCTTCCATGATTAAGCTGTCGAGCCTTGCAAGCCGCTCTTTCAGCCGTTTCTTGTCAATGGTGCGTATCTGCTCCAATAAAACAATGGAGTCGGCGGGAAGCCCGCTAACTCCGTTCAAGTCATAATGTGTAGGCAGCTTGCTTTTGGTCTGCCTACTCGTGATAGCCGCAATAATTACGGTAGGGCTATATCGGTTTCCTGTGTTGTTGGAGATAATAAGTACGGGGCGTGTACCGCCTTGCTCCGAGCCGATAACGGGGTTAAGCTCTGCGTAATAGATTTCGCCACGCTTAATAATTCTATCCATGTGTTTGTCCTCCCATCTGGATTTAGACAGTAGTTTCCTGCCTATGTAGCCGCCAGATGCAAGGAAGTATTTAAGGTCGGGAGAGCGTAAAACAAAGCTCTGTTTCCATAGACCGCCTTGTATCTGGCTTGATATGATAGGAGCATTTCAATTTGTCCTCGACACCCCGAAACGCTATGGGAAGTCGCCAAACGGTCAGCAGCGAACTGACGCCACGGGAGTTTCACCCCAACTGTCGTTCTGACAGAGCCGCCCTCATTGCCTGCGACGGATTGATTACCGCTCGGACTGTGACTGGACGGGAGTACCATTATTCTCTTTGTGGGTTATGGCGAAATCGGGAGCTGCCCGATATTTTGAGTCGGTAAGATAGGCTCACCACCTTTCTGTCGCTCGCTGCCACTCGGCAGGTCTTGGCGTACCGCTGCACACGCTCATGCTCATCACAATCACAAAGAGGAAGTGTTTGGCGAATGGGTATTCGGTTGTCAAGGAACTGTCCCCGTTTTCGCCACACAAAGGAAAATGGGGCGAAGGCTTTTTTGCCTTACACCCCATAGTCCTTGGGAAACCTCGATTTTCCCCTCTACTCAAAAAACTTTTTCAATTTTTCTTTGAGCCTATCCATTCTTCTGTAAACAGCCTTTTCGGTAGTGCTGAGCCGTGATGCAATTTCACGGGTAGAATAACCTTGTATTTTCATCACAACGATTTGCAGGGTAAGCCTGTCCACCATGATAAGGATTTGATAGAGCTGCTGATTTTCGATGCTGTCTAAAAAATCCTCAACGGTTTTCACTTCGGGCTGTTGTAAAGGGGCATAAAGAATAGCAAAAAGGGGCATAAAAAATGACAAATTTTTTTGAAAAAAAAGAGCAAAAAATAAAATATTCTTCACTCTTTTTTATATTTTCTATTAAATTTTTGTAAAACTATTAAAGGTCAGTTAAATACTAGTTAAATATTAGTTGAAATTATTTTAAATAAAAATATTTTTATCGCTTTATCTATTTGGCATCATATACTCCAGCCTTATCATTTGTAACAAATACTCTTAACATATTATATGTTAAATTTAATTCTCCTTTTTCATTGACACCATGTAAATATCCTTTTTGTATCATTTTTATAATTGTTGGTTTAGCCCAATCAGGCATATTATCATCAACATAATTATATATCATTATCGTTTGTACTCCTTCTTTTTCTATTAATTTTTGTTTAAAATTCAGCCATTGTATTTGATTTTCAACAAAAGGCATAGGACACAATTTTCCAGTAACATCATAATGTCTAATCACATTTTCTATTGGAATATCATATTCTTGCATAAGTTGTTTGATGAGTTTGATTGTATTACATTGTGTATTTTCATTTATGTAATATTTTCCTTGTTTGTCTTTTTTGCTACACATTTCAATGCCTATACTGTTATCATTTCTACATAATTCATGTTTATAGCTTTTTGCACCACAATGCCATGCTGTATCAGTATCTTTTACACTTTGTACAATGTTGCTTTCATCTACAAAATAATGCGCTGAAGCATTTCGATTGGGTTGCGCAAAATAATTACCGTTGTTGTTTGCAGTATCACCATCATTCGCTGTGTAGTGTACCACAATGTATTGTATACGCTGTTTTCTGCCTTTTGTGTAATTACTTTCATTTGCATATATGGTATTGATATTCATATTTTCACATCCTTTCTTATTATAAAACATTGTATATCACAATATTTCTTATTTCAGCAACCTATTTTTTTAGCAATTTCATAAATAACATTTACTGTTACACTATTACCAGCTTGTTTATAAAGCTGTGTATTTGAATTTACTTTTTTTGCTTTTTCAAAATAATCATCTGGGAATCCTTGCAGTCTAAAACATTCTTTTGGTGTCAAACATCTAACATTTTTTTCTTTTTCATCTAAAACTTTTATAGCATATTTACCGCCACCATGTGTCATAATAGTAGGACTGATACCGTTTTTATCAAACACTCTATACTCTATTTGTTTGATGCCTTCTGAGCGTGTTTTTTGCTGTATAGGAAATATTAGTTTTCTGCCTTTTGTTCTAATATGTCCAATAATATAGAGCCTTTCTCTGTGCTGTGGTACTCCGAAATTGGCACTGTCCAGCACTTGCCATTCTGCATGATACCCGACTTTATCCAATGTAATGAGTATTTCTGCAAAATCAAATCCTTTTTCGCTTGACAGCAAATTTCTAACATTTTCAATGAGCAGCCATTCGGGTTTATTTTCTTTTTTTGTTTCTTCAAGTATTCTGATAACTTCAAAAAATAATCTGGAGCGTTTTCCCTGTAATCCTTGTCGTTTTCCTGCGCTACTGACATCTGTACAGGGGAATCCAAAACACCAACAATCGGCTTTTGGTAATTCTTCTGCACCGACTTTTGTAATATCATCTGCATACCATTCTCCTTTTTTTATATCATGCATCATTCTATAACTTTTTTCTGCAAATTTATCTATTTCGCAATGTCCTAAACAAATATGTCCTGCTTTTTCCATGCCTAAGCGAAAACCGCCTATCCCCGAAAATAAATCAATAAAAGTTATTTTATTTTGTTTTTGATTCATATATTCTCCTTGTATTTTTTAATCCTTTTTTGGTTTCTGATAAGTCAATGCTTGTTTGCTATCTGTAATCCCCTGTGTAGTAGGGTCATTGATATACCCCACAACTGCAACGACTACACACCCCAGTGCAAAAGGATTACTCAAAAGACTTTTACATTGTGTTATAAGTATTGTCCAGCTTGTAAACATTTCTGG
>ERZ808046.1323-NODE-1323-length-11444-cov-3.840327_pt1 | contig 11444 bp, 7 predicted proteins | sample MGYA00380196_ERZ808046 | MGnify/ENA primary metagenome ERZ808046 (study PRJEB31490, sample SAMN06133421) | mouse gut metagenome | isolation source: Z6_2 | host: mice | place: China: Chengdu | collected 2015-05 ...
ATGTCTTCTACTACACATAACTTATGAAATTTGTTATCTAATAGAAAAAATATACATCTGCACATCTCCTTTACTTTATGATATTTTTAACTTAGCAAAAAATAATTTATTTGTCAACTACTAAATTTTATGTAAGAATCATTTAACGGTTAAACTTTCTATGCTGTCTGCGGCTTTGGCCGGATTCTCCAAACCATGAGGATGATGCCCACATCCTTCTTTACCATTTACTCGAATTTGAACACCATTCTTTCGGTATGTATTTTCCAGCAAAAACCCGTTTTCCTCATAAGGAACAACCTCATCGGAATCACCGTATATCATCAATACCGGAATTTTGTTTTCAACCAGTACAGGGATAAAATCCATGGGATGTCTCCGGTAACAGATCATATCTGATTCCGTCATCTGCAAAGCATCCAGACATTCCGTTTTCATCTCCTGATCCACCATCCCTTTACCAAATTTCATCGGACAGCTAAGCAGATTCAAAACAGGCGCATCCAAATAAAGCACGGAGATATCCTCCGGAAACATCCCGGCATATTTAACGGCATGAAGTCCGCCGCAGCTCATTCCGATCGTCACACATTTGTTATCAAGCCCGTATTTGTCACACAAATAATCCTTAAAGCGATGCCGTGCTTCCTGATCTTTCTCAATCCCCCATCGGTTTATATTTTCCAGATAAGCTATATGCCATCCTCTTTCCAGCAATTCAACTGCCGTACCGGGGAAGGCCCAGAAATATTCTGTATAAACAGCCCATTTTCCGTTTGCTTCACATTCAGGCTTTACAAGTACTGCCCTCCGCCCTTCAAACTGCCATTCATCATAAGGATACTGGCTCCATTCTTTCTCCATCACACTTTCTTATGAACTTTTTTATATGTGAAAAACTTTCATAATCATGTGGAAAACTATATAAATATATGTGGATAATTATAATGAAAACTTGTGGAAAAAAAATATTTTTAAATTCAAAGCTTCTAAACTACAAGATATTTTTTATGTGAATACCGTGGATTGAGTTATCCACACCTTTTCTCATTGCTTATATATCCTTTTTGATGTAAAATGTAATAGAGAAATTTTCTCTATTCTATTGATTAGGAGTTATTATAAATGAACATTGTGGAAAATAATTGGGAGCAGATACTAAATAAAATGAAGCTGGAATACTGCTCCTCTAATATTTCATACAATACATGGATTGCACCGTTGACTGTATATGAAATTTCAGATGATACGGTTTATATTCTTGTGAAGTTAAAAGCCAGCCTGGAGCATATTGAGGAGAAGTATCTTCTTCCTTTTAAAGTATGTATTGCAGAAGTCACCGGACAAGAGTATGAGGTTGCCTTTGTCACGGAAGACCAGCATACTGTTCAGCAGAGGAAGAATCTTACTGTTCATAATCAAAAATCTAACCTGATATTTGAGAATGCGAATCTGAATCTAAAGTATACATTTGATACATTTGTGGTCGGTAATAATAACCGTTTTGCCCATGCTGCTTCGCTTGCAGTTTCGGAATCCCCCGGTTCCGTATATAATCCACTTTTTATATATGGAGGCGCGGGACTTGGCAAAACACATCTTATGCATTCCATAGCACACTTTATCTTAGAAAATGATTCTTCAAAGAATGTATTATATGTTACGAGCGAAACATTTACCAATGAATTAATTGATGCACTGAAAACAGGTAAGACCGGAAATGATCTTTCTATTAATAAGTTCCGCGAGAAATATCGCAACAATGATGTTCTGTTGATTGACGACATACAGTTTATTATAGGAAAAGAAAGTACACAGGAAGAATTTTTCCATACATTTAATCATCTTCACAGCGCCGGTAAACAGATTATTATTTCTAGTGACAAACCGCCAAAAGATATCGAAACTCTGGAAGAGAGGTTAAAAACCCGTTTTGAATGGGGTCTTCTTGCTGATATATCCGCTCCTGATTATGAGACAAGAATGGCTATCCTGAAAAATAAAATAGAATTGGACAACCTTATATGTTATGATATCCCAGAAGATGTCATTCGATATATTGCGGAAAATATCAAGTCCAATATCCGTGAACTTGAAGGTTCTCTGAATAAGCTTATTGCACTTGCAAAACTTGTGAGAAAACCGGGAGAAGACATTGTCATTGACATTCCGCTTGCCGCAGAAGCATTAAAAGACATTGTGACGCCGGCTGATATCAGGAAGGTCACACCAGATTTAATTATGGAAGTCGTTTCCGAGCATTTTAATGTTTCAATTGCTGATTTAAAAGGAAAGAAGCGTAATGCTGAAATCGTTCTTCCCCGGCAGATTTATATGTATCTATGCCGCTCTCTGACAGATACACCGCTAAAATCAATCGGTCTTCTGCTGGGCGGTAAAGATCACACTTCTATCAGCTATGGAATTAAAAAGATTGAGACAGATATGAAGTCCGATGAAGCATTATGTAACACAATCAGTATTATAAAAAAGAAAATTAATCCTCTTTAAAACCATTATACTTGAAAGGTAATGTGGATAAGCCCTCGATTCAATGTGGAAAATTATGTGGATATTGTAAGGATTATATATTGGAATTTCGTTAGTGTTTAAAATGACTTGAAGTTATTCACATTTACTTCCATCACTATCAACAGATTTCCAACATGGTTTTCAAAGCGGACAACCCCTTATGGGACAAGGCTTTGAAGCAGTTTTCAACTTTTCCACAGCCCCTATTACTATTAAGACTAAAATAATTTATTTATATATACATAAAAAAGCTGTGTGAAATATTTTCACCACACCCGAAAGGAGTTTTTCACCATGAAAATTATATGTAGTAAACCCAATCTTGTAAAAGGCGTCAGCATCGTATCCAAAGCCGTACCATCTAAAACAACAATGCCTATTCTTGAATGTATCTTAATCGATGCTTCAACCGATGTTATAAAACTGACAGCGAATGATATGGAACTTGGTATTGAGACAAGGATTGAAGGAGAAATTGTTGAAAGAGGGATTCTTGCTCTGAATGCTAAGATCTTCTCAGAAATTGTAAGAAAGCTTCCTGACAATGATATTGTGATTGAGTCAGACAGCAATAATCAGACGCTGATTACATGTGAAAAAGCCAGATTTAATATTGCAGCACAATCTGGAGACGACTTTTCTTATCTTCCGATTATTGAGAAAGACGATTATATTACAATTTCTGAATTTACTTTGAAGGAAGTAATCAGACAGACGATATTCTCTATTGCGGATAATGATACAAATAAAATGATGACCGGCGAGTTGTTTGAGATTCAGGATAATATGTTAAGAGTCGTATCTCTGGACGGACATAGAATTTCAATCCGTAAAATCGAATTGAAAAATTCTTATGGAGAAAAAAAAGTAATCGTTCCAGGAAAGACATTACAGGAAATCAGTAAGATTGTCAGTGGAGAAGCAGAAAAAGATGTGGATATTACATTTGCAAAGAATCACATTGTATTTGAATTTGACAAGACTATTGTTGTATCCCGTCTGATTGAAGGCGACTATTTCAAGATTAATCAAATGCTTTCCAGTGATTATGAGACAAAGGTAAGGATTAATAAAAGGGAATTTCTTGATTGTATCGACCGTGCGACGCTGCTCATAAAAGAGGGAGATAAAAAACCGATTATCATGACTATCGGAGATGAATCTATGGAACTGAAAATCAAATCACAGATTGGTTCTATGAACGAAGAAATTGAAATTGGAAAAGAGGGAAAGGATTTGATGATTGGCTTCAATCCCAAATTCCTGATTGATGCATTGAGAGTCATTGATGATGAAGAAGTGGATTTGTATTTCATGAATGCTAAGGCGCCATGTTTTATCAAGGATGAGAAACAGTCTTATATTTATTTAATCCTTCCGGTTAATTTTAATGCTGTTGCGTAATTAAAAGTAAAATGTGGAGTTGTAACAAGAGTTTCGGTATCGGAACTCTTTGTTGCGTCTTATTATGATTTATGATTGAAAGGGAAAAATATGGAAATAATCAGATTAAGAGAACAGGATGAATTTATAAAACTTGGTCAGGCTCTGAAAGCTGCCGGGGCAGTTGACAGCGGTGTAGAAGCAAAGGATGTCATTTTGGATGGACTTGTGTCTGTAAACGGCGAAGTAGATACAAGAAGAGGAAAAAAGCTTTATGATGGCGATATCGTCGATTTTAAGGGTTTTCAAATAAAAATTGAAAAATAATTGAATATAGTGTAGAATGTATAGAGTAGGTATGTTTTTCGATGTCTGAGGACTATAAAAATACTTACTAATATGACATATCAAAGTGGAAAATGGACTATGATATGTATACCCAAAGGGCATACCATAATGCATGTCCCTTGTGGGACGGGCGGACTTCGTCCGACAAAGTATACATTGATGGAGATAACATGATAATCAAGTCTTTAAAGCTTAAAAATTACAGGAATTATGAATTACTTGATTTGAAATTTGACCCAAAGACCAATATACTCTATGGAGATAATGCTCAGGGAAAGACGAATATTTTAGAGGCATTATATTTATCGGGGACAACGAAATCTCACAGAGGTACAAAGGACAGAGATTTGATTCAGTTTGGATGTAATGAATCTCATTTGGAAACAATTGTGGAGAAGCATGGGGTTAGTTTTAACATTGACATGCATTTAAAAAAGAACAGTCCGAAGGGAATCGCTGTAAATAAGATACCAATCAGAAGAGCCGGAGAGTTGTTTGGCATAGTACATTTTGTATTTTTTTCTCCGGAGGATTTGAATATTATTAAGGATGGACCCGCGGGAAGAAGAAGGTTTATGGATTTTGAGCTTTCTCAGCTTGATAAGGTATATTTAAGTAATATTTCTAATTACAATCGAATCATTAATCAAAGAAATTCCTTGTTAAAAGAATTGAATTTTCAAAAGAATCTGATAGATACACTGGATATATGGGATATGCAGCTGGCGGAGTATGGAACAAAGATTTTAGAAAGAAGAAAAGAATTTATAGAACAAGTCAATAAAATAATTTCTAATATTCATTACAAGTTAACAGGCGGAAATGAACGAATCGTATTATCTTATGAATCTTCAGTTGGAAATATGACGTTAGAAGAATCTCTGAAAAAAAACAGAGATAAGGATATGAAATTCAAAAGTACATCCGCCGGTCCGCATAGAGACGACCTGTGTTTTCATGTGGGGAATCTGGATATCCGGAAATTTGGTTCCCAGGGACAGCAGAGGACGGCTGCGTTATCTTTGAAGTTATCAGAGATTGAACTAGTAAAAATATTGATCCGCGATACGCCGGTTTTATTGTTGGATGACGTATTATCTGAATTGGATAGACACCGCCGGAATTATTTATTAGATAGTATTCATGATATACAGACAGTCATTACATGTACAGGGCTGGATGAGTTTGTAAATCATAGATTTTCTATAAATAAAATTTTTTATGTAAAAAATGGAAGCATAAGTAACAATTCAGCGTAGGACTTTGCACTTGCCGCAAAGTCCGTAAGAAGGTGCGATGGAGAGAATTAGGAGGTTTTTGAATGGGTGCAGCAAATACAGAATTTGATGCTGAATATGGGGCAGACCAAATTCAGATATTGGAAGGATTAGAGGCGGTTCGTAAAAGACCGGGTATGTACATCGGAAGTACATCTTCAAGAGGACTTCATCATCTTGTATATGAGATTGTGGATAATTCTGTGGATGAGGCACTTGCGGGATATTGTGATACCATCCGTGTGACCATCAATAAAGATAATACAATTACCGTTATAGATAATGGACGTGGTATTCCTGTCGGAATTAATCATAAGACAGGACTTCCGGCTGTAGAAGTTGTATTTACTGTACTTCATGCCGGAGGTAAATTCGGCGGCGGAGGATATAAGGTATCAGGGGGACTTCACGGGGTAGGAGCTTCGGTTGTAAATGCGCTGTCAGAATGGCTTGAGGTAGAAATCAGCAATGAAGGTAAGATTTATAAACAACGTTATGAGCGGGGAAAAGTAATTTACAAATTAAAGGTTGTAGGTGAATGCAATCCTGAGCAGTCGGGAACAAAAGTCAGCTTCAAACCGGATGGAGAGATTTTTGAAGAGCTTGTTTTTGATTATGGGACTTTAAAACAAAGACTTCGGGAGATGGCATTTCTGACAAAAGGATTGAAAATCATTCTTGTAGACGACAGGGAAGAAAAGCCGGTTGAACGTACCTTTCACTATGAAGGGGGGATTAAGGAGTTTGTAGAATATCTGAATAAGAGTAAAACACCTCTTTATGAACAGATTATTTATTGTGAAGGGATGAAAGACGGCGTAAGCGTAGAGGTGGCTATGCAGCACAATGATTCCTACAGCGACAATACGTATGGGTTTGTCAATAATATTACGACACCGGAAGGAGGAACCCATGTTGTTGGCTTCCGTAATGCGCTGACAAAGACGTTTAATGATTATGCGAGAAAAAATAAGCTGTTGAAGGATAATGAACCGAATCTTTCTGGAGAAGATATCCGCGAAGGACTGACAGCTATTATCAGTGTTAAGATTGAGGAGCCCCAGTTTGAAGGACAGACAAAGCAGAAGCTTGGCAACAGTGAGGCTCGAGGTGCGGTTGATAATATTGTCAGCAGTCAGTTGGAAATCTTTCTGGAGCAGAATCCGAATGTAGCAAAGATGACAGTTGAAAAATCTGTTATGGCACAGCGCGCAAGAGAAGCTGCCAGAAAAGCAAGAGATCTGACAAGAAGAAAATCTGCTCTGGAGGGAATGTCTCTTCCGGGCAAACTGGCGGATTGTTCTGACAAAGACCCGGTGAATTGCGAGATTTATATCGTAGAGGGAGATTCTGCCGGCGGTTCTGCCAAAACAGCGAGAGACCGTGCAACACAGGCAATTCTTCCGCTGCGCGGAAAGATTCTGAATGTAGAGAAGGCAAGATTGGATAAGATTTATGCCAATGCGGAAATAAAGGCAATGATTACAGCATTTGGTACGGGAATCCATGATGATTTCGATATCAGTAAACTTAGATATCATAAGATTATTATCATGACCGATGCCGATGTGGACGGTGCCCATATCAGTACATTGTTATTGACATTCTTATATCGGTTCATGCCGGATCTAATCAAACAGGGATATGTATATCTTGCACAGCCGCCGTTATATAAGTTAGAGAAAAATAAGAAGGTCTGGTATGCTTACAGTGATGAAGAGTTGAATGATATTCTGAATGAAGTAGGGCGTGACGGCAATAACAAGATCCAGCGTTATAAAGGTCTTGGAGAGATGGATGCAGAACAACTGTGGGAAACAACGATGGATCCGGAACACAGAGTATTGTTGAGAGTCACTATGGATGATGAGAGTTCTTCAGAGCTTGATTTGACGTTTACTACCCTGATGGGAGATAAAGTGGAGCCAAGACGCGAATTCATTGAGGAAAATGCACGGTTTGTACAAAATCTGGATATATAGTATAGACAGCGACAATTAGTCATTCACATATAAGGCTATCAAGTTTACTTGAATAGCCTTATATGCGAATGATGTGGTTGGCATTGTAAATGCCAACCCAGCGAAAAACGAAGTTTTGAGCTGGATTGAAGCGGAAAGCGAAAAACGAGGTTTTGAGCTGGATTGAAGCGGAAAGCGAAAAACGAGGTTTTGAGCTGGTATGCCGAAAGCATCGTAAGGCTGCATTTTCAAAAAAGGAGATAAAAATGGAAGATAATATTTTTGATAAAGTCCATGAAGTTGATTTGAAAAAGACAATGGAAAAATCATACATTGACTATGCCATGAGTGTTATTGCATCTCGTGCGCTGCCGGATGTAAGAGATGGACTGAAACCTGTACAGAGAAGAATCCTCTATTCCATGATTGAGCTGAATAACGGACCGGATAAGCCTCACCGTAAATGTGCACGTATCGTCGGTGATACGATGGGTAAATACCACCCTCACGGCGACAGTTCCATTTACGGGGCATTGGTTAATCTTGCACAGGACTGGTCGACAAGATATCCGCTTGTAGACGGACATGGTAACTTTGGTTCTGTAGATGGAGACGGCCCTGCCGCAATGAGGTATACAGAGGCCAGGCTTAGTAAGATTTCTATGGAAATGACTGCGGATATCAACAAGGATACTGTAGATTTTGTACCGAACTTTGATGAGACAGAGAAAGAGCCTACAATACTTCCGTCCAGATTTCCAAATCTTCTTGTAAACGGAACATCGGGTATTGCAGTCGGCATGGCGACAAATATCCCTCCTCACAATCTTAAAGAAGTAATCAGCGCAGTCGTGAAGATTATTGACGATCAGATTGATGAGGGTGGTGAGACAACCATTGATGATGTGCTTGAGATTATTAAAGGACCTGACTTTCCGACAGGAGCAGAAATCCTTGGTACAAGGGGAATTGAAGAATCATACCGCACAGGGAGGGGGAAAATCAGAGTCCGTGCGGTTTCTAATATTGAACCAATGCAGAACGGTAAGAACCGTATTGTTGTCACAGAGCTTCCCTATATGGTCAATAAAGCCCGTCTGATTGAGAAAATCGCAGAGCTTGTCAGAGATAAAAAGATTGATGGGATTACAGACCTGAGCGATCAGTCTAGCCGTGAAGGTATGCGTATCTGTATTGAGCTGCGCCGTGATGTAAATCCCAACATTATATTAAATCAGCTTTATAAGCATACACAATTGCAGGATACATTTGGCGTGATTATGCTTGCTCTGGTAAACAATGAGCCAAAGGTCATGAATATTCTGGATATGCTCAATTATTATCTGAGGCATCAAGAAGAGGTCGTGACAAGAAGGACAAAATATGAGTTAAACAAAGCAGAGGAGCGTGCTCATATTTTAAAAGGCCTGCTCATTGCGCTGGATAATATTGACGAAGTAATTAAAATCATCCGGGGTTCCAGAAGCGTTGCAATCGCAAAAGAAGAATTGATGAACCGCTTTAACCTGAGTGATGTACAGGCGCAGGCAATCGTAGATATGCGTCTGCGCGCGTTGACAGGCCTGGAACGTGAGAAGCTGGAAGCTGAGTATGCTGAGCTCATGAAAAAGATTGATGAGTTGAAAGCTATTCTGGCAGACAGAAAGCTTCTTCTTGGAGTGATAAAAAAAGAGCTTCTTGTGATTTCTGAAAAATACGGAGATGAGAGAAGAACAAGTATCGGATTTGATGAATTTGATATCAGCATGGAAGATATGATTCCGAAGCAGAACGTGGTAATTACCATGACGAAGCTCGGATATATCAAGAGAATGACAGTGGATACATTTAAGAGCCAGAACCGCGGCGGTAAGGGAATCAAGGGGATGCAGAAGCTGGATGATGATTATATCCAAGAGTTGTTTATGACGTCTACCCATGATTATATTATGTTCTTTACAGATACAGGACGTGTGTACCGTCTGAAAGGTTATGAAATCCCAGAAGCAGGAAGAACTTCCAGAGGAACTGCTATTATTAATATGCTGCAGCTTATGCCGGAAGAAAAAATTACTGCCATGATACCGATTAAGGTATACGATGATAATCAGTATCTGTTTATGGCAACAGAACAGGGGCTTGTGAAAAAGACACCTCTTAGAGAATATGTGAATGTCCGTAAGAAAGGTCTTGCTGCAATTACACTGCGTGATGACGATCATCTTATCGAAGTAAAGATTACTGATAACGAGAAAGATATTCTTCTGGTAACAAAATATGGCCAGTGTATCAGGTTTGATGAAAGGGATGTACGTTCTACGGGAAGGACTTCTATGGGCGTACGAGGCATTAATCTGACAGACAGAGATGTTGTAATCGGTATGCAGGTCCATACACAAGGGGATTGTATGCTGATCGTATCAGAAAAGGGCATGGGAAAACGTACGGCAATGGGTGAATTTACGAACCAGAACCGCGGCGGTAAAGGCGTGAAATGCTATAAGATTACCGAGAAAACGGGAAATGTAGTCGGTATGAAGGCAGTCAATGAGGATAATGAAATCATGATGATTAATAGTGAAGGAATCATTATCCGTATGGCATGTGACAGTATTTCAAAATTGGGAAGAATTACTTCCGGTGTAAAACTGATTAACCTGAAAGAGGAAGAAACTGTTGTAAGTGTTGCAAAAGTAAGAAAGACTTCTGCTCAGATTGACGGAGAAGAAGTAGAGATTTCTGAAGAGGATGATCAGGCAGAGAATAATGTAGAAACTACAGAAGAATAATAAGCGAAAATAAATAAGCCTACCTGGTAGTGTAAATAAGTTTGTGTTTTTGGAAATAAATGGCTCCTTTTTGGTAAGAATTAGGATATGAAAATATTTATCGAAAAGGAGTATTTTTATGCCAGTAGCAAAGGAGCAAATCCGACAGATTATTTCAGAAAACAACTTAAACAGCGTTACGGATGTCTATTCACTTCTCAAAGACAGTTTTAAGGACATTCTTCAGGAACTCATGGAGGCAGAGCTTGACGCTGCCCTCGGCTATGAGAAAAACCACAAGGGTGATTTGCAGACGGATAATAAACGCAATGGACATTCCACAAAAAACCTCAAGAGCCAGTATGGGGAATTCCAGATTGATGTGCCCAGGGACCGGAATGGGGAATTTGAGCCAAAGCTGATCCCGAAGTACCAGCGTGACATCTCCGGGATTGAAGAGAAAGTGATTTCCCTGTATGCACGCGGCATGAGCACAAGGGACATCCATGACCAGCTGAACGACCTGTATGGGATTGAGATGTCAGCAGAGATGGTCAGCAAAATCACAGACAAGATCCTCCCACAGGTCAAAGAGTGGCAGTCCCGCCCGCTCAACCCAGTATATCCCTTTGTGTTTATGGACTGTATCCATTACAAAGTCCGGGAAGAAGGGCGGATATTAAGCCGGGCAGCCTACGTGGTCTTAGGTGTTACAACAGACGGTTACAAGGAGATCTTAAGCATTACCGTCGGGGCGAATGAAACCAGCAAATTCTGGCTGGGGATGCTGAACGACCTGCACAACCGTGGCGTGAAGGACGTGCTGTTCTTCTGTGTGGACGGCCTGCCAGGGTTTAAAGAGGCCATACAGGCAGTATTCCCCAAGGCACAGATACAGAGGTGCGTCATCCACATGCTGCGGAATTCCTTCAAATATGTCAGCTACAAGGACTTGAAAAAATTTGCCTCTGACTTCAAAACAGTCTACAATGCCCCAAATGAAGCAGCCGGGCTTGCAGAATTGGAAAACATAAAAGAAGAATGGGGCAGGAAATACCCTTATGCCATCAGCAACTGGGAAAACAACTGGGAGGATGTCAGTTCCTTCTTCCAGTTCCCGGATGACATCCGCCGGATCATGTACACGACGAATATCATAGAGGGACTGAACCGCC
>ERZ808046.1324-NODE-1324-length-11423-cov-11.108144_pt1 | contig 11423 bp, 9 predicted proteins | sample MGYA00380196_ERZ808046 | MGnify/ENA primary metagenome ERZ808046 (study PRJEB31490, sample SAMN06133421) | mouse gut metagenome | isolation source: Z6_2 | host: mice | place: China: Chengdu | collected 2015-05 ...
AAAGCGGAGCTGTTCGCAAAAGTAAGAAGCGGGCAGGTTCGTTTTTTGTTAGGCTCAACCGCAAAAATGGGAGCCGGAACCAACGTGCAGGACAGGCTCATCGCATTACACCACCTTGATGTGCCCTGGCGTCCGTCCGACATTGAACAGCAGGAAGGGCGGATTTTAAGACAGGGCAACATGAATGACAAGGTAAAGATTTTCCGGTATGTGACGGAAGGGACATTCGATTCGTACAGTTGGCAGCTTATCGAAAACAAGCAGAAATTCATTGGGCAGATAATGACGAGCAAATCCCCGGTCAGAAGCTGTGAGGACATAGACGAAGCGGCTCTGACTTATGCCGAGGTGAAGGCTCTGGCAACAGGCAATCCTTATATTAAAGAAAAGATGGATTTAGATATTCAGGTATCCAAGCTAAAGCTGTTGAAGGCGAACCACACCAGCCAGAAGTACCGTCTGGAGGACAATATCGTGAAGCATTACCCGGTGCAGATCGCTTCCATGAAAGAGCGCCTTGTGGGGTATCGTGCCGATATTCAGACCTACGCACAGAATAAATTCCCGGATAAAGACACGTTCTCCATAAAAATCGGGAACCGGGTATATACGGACAAGAAGGAAGCCGGGGCAGCGCTGATTGATATGTGCCGGAGCGCAAAACAGCCGAATATGGCGGTCACAATCGGGGAGTATCAGGGGTTTAAGATGAGCGTTTCCTTCGATTCGTTCTTTTCCAAGTTTACGGTGAATTTAAAGGGCAGCATCACCCATGAGGTGGAAATCGGCACTGATCCATTGGGGAATTTGCAGAGGTTAAGCAACGCTTTAGAGGGCATGACCGGGAGAATGGAAACGGTGGCGCAGAAGCTGGAGAACGTGGAGCATCAGCTTGAAACCGCAAAGGTGGAGGTCACAAAGCCATTTGCACAGGAAGCGGAGCTTGCGGAGAAACTGGAACGCCTGACGGAATTAAATGCCCTGTTAAACATGGATGAAAAGGGCGGAGATGGAATTGATATGGACGATGAGCCGGAGAATGACGGGGAACAGGAGGAACTGGATACCGGGGAAATGGAGCGTGATGCGGAAGCTGTGGCAGATGCGCCTTTTAAGCCCCAGATTAACCGGGCAGTATCGGAAAAAGTGGCGGAGCATGGGAAAGAGCGTATGCTGGCGGACAGTCCGGGAGGGCGTATTTCCATTAAAGAAAAACTTGCCGAGATGCGCCAAAAGGCATACGGGCAGAAAGCGCCGGAAAAACCGGACATTTCAAAGGGAAAAGGAAAAGAGGAAAGTTTATAAGGAGGGCAAAAATGGAAACAGCAGGACAGAACGCAAAACAGTTCATGGAGGAAAATGACGTATTAAAGCAGTTTATGGAGCTGCTTAACCAGCAGAACATGAAGAAGCAGTCACAGGACTTTATGGGGATTTTCTGGTATGTGGCGGGGATGCAGGTACAGCTTTCCGCAATGGTGGATGAATTACAGGGCGTCCGGGAGCAGCTTTCACAGATGCAGGAGAAACAGCCGAAGCCTGTTACGGAGAACCTTATGGAGAAAGTGTCGCACCTTCAGGAGAAAGTCACAAGCCTGTCGGAACGCCTGACAGAAGCAAGAAACCGTCTGGTGGAAACAGCGGCGCAGGCGGTCAGCGCCTTTAAGGAAAAAGGAAAGGTGGAGATGTGCAAAGTTCTCCAGAAAGGAATCTCCGGCATGAAGTCCATGCTTTCCGGCTACCGGGAACGTCTGGTTGACGTGATGACGGACTGTGAAAAGACAGCAAACCAGATTGACAGCATCGGGGACGAATTGAAGCAGATTGGGAACAGCGTTTCCAACGTGGGCAGGCTGTTAGCCGGGAAAGGCACGAAAGAGGTATCGGACGAAAAGCCGGGTGTCGGTCTGACAAGGGCAGTCAACACGCCTGTAAAAAAGGCGGTGGAGAACCTGCGGAAGAAGATTGACGGGGCGGATCAGGCGTTTGAAAAGCTGGATCGGCTCTCTGCCCGTCTAGATGCCGGGAAGGAAGCGGAGAAAGGAGGGCGGGTGTCCGTAAAGGATAAGCTGTCGCAGATGAAGGAAAAAGCAGGACAGCAGAAAAAAACACAGGAGCCGGATAAGGCAAAAAACAAAGAGGAATGTTTATAAAATTATCAGCACATAAAAATATCCAAAGCGGGGGCAGACAGGGAAACTTATCTGCCTCCTGTTTTTATGGAGGAAAAGGAGAGATAACCATATGGCAGATGCAAGAACTGAAAAACAGAAAGTAAAGGAGATAACGGACAGGCTGGAGGAAGGCTTGAAAGAGCTGTTTGAGGGGGAGAAATATAAAAGCTACCTGAACACCATGTCAAAATTCCACAATTACAGCGCAAACAATATCCAGCTCATAGAGATGCAATGCCCGGATGCGACATACGTTGCCGGGTACAAGGCATGGCAGAGGAATTTTGAACGCCATGTAAACAAGGGCGAGAGGGGTATCCGTATCCTTGCACCCGCACCTTACAAAATCAAAGAGGAACAGGAAAAGATTGATCCAGTGACGAATGAGCCTGTGCTTGACCGGGACGGGATGCCCGTCATGGAGGAAGTGGAGATAAAGATACCCGCCTTTCGTGTCGTGACAGTGTTCGATTATTCGCAGACGGACGGGAAAGAGCTTCCCGGACTTGGCGTGAATGAACTGCATGGGGATGTGGAGCGTTATCAGGATTTTATGGAAGCGTTGGAGAGGGTTTCCCCTGTCCCAATCCGATATGAGGAAATGGAGGGTGACAGGAAAGGATATTTTATTGATTTAAGCCGCCCTATCGCCATTAAAGAGGGCATGAGCGAAGCGCAGACCGCAAAGACCGGAGTCCATGAAGTGGCGCACGCAAAGCTCCATGCAAGGGAAGCGGAGCAGGATACGGAGAAAGCAGTCTATAAAGACCGGGAAACGAAAGAGGTGGAAGCCGAGAGTATCGCCTATACCGTATGCCAGCATTTCGGGATTGACACGTCCGATTATTCTTTCGGGTATATCGCCGGGTGGAGCAGTGGAAAAGAGATGCCGGAGCTGAAATCTTCCCTCGACACCATACGCCGGACTTCCTCGGAACTGATAAAAGGGATTGAAACGCAGCTTCTGGAGATTGAAAAGGAACGTGCCGCAGAACAGTCACAGGAGGACATTATCCTGCTTGTGTCGAATACAGACCGTTCCGAATATGACCTTTTGAATATTAAAGGCATGGAGAGGACGGAAATATTTAATCTGCTGTCTGCCATGAAAGACGATGACAGGCAGAATGTGGAAGCCTACCTTGAAAGAGCCGGGGCATGGGTAACGCTGCTTGCCAATGAACGGAGCGAGGAAGTAGAAGAATACCATTTAGACTATGCCTATGATACGGATACCCATGAGATAACGGATTTTAAGGCGTTGCAGGAAGAACGGGAAAGGGCGAATGTTCCGATTGAATATGGCGATGTGATTGTGAGAATCTCCACACCGGACAGCGGGGAATATGAAACCATAAAAATTGTAGATATGCAGTCAGAAGTGGCAAATGTTTTATATGCCATACCATTTTTGGAAGAAAATGAGTGGAATGGAAATGTGCTGGATTATCTGCAGGAGAGAGGTTTGGAATTTGTGCCGATTATGAGAAGCGGCGGTTTGAATGACGGGTATCCGCAGTTTTATGATTTTGATGTGGATATGAGCGAATGGGAAGTGCATACTGCTTCGGAGCTTCCGGCAACGGTACAGGCGGAGCAGCTCATTAACCGCATGGAATTTCACAGGTCGGTATATGACAGCGATGAGCGCAATCTGATTATGAACCATGCGTATAAGCTGGATGATATGTATAAGACCACTTCCCTTGCACATTCCCTTGCGGAGCAGAAAGACGATTTACCTCTGCTTTGGGAAACAATCAGGGTAGCAGAGGAAGAAATTGACGCTCTCCCGGACGGTATGGTGGGATTGTCGCAGATGCACGAATACGGGTATTCTTGGGATGAAATGCTCCCTCTGACAAAGGACAGGGCAACGGAGTTGTTCAGGGAGGATGTGTCGGTGTACCAGCTCCACGCAGACGGTTCAGAAACGCTTGTGGAGGACAGGGCGGCATTGCAGGAGCATGACGGGCTGTTCGGCGTGGAAAAAGGGGACTGGAACGCTTATAAGGAATACCAGTCCATGAAGCAGGAATTGGAGGACAGCGAAGCCAACCGGGAAGCACAGCTCTTATATGGTAATGGAGGAAGTAAAGATATAGGGGAAGTTCCGGTCATGGACAGCACAGCAGAAGTGCCAGAGAATACTGTAGAAAGTGGCATACAAGGAGAACAGGATTCGGATAAATTTACCTATTATGTCATTGAAGATTTATCCGCAAGGGTAGGCAACAATCCGGAAAAAGGTGAGGTGGAGCGTTTTGGCAATCTTGCGGAAGCAATCGGAAGATTTAAGGAATATAGGGAGAGGGAAGATGCCGATCAGACAGGCATGACAAAGGCGGTATTTGGCTTTGGAATCAATGGCAAAGAATTTGATGTACTTCATGTGAAAAACAACCAGAATTGTGTGCCATTGGAATTTACGCAGAAAAAAGTGGAACATAGCCAGTTTAAGAGCGATTTGCAGGCTTTATATTATGAGGTTGGCTTTGACAGGGCAGAGATTTATCGGGAGAGATTGCCGGAGGAAACAAAGGATTTGGTAAAGGAACTGTTTGAGATTCAGCTTAAGACCAGCGGTATAAATAATGTTTCGCTTTATATGGACAGATTTGATACTCTCTATGAACAGGGGAAAATGGAAAAACTGATGCCCAAAGGAGAGCAGAATTATGTTCTTGAAAATATCCCTTTTGTGGAATGGAAGAATCCGTACATAGATGTCAATGCCAGGGAAACGGCAGAGCAGGCACAGGATGGAAAACAGACAGTTGTTACCCTTACAGTGGCGGAGTGCGGGGAGTTCCACAATTTCGGAGAATACCATGAGAATATCGCAGGAGTGGAGGAAACAATCGCCATTTTCAACCAGATACCACCAGAGAGGATGAACAGTATCCCAAGCATCGGCATCAATATCCATACAGAGGGGACAGAAAGTTATGAGGACACGCAGATGGATATTGTTTCGGGCGGAGTTGCGGATTTGGAGTTTCTGGATTATGTGCCGGATATTACAGACAACCCGAAGGCGGTGGAGGTTATTGCGGAGATGATCGACAAGCTGCCGGACATTGAGGTGCGTGGTTCTCTGGAGAAGTGGCAGGCAGCTTTCCTTGCTGCAGAGATAGACCAGTTATCTTATGACTTTGACACTTACGAGTACAGAGATACGGTGGACGACAGGGAAGCGCAGATAGCAAATATCACAGAGGACATCAGAAACAGAAATACCAAGTATCTGAATGACTTCCTTAATGCGGTTGTTTCGGACAGCATCAGAGAGGGCATGGCGGATATTTTTGGGGAAGGGACGGAGCTTGATGACAGTGAGAGCGTTCAGATAGCAAGGAAGGCGAAGGAACTGTTAGATAAGCTGGCAGAGTACAAGCCGCTTGCAAAGGTTGAGGAACTGGAAGAATGTAACTATAACATGATTGATAACGTCCTGAACAATGAGAAGCCAAAAGAAGAAAAGCAGTCAGGCAGAATTTCCATAAAGGAAAAACTGGCGGAGAAAAAGGCGGTCATCGAGCAGAGGGACAAGTCAGAGAAGGAAGCCCCGGAAAAGGGAACAGAGAAAAAATCAGAGAGGGAGATATAAGTGATGGATAAATTCACAGTAGAAGAAATCAATTTCATGTGTGTGTTTGAGGGGCAGGACAAAACGGGCATGATTGCCGATATAAAGAATACAATCCCCCACATACAGGACAGCGATATGGTGGAGCTTGCCAGACAGGTCTTGGGGAAACTGGAAGCCATGAGCGATGTGGAATTTGCAGAGGTGGCATTGGAAGCGGCGGAATGATTAACGCAAATCTTTTATAGCATTATTCGACATAACGTGCTATAATTCTCTTAGTCAGATTAGAGCAGGTAGGGATAGTCTGCGGTTGTCCTTTCTGGAAACGGAAAGGAGGTCGGTATGAATACGTTAGAAGTGCTTACGTTAGTGCTGGTGATTTTTACAGCCTTGACATACATAGACAATAAACACAACCGCAAGTAACGGAAAAGGCTATCCTCTACTGCGAATAGAGAATAGCCAGTGATCCGTTTTTTCTAAAATTGATTACTCGTTTCCGATTGAACAACCGTCGGACGTGCTTGAATCCTTCGGCTTCTATGATGATTATAAACCAACACTGCGAATTTTGCAAGAGGGTTTAGGAAATGGGGGTGCTTCGGCGCTCCTATTTTTTTGTGGATTTGCAGACTATATTACAGGAATATGGTCTTGTCTACAAGAATTTTTTTAGATTTATATAATAAAGTAGGAAGGAATGGGTGGGATTCCGTCGCAGTCGGCATTGTGCGTAATGTGTATAACTCCCCGTCTTATGGAGCTGTGGGCAACACTGTTTGCAGGATGTGGGAAAGCTGCTTTTTGCTTTTCCATATGCTGTGAATGGTGTTGTCCATAGCGGAATGGGGAGTTATGCACATTTCCATGATGCGTTTTTGCATTTAAAGCCCTTTTCAGACAGGGAATTACCGGGAGGGGTTGTTATCCCGGTCTGGCTGTTCCTGTGCCTTTTTAGGCGGCTCTGTGCGCCCTAAATACTGGTTCAGGTTCTCCAGTTTCCGATTCAGCGATTTCAATTCTTTTTCACTGTTTTTGTAGGTGGCAGTCAGTTCTTTTTTCTGTGCGGTCAGCGCCTGATATTCCGATTTCAGCTTGTCGATGTTAAAGCCTTTTAAGGAAATGCCCGCCTGTTCCAGCATACGCCTTGCGCCGCCATAAAGAATAATCTGGCTCTCATGCCTGCGGAAATATGCGTCAGGGTTTTTCGATTTCTTATAGGCAATATGGTAGGATTTGTTGGATTTATACTGTTCTGCATATTTAATGATTTCCGCAAGGTCTTTGATGCGGTTCTCCAGCTTGCGGACGGTCTGCTTTGCTTCCTTTCCGGTGGAGGAAGTGGCAGCGATCTTTTGTTCCAGTTCTGCGATGGAACCTATTTCATTGTATGCCTGTGCAGCAATCTTTAAATTCTCCACCGCCGCCCACCTTTGCAGTCCCGGACTGTTCTGGAATTTCTCATCAGAGGTATCAATCAACCGCCTGTCTGCGTAATCTCTTTTCGGGATAACTGCTTTGCGTTCCCGTTTTAATTCAATCCGTTCTTTGATGCGCTCCTTCGTGTATTCCTTTCCAAGTGACTTGATGCTGCCACGCACAAAACGGTCTTTGCCGAGTGGACGGAAGGAGATAAATTTGAGGGCATCTTCCCCAAAAGTTTCGCCTTTTATCTCATAGCCTTTCGCCCGCATCAGGAGCAGAAATTCTTCATAAGTAGAGGATGCTTTTATGGCGGCGTTGATGTCCTTTCTAATCTGTGTTTTCCATGCGGCGCTGTTCTTATCCGCCTGCCATTCGTTGTATTTTTTTCCACGCTCTCCACCGGGGATAATGACGGAAAGGTTATGCTCGCTGCACAGCTCGTCACTTAATTTTCGGATGCGGTAATAGCTTTGCTTACAGTCATGGTATTTGTTGTGTTCCATGTTGTCGGCGGCACAGAAAATGATGTGGTTATGGACGTGACCTTTATCAATATGTGTAGTGACGACATAAGAATATTTCCCCTCTAAAACTTTGTCCGCAAGCTCCTTCCCGATCTGGTGCGCTTCCTCAAAGCTGACCTCACCGGGAGCGAAAGCCTGTATCAGATGATATGCTTTATTGGGGCTGTTTTCCCGGCAGTGGTCTAAGGTATATTTAAAGTCAATCGCTGCGGTTTCCGGCGCACAGGCGTAGGAAGAAATGTAGATGCTTTCGTCTGTCTTATCCGGGTTGCATATGTAGGCTACCGCTTTATCAACGGTTGCTGTGATAGCATGGATTTTTGTGACTGCCATACCTGTTTCATCAACTCCTTTACTTCGTCCATATCTTCCTGATAGATGTGGTTTGTGCTGTTAATTCTTTTCGCAATCTGGTTCAGGCTGGAGCTGATCCGCCCCAGTTCCGTATTGTATTCCCGCAAAAAACTGTAATCCACGTCATAGACATATCCGTATAAAATCAGCTTCCGGATAAAAGCCGATTTGCTTTTCATGCCGGACAGCTTAAACTTCTCGTCAAGGATGTACTGCTCTTTGTCATCTAAGTGAAATTCATTCCGGTTGGTTCGTGTCCTGTTTGCCATTTTTACATCGTCCTTTCTAAATTTGGGCATAAAAAAACTGCTGTAACTTGTACGGTTTACAACAGTCTGGTTTCGTGTCTGTTCAGTTGTTTTGAATAGAATTATCCATGTGTTATTGTAGCAAATCTGTGGGAGAAGGTCAAGGACTGGCAGAGAAAAACGGAAAGAAAAGCAAAGAGGGTTAGGGATACTTCCCTATGGAAATTTCATCATACGGACGGTAGGGAGATATGGGGAATTTCGCCTATGTGTCCGTACATAGGCAGTGCTTGCTATTCTTGTCAATAGTGCTTGATAATCGAGATTCCAAGGCTCTGCACCATTCCCAAAATAGCAGTGACACATTTACCAGAACAATTCTTTTATAAATAGTATCTTGGTCTTGATACTTTCTGCTTTGTGTGTTATGCTGTTATACATAAAAGCATAACAGCAAAAACAGTTAGGAGATGGATTGTGAAACTAATTATTTCAAATATATCGGGCATACCGATATATGAGCAAATTAAGCAGCAAGTAAAATCGGCTATTATGTCCGGCGATTTACAAGCGGACGAAACACTTCCCTCATTACGGACACTTGCTAAGGAATTGAAAATTAGTGTTTTGACTGTAACGAGGGCATATACAGAATTAGAACAGGAGGGATTTGTAAAGAATATTCAGGGGCGGGGTTGTTTTGTCTTAGGACAGGGTTCTGAACTTTTGAGAGAACAGCTAATCTGCAAAATTGAAAACAACTTATCGGAAGCAATAAGCGCGGCGCGTGTTGCTAATCTTTCCGAAGAAGAATTACATCATCTTTTGAGTATTTTAATGGAGGAAAAAACAGATGAATGATTATTTAGAAGTAAGAAACCTGTCAAAGTCTTTTGAGGGTTTCCAGCTACACAACATTACCTTTACTTTACCCAAAGGGTATATTATGGGGCTGATCGGTCCGAATGGCTCCGGAAAAACCACCACGATCAAACTCATATTGAATATGTTAAAACGCACAAGCGGAGAAGTGAAAATTTTAGGATTTGACAATATTGCCAGCGAACAGGAAGCAAAAAGAAATTTAGGCGTTGTTTTTGATTCCAATTATTTTAGTGATGAATGGAAAATCTCACAGGTTGAAAAGTCTGTATCAGCTTTTTATGAAAACTGGAATACGCAAAAATTTTCGGAAACACTGAAAAGATTTCATATCCAGCCCTCTAAAAAGGTAAAAGAGCTTTCCAAAGGTATGCAGATGAAACTTATGCTTGCCTGCGCTTTTTCGTATGACGCAAAATTATTGGTATTAGATGAACCTACCAGCGGGCTTGACCCTGTTTCAAGAGATGAACTTCTTCATATTTTGTCGGAATACATTGAAGATGGCGAGCATAGTGTTTTGTTCTCTACCCATATTACCGGGGATTTGGAACGTGTTGCTGACTACATTACCTATATCAGTTATGGGGAATTGTTTTTCAGTGGCGGTAAAGATGAATTTATAGATAGTTTTAGGATAGTCAAAGGCGGGTGTGAAGAACTGTCTGCGGATTTGGGTAAAAAAATGCTTGGTATCAGAAATTTTTCAACTGGATTTGAAGCTCTTATCAAAACCGAGGATTTGAACCGGTTTGCACACTTAAATGTGGAACCGGCAACCATTGACGATATTGTGGTATTTACCAGCAAGAGAGGTGAACAGTATGAGTAATATTTGGAAATCAGCAAAACTGGATTTTTCTTTAGTAAAGCCCTATGTGAAAACAATATGCTTCACAATGGTACTGCCTGTCGTATTTGCCGCCATCAACCGCTCTTTACTGACAGGGATTTCATTTGCCATGTGCTTTATGGCCATGACAACGGGATATACCTTTTCTATTACGGAAAAGAACGCTATGGAACGGCTTTACGGTATTTTACCAATCCGAAAAAGCGATATGGTTATCGGACGGTATATTTTTATCATTATCATGGGCTTATCTGCGCTGATATTTTCTTTAGCAGCCCAGCCTGTCATATTAACCATTTTGGGAGAAAACATCAGCATATCCGATTTTATAAGCGCTGCTTTCACAGGGATATTCCTTTTTGCCCTTTATACGGTTTTTCAACTGCCCGGCTATTATAAGCTTGGCTCTATCAAAGGCAGGGTGTTTATGTATATCCCGGTTGCCGGATTTTTGATAACCTTGCTGCTCATTACAAAAATTCCTGTTGGCGAAAGTAAGCTGCTTTTTACAGTTATCAATTCCCCTGTCCGGCTGATGTTATTGGCTGTTACGTTTGTCGTCATAATGTATGTTGTTTCCATACTGGTATCCATTAAGATATTGGAAAACAAAGAAATGTGAGGCAAGAACATGGAAAAATATATCTTAAAAGTGAATAACCTTTGCAAAAAATATGGGAACACCGTAGCTTTACAACAAGTGTCTTTATCGGTGCCTACAGGAAGTATTTACGGGCTTATCGGTGAAAATGGCGCCGGAAAGACGACGTTGTTTCGCATTTTGGCAGGGCTGTCACGGCAGACTTCCGGCCAGGTAGAATTAGCGGAAGCCACTACAGAAGCAGAGATCAGAAAGGAACGCAGGAACATCGGGTTTATGATCGAAGCGCCTGCCCTATACCCTAATTTGTCTGTTTTGGAAAACCTGTATATCAACCAACTGCTCTATTGCGGAAAAAAAGATATTGACTACGCAAATCAGACTTTAGAATCAGTAGGATTGCAGGATCAAAAGCAGAAAAAGGCAAAACATTTATCTTTAGGCATGAAACAGCGGTTATCTCTTGCAACCGCACTACTCCACCATCCTAAAATTCTCATACTGGACGAACCTGCCAACGGACTTGACCCAATGGGAATGATTGCATTTCGGAAACTGCTTCAGAAACTTAACGCAGATCATAATATTTCAATCATCATATCGAGTCATATTTTGAATGAGTTAGAACATATTGCGACGGACTACGGTTTTTTACATAAAGGCAAACTCCTCAAAGAAATCTCTTCGTCTGCCATTTCCAAATCCGCAGACAGCCTGGAGCAATATTATGAACAGATCATGGAGGGGCATCTATAATGCTGTACTTAATG
>ERZ808046.1326-NODE-1326-length-11406-cov-4.314238_pt1 | contig 11406 bp, 8 predicted proteins | sample MGYA00380196_ERZ808046 | MGnify/ENA primary metagenome ERZ808046 (study PRJEB31490, sample SAMN06133421) | mouse gut metagenome | isolation source: Z6_2 | host: mice | place: China: Chengdu | collected 2015-05 ...
TTTTGTTGTTCCATATTGAGAGCCATATATTATTATTTTCATAAGTTTCATCTTACTTTCAAAGTGTAATTTATTTATCTAAATATTTCAGGATAAAATCTACTCTATCAAATATAGTAGGTTTAAAATATCCTGTAATTCCACAAACAAAGTTATTAGAGTTATTGATATAAATTATATTACCACTATTTCCAATTGCTGCATATATTCCTTTTTTAGAATCTATTATCCACCATAATAATCCATAACTCATATTTCTAAATTGTTCATCAGCTGTATGGGTTACTTCCACCATTTCTTTTATCCATTTTTCAGATACAATTTGTCTGCCATTGTATTTTCCATTATTCAAACATAACAATCCTATTTTTGCTAAATCGCTTGCAGACATACACAAACCATAACCAGCAGTTCCTACTCCTTGTGGATCTTCAAACCAAATATGTTCTTTTGGTGCTTTTGACATAGTAAATGCTTTATGTTCTTCTGCTGTTTCTGCTAAATAGTGTTTATGCTTTACTATTCCTAATGGCTCAAATAAATATATATTCGCAAATTCTACTGGTGTCATATTACTTACTTTAGCAATAATCCCCGTCAACACATGAAGACACACAGTATTATATTTAAATTCATTAGTTATTCCTTTTCTACCACCTATAAAATCTAATGAAGCAATTGTCCAATCCTCACTTGAACACACTTTAACCCATGGATCATATTTACACTTTAAAGGTGTTTTCATTGTCATTAAATGTTTTATTGTAATATTAAATATTGTTTTTTCTCCTCTTTTAACTTTATAATTTGGAAAATAATCTAATATTTTATCATCAATACTTTTAATTAAACCTTTATCTATACATATTCCAATAAGTAACGAAACGATACTTTTAGTCACTGACATTATATGAACAGCATCATTTTCTTTATAATTATTCCAAACATCAGAATATATATTTTGATTATCCTTATAACAAACTATTTGACAAATATTTGGTTGTTGTTCTATTACAATATTATGAAATTCTTCCTTGTTCATAAAATTACACCTCACTTTCAAATCGAGTTAATCTTAATACATATTATATCATGATATATCAATGTCGTCATTTCCTTTCTGATTTTACAATCATGTAAACATAAACTGTTTCTTAATATCAATTTATGAAGACTCCCCCTCTTTCCACAAATATCTAATAAAACAACTTAGTAATTCTCCTTTATACAAAATCGACTTCAATAATCTGTCAACACATTATATTATTTTTGCAAAGATATACAAATTATTCGATTAAATTGTTTTCTAATCCAAAAATAAGCTAAATAAAAAACAATGAAAATATAAATACCCTTCATTGTTTTTAAATATTCTTAAGTTAAATTTTTACCTAGGTTATAAAACCCTGCATACTGACCATTCTTTTTAAGTAATTCTTCATGAGTTCCTTCTTCAACAATCCCTTCATTCGATAAAACACAGATTCTTTTAGCATTTTTTATTGTTGAAAGACGATGAGCAATTACTAATGTTGTTCGATTCTTTGCTAATGACTCTAGTGATTCTTGAACAATATGTTCACTTTCATTATCTAATGCGCTAGTCGCTTCATCGAAAATCAAAATAGGAGGATTTTTCAAAAATACTCGTGCAATACTTAATCGTTGTTTTTGACCTCCAGATAGTTTAACTCCACGTTGTCCACAATCTGTATTATAACCTTCTGGCAACTCCATTATAAACTCATGGGCATTAGCTTTTTTTGCCGCCTCAATAACTTCTTCATCACTAGCATCAAAACGTCCATAACGTATATTGTCTAAAATAGTACCTGCAAATAAATATACATCTTGTTGAACAATTCCAATATTTTGGCGTAATGAATTTAATTTAATATCTTTAATATTTTGGTTATCAATTAATATTTCCCCCTCAGTTACCTCATAAAATCTTGGTAACAATGAACAAATTGTTGTTTTACCAGCACCAGATGAGCCAACTAAAGCAATATATTCACCAGGTTCAATATTCAAGTTGATATCTTTTAAAACATAATCACTTTTAGAATTATATTTAAAACCAACATTATGATATTTAATTGCGCCTTCAACATTAACTAAATCATGAGCTTCTTTTTTATCTTTAATATCAGGTTCAATTTCAAGAACTTCCATAAATCGTTCAAAACCAGTAATCCCTTCTTGAAACTGTTCTGTAAAATTAATGAATTTTTTGACAGGATCAATCAGATTATTAATATAAAGTAAAAATGCAACTAAATCAGCTGTATTAATGATATCTTTAGATATAAAAACTGAACCAAAAATAGCTGCAGCTACTGTAATCAAACTTGTAAAAGCTCCTAATCCTGAATGAAATTTCCCCATATAATAATAGCTGTTTCTTTTACTATTTACATATTTTGTATTTTCATCATGAAATCTATCAACCTCATAGTCTTCATTACCAAAACTTTTTACCACTCTAATTCCAGATAAGTTATCTTCAATTCGAGCATTTATATCTCCAACCCTTTGCCTATTTCTCTTAAATGCTCTTTTCATTTTACGATTATAATAATAAATAAATGCACCCATGACTGGTATAAAAGCAAATACAATTAAAGTTAATTGAAGATTAATAGTAGCTAGAATAATAAAAGCCCCAAAAAACTTTATAAGTGAAATAACAATATCCTCAGGTCCATGATGATACAATTCTGTCAAAGAAAACAAATCATTTGTAAGTCTTGACATCAGTTGTCCTGTCTTTTGTTCATCATAAAAACTAAAGGAAAGCTTTTGATAATGCTGGAAAAGTTCATTTCTAAGATCCCGTTCCATATAAACACCCATGACATGCCCTTGATAAGCGACAAAATAATTGCATAAATACTCTATAATTACTAGAACAATCATGAATATTCCTAATTTATAAATAATACTAATCTCAAAATTTTTATCAATTAATACTGTTCCTGTAAGATATCGAATAATCATTGGAAAAACTAAAGTTATTGTAGCAGCTATTACTGCACAAAATAAATCTGCAATAAATAACCTTAAATATGGCCGATAGTATGATAAAAATTTCTTTGCTCTACTACTCATATAATACTCCTTTCTCAGTTACAATATCATATCATAAATTATTAAATAATTTAAGTAAAAAGTACTTTTGTTAAGATTGTGTTAATTTATTTTACAAATAATTTACAATTCCTTAACATTTCTATATTATTGGTATGTATAGGAGTGTGATCATATGACATTAGCGGACATAGACTGGCCAATGATACTCGCTGGTTTGGGATTATTCTTATTTGGAATTGAATATATGGGTGATGGTTTAAAAAACTATTCAGGTGATAAATTAAAAAATATCATTGATAAATATACTTCCAGCCCCTTTAAAGGGATTCTAATTGGAGCATTTGTGACTTGTTTGATTCAATCAAGTTCTGGAACAACTGCTCTAGCAATTGGATTGATTCGCTCTGGATTAATGACACTTGAACAGTCAATTGGTATAATTATGGGTGCCAATATTGGAACAGTTATTACATCCGTATTTGTAGGTCTGAAAATATCTCAATATGCAGTATATTTCATTATCCTTGGAGCAGTATTTTTAATGTTCTCTAAAAATAAAAAAGCAAAATATATGGGACAGATAATTTTTGGTTTTGGATGCTTGTTTTATGGTTTGGAATTAATGGGTGATAATTTAGCCAATATTTCTAAAGTACCAGAATTTACACAAGTTGCTAATTATCTATCACAAAATCCATGGCTTGGATTATTAGGTGGAACACTATTAACTACAGCAGTCCAATCATCAGCAGCTGTGATTGCAATTGCTCAACAAATGTATGGAGCTGGAGCAATTGGCTTATCTATTGCTTTACCATTTTTATTTGGCAGCAATATCGGAACTACTATTACTGCAGTATTAGCTTCGTTTGGGGGAACAGTCCCTGCTAAACGTGCTGCATTCTTCCATGTTTTATTCAATGTAGTGGGATCGTTATTATTTATGTTGGTCTTATCACCATTTACAATTGTAATTCAATGGTTAGCTAAAACAATGAATATTTTACCAGAATTACAATTATCTGTAGCGCATGGTATCTTTAATATTATTACAACAGCATTTTTCTTCCCATTAATACCATTAATTGTTAAATTAATTAAAAAAATCTTACCTAGCAGTAAAAAAGAAATTAATATGGATTTAAGTGAGCTTGATCAAAATGTAGTTCTATTATTTCCAAGTCATGCATTAGCAGTAGCTAAAAATAAAATTATTGAAATGGGACATATCACAATTGAAGCAGTCGAAGGAATTCGAGCTTATTTTAACAATAAAAACAGTGTTGCTAAAGACAGTGTCTATGAACTAGAAAATGCAATAAATACCCTAGATACTAAAATAACAGATTATCTTGTCTTAATTTCTCACGAAACACTAAATGACCATGATTCAAATGATTATTTAGCCAACATGAAGACAATTAAAGATTTAGAGCGAATTGGAGATTTATGCATTAATATTGTAAAATATTATGAAGCTATTTATGACGAAAAAGAAGATTTTTCAGATGAAGCAAGAAAAGATTTAGAAACAATGATGAATATGGTAATTGATATGTTGCATCATGCAGTTAAAGCTTTTGATGGCCATCTTATTGATGATATTAATTATGTTGATGAAAAAGAGGCTGACCTTGATTACTTTAATAAAAAAGCTAAACAACGTCATATTAAACGTGTTAGTCATAAAATTGAAAAATCTACTTTGGTTAATTCTACATACGTAGATATTCTAGCAAATCTAGAAAGAATGGGTGATCATTGCCAAAACATCGCTGAAGCTTATATTCTTGAAGAATCAGCTTATAATAATGAAGAACCAGAATCTGCTTTTTCTAAGTAAAACCATGTTTTCATGGTTTTACTTTATTATTATCAGAAAAAATGATAATCTATACTATATAAGAAAAAGGAGTTAATTATGAAATTTAAATTAACAAATTATGATGCTAGTGATTATAAACTACTAGAATATAAGCTCAATAATCTATCTAAACTCGGTTACAATTGTAATAGTGTAGATATATTTACTATTTTTAAATACGATAATAAACACTTTTATTATAAAACTGATATTTTTGTTCCTGATAAAAAAAGTAAATTAAGTAATCGTGAACAACGTGATAACTGGTTAATGAATTACATTGATCACGGCTATAAATTTATTGGTAAATCAAAAAAGATCTATATTTTTAAAGCAGAAAAAAATATAAAAGTTAAAGAAACCGATAATTCTCTATTACTTAAATATTTTAAAACAAATAAAACATTAACTAATATTTTACTTGTTTTTACTGCCTTATTCTTATCTTTTTTATTAATACCTAATGTTTTTGTTAATAATAGCCCTAATGAATTTATCACTAACGGTTCAATATTGCTTCATTATGCACCACTAGTATTTTGTCTATCTTTAATTGTTAGATTCATTAATAATTATATGCAAACAGAAAAAATCAAAAATACTTTGACAAAACAAACACGTCCTAAAATCAACAATACCCGAGAATATTCTTTTATTTTATCTAACTGGTTATTTATTATATCTATTTTAGTTCTTATCAGTGGTTTTTGTTTGGATACTATAGAAAGAAAAACTGTTCCCGTTAATGATAATATCCTATCATTAAATGATTTAGGATATACCAGCGATCGTAGTGAAACATATACTAAAAGTTCTAGTTTATTCATCAATGAATTTTATAGTTATTTTGAAAATAATGATGATGAAGCTCTAAAAATCAATTATTATCGTTTTGACACTAATAAAAAAGCTAATAAAAATTTAGATAATTATTTAAAAACTAATAATTATAAAAAGAAAAAGCAAATAGCTAATGGCTATTTACTTTCAAATGATTCTAATTATGATAGTATTATTTTTGTAAAAAATGAGCAATTAATTATTGTTCAAACAACTTTAAATTTATTAAAAGATGATATCTATCAAAAATTACTTAATTTCAACTACTAACCTCTGTTAAAAAACAGAGGTTTATAATTTAGATAATAATTTAATAACTTCATCAATTTTTTGATCTGCATCATGTTCATTAACTGCATTTTTTACACAATTATTTAAATGATTAGACAAAACTTCATTATTAGCATTCTTTATTAATGATTGAATAGCTAACAATTGATTTGAAATATCAATACAATATCGTCCATCTTCAATCATTTTGATAACAGCATCTATTTGCCCACGAGCAGTTTTTAAACGTAACAAAACTTTTTCATTAGACATTTTCAATTCCCACTACTTTATATCCAGCTTTTTCAATTACACCTTGTAAAACACTATCATCTAATTCTGTTTCTACAATTGCTTTTTTAGCTTCTAAATTAACTGTAGCATTAGTATTAGCTAAACTATTTAAAGCTTCCTCTACATGTTTTTTGCACATTGCACACATCATTCCATCAATCATAATTTCTTTTTTCACTTTCTTATTCTCCTTTTTATAATATGGTTTAAATCTTTTTAATCTTAAAGCATTACTCACTACACAAACAGATGACAATGACATACATAATGAACCAATCATTGCATCTAATCGTAATCCAAATAAATTATAAAAAACACCTGCTGCAATTGGAATACCAATAATATTATAAATAAATGCCCAGAAAAGATTTTCTTTAATATTTAAAATAGTCTTTTTTGACAATTCAATTGAAGAAACAATATCACGCATATCATCCTTCATTAAAATAACATCAGCAGCATCAATCGCAATATCATTTCCTTTACCAATTGCAACACCAACATCACTACGCACTAAAGCTGGTGCATCATTAATACCATCACCGACCATCATAACATTATTACCCTGTTCTTGTAATCTCTTAATAACACTTTCTTTATCCTGTGGCAAAACTTCTGCAATAACCTCATCCAACTCCAACTGTTGATTAATCGCTTTAGCAGCAGCTTTTAAATCACCAGTTAACATTACCGTTTTGATCTTCATCTCTTTTAAACGCTGTATTGCCTGTTTGCTCGTTAACTTAATATCATCAAAAATACTTACTAAACCTACTAACTTATTTTGCTTTGCTAAAAACACTAATGTTTTTCCCTTAGCTACATAATCATTAATTTGATCTTGATAATCACTAAAATCTATTTTATTTTCTTTAATCATTCTAAGATTACCAACTAAATAATCTTGATCTAAAACATTTCCTTTAATCCCTAAACCACTTAGTGATTCAAAATCAGTTATTTCAACTAACTCCACATCTAATTCTTTTGCCTTTTGAATAAAAGCATCAGCTAAAACATGACTTGAGCCTTTTTCTAATGAAGCAATGATTCTAATTACTTCCTCATTACTCAAGCTATCACTATAAACATCACTAACTCTAGCCTTACCTTGAGTAAGTGTTCCTGTCTTATCAAATACAACAACATCAATATTATTCTCATTTTCTAAAACACTAGCACTTTTTATTAAAATTCCATTAGTTGCACCTACCCCTGTTGAAACCATAATTGCCACTGGCGTTGCTAATCCTAAAGCACATGGACAAGAAATAACTAATACTGCAATAGCACTAGTAATAGCAAAATTAAGTCCATTTCCTACCAACATCCAATAACCAAATGTTAATAATGCAATAATTATTACAGTCGGCACAAAATATTTAACAACCTTATCAATCGCTCTAGTCATTGGAGCTTTTGAACTTGAAGCTTCCTCAACTAACTCAATAATTTTAGCTAGCGTACTATCTTCAACTGTTTTTGTAACTTGATAAATAAAACTTCCTTGCAAATTATTAGTTCCACCAATAACTAAGCTATCAACCCCTTTTTCAATAGGTAAGCTTTCACCAGTAATCATCGACTCATCAACTGAACTAAACCCTTGAATTATTTTTCCATCAACTGGAATAGTTTCATTAGCTTTTACTAGTACTTTATCATTAATCATAAGCTGTGAAATCTTAACAATTTCCTCTTTACCATCATTAATTCGACAAGCTGTATCAGGCGCCAATTCTAATAATTTACTTATTGCATCAGTTGTTTTTTTCTTTGAACGAGCTTCAAGATATTTACCAAAACTAATCAATGTGATAATCATTCCTGCTGATTCAAAGTAGACATTATGAACAAGATGCATTTCCATCATCGTACCTGTTAAAGTTAAAACAACTGAATAAATGCTATATACTATAGCAGCTCCCGCCCCTAAAGCAATTAATGAATCCATTGTTGGATCAAAATGAATCAAATTCTTAAATCCATTAATAAAATATTCTTTTTTCAAAATCAAAATTGGAATCAAAAAAATAACCTGAAAAATAATATTTGTATAGCTATTATCTTTGATAAATAATGGTATTGGATAATTAAACATTGCTGACATTGACACATACATCAATAATCCTAAAGCAATAAAACAATAAACCAAACGTTTTTTCAATCCCACTAATTCATCACTATCAATTAAACCTTCTTCAAACAAACTTGCTCGGTAACCACCATCTTTAACTGCCTTAATAATTAATGTATCATTAGTTTGATGTTCATCAAATTCAACATTCATCGAATTCGTTAACAAATTAACCTCAACATTACTAACTCCTGGCAACTTACAAACACTGTTATATACATGGCTTTCACATGCAGAACAAGTCATTCCTTTAACACTATATTTTTGTTTCATACTGCCTCCTTACACCCCTCCCATGGGGGTATGATTAAATTATATATCTTATCTTATCTAAAATCAATTAATATGCAAAAAAAAGTTACTATATAAAATAGCAACTAATAAAACTTACATATTTCATCTATATTTTTACGTTTAGGTCTTTCAGGTTCAATATCGCTAATTCCTAAAGCAATTACTGATACAATTATCTCTGAAGCAGGAATGTTTAATAAAGTTCTTATTTTTTTCTCATTGCGAATTCCCATTATCAAACTTCCAATTCCTAATTCAGTTGCTTTTAAAATCAAATTTTGATTATGAATTCCTAAATCATAACATCCCCAACCATTACCTAACTCGTTACTAGCAGTACCATCACGTTCAAATCCAGAACGATTTTTTATAAAAGTAGAAACAATTAAAACTGGTGCATCCTTACAATTTTCTTGATTAAATTCTGGTAAACATGTTTTTTTAAATTCTATTAATAATTCATTTGAAGTAATGATGTGATATCGAGCTGTCTGACTATTTTTCCATGACTCTGCTTCTACTGCAGCTTTAATAATCTTTTTTACTTTTTCTATTTCTATAGGTTGATTTTTATATTTACGAATACTCCTTCGTGTATTTATTATCGTATCTAACTCCATATTTTTACCTCCAATAAAGTTATTATATCATAAAATCGGGCTGATAGCCCGATTCTTATTTATTTAATTCAATCATTAAATCACAAATCTTATTTGAAAAATCAACTGGATTATCAATTGAGAAACCTTCAATCAATAATGCTTGATCATATAAAATACTAGCATAATCTGATACTTTATCTTGATTATTTTCATAAACCTTTTTCATTGCATTAAAAATATCATGATTAGGATTAATTTCTAAAATTCTTCCTGCTTTAACCCCTTGAGCATCAGGCATTTGATTTAAAACCTTTTCCATTTCAAAAGAGACACCATCACTAGATACTAAGCACACAGGATGAGATTTCAAACGTGAAGATACTTTAACATCAACAACTTTATCACCTAATGAATCTTTAATTGCAGTTAATAAATCTTTGTTTTCTTCATTAGTTTTTTCTAATTCTTTTTTCTCTTCTTCACTTTCAATATCCAAATCACCTTGTGCTACTGATTTAAATGGCTTTTCTTTATAATCACGCATCATTTGGAAACAGAATTCATCTACATTATCAGTTAAATATAAAACATCATACCCTTTATCTTTAACTAATTCAACTTGTGGTAAAGTAGCAATCTTTTCTCTAGTTTCACCACTTGCAAAATAAATTTCTTTCTGTCCTTCAGGCATATTTTCAACATAATTAGCTAGTGTGATAAGCTTTTCTTCTTTACTAGAATAATATAATAATAAATCTTGAAGTTTTTCTTTTAACATTCCATAACTATTATAAATTCCAAATTTTAATTGCAAACCAAAACTATTAAAGAATTCTTCATATTTTTCACGATCTTTTTTTAGCATTGTTTCTAATTCTGATTGAATTTTCTTTTCAATCTTATCAGCAATAACCTTTAATTGACGATCATGTTGTAACATTTCTCTTGAAATATTTAATGATAAATCTTCAGAATCAACTAGTCCTTTAACAAATCTAAAATGTTCAGGTACTAATTCACTTGCTTTATCCATAATAAAGACACCACGTGAATATAATTGTAATCCTTTTTCATATTCATTTGAATAATAATTCATTGGTGGTTTAGATGGGATAAATAATAACGAATCATAAGATACATTACCTTCAACACGAGTATGAATTACTTTTAAAGGCTCATTAAAATCATTAAATTTATCTTTATAAAAATCATTATATTCTTCTTCAGTAATATCTTTTTTATTTCTTTTCCATAAAGGAACCATTGAATTCAAAGTTTGATTTTCAACTACATCTTCATATTCATCACTATCTTCTTTTTTCTTAGAAACTGTCATATCCATTTTAATTGGATAATGAACATAATCAGAATACTTCTTTACCAAATCACGAATATGATATTGATTTAAATATTCATCATAATTCTCATCTTCAGTATTATCTTTTAAATATAATTTAATTGTTGTACCATGATTATTAACATTAGTTTCAAAAATCTCATAACCATCACTAACTTCAGATACCCAAGTATAACCTTGATCACTACCATATTTTTTAGAAATAACTTCTACTTTTTTTGCTACCATAAACGCAGCATAGAACCCAACTCCAAATTGACCAATAATATCAATATCATCATGTTCATTTTCATTTTTAAACTCAAATGATCCACTGTTAGCAATTGTACCTAAATGGGTTTCTAATTCATCTTTATCCATTCCAATTCCATGATCTTTGATCATTAAAACACGATTATCTTTATCAACAGTAATTTCAATATTCAAATCAGCTCGATTAATAGATGAAATGTTTTCAGTAAGTGCTTTATAATATAATTTATCACTTGCATCGCTTGCATTTGAAATCAATTCTCGTAAAAATATTTCTTTATGTGTATAAATAGAATTAATCATTAAATCTAATAATCTTTTTGATTCTGCTTTAAATTGCTTTTTTCTCATATTTATCATTTCCCTTCTAACTATTAGCACTCTTTAATCACGAGTGCTAATT
>ERZ808046.1332-NODE-1332-length-11354-cov-4.887470_pt1 | contig 11354 bp, 10 predicted proteins | sample MGYA00380196_ERZ808046 | MGnify/ENA primary metagenome ERZ808046 (study PRJEB31490, sample SAMN06133421) | mouse gut metagenome | isolation source: Z6_2 | host: mice | place: China: Chengdu | collected 2015-05 ...
TGATTATCAACATTGATGCTTTCCGAAAAACGGAAAATATCATTAACCAACAGCATGACAGGTTGAATGGAGATGCCGCCATCAGCTACCTCCAACAGACAAATCCGATTGTCATTATTGATGAGCCACAGAGTGTAGATAACACGCAGAAGGCAAAGGATGCTATTGCATCTCTTAATCCCCTTTGTGTATTCCGTTATTCTGCAACCCACCGGGAAAGGATAAATCTGCTCTATCGCCTGACTCCTGTTGACGCTTATCAAATGGGGATTGTCAAACAGATATGTATCGCAAGCAATCAGGTGTCTGATGGATACAATAAACCTTATGTCAAATTATTGTCTGTTTCCCATGAGGACGGATTTCGGGCAAGAATTGAATTGGATGCGCAGGGGAAGGAAGGAAAAGTAAAACGCAAGGCTTTTACTGTCAAACCGGGGACAGACTTGCATAGCCTATCTGGCAACCGCAGTTTGTACGAAGGTTATGCCATTTCTGCCATTGACTGCACACCTGGCAAGGAACAAATTGAACTCTCCAATACAGATGTTGTTCCCCTCAATCAGTCCATAGGGGATATTGATGAAAATATTCTTAAGCGTATGCAGATACGCCGCACAATTGAGGTGCATCTGGATAAAGAATTGCGGTATACAGAAAAAGGGATTAAAGTATTATCTTTATTCTTTATTGATGAAGTGAAGAAGTACCGCGCTCCCAATGGCGATAAAGGCATATATGCCCAATTATTTGAAGAACTTTACGGGGAATTGATTGCCCTACCCAAATATGCAAAGCTACGAGAACGCTTTACCATAGATGCACAGCATGTTCATGATGGATATTTTTCTCAGGATAAAAAAGGAAATTACAAAAACACCAGAGGCGATACCCAGGATGATGCCAGCACCTACAACACAATTATGAGAGATAAGGAAAGGCTATTGTCCTTTGACTGTCCCTTGCGCTTTATCTTTTCTCATTCTGCGCTTAAAGAGGGGTGGGACAATCCTAATGTGTTTCAAGTCTGTACCCTCATGGATCAAAAAAACAGCCTGACAGCCCGGCAAAAGGTGGGACGTGGCTTGCGTCTCCCTGTAAACCAGAATGGAGAACGGATCGAGGATAAAAATATTAATTTATTGCATATTATGGCAAATGAGAGCTTCGCTGAATTTGCTGAAAAACTGCAAAAAGAAATTGAAGCAGAAACCGGGGTGAAATTTGGCGCTTTACAGCCTGACCTTTTCAGCGGCTTGTCATTTGAGGAAACCAAAACAGAAGAAAGTCCTATTACCAAGCAGCAGGCCAAAATCCTTCTCTCCCATCTTGCCGATGAAGGTTTTATAAAAACGGATGCCTCTTCAATGGCAATTCTCTCTGAATTGCCAAAAGAACTAGAAGCAGCAAAGCAAAAGGCAGTTGAGATCATTGCCCGAAAAGGCAGCATTACCTCGGAAGATATTACCCAATTAACAACGCAAAAAACCATCGTTGTGCAAAATTCGTTAACCTATGATGATGCCAAACAGCTTATGGCTCACTTTGAGGAAAAAGAATACATCACAAAATCCGGCGGAATTAAGAACAGCTTAAAAACTGCTATACAAAACGAAACGCTCGATTTGCCTCCTCGTTTTGAAAGTGCAAGGGCACAATTAATAGCAATCATACGCCGGGCCGATACAAAGCCTCCTGTACGAAACGCTTCCCGTGATGTAGTGGTAAAATTCAAAAAAGAAGTTGCCATATCTCCGGAATTTTTGGATTTGTGGAACAAGATAAAGCAAAAAACCACCTATCGGGTCCAGATCAATGAGGCCGAGTTGATTCGTCAGAGTGCAGCACGTCTGCAGGCCATGGAATCCATAGCAAGGGCACGAATTGTGACACAAACTGCAGATATTCAAATCCAAAATCCTGGCGTCACCTATACAGAACGCAGCCTTAAAACGGCTGAGTTTGCAGACAGTTATTCCAGCTTGCCAGATATCCTATCTGTAATCAGTGCGCAAACTTTAACCAAGCGCGCAACGATATATGAAATACTAAAGCAAAGTGGACGAGTCAGTGACTTTTTTAATAATCCACAGAAGTTCATTGAAAATACTTCAGAAATCATTTTAGATGTGCGCCGCACCCTGGCTGTCCATGGTATCAGCTATAAAAAGCTATATGGATTTGAGTATTATATACAAGAGATTTTTGACAGTACAGAACTTATCGCAAATCTTGATCGGAATGCTGTTGCCGTGGAGCACAGTGTATATGATTATATGGTTTATGACAGCCAGATTGAAAAGGATTTTGCCCACGATCTTGATGATGATCCTGACGTGAAGATGTTCTTCAAATTGCCAAATCGTTTTAAGATAGATACTCCCATTGGCACCTATAACCCGGATTGGGCTGTTTATGTCGATATTGATGGCATGAAAAAACTATATTTTATTTTTGAAACAAAAGGCAATACTGACGAACAAAATTTACGTGGTCGTGAACGTTTAAAAATCTGTTGTGGTCAAGCACATTTCAGAGCTGTTGACAGTGGCGCTAAACTACATACCGTAACAAAATGGAAGGAATTTAAGCTGCATAATCTTTAAGTAAATAGGTTCCTATTATCCTGCGAGGATTTTTTAATCATGGATATATGGATAAAAACAAGTAGTCAAAGTGGGGCGTGCAGATGGCAGGAACGAATTTTCAGACATGCTCTAATATAGTGTCCAGATTATATCTGGACACTGCACTAGGATCTGAAGATTTTCAAAAAATCAGAACCGTTTTAGAAGCGTTTGCAAAATCATATTTTGATGGAGAGTTTCTCTTCCCTGTCTGTAATATTTTACTTCCTTAAAAAAGTGTTCCTGTTGCATAAAACTTAAAATATCATGTATATATATGCCCTTTACAATGCCTTTTTCAGCTGGATATAAATGCCCGCAAAATAATGATAAGAATCAATACTAATCAGGGCATGGAACCAATGTCATTTAGATAAGAAAACGAGAAGCATAGTCAAGGAAATGAGGCGAGAACCAACGCCAAACTGTCTGCAGGATTTTGACTTTGCAGAGATTTAGAAGTCCTTAAATCCCTGAATTTGGCGTTGGTTCTCGCCTCATTTCCTTGACTATGCTTCTCTTTTCCTTATCTCAATGACATTGGGCAAGTTTCCTCTTGTTCACTGAGAGGAATGTTCCCTGTTTACCACATAAATTCCCAGACAGACCAGAATCAACGCTACAAGAGTATTCCAGGTCAATGCTTGTTCACTTTCTCCTAAAAAGATAGCCGATAAGATTACACCAAACATGGGATTCATAAATCCAAAAACCGTTACCCGGCTCACAGGATTATATTTCAGCAATACTCCCCACAACGTGTAGGCAACTGCCGATAAAAATCCCATATACAATAGAAGCGCCAAAGCAGCAGGACCTACCGCTCCTGACAGAGATCCACCACTAGCCGCACCAATGATAAGCAGTGCAATCCCTCCTGTCATAAACTGATATCCGGATAAAGTAACCACATCAAAATTCTGTGCATACTTTTTTACTAACGATCCAGAAACCGCATAAAAAATTTGCGCTAGCAGCACAAATCCTTCACCCCAAAAAGAGAACACAAACATTCCTTCCGTCCCTGCACCGGCTAGATTCACAATCGCAATCCCCAAAAACCCCAGAATACATCCGGCAATTTTATGCCATTCTAGTTTTTCATACCGAAAGATCAGACTGGCACACAACAAAGAAAAGAACACGTTTGTCCCAGTAATAATCGCACTGTGTACCCCACTGGCATGAGACAATCCCACATAGTAAAACATATACTGTAAAACAGTCTGGGACAAAGCTAGGCTGGCAACCGCAGTTGTCGATCCCTTTGGCGGCAGAATCCAATGTCCGCTGGTAATGCTGTGATACATGACAACCAAAAATCCCGCCAACAGAAAGCGAATTCCTGCAAACATCAAAATTGAAGCTGTATCTGACGATTTAATCTGAAACCATTCATATCCAATCTTAATTGACGGCGCAGCGCTGCCCCACAGAAAACAGCAGAGACCAGCAATCAAAAGAACTATTTTTCTATCTGTTAAATCGATCCTATTTTTCAATTTTATCTTAATCCCCCTGTTCAAATTTTTCATTCTTTCTCTATAAAAGATTGTACCATTGCAAAAATACAGATATAATAAAGCTACAAGATATCAATGATAAAGGAAGGTAACACTTATGAAAATTATGAAACACCAAAGATCTATCGCTATTCTGCTAACTATGTTGACTATCTTTACCGTTTCTTGTGGCGCTCCCCAAAAAGACACTGCTCACTTTAGCAATACCCAAACCAAATCCGCTGCCAAAAATAGCTCTGCCTCATCTCAAATACAAGACTTTCACAATTTTGCCCAGACTCATGACACTTTTACCACGACACTGATTCAAAAGAGAAATGATGATAGCGCCATCCCCGCTCCTCCGGAAGAGTTGTTTGACTTAGTCCATTATCCCTCTAAAGTCGGAGACCTGGCCGCTTACATATCTTGCGATCCCAAGGACGGTCAAAAGCACCCTATCATAATATGGATTGTAGGTGGCTGGGGCAACCGCATCGATGACTTTCCATGGGTTTACCCAGAATGGGAAAATGACCAGACAGGCTCTGCTTTCTGGCAATCCGGACTTCTGACCATGTACCCATCCTTTCGGGGCGGCAATGGCAATCCCGGCTATTTCGAGGCTCTTTTTGGAGAGATCGACGATGTAGTATCCGCTTATGAATATGCCGCTTCTCTGCCTTATGTAGATCCTGACCGCATTTATCTGGGAGGCCATAGTACAGGCGGCACTCGTGCTCTGTTAGCCTCCGAATATACCGATAAATTCCGGGCCGTTTTTTGCTTTGGCGCCGTGGATGAGATTAAATATCACAACAACACCCAATTTACCTTCGATAAGAGCAATGAAAATGAGCATATTATGCGTTCCCCTATTTATTGGTTGGATAATATAAAAACTCCCACATTTCTCATCGAAGGCAGTGACGGCAATTCGGAAAATCTGGAACGAATGCTGCAAGCTTCCCAAAATGACAATATCCATGGATTTGTCATTGAAGACGCCGACCATTTTTCTGTGCTGGCGCCTCTCACAAAACTTTTTGCCCAAAAGATTCTCACCGATACTGGTGAAGAACCCAACATCTCTGTTACTCAGGAAGAGTTAGACGAAGCCATGAAACAAGAGCCTTCCATTCCGATACCAGTAATGACCAGTCACAGAATCGAAGAACTTGGTCTGACCTTCTCCTGTCCATATCTTTGGGAGATCGCACCGGATGAAGAGGATGATTCCCTTCTGATTGCCTATTCACGTTATGAGGAGGACAATCCATGGGACATGTCTGTACTCTATATTTCGACCTATACGCCAGAAGAAGACTCCTATCTGCATGGCCTGGCCACATACCTGAATCAAGAAGGCTTTGATGCCAAAGAAATCGCCATTAACGGGCATCCTGCCATTGACGCTTCCACCATGCTGCAAAATAATGATGGAGAAAATTTTTATCAGCGTTATGTGGCTCTTCAAAACGATTCCCTTTGTGTGGACTTTACTTTCTTAGTTCATGAAAGCTTTTTGGAAGAAGCAGACGCTTTATTTCAAACCGTAATTGACAGTATATCATTTGATCGCTCCGAATAAAGCCAGCAATAAAGAGATTGTTGTAAAATAACAGATCCGATTGGGAATTGTTGAATTCTACAACAATCTCTTCCATTTTTAATAATTCACAGGATGAATCTTTCAATCCGTCATAACCACATAGCTGGCTTCTCCAAAAAATTTATTTCCCCCATCTTCCTTAGACCATTTTGCCACAATCTCATATATTTTATCATGTTTTAGCCAGATCCTCTCTGGTTCTTTATAAAACTTCTCCGAGGGCTCTGCCGTATCTGCTTTTCCTAATTGGCTGGCATCCCATTCCCGAACAATTAACGTTTCCGGCATAACACAACAATGAAAAATATAACTGATTTCTTCCTGCTGGCAATCATCCTGGATTTTCAGAATATCTTCTTGGTCAGGAATGATTTCCAGAGGATGCCTACCGCAGACATTTACGGTTCCCAATTCATTCTCCTCTTGCCAATTCCAAACATAATTGGCAGATTTCACTAAAAATGCTCCCACACTACCCGACCGTTCATCCATAAGTTCAATATCCGGAGCTTTCGTCAGAAAAATATCTTTTTCTTCTTTTGATGACAACTCTCCCCCCTTGTCCCCATTCTTTTCTGTCCCATATTGCTCCATTAACTGCTTTCTGGAATTCTCATCAATATACTGTTGATCAAGCTTGTTGCACGGATTTGCCAACGCCAGCTTTTGATTATTGACACCAGCTACCATCATACCAGCCAACAAACAAACCTTAAATCTTTTTCCTTTTCTTGTCAACCCATTTCCCCCTCTCTGATTTAAATATTCTCTGAAAAAGAATAAAAAAACAGTCGCTATCCATATTATTAAAATAAGGATTACGACTGTTCCTGCAGCTGGGCTAGCTGGATTCGAACCAGCGAAATGCAGGAGTCAAAGTCCTGTGCCTTACCGCTTGGCGATAGCCCATGATCTTTGATTCAGGGTGGGTACAGGGATTCGAACCCTGGACCTCCAGAGCCACAATCTGGCGCGCTAACCAACTGCGCTATACCCACCATAATACAACAGACAGACAAAAAATCTGTCCAGTGTGCCCGAAGGGATTCGAACCCCCGACCCACGGCTTAGAAGGCCGTTGCTCTATCCAGCTGAGCTACGGACACATGCTCCGCTCATCATAGAAGCGGGTTTTCCGGGAATCACAACATATGCTCCGGCTGTACCACATTGGCACTTGGACATATTATCACAAATCCCACCGAATGTCAACAACATTTTTCAAAAAACAACAGCGGGTGATGGGAATCGAACCCACGTATCCAGCTTGGAAGGCTGGTGTTCTACCATTGAACTACACCCGCATCTATCCTGCTCCGTCGGGGTGACAGGATTCGAACCTGCGACCTCCTGGTCCCAAACCAGGCGCTCTAGCCAAGCTGAGCCACACCCCGCCAATCATCTGCGTCCCCTCGCGGACACTTTACATATTATACATATCTTTCCGCAGATTGTCAACTATTTTTTCTGTCACTTTGAATCCTTTTCCACTGGTCCTGTCAAAGCCCCGGACCCTGCTTTACACGCCCGCAAAATCCTGTGCCAAACTCTGCCAATTCCCTTTCGGCACGACCATTCCAGATACCTTGCACCTCTGCCCCATTCAAAGTCCGATGCAGGCAGTTTCCCAAAAAATATCCAAACATACATTCGATTCAATAGCATAAGCCATACACTGGGAGCGGTCACAGCCAGGCAGCCAGCAGCACTTTTCCCCCAGCACATCGCCTTTCAAAAGCCCGGCAGACAGTTTTCCAGAAACACCATCCACAGGATGTTCAAGCCAATGACACAAATCATATATTGGGGACTGTCTCCCTCAGGCAGCCGGCAGCACTTTCACCTCAGCACATTGTCTTTCAAAAGCCCGATATGGTAGTGTGCCTGTCCCTCCTGGTCAATCTCCATCAGAATATAGCTGGGCTGATGGCCGTGCTGTCTTGGAAGCGACAAACTTCCGGGGTTCAGAATCGTAAGCCCGGGCTTTTGCTCCACACAAGGGTAATGGGTATGCCCATACATGACGATATCCACCTTTCTAAGGGCCGCCTGCTCCCTGAGCCCTGCATGCCCTCCATGTACGCCGTAATGATGTCCATGGGTCAAAAATGCCCGGTACTTTCCAAGGCTGACCAAAAGCCCTTTGGGAAGGTTGCTGAACCAGTCGTTGTTGCCGGCCACCATGCTGACCGGAACTCCTGCCATGGCAGCGATCTGCTCCTCCTGTCCTTCCACATCCCCCAGATGAATAAAATGATCGATCGGGGTCACTCTTTTGAGAACCTTCTCCAAATTCTCCACCCTTCCATGGGTATCACTGACAATCAATATCCTCATCATGGCTCCTCTTTCAGTTTTCTTAATTCTTCTTTCATAAGCCGGAGTGCCTTGCCTCTGTGACTTAACTGGTTTTTCACTTCCAGTAAAAGCTCCCCGGAATAACACCCATGTTCCGGCAGATAAAAGATCGGATCATAGCCAAAACCGTTGTCTCCCCGCTCCTCATACCCGATCTCCCCTTCCATCGTCCCTCTGGTAGTGATAACCCGTCCATCCGGCAGCGCAGCGGCGATGGCGCAGACAAATCTGGCGCTTCTCTCTGCACCCTTTTTTCCCGCAAGCCGGTCAATCAGGTTTTGATTCTTGATGTGATAGGAAGTGTCATATCCCATATAGCGGGCAGAATGGATGCCCGGTTCCTTGTTCAGTGCATCCACCTCCAGACCCGAATCGTCTGCCAGCACCACTTCCCCTGTCTGCTCCATAACTGCCTGTGCTTTGATCCTGGCATTTTCCTCAAAGGTGGTTCCGTTCTCTTCTGCCCCGGCCTCAACCCCTGCTTCTTTCAAAGATATGACCTCCACCCCCAGATCCTGAAGAATCATCCGTATCTCTTTGAGTTTCCCCTCGTTGCCAGTGGCAAATATAATTCTGTCAAGCTTCATCTTTTTCCTCCTGCCTTCTCCTCTTTGGCGGTCTGGGACCAAGAAACTGGTAGTAATAAGTCTTCAGCATGCCGTTATAGATCTTCCGGTTTTTATCTGCCTTTCTTCCTATATAATGCTCCGCTTCCTCGTAGCTGGTGATCAGGTACATGGACCAGCAGTCCAGCGCCGCGAAGCGCTCCCCGATCTCCCGGTACAGAACAGGCAGATGCTCTTTTTCTTCCAGACGTTCTCCATAAGGCGGGTTGCTGATGAGAAATCCGTATTTTTTAGGATGGCTCAGAGTACTGATTGGCCGCTGCTGAAAATGAATCAGATGATCAACACCTGCTGCTGCCGCATTTTGTCTGGCAGCGCGAATAATCTCTCCATCCAGATCATACCCCTGAATATCCGTCCCGGTCAGCCCGTGGTCGATCCGATCCTCTGCCTCATCAATCGCCTGATACCAGCACTTTCTGGCCAGCAGATTCGTCCACTTTTCCGCTGTAAATGACCGGTTCATGCCCGGCGCCATATTGGCTGCAATCATAGCTGCCTCAATCGGAAATGTTCCGCTCCCGCAAAAAGGATCCACTAAAATCCGATCTTTTTTCCAGGGGGTCAGCAGAATCAGCGCCGCCGCCAAGGTCTCTTTGATGGGAGCCTTGCTGACCATGGTGCGGTATCCTCTTTTATGTAGAGACAGGCCTGTGGTATCCAGGCTGATCGTCGCCTCGTCCTTCATAAACGAGATACGTATGGGATACTCAGCCCCTGTCTCAGGAAACCATTCCACATGGTATACAGTCTTAAGTCGCTCTACAATCGCTTTTTTTACGATTGACTGGATGTCAGAGGGGCTGAATAGCCTGCTCTTCACGGAGGATGCTTTGGTAACCCAGAATTTTCCGTCGGAAGGAATATACCGTTCCCACGGAAGCGCTTTTACCTTATCAAAAAGCTCCTCAAATGTAACTGCTTTTATTTTTCCAACCTTCAGAAGAATCCGCTCCGCTGTACGAAGAAAGATATTCGCACGGCACACCGCTTCTTCCTCCCCGCAAAAGGTGACTCTTCCGTCTTCCACCTGAAGGATCTCATACCCCAGGTCCGCAATCTCTTTTTTCAGAACCGCCTCCAGCCCGAAATGGCACGGGGCGACCAATTCTATTCTGCTCATCCACACTTCTCTCCGGTATCTTAGTCTGTCCTCTCTATCTTATCTGCCAGAACCCATAATGTCAATCCTTATCTGGAATCCCGTTCCAGGTATCTTCCCCTGTACGCCTGGATCCCTCCGACGACAGAGACCGCATGATAACCATGCTCCTGAAGCTCCCGTGCAGCCTGCAGACTCAGTCCGCCCCGGTCACAGTACAGAATCACCGTCACCTGCCCCAGTCCCCGCATCCGTTTCAGCAGATATTCCGCTGGAATACAGACGGAGCCCTTGATGTGCATCTTCCGATATTCCGAAGGATTTCTTACATCCACCAAAAGATAGGCCCGGTCGAAGATATAGCGGTCGATTTCTTTTGCAGAGATTGTTTCAATATCCGACATGATCTTTTCCTTTTTTCTCTTATTATTTAGTATATGCATCACCAAAAGACCGGGCACACAAAAGGAGCACGGCTTTGGCCGTGCTCCCCGCTCATCACCCTTTAGTAGTTGCTGTTGTCAGAGCTCTCGTTCTTGGAAGTGGAGCTCTTAGAACTTGCGTTCTTGCTCTTGGAGCTGCTGTTCTTGGAAGAAGCATTATTTGCGTTGTTTGCATTTGTAGTGTTCATAGAATTATTTGTGTTGTTAGAACTCATGTCGTATGACCTCCTGTAATAAATATTTACAGGAGTAGTATGAGATTTCTGTACAAAAATTATACCTGTATTTCTTTGAAATTTTTTAACGTCTGTTCTGCAGTTTTTGGATCACCCACACACCCACGCACAGCAGGCACAAAAACGGAAGGAGCGCGAACACCAGATGAAAGACGAAAAAAAGCACCAGCAGGATTCCCAGAAGCACTGCCCCTTTGAAAAGCATCGCTTTCCAGCCTTCCAGGCGGCGAAACCGGACCTTCGGTTCTTCCTCCTGTCCGTCTTCGGATATGGTGTACTCTACCGCACCGGTATGACGGCCTCCTGACGTCTCTGTGATGGTTTTCGCCAGCAGCCTGGGATCTCCAAGCTCTTCTAGTATTTCGCTCTCCTGACGCCCTTTCGCGGCCTCCTGGGCCAGATAAGTTTCATAATACTGGATGTGCTCTTCCAGCTGTGCATCGCTGATTTTTCCGTACAATGCTCTTCTGAGAGAATCCAGAAAGATCTGTCTTTCCATCCTGTCTCCTTGAAAAAGTAAGAATCGGGAACTTTTCTGTGATAGAATAAAAACCACCCGGCTGTTTCAGGTGGTTTCCAGCGTGCGCGAGAAGATTCGAACTCCCGACCTTCTGATCCGTAGTCAGACGCTCTATCCAGCTGAGCTACGCGCACATATTTATAATATTCAGTCTACGCTGAGTGCCGGCGACCGGAATCGAACCGGTACGGGAGATTAGTCCCGCAGGATTTTAAGTCCTGTGCGTCTGCCAGTTCCGCCACGCCGGCAAGTGGGACCTATAGGGCTCGAACCTATGACCCTCTGCTTGTAAGGCAGATGCTCTCCCAGCTGAGCTAAGATCCCAAAA
>ERZ808046.1333-NODE-1333-length-11352-cov-16.270776_pt1 | contig 11352 bp, 12 predicted proteins | sample MGYA00380196_ERZ808046 | MGnify/ENA primary metagenome ERZ808046 (study PRJEB31490, sample SAMN06133421) | mouse gut metagenome | isolation source: Z6_2 | host: mice | place: China: Chengdu | collected 2015-05 ...
CCAAACTTTTTCCGGCAAGAATCCCCAATTATCAAGCTGTTTTCAGAAAAGTTTGGATTTTATATAAGTTTGGATTTCAGGAAAAATCTAAACTTTTGGATTTTTCCTGTCCATTCTAAGGCGTTTTCTTCCTTTAGCTGTTCTGTTATGCCCTGTGCTTGTTTCATGCCCTCTATAAGCCTTTCAAAGCGTTCTTGCGCCTGCCTGTCAATGTCGGCAAGGTAAGTGTTCAACCTGCCGCTTGTGAGAAGATTGATGTATGTAACCTTGCGGTACTGCTTCAGATAGTCCAGATGCCGCTGTCCCCATGTGCCTATCGGCTGTTCTTCTTCATCTGGTACGGTTAAGCATGGAATAAGATAATCTCCTTGTCGCTCGTATTTGCCGCCCAGTTCCTCAAAAATCGTCTTTGTCATTGTTCTGTTACCTCCACATTCTTTTTTATTTTGAATGTCCGCAAAATCCGTCCTACATCCAATGCTCTAAGAGAAGACTTCGCTTTGTTCAAACATTCCTCAAATTCTTTCTCTGGAACAGAATCCGCGACGATCCCGGCCCCGCTCCTCACAAATACCCTGCCGTTTTTCTTATAGGCAATGCGGATAGCGATACAGGTATCCATATTGCCGGTAAAGTCAATATAACCGACGGCGCCGCCATAGATGCCCCGCTTATTGTCCTCCAGTTCCCCGATCAGCTGGCAGGCCCGGATCTTCGGGGCGCCGGAAAGCGTGCCTGCCGGAAGCACCGCTTCAATGGCATCCAGGGCGTCATAACCATCGCCGATCTCCCCGCGGACAGTAGAACCGATATGCATCACATGGGAAAACCGTTCGATAGAATGCAGCTTTTCTACCTGTACTGTTCCAAATCGGCTGATCTTGCCAAGATCGTTCCGGCCAAGATCTACAAGCATGTTATGCTCGGCAAGTTCTTTTTCGTCTGCAAGAAGTTCCGCCTCCAATGCCCGGTCTTCTTCCTCCGTTTTTCCCCTTGGCCTGGTGCCTGCAAGCGGAAATGTATGGAGCACGCCGTCCTCCAGCTTCACAAGGGTTTCCGGCGACGCCCCCGCAACCTCCACATCCGTACCCGAAAAATAGAACATGTACGGAGACGGATTGATCGTGCGCAGCACCCGGTAAGTGTTAAGGAGGCTGCCCTCAAAGGGCGCCGACAGGCGGTTGGAGAGCACGATCTGGAATATATCCCCCTCGCGGATATGGCTCTTTGCCTTCTCAACCATGCTGCAGAATTGTTCCCTGCTAAACAGCGGCGTCACCTCCCCGGTAAGCCTTCCTCCCGGTTCCTTTTTCTTTGTGCCGTTACGGAGAAGATCTGCAAGCTGCTTGATTTCCATTACCGCTTTATTGTAGCCGGCTTCTACATCGGAGAGCTGCATATTCACGATCAGGATAATCTTCTGCCTGACGTGATCAAAGGCAATAACCTTGTCAAACAGCATCAGGTCAACATCTTTGAAAGCTTCTGTATCCTTCACACGGCAGCGCACGGCCGGTTCGCTGTAACCCAGATAATCGTAAGAAAAATATCCTACGAGCCCTCCCGTAAAGGACGGAAGATAGTCAAAACGGGGACTCCTATAATCGGCAAGGATCTGACGCAGATAATCCGACGGCTGATCCGTTTTTACCTTCAGATTGCCCGCTTTCATCTCGCCGTCAATGCAGGTGATCTCCATCTTAGGATCAAATCCCAGGAACGTATACCGCCCCCATTTATCATCCGGCTGCGCTGACTCCAGCATATAACAGTGAGCAGATACGTTTTTCAGGATCTTCAGTGTCTCGATCGGTGTGGTAAAATCAGATAACATCTCACAGCTTACCGGCAGCACATTGTATCCGCCTGCTGCCGCAATTTCCCTGACTTCACTTATGTGTGGTAAAATTTCCATCTCTCTGCCTCCCTTTAAAAGAATATACTCCTTTTGACGGAACTTCTGTCAAAGGAGTCCCAGTCAAAGACCCCGCTGCAAGCAACGGGGCATCAAATTTGTAGCGCTGCAGAGCAGCGGGGTATTTGACCCTCGCGGCAGTCGCCAAATGCGCATGCAAGCATGCCCGCTTGGCTCGTTGCTCGCGGGAATAAAAAACGCCCCTGACAGAATTATAGAATCTGTCAAGGACGAATATAGTACATAATCTAAACGTACAACGCTATCCGCGGTGCCACCTTGATTCACGGCATGACCCGTGCACTTGGCAGGATACCTGCATATCCCCGGCATATGACGTCTGCCTGCAACGTCGCAGAATACTCTGGGAAATCCCCATTTGACTGCGCCCTCCGCGGTCCATTTGACAACTTGTTTCTCACCCGGCTCTCAGCATCCCGGACTCTCTGTAAAGGCATCATTGCCGTTATCTCCGCTTCAACGGTTTGAAGTGTTAAATTCTTAAATTGTTTTAAACTATAACACAATATTTTCTAAAAGTCAACCCTTATGTTTCCTGATTTCCTGATTCACAGTTCTTTTACTTCTTTTACTCACTTTTATCACAGGCATTTCCAGTATTACTTCCATTGATATAGTATCATGGAGAGTCTCCCCTCCCCCAGATTTTCTAAGCGGCAGTCGGCTTTCTAAGCATCCTGGCAGGATATACCTCATGGACGGCGGCCTCAATAATCTCAAACGCTTTCTTACAATCCTTCGCAGTGACAATAAGCGGCGGAACCATACGGATAATGTTGGTTCCGATTGCAGTAATCAGCAGCTTCCTCTCAAAGCAGGCGTGTTTGACATCTACACTGCTGATTCCGTCCTCAAATTCCACGCCAACCAGCAATCCCTGTCCCCGTACCTCTCTGACATGCGGAAGCGTCCCCAGCAGATTCATGAAGTATTCTCCCATTTTCTTTGCATTCCCCGCCAGATCATTGTCTAACAGTTCTGTAACTGCCGCGAGCGCCGCCGCACAGCAGACAGGATGTCCTCCAAAAGACGAACCATGAGACCCTGCTGTAAACGCCTTAGCCGTTTCTGCCGTTGCACAGATTGCTCCAATCGGCATACCTCCTCCCATAGCCTTCGCCATTGAGACGATATCTGGTTTTATCCCGTAATTCATATAACTCATAACCGCCCCTGTCCTGCACCAGCCGGTCTGTACCTCGTCAAGCAGCAGCAATATATCCCTCTCATCACAGAACTTGCGAAGCCCTCTCATAAATTCAGGTGTCGCTGGATTTACTCCGCCTTCTCCCTGGACCGGCTCAATCATAATTGCGGCCGTGTTCCCGGTACAGGCGGCTTTAAACGCGTCAAGATCATTATATGCCGCATAAGTAAAGCCTGGCGTCATATCTCCAAACCCAATCTGGCACGCATTGTCCGGCTGTCCCGTCGCACTCATCGCCCCAAAGGTTCTTCCATGAAACGATTTTGCTGCCGTAACGATATTATACCTATCAGGACCGTACTTTTCAACGCTGTATTTTCTCGCCATTTTGATCATAGCTTCATTTGCTTCCGCTCCGCTGTTCTGGAAGAATATCTTATCCATTCCTGTTGCGGTGCAGACCTTCTCTGCAAGAAGAGCCTGCGGAACAGTATATGGATAATTGAACGTCTGCATGATCTGCCCTGCCTGTTCCCGGACTGCCTCTACAACCGCCTGATTACAGTTGCCGACAGAATTCACCGCAACTCCTGCATAAAAATCAAGATACGCCTCACCCTTCTCATTCCGGATGTACATATCCTTCGCAGTTTCAGCCACAAAATCAAATCTTTCATAAGTCTCAATCATGTATTTGTTCACTTTATCCTTGATATCCTGCGCGGTTAACCCAGTCTCTTTTAATAACATAATGTCCTCTCTCCCGTCTTAAATAAATTAGCTTCTGTTATGTTCCTCATTTTACCAAGTAAAAAACGCCTACTCACCTTTAAGGTAAATAAGCGTCTTTGCTAAAAAACTATTATTCAGAACTCACAAGAATATCTTTACTGGAATCCTAGCACTTTTTTTTATAAATATCAATTGCATATATTTACAAAAATCTCTTTTTATTTCATAATAAATCTCTTTTTTGCACAAATCCACAGATTCTTTTACTTCTCCCCTATCTGGCATCATGCGCAATGCTCCTTTACGAGTTCAAAAGGGAGGCCCGCTTCTTTTGCATATCCCTGCACCGCGGCAATCCCTGAATCCGGAACCCCTGTGACCAAGTCTGCATCGGCAGGATATGCCTTCGCAAGAGCAATCCCTGCACGCAGCCTGGATTCGTAGACTGAGATTCCATCCCAGGAAACGTTTCATAGGACAAAAGGTTCGGATTTCTCCTTACTTTCCATTCTATTTATTATATTTTCGCAAAGGCAATTGTTATGGCAGTTCCTACATCCACAGTACTTTCCAGACTGATTTTTGCATGATGGTACATGGCGCCATGCTTTACAATGGCAAGACCAAGACCTGTTCCACCTACTTTTTTGGAATGGCTCTTGTCCACCCTGTAAAAACGCTCAAACACCCTGCCCTGATGTGCCGGCGAAATTCCCATCCCTGTATCACGCACAATCACATTCACACTATCTCCCGTCTGGTTTACCAGAACATCCACCGTACCATTTTCCTTATTATATTTGATCGCGTTATCGCAAAGATTATATAACATTTCCTCTAAAATCTTATAAACACCCATAATCTCTGCCCTGTCGCCAATCAGATGGAAGGTAACTTGTCTTTTCTCTGCTTCGTTTTCCAAACGCCCGATTACTTCCTTTGATAATTCATATAAGTCTACCGGCTCGCTTTCAAAAGGAATACTCTGCCCGTCAAGTTCAGAAATCTTAATAATATCATTGACCAGCGTGATCAGCCGCTGTGCCTCATCGTAAATGGATTCTGAAAAGTCAACAACATCTTTTTCCGGAACATCCCCTGCTTTCATCAGTTCAGCAAAACCAGAGATGGACGTCAGCGGAGTTTTCAGCTCATGCGAAACATTTGCCGTAAACTCCCGGCGCAATGTGTCCCTTTTTTCACGTTCCGTAATATCCAGAATAACCACAACAGCCCCGATTACGGTTTCCCCCTCAAAAACCGGATTGGCAATCAGACTGTAGCTGTGTTCATCCCGCGCCATAATATCCTCTGCCCGTATACCTGACAGCGCATCGGATATGACGCCTCTGAACTCTTTTGCCCGGCAGAACAACAGGACGCTCCTGTCTGCCGGAGGGGTAATCTCAAGCAGGTTTAATGCGGCAGAATTATAGGTAAGGAGATTCGCGTCTGCGTCGATGACCAGAAACCCCTCGCTCATATTTTCTGTTATCAGGTTAAATTCTTTCTGGTTTTTGCGGGCATCTGCAAGCTGTTCTTCAATCGTTTCTTTCTGGTTCGCGATTTTCCGAAGCAGCGGCGTCAATTCCTCATAGGTATCGTTATTCTCCGGCACATCCAGATCCAGCCTGTTGACCGGCTCTATGATAGCTTTCGATACCCTTGCTGAAAGCGCCAGCGTCAAGATCAATGCGACAGATATGGTAATCAGAATCGGCTGGAGCATCCCCATCAGAATCGTTATTACCGTATACTGTTCTGTGGAAACCCGCAATACGCTGCCATCGGAAAGCCGTATGGCATAATTCACTGTTTTTTCCGTCAGGGTTTTGGAGTACCTTGTACTCATGCCTTTCCCATCCTTCATTGCCGTTTTAATCTCATCTCTGTCGGCATGATTATCCAGTTCGGAGGCATCTACCCTGCTGTCAAACAATACCGTTCCATCTTTACCAATCCATGTGACGCGGTTATTTCTAGAAGGTCTGCTATTCTTGTCATCAAAGCCGTCAAAGTATCCGATCCCCTCATTTTCAACAGCCTGTGCCAGAAAACCAGCCTCATTTGCAAGCTCTGCCTGTATCTGCTTTTCAAAGAAATGAAACAAAAATCCCATAATCAATGCAATCGTAGCTATCAATACCAGACAGACGGTAAGCAGTGACGAACGAAATATTTTCTTATGCATTCTGATCTCCTCCTAATTTATAGCCGATTCCTTTTATGGTCTGGATCAGCTTTCCGGCATCCTTAAGTTTCACCCGCAGTTTCCGGATATGCACATCCAGCGTCCGGGATTCTGTATAATATTCCCCCCAGACGCTGCTCAAAAGCCTGTCACGTTCTACTACATCGCCCTCTGCCTCAAGCAGGACCATCAACAGCAGATATTCTTTATAAGAAAGCGGTACCGCTTCTCCTGATATCGTAATAATATGTTTTGACGGGTCAACATATAATCCGTCAATCTCATATGTCCTGCCATTCTGCGTTTTATGGGAACGCCTTAATACTGCCCGTACCCTTGAAATCAGTTCCATTGTCCCAAAAGGCTTTACCACGTAATCATCCGCCCCCATATCCAGGCCTGTAACTTTATCAAATTCACTTCCCTTTGCGGTAAGCATAATCACAGGGATATGCTCTGTCTCCGCATGAGCCTTAAGTTTATTTAGTATGGACAATCCATCTTCTTCTGGCAGCATAATGTCCAGCAAGATCAATTCCGGCAATTCTGTATCCATTCCCTGATGGAATTCCTTTGGAGAAGAATACCCCTGTACCTCAAATCCCTCTTTTGACAGGGCATAGCATACCAGTTTTCTTATATTGTCATCATCTTCCAACAAATAAATCATTTTATTCCTCTTTTCTGAGTGGTTTTTCAGAGTTTTTTCGATGTGCTCCGGTTATGGAATAGATTACCCACTCAGCAATATTTTCTGCATGGTCGCCGATCCGTTCAAAATATTTCGCAATCATAAACAAATCCATAAGGGCCTCTGCATCGTCTTGTCCCTCTGCTATTGATTTTATCAACTCCCGCTTTACCTTGTCAAACAAATCATCCACAATGTTGTCATGCTCAATCACCAGACAGGCAATGTCCAGGTTCATTTTTACAAAAGAATCAATACTTTCTGACACCATTTTTATGGCTGCTTCTGCCATTTCCCGGATATGTGTTTCGCCAAGCGTCCCCTTTCTTGCCGCATAAGGCGCAATCTCCACAATATCCGATGCCTGATCCCCGATCCGTTCCATATCCGAAATCATTTTTAAAGCGGCTGAAACAATCCTCAGGTCTTTTGCCACGGGCTGCTGCTGCAAAATCAGTTTCAGGCAGAGCGTTTCGATATCACGCTCTTTTTTATCAATCTGCGTGTCTGCATCCAGACACATGATTCTGCTGTCTTCGTCATTGTCCGTAAGATATCTTACGGCATTGGTAATTGCCTCCTCGCATAAGGCGCCCATTGTGATCAGTTCTGTATTAAGCTGCGATAACTGTCTGTCAAATTTATTCCGCATTATCCAAACCTCCCTGTGATATAATCCTCTGTCCTCCGATCGGACGGTGTGGAGAACATGGTCTGTGTATCGTCAAACTCCACCACCTCGCCTAACAGGAAAAATGCCGTCTTATCCGCGATCCTCACTGCCTGCTGCATATTGTGCGTAACCATGATGATCGTGTATTTTTCCTTTAGTTCCATCGCCAGATCTTCAATCTTTGAAGTGGAAATAGGGTCGAGGGCTGACGTCGGCTCATCCATCAGAAGGACTTCCGGCTCTACTGCCAGCGCCCTCGCTATGCAGAGCCTCTGCTGCTGTCCCCCGCTCATGCCCAGCGCGCTTTTTTTCAAACGGTCTTTGCATTCCTCCCAGATTGCCGCCTGCGTCAGGGAACGCTCTACTATTTCATCCAGCTTAACTTTTGATCTTATTCCATGTATTCTCGGACCATAGGCAATGTTATCATAAATACTCATCGGAAACGGATTCGGTTTCTGAAAAACCATGCCGACACGCTTCCGTAGTATGTTTACATCAATTTCTTTGTAAATGTCGATGCCGGAAAGTGTGAGCTTCCCTTCGATCCGGCAATTTTCGACCAGATCATTCATCCGGTTCAAGGTTTTCAGACAGGTAGATTTCCCGCAGCCGGAGGGTCCGATGAGTGCAGTAATTTTCTTTTCCGGAATTTCCATATCAATATTTTTCAGGGCATGGGCCGCTCCATACCATAAGTTCAAATCCTTTGTTGTGATAATATTTTCCATATCAATCCCACCTCATTTCTGTTTCAATCTGACCGCTGCCGCCTTTGCTGACATGTTGATAAGAAAATTAAGTACAAGCAATATAGCGGCAACCGCAAACGCAACGTCAAACTGCCCGCGCTCTTTCGCATACACATACATCGCAACCGTCAGGGTAGAACCTGCATTCCCCGCCTGCACCGCCTCCGATAGGGACAGCAGCTCATTTGCCATCCCCGCGGTAAAGAGAAGCGCAGCGCTCTCGCCCACTACTCTGCCCACAGATAAGATACAGCCTGTCACAATACCGTCAATGACGCAGGGAATCACCACTGTGCGGATCATATACCATTTTCCCGCGCCTAATCCAAGGGCTCCCTCCCGGTATGCCTTCGGCACCGTTTTCAGGCTTTCCTGTGTGGTGCGGATGATCGTTGGCAATGTCATGATTGCAAGAGTCAGCGAACCGGCCATCAGACTGGTACCCAGAGAGAAGAACTGTACAAACAGGAGCATCCCCGTCAGTCCATATATGATAGATGGTATTCCGGCAAGAGTTTCTGTTGCCAGTTCGATCACCCGTACCAGCTTCTTATTTTGGGCATATTCATTCAGATAAATGGCAGCCCCTACTCCCAGCGGCAGTACAATAATCAGAGTTATGATAATCATATATAAGGTATTCAGGATATTAGGCAGAATACCTACCGTACCGTGCAAAAGGCTTGGCTTCGTAGAAACAAGCTCCCATGAGATATGCGGAATGCCCCGGTACAGGATATATCCGATCAGTCCAAGCAGGATACCGCAGATCAACCCTGCCGACAAGACCATCATCAGCTTTAAGATCGTATCTTTGATTTTTCTTCTTTTTGATATCGTATCAGTCATTCTGCTCCCCCTTTTTTATCATTACATTCAATATCAGATTGATTGCCATGATGAACAGAAAAAGCACAAGTGCGATGGAAAACAACGCCTGCCTCTGCAGTCCCGAAGAATAGGACATCTCACTGGCAACTGCCGTAGTCAGAAACCGAACGCTTCCAAACAGTTCCGGCATATTGGCAACATTTCCCGCTACCATCATAACCGCCATCGCTTCCCCGACTGCCCTTCCGATGCCTAATACAACCGCGGTGACAATGCCGCTTTTGGTAGCTGGAACGACAACCTTAAATATGGTTTCGGTCTTTGTTGCCCCTAGCGCAAGGGAAGCCTCCTCATATTCCTTTGGCACCGCTTTAATTGCTGTTTCTGATACGGAAATAACAGAGGGAAGGATCATAACGGCAAGGACAAGGATTGCAGAAAAAAGATTTGCCCCATCCGGGAGATGAAATATCTCCCTTACACATGGAACAATGATGATCATTCCTACCAGTCCATAAACCACAGAAGGTATTCCGGCGAGCAGGTCTACCACATTCCTTACTACACTGCCAACTTTCTTTGGGGACATTTTTGCCAGAAAGATCGCGCATAACAATCCAATCGGAACCCCTATGAGGACTGCACCCAGGGTTCCATATACGGATGTCAGGATAAAGGGAAGGATTCCATAGGAAGGTCTGGCAGAAGTAGATGCCCAGGTCTTCCCAAACAGAAAATCCCCCAGACCAATGTTTCGTATTGCCGGAATACCGCTTATCACGAGAAATACAGTAATCAGTATAACAAACAGTATTGTCAGCAGGCCGCATACCAGAAATAACAGGTTCATTGCCTTTTCCATACATTTTGCCGCCTTCTTTATCTTCTCCATACTATCCCCTCGTTTCTATCGTTTTACCGGTACAGCCCCTGCTTTCTTAATAAGGCTGTCCGCCTGTTCGCTGGTGGCGAAATCAAAAAACTCCTGTGCAGCCCTAGAAAGGGCAGTATCCTTTTTGGTTACAAGCACAAAATTTCTCTGAACTTTGTACTCCCCATCCTGAATGGTATCTGTGGTCGGACGTACCCCTTCCACACTGATCATTTTCACTGTATCGCCTGCTGATGCAACCGACGCATAGCCGATGGCATTGGGATTGCCGGATACGGTCTGCACAACATCTCCCGTAGATGTAAGCTCCTGCGAATACTTGCATTTATCTTTCGTACCCGTCACTTCCTCAAAACCGTCTCTTGTCCCGGAAGCCGCCTCACGTCCAATGCAGACAATCGGCGCATCGCTGCCGCCAACTTCTTTCCAGTTGGTAATCTCACCACTGTAGATCTTCCCAATCTGCTCGATTGTCAAATCCTCTGTGGGATTATCAGGGTTTACTATGATTCCAATTCCATCAATAGCAACTACTGTTCCCTGCAGATCTGCCATTTCTTCTTCCTTTAGGTCACGGCTTGCCAGTCCAATATCACATCTTCCTTCCGCTGCTGCCTGTATGCCCGAACTGGAACCTGTTGGATTGTATGTAACCTTTATATCTCCATGTTCCTCCATATAAGCTTCACTCAAAAAACCAATCACTTTTTCCATAGAAGTGGAGCCGTCCGTGGCAACTGTCTGAGAACTCTTTGCTTTCTCACTTTTTACATCTTCACCAGCGGGTGAGCCATTGGTACCGCATCCTCCCAGCGCTCCTGCCATAATCGTAAGAACTGCTGCAATAGTAATAATTTTTTTCATGTTGAACACACTCCTTTATCTTTTTGATGAATCAAGTATACTGTCTTCAATGTTAATTCCAAAAGTGCATGTATGTTAATTGTAGGTTAATTCCAAAACAAAAGTCAGTTCTTTAATATTTTTATCCGTCATCCGCATGTCTTTGCCCTATAGTTCATATAACAGCATTTCTGCAATACAAAAGCCTATAGTATATGACATATCCATACTATAGGCTTCTATTTACCGTACTTTCTTCTATAGTCTGGATTCTACATCTAAAACCTTTTCTCGCGTCATCCGAGATAATAATCTAAGAGTTAGTTGTTACCAGATTGGAAACAGAAGGAAACCGGGAAGGTACTTTCTGTATTACGCCGAAAGTGTTATACTAAATGCGCAGAAATTTAACATCCGATGTACTGGAAAAGGGAGACGATGAGATGGCATTAGATAGGAATCAACGAAAGCTGTAGGAAGAGGCACAGCGTATCAGGGCATAAAAAACGGAACTGTATCAAACAGCCCCGCTTTTCTATGCCCTGATGGATGTTAGAAACAAGAAAACTGCCACTGACAGTTCTCCCGTAAGCGATGAATAATCTAGCGTTTTTACAAGTCTCGAAATCTGTGCGATAATCTCTTTAACTGGAGAAGCATCTCC
>ERZ808046.1334-NODE-1334-length-11347-cov-3.704437_pt1 | contig 11347 bp, 14 predicted proteins | sample MGYA00380196_ERZ808046 | MGnify/ENA primary metagenome ERZ808046 (study PRJEB31490, sample SAMN06133421) | mouse gut metagenome | isolation source: Z6_2 | host: mice | place: China: Chengdu | collected 2015-05 ...
AAAAGATGCTATAAAGGATTTCATAGAATATGGACTATCCATAAGAGAAAGCATAGGAGCTTATGGAGCATGGAGAACATACAAAAATATAGAGGATGTAAGAAATGATTGTCTTTCTATATTTTTAGAATGCGAAAAACAAAAAGCACGCAAACTCAAAAATAATGAAGAACGTAATTATCAATATGAAATAACTATCAAAGAAAAAATAGGATTATGGAAGAATATTATCAAGGAATATAACAAACTCTATGAATCATATCTAATTGATGATGTAATTAGTTTAATAACTTTCATTTTAAAAACTTCCTTAGATAATAAGAATTTAGCATGTTGTATATTGTGTAGCAGCTTTTATATCAAGAAGTCAAACAATCAATTATATTGCTGTAACCTTTGTAAATCCCCAGATCCTTTTCCTTCAATGCAAAAACAAATAAGAATTAAAATTGACTGTTCCATTCAAAACACACAATATAGAGATCTATTAAACGAATTGCAACACCAACAAAACCGTCTTATAAATCGTGAAATCAATTTTATACAATATTATGATGCAATAGAATACGTATCGAAACAATATGGATGGAAAACTGTATCAAATATGTTCCCTGAAGGTAAAAGTATTCGAAAAAGAGGCGCAATACCTTTATTTCAATGTGCTATAATTCCACCCGAATTATTGTTACCACAAATTTTACATATGTTAAAAAAAGGAAATGATAAACATACAATCAAAGAAGAACTCAAGGACAGCTTTGGTTGTAGGTTCTCTCCTGAAACCATATTAAGAATTATAAATTACGTTATAGATACAACGAATAATTGGACAAAGCAACCATTACAGAAGTTATATGCTCTTCTCTTTGTAGATTCATTTTCTGTTCCTATTGGTCCGAAGAAAAAAACAGTAAATCATACTGCATACATAATATCAGGATATGATATGAATGGTACACAAGACATCATAGGCATTTGGCTTGAAGAAAAATATTTCTGGAAACAGATCTTCAATAAAATTCGTGAACGTGGCGTACAGGATATCCTGTTCGTCAGCATGAACGGGATGATCCCTGGTTTGGAGGAGGGAATAAAATCCATCTTTAATGATGCAATTATTCAACATTCTTCCATATCCACTGTAATCAACAACTCTCTAAAATATGTTCCAAAAAATAAACATAAACAATATAAAACACAGTTTAAGAAAACATATATGCCATCTCATATAAATTCAATAGAAGATAGCATCGAAATCTTTATTAAAAAATGGAAAAATTACCCTGAAGCAATAAACATATGCAAAAAGAATTGGTCTGATACAAAGCAACTATTTAAATATGGAAGTGCAATCGGAAGAATCCTATTCTTCTCTAACGCTACTACGAATATCCATTCTTTTTTTCATATAAATATTGCAAGAAATAAATTTCCTACAATTGAATCTGCCAGAACAGCTCTTATTACTTATGCCTTCGAACTGCATACATCTCATAATATATTTTCTATATCTAACTGGGCTACAATAAGAAGTCAAATTATCATGGAGGATTCAATATATCTCCGTATTTTAATATCCGAGGATTTTTAGAAAAAGCACAAGCCAACTATCATCTCCGATTTATAAATGCTGTTGTTCCAATGTTCCAATAAATACTTTTATATATCAAGATATCATTTATACTATATTTAACTTTTTTCTGCATATATAAAATAGAATTTTGTTGGAACATTGGAACAAATCACCAAAACCTTGACTGCCACATAATTCAGGAATCTCTTCAGTGTTACGATAATAGTAATCAAAAAGATATTAAAACGCTACAATATCATTCTTCCTTGCTCTCCGAATTCACATAATCTGATATCACTATATGCTTTCTGTATATCTCGCAGTTCCTGCGCTATGGCATCAGAAGCCAAATCCTTTATCATCGATTTTTCAAAATGCAAATCATTTTCCAGTTTGCATATGATATTTTTATCCATTTCCTCCCACTTCATTTTCGTCAGTTCCTGTTTTATGTGCCACCGTCACAACCCTCCAGCCGCCAGTAACAGCTGACGTCTTCCCCATCAGGAATCCTGCCTCCTTCCCAATACTCCGACGGCACAATCTCACGGTCATCATAATCGTCCACATCCAGAAGGACTTCTTCACGTTCCACTGCCTCTTCCACTTTCCATACAGCATCCTCAACATTCTCCGCCTCCACAATAACTGTCCTCTTAAGGATTTCCCTCACGCTGATTCCATATCTGGGCATAATCTCTTCCTCCTGCCTGTTTTTTCTGAATTATACCCTGCGCTGTCCCGGCAGGATACATGGTCTCCATATATTTCTTCCTTATTTTCTCCATTCCCGACCGGATATGCCTGCTCACACGGGGCTGCGACAGACCGGTCCGCTCCCCGGCTTCCTTCTGCGTCATTCCGTTGCATACCACCAGCCAGACCAGTTTCTGCTCTTTTCCCGTCAGCTCCGGTGCCAAAAGCAGCGACGGGAGAAAATCCTTTTCCTCCACCTGATCGAAGCCGGTTTCCCTGCAGGCAATCCGGTCTGCCCATACACAGCTGTTCCCGTCTCCCATGAAACCGGTAATACGCTCCTCCATGGAGACGTATCTCCGGTCTTTTTTCGCCTTCCGGAATTCCATCCGGACGGTATTCCGCATCACTGCACAGGCAAATGCCGGAAACGGCACCTTTCTGGAGCTGTCATATCCGGAAGCCGCCTTTACCAGCCCGTATAATGCGGCCGACTGCAGTTCTTCCTGCTCAATTCCACGCCCACGGTATTTCCATGCGATCTTATATGCCAGCCGCATGTTCTGAAGAGCCAGTTTCTGTATCTCTGCTTTTGTATTCATTTTCTCTCTCCTTCTCGTATCTTAAAACAGTACATTCTTCCTCTGCCGACAGGTTCTGTCTGCTCCGGTACACCTTCGAACTGTCGGAAAAGGAGACCGACGGTCTGTCGGTCTCCCTTCCGCTTCTGTCTGATTCATGTTTTCTGTCTGCTGTCACGAAAACAGGTGCATTACACACTGCTGCAGAGTTCCACCACTCCGGTATCCATATGGCAGAAATACACATGGTCAGACAGAAACTCTTCCGGCGATACTGCCGTCTGATTGACCTCCGCCACCATCTGCTGCAGTTCTTCCGCTCCCATGTCTTTTCCGCAGGGATATGCCAGCAGCTCATGCGTGCTGCCGGGAAGTATATAGCAGTCCGTTCCGATCTGCCGCATGAAATCCTTCATGCATTCCGGTCTGGTCATGATCCCGGCGCCCAGTTCCTTCCTGCCGTTCGCAATCACATACATCCCGGGATCCGGAATGCCCGGTTCTCCGGATGAAAGGAATTCCTGCAGGACTTCCTGTACGGGCTGTATCCGGTATCCGTCCGCATCCATATTGGCATCCGCCCATCCGGACAGTTCCTTCTCCGGAACTCCCCATTCTTCCAGAAGCTGCACCGATACCTCCGCCGTTCCGCATCCTTTTCCCGGAATCCGGACCCTCAGGTAATACACTTCGGCAAGATCCAGATATCTCCGGTGCACAAGGGACGGCAGACGGTGCCGGTTCCTTTCGTAATTCACAACTTTTCTGTATATCAGGCGTCTGGCTTTTTTCCAGTCACGGATATCCCCGATGTCGAACACCGTCCGCAGTTCCTTTTCTGCCGCACTGCAGATATAATCAGCCGCTTCTTCCGCCGTGCATTTTTCCCCGCAGGCAGCTGCCACATCTTCCCTGTAGATGATGATACCCGTAAAACTGTCTTTTACACGGAACTCAAATCCTTCCTTTTCGTATCCGTTGTTTTTCTTCATTTTTACCGCCTCAACGGAGATACCGGGGATCCTTTCCTTCACCATCCGGATGATTTTCTGCTCTTCCTTCCTTTCAAAGCCCGAACTTCCCATATTCCTTTTTTCTTCCGCCATCTTCTGTCCTCCTTACTGTGCTTCCGTTTCCTGATAATCACCTTCAATAAATTCCTGCCGGTTCTGTATTTCGCTCATGTCCATGCCGATCTCATTCTGAATCGCATGGTCCACACTCATGGCGCGTACAAAATCCGTTTTCACCGGCGCATATTTCAGCACCCGTTTTATGACCGTCTTCTTTGCCATCTCTTCGTAGCTGCTTTTCCACGGGCTGTAAGAGCTGTCAATCCCCTGCGAATAACGGGCTGCATAAGCGTCCACATCTCCTCTGCTCATGACTTCAAATCCGAACCCTCCGTTCTGCAGCCGGAACATGGCATAGACCGCAACCAGCTCCCCGCGGTCCTGAAAGGCGGGGACATGCTGAAGCTTCGGATCCAGCCCCAGTTCATATTTAAAATCATCATTCTTATATACGCAGTGCGCCTGAACGGTCTGTACCATCTCATTGCGGTAGACAAGATCGATCATTCCCTTATAGCCGATCTGAAACTGGCATTCCAGCACCCCTTTGTTCTTATAGGGAATCAGATATGCCTGCCCCAGAGAGGTATTGGGTTCCAGCCCAAGCTGCGCGGCATTCATCAGCGCCGCCAGAAAACTCATCTGCGTGCATTCCTGCAGTTTCGGGTTATTGTTCAGTGCGGAAAGCGCCATCCGGGTAAACCGCTCCGGCGTCACCACGGAAGGCAGCGCCTTTCGGATCTCCGGCTCCATGGCACGGATCAGGTCCGCAATGCTCATGCTCTTTGTCAGGGTTACTTCCTTTTTATCTGCGGTTCTGGTTTTTCCTGCAGTTCCGCTTCTCCCCGCCTGTCTGGCAAGTTCCTGTTTTACGTCCATTTCTCTTTCCTCCTTTCCAGTTGCAGAAAGACAGGAAAATGTGTCTGCTCTGCTTTTGCCGCACTCATTTTCCTGTCTTTCCTTTTTTCTTCCTGTATGTTTATCTCATTTCTGTACCCGCAGGCCCCGGCATCATCCGAATACTCCCAGCTCCTTCAACAGCGAAACGCAGTCCCTGAATCCCTGCTCATAAAAGATTCTGCTGCAGCAGGCATTCTGTTCATTGTAAGCCGTAAGCAGCCGGTCAACCGCCCGTTCCTGTCTCCTGGTCAGCTTCATCCGGTTCAGACAGCGGAGCCTTCCGGATATTTCCCGGTCCGACTGCCTGTATTCCTCATCTGCAAAGAGAACGGCATCCAGACGCCGGTCCGAATTCTTTATAATGATATCCAGCATATGATCAGACATCCTGTTTCCTCCGGCATTTTTATCCTCCTTTCGTCTCTGCAGATTACGCTGCATGAATGTTCAGACGGGAACTTTTCTGCACTTTACTGTAGTTCTCATAAATCTCCGGCTGTTCCTTCTTTAACCGTTCCGTGTCGATCCGTCGGGTCTCATACTCCGTCCACGCAACACGGTACTGGTCCGAGATCCCGATCTGTGCTTTTGCATTCCCGAGATACATCTTCAGTTCCTGCTCGATGATCTTCTGCTCCGCCTGCATCTTTTTGATCAGACCGGCAAGCTCGTTTCGTCTGGTGATCTGCTCGTCCATGCCGGTCATGCGGGTCACTGCCCCTTCTCTCCGGTGGAAATACTTCTGGATCAGTTCATCCGCACTGCGGGAACCGTCCGGTGAAGGAAGCACTTTCGCCTGTACATGATTTTCCCAGAAATTTTTCTCAATGGACACCAGATCATTCAGCATCTCTTCATCCCGTTCCAGGCAGATATACCGAAAGCCTTTTCCGAAAATCAGTACCGCCAGATACCAGCGGTCCGCTTCCAGTACCTTCATGTAGTGCTGGCACTGCAGGTAATACCATTCCGGTACATTTCCGTCCTTCCAGCGGTCTGCCGTATAGGGACTGGCGGTCTTGCATTCCAGTCCGGCACGTTCTCCCACCACCAGACGGTCCACATTTGCCATCATGAACGGCTGTTCCTCACTCACATACATGGCATTGCTTTTCCGCACCTTTTTCCCGGTTGCCTCCATAAACCGTCCGGCCACGTAATCTTCCAGATCCCTGCCCAGACGCATGGCTTCATTATCTGTAATCTCGATCTCCGGACCGGTCTTGTCCATATAGACCTGTATGGCGCTTTTATAGGGGTTCATGCCACAGACTGCTCCGGCATCCGTTCCGGTCAGATAGGATTTCCGGATGCGGAGCCATTCTTCCTGATGGTCCTGACTGGTCAGTCTGTTTAAAATCATATGTTTTACGCTCCTTTCTGCTCACGGGTGTTTTCCCGGATACCGTTCCCGACTTCTCCGGTTTTTTCCGGATCTGTCTCCGGCAGATGAACTTCCTGTTCATATCGGATGCTGTATCCGGTTTTCGGGTCTCCGACAATGAGATGGTCCATCAGCTCAATCCCCATGATTCCTTCCGCCCGCTTCACCCGGTCGGTAACCGTTCTGTCTTCTCCGGAAGGTCTGATGCTTCCGGACGGATGGTTATGAAGCAGGAGGCATGACGGACAGTTGGAGAGCAGCACCAGTTTCAGGATCTCTGCCACACTGACCATACAGGAATCCACGCCGCCGAGCGCGATCATCTGGACCGCCACCGGTTCTCCCGCTTTTGTCAGAGAAACCGCATACATCTGTTCCACACCTGCCCGGTCAAACAGTCTTCCAAAGACGGAAAGCACGTCTTCCGGGCTTTTTACCAGTCTCCGACTGCTGTACAGGAATCCGGTCCTCTCCTGTCTGGCACGGACTACACAGACTGCCTTCAGGCGTTCTGTTTTTGCCATTTCGGAAAGCTCCCGCTCTTTCCCCATACCGTCTGTCACGGACGGCATGGTTCCCACAGCTGCCATGGACGGAGCTTCCGATATTGCATGCTGAATCCTCATAATTTCCTCTCCTTTCGTTCAGACCCTATGCTGCTTTTACCATGCGGTAGGCTCTGTCAATCAGTGCATTACCGTCCATGGTTCGCATGAACAGATTTTCCTGATAGTTTACTGTCTCCCGCAGGGGCTTATTATGAGTGGCAAAATCGCTGACCGCATTGACGAAACGATAGGCGTTCTTTCCTGTGTACTGCAGGTCCGGTGCGTCAAAATACCGCCGTTTCAGGTCTTCCTGCAGATTCCGGACGTTCTTCTTCTGCTGGATCGTCATGTCGTCCTTCATGGGGAGAAGTTCCTTTACGGATTCCATTACTTTCTTATCAGACATCCGGATTTTGCAGAGTTCTTCAAACTCTGCTCCCAGTGCCGTCATATAGGATTCTGCAAACAGGAGTGTTTCCTCTGCTTCTTCCAGCCTGTCCGCAATGTTCGTCGTATGCTTTGCCGACCAGCACCGTTTCGTGGTGTTCAGTGCAAGGTTCAGGGTATTGGAACATACAACCCGGACCGGTGTCATTGCCACTTTGATGGCCCCGCTCCCGTCATGAGTGTTGGAAAATACCAGATAGGGGCTGATCTGCTCTCCAAGGATGATATATTCATTGGGCAGCTTTGCCAGCATCCAGACTCTCCGCCCGGACTGCAGGCTGCCTGCCGTCTCATAGCGTACTCCTTCTCCCAGAAGGGCGTCGGTAAACGCAAACGCATCTTCATTCTGGACCACCCGGTAGCGGTCGCTGACCACCCCAAGCAGCCGGTGATCAGAATCTTTGACATTGGCACGGTATCCGGGGATCAGCTTCCGGTCTCCTGTATAAATCTTTTTCTGGACCACCTTCCAGTTGAGTCCTGCCGCTTCCAGCGCCTCTCCGGAATTCAGTGCCTCCGCCACGATCGTCCCCAGCCCGTGCCACGGTTTTTCTCTTGTACTGAACATGGTCTCCACATCTGCTGCCATTCGCAACTCCTTTCTGTCCTTTGAAAAGGACTCTGTTTTTCATGGTTTTTCAGTCGGTTCCTCTCCGCTGTATGTCAGTCCTGTTTCGGTTTTTTCCGCAGGATGTCTCCCAGAATCTCCAGTGTTACGGAAACGACGGTCACGATCACGCCCAGACCTGCCTTTATGATCTTTTTTGCACTTTCTCTTTTCACAGCTGAATCTCTCCTTTTTTCCACTTTTTTAATAATGCTTCCATAATGCTCCTTCTTTTTTCTCTGGAGTAATGTGAGGGAAAATACTCCGAAAACGGTTCTTTTTCCGGATTTTTCCGCAGTTTCCCTTTCTCCTCTGTTTTCTTTTGCAGTACCTGCGCAATCAGGCTTTGAGAAAAACGGGAATCTTCTCCCAGCTCCCTCAGTCGTTTTGCCTGTGCAACCGCCACGCTGCATGGATGTTCCGTCAGATACCGGAATACTTCCTCCTGCTGTTCTGCCCGCAGGTAGGACAGTTCCACTCCCGACAGGAACGGCATCTTTTTCTCATCCACCTTTTCCAGCAGTTCGGGATGCAGATGGTTCAGGCGAAGATACCGCTGGACTTTTCTGCCGCTGTCGCCGGAATCCATTCCGACCTTCTCAGCAGTTTCTTTCTGCCACCTGCCGACAGTCTGCCGGGAAGCATTTTCTTCCATCATCAGGTCTGTCCTCCTTCCCTGTTTTGCCAGCGCATCCATCTTCATCCGGTAAGCCTTCGCTTTCTCGCTGGGCAGAATACCGGTCCGCTGGACATTGGATTCCACCATCCAAAGCACGGCTTCTTCATCCGAAAGCTCTTTGATGACTGCGGGAATCCGTTCCATGAAAAGCTGCCTGCAGGCAAAACAGCGGCGGTGTCCTGCAACGGTCTGATAGCGTCCGTCCTTTTTTCTGCGCAGAATGACCGGGACCATGACTCCGGATTCCTGAATACTGGCAATCAGCCGTTCCATGTCCTCATCTGCCTGCACCCGGAAGGGATGCTCCGGAAAAGCGTCAATCAGAGACAGCTCCACCTCCACGGATTCACTCTGTTCCAGTATCTGCGCAAGCGGAGTCAGCATCATCCTTCCTGCCCTCCTGACTCTGTCCGCATCAGGATTTCCGATACCAGATGAGAATACGCCTCTGCCACCTTTCCGCCTCTGTCCAGCTGATAGATACTTTTCCCTCTGGAACTGATCTCCTTTGCCCGCACCGAGTAAGGTACTACGGGCAGGATGCCAATGCTGTCACCATAGGTCTCTGTCAGAAGCTGCAGGACTTCCTTCCCGTCTCTGGTGTATGGATTTACCATGGTGGGCAGAATCCCCAGAATCTGAAGCTTCGGGTTCCACATCCGGCGAATCTGAAGGACCGTCTGCAGTAACTGCTCCATCCCTTTGGCCGCCAGATATTCTGCCTGCGTGGGAATCAGCACACCGTCAGAAGCCGCCAGTGCGTTGACTGTTACCATCCCCGGAGACGGAGGAGCGTCCAGCAGGATGTAGTCATACGCTTTTCCGCACGCAGACAAAAGAGAGAGGAACCGTTTTAAAAACTGCTCCCCTCCCTCTGTCAATGCAAGCTCCTGCTCTGTGAGTGCCATCTTCCGGTTCGCCGGAAGATAATCCAGATATTCAGAAGCAGAAAGGATACCCTCCGCAATGTTTCCATTCCTTCGAGTATCCTTCATTTTCTGAAACATGTCTGCCATGGTGACCGGAATCTGATCCGGATAATCGCATCCCATGGCGATGCTTAAGCTGCCCTGTGCATCCAGATCCAGCATCAGGACTTTCTTTCCCCGGTCTGCCAGACCCGTGCCGAGGCACAGCACCGATGTTGTCTTGCCAACACCGCCTTTCATGCTTATGGATGATATTACATAAGCCATGATACATCATCTCCTTTCCGTGGAAATAATGTATCATGAAAAATTTTGAATTTACGAGAACCGTTTATTTCTGTTTGGTTCTGCCTGCATTTATACACTGGACGCAGAAAAATTTCTGCAGGTCGTAAACAGACTTTCCGCTCACAGAATAACACTTTAATAAACGGAACTGAACAGATACACACTGTATCAGACACATAAAGAAAGGAGATTTTTATTATGAACCAGAATCTTCCAACCCTCTATACGTTAAAAGAATGCTGCTCCATTCTGAAAGTTGGACGCAATAAAATGCTCGAACTGATCTGGAACGGAGAGATCGATGCTTTTAAGATTGGGGGACACTGGAGAATTACAGAAAGCGCCATACAGGAATATGTAACTCATCATATATAAAGATCCTTTTCATATTTTATTGTGAAAAAATAAAAGGAAGGGTATAATGGAAACAGGTATTTTGAAAGACCAAGAGGTAAATCATCATGGGAAATTATGTAAATCCGGGCAACAGCGGGTTTACCCGAATCAGGAAAAATGTTTATGTAGACAAATCCGGTCTGATCGAACTGATCAACCAGACAGTTGATACAATGCGGTGCCTGACATGTGTCAGCAGGCCCCGCCGTTTCGGAAAATCTTTTGCAGCCCAGATGTTATCTGCCTATTATGACAAAACCTGTGATTCAGCAATGCTTTTCGACGATCTGGCAATCGCCGGTGACACACAGTATCGAAAATACCTGAATCAGTATGATGTGATTTATCTGGATATGACAGGAGTAATCGGAGAAACTTCGATGACTGATATGATTCCTTATATCCGGAGAAATGTAGTTCGGGAACTGACAGAACAGTATCCGGCACTGAAAATTGCGGAAGGCTTTACGGCAACCCTCGCCAATGCAGCCGAAGCAGCGGGAAATAAATTTATCATGATTATTGACGAATGGGACGCCCCGATCCGGGAGGCAAAGGGACATCCTGACCTGCAGAGAAAATATCTCGAATTCCTGCGTTCCCTGTTCAAAAACAGCGGAATGACAAGCAAAATATTTGCGGCTGCATATATGACAGGAATCCTGCCCATAAAAAAGGACGGCTCCCAGTCAGCCATATCGGATTTTTGGGAATATACCATGATCAAGCCAGGGCAATTTGGAAGATACGTCGGATTTACTGCAGATGAAGTAAAAAAACTCTGTGATGACCATGGCAGCGATTTTAGTAAAATGAAGCAATGGTATGACGGGTATTCTTTTCGGGAATTGGACTCCGTCTATAATCCCAATTCCGTTATGAAAGCTCTTTTCCATCACGATTTCGATTCCTACTGGACGCAAACTTCTGCAGCAGAGAGCCTGATGGAATATATCAACCTTGATTTTGATGGACTGGGCAGAACGGCTACAGATCTGACCGGCGGAGTAGAAGCACTGGTAGATACGAACGGCTTCGCAAACGATCTGGTAACCTTTCGGGACCGGAATGACGTGTTGACGCTGTTGGTTCATCTGGGATATCTGGCCTATGATGAGGAAACGCAAAAGGTCCACATTCCAAACGAAGAAATTCGTCTGGAATTCGCCAGAGCCATACGTCAGGTGAAGCGGGATGACACCATCCGGCGAATACGGGAAAGCGATCAACTCATAGAAAATACAGT
>ERZ808046.1335-NODE-1335-length-11347-cov-3.421029_pt1 | contig 11347 bp, 9 predicted proteins | sample MGYA00380196_ERZ808046 | MGnify/ENA primary metagenome ERZ808046 (study PRJEB31490, sample SAMN06133421) | mouse gut metagenome | isolation source: Z6_2 | host: mice | place: China: Chengdu | collected 2015-05 ...
ACGGCGGCTGGGTGACTGCCAGATTCTCCGGTACGGAACCGCTTCTTAGGATCTTCTGTGAGATGCCGGCAAAGGATGAAGCGGTCAGGGTATGTGGGATATATGAAGACTTCCTGGGACTTAAGTAGGCGGTCAGCCTGCAGGAAAACAAAGCCCACAGGCAGTTTTAACACAGCAGCTTACCGCGGCAGGTTTGCTACGGCAGTTTTGGCGAAGCATGTCTGTTGCAGCAGGTTTAAGCCACAGGGACAGATGCAGGTGTAACTGACAGGCAGGAATTGCGTAAGGTGATTCCTGCCTGTTATACTTACAATAAGCTGTCTCGCGGAGCGTGGCAGCGTTTGTTACAATTTTGTAAAACAGCACAGGGAGCAGACGGGAGGCAGAAGGATGAAAAAGAGACGGCAGTTAAAATGGAGTATGATCACAATACTGGCGGTGGGCTGGTTTATGCCGCTGGTGATCCTGTCAGTGATCATCTTTTGTATTGTGGAAAACCAGATCAACCGTCAGTTGGAGAAAACCATTGTGGCTTCTGCAGACAGGGTGGTGGAGATCTGCCAGATGCGCATCAATGATGTGATCGTGGCATCCAAGCTTTCTTCTTATCTGCCTGTGGTCAGGAGCAGTTACAACAGTTATCTGGAAAGCAGGGATGAAGGAAAGCTGAAACAGGAGGTGGAGATCTTCATGTCCCAGCAGTACCGCTATAACTCCTGTATCAATATGACAGCTCTTTACTTCACCAGCCAGCCGGAGAAGATGTATTACTGTTACAGCAACAATAATATGGTGACTTATGCGGCAGTAAAAGCTTATGAAAAAACTGCCATAGAGTCTGTGCAGGCGAAGGCGCCAAAGCTGGATACGGACATTGCTTTTATGAATATAGGAGGAAGGGTCTATCTGGTCAGAAATATCATGGACAGTAAATTCCATGCTTATGCGGTGATCGTCATGGAACTGAATATGGAAAAAATCCTGGAGGGGCTTGACGGTATATGGGCTTATAAGGCCGGGGATGTATTTGTGGACGGCATATCCATGCTGAACCTGTATGATTCAGACCCCTGCGCAGGGGATTTTCCCCAGCGGATCATGGAGCACAGCTATTACGAGAGAAATGCTTCGGAAGCTTATGTATACAAAAAGGTGGAGAACAGCCGCCACTGTTTTTCTTATATTGTGCTGCTGGACTCATCTGCAATCATCAATGAGATGTCCACCATCAAGTATGTGTTTTATCTGCTGCTGGTTTTCATGATCCCTCTCATCATGGTCATCTTCTGGTTTTTCCATAAGCGGGTGAATATGCCCATAAAGATCCTGCGGCAGGCTTATAAGGAGATTGAAAAGGAAAATTACGGCTATCAGACTGACGTAGGAGACCGGGACGAGGAATTTTACGATTTGGGAAATGCCTTTAACAGCATGTCCAGCACTCTGAAATACCAGTTTGAAAAGAACTATCTTGAGGAACTGGCCCTGCGGGATGCCAGCATTATGGCGCTCCAGTCCCAGATCAATCCCCACTTTTTAAATAATACCCTGGAGATCATCAACTGGGAATCCAGGCTGACGGGCAATTACAAGGTCAGCAATATGATAGGCGCCCTGTCCACCATGCTGGAGGCCACCATGAACAGGAAAAAGGAACAGTTGATCCCGCTGGCGGAGGAATTAAGCTATGTGGAGGCTTATCTTTATATCATTGCCCAGCGGTACGGGGATAATTTTCAGGTGGAAAAGAAGATAGACGAAAGTCTCCTGCACATCAAAGTCCCCAGGCTGATTATCCAGCCAATCATTGAAAATGCGGTGGAACACGGCATGGATATCAGGAAGAAAGGAAAGGTAAAGATAACGATCCGCCAAGAGGAAGGAATGCTTTTTATAGAAGTGACCGACAACGGGGTGCTGACTAAGGAGGCCAGGAAAAGGATCGACAGTCTTCTCTATACAGAGAGCACAACAGAAACAACGTCTTTAAGCCTTGGCATCCGCAATGTTAATAAAAGGCTGAAGATTATTTACGGACCGGAGTGCGGTCTTACTATCAAAAGTAACAATGAAATGCATACGGTAAGTACAATAATGGTCAAAATAGACAATGCAGGTGAGCAATAAAAGACAAATAATCACAAGTCTAATCATTAACCTTTGGGCCTGGATATTATATGATTAGTTTAGATGAAACACACACACTTAAAATAGAATCCAGGGAGGAATAAAGAATGAAGAGACGAATTTTATCACTTATTTTGGCATCTGCCATGGTATTTTCTTTAGCGGCATGCGGCAGTAAAGACACAGGTTCCGCCAGCGAACCGGCAGCAAAAACAGAATCAGGGGAAACGGCGCCGGAACCGGATAAAGCTAAGCCGGTAGAATTAAATGTCACTACCACCTTTGCAGGTGAGGACACCAATGCCCAGAACTTTAAGAGCGCGGTAGACGCATGGTGCGAAAAGACGGGCAACACAGTAGCCGACGCATCGGCAACCTCAGACGAGACTTTTAAGACAAGGGTCATCACAGACTTTGAGACAGGCTCAGAGCCGGATGTACTGTTTTTCTTCAATGGAGCCCGACTATGCAGGGAATATGAATGATGATCTGATTACCGATTCACTGGTGGACGGAAAGAAATATGCCGTACCTGTAAACGGATTCTGGGAAGCAATGTTTGTCAACACGGAAATCTTAGAGGCGGCAGGCGTGGCAGTTCCCGGTACAGATTATACATGGGATCAGTTTAAAGAAGACTGCCAGAAGATCAAAGATGCAGGCTATGCGCCTATCGCCTGTGCGCTTGGAAATATCCCTCATTACTGGTGGGAGTTTGCAATCTTTAACCATACAGGCCCTGAAAAACACCTGAACATCCCCGAAGCGGTGGACAGCGGTCAGGGGGCAGCATGGGTAGCAGGCATGGAAGACATCAAAGAACTGTATGAAGCTGGATTTTTCCCGGAAAACACTTTGTCAGCAACAGACGACGAGACTTTTGCAATGTTTACGGAAGGCAAAGCTGCGTTTCTGATTGACGGTTCCTGGAAGGTAGGCGGCATTGTGAATGCATGTCAGTCCGACCCGGAAGACGCTTCCACGCTGGATACAGAGAAACTTGCCAAATTTGATGTTACCTATATTCCCGGAGCGGGCGACAGAAAGGCAACAGACTTGATCGGCGGCCTTTCCATGGGATACTATATCACTACAAAAGCGTGGGAAGATCCTGACAAGAAAGCGGCAGCAGTTGACTTTGTTACATACATGACATCCGATGAAATCGTGCCGGTATTTTCACAGCACACGGCATCTGCACTTAAGAATGCGCCGGAAGTAGACGAATCTGTTTTCAATCCTTTACAGGTGAAAGCAATGGCAATGATGTCAGGCGTTACTTCCTTAACAGGAGCAGTACAGGATATCTTCCAGGGCGATTGCCGGGTTTCCACCTTTGACGGCATGCCTGAAATCGTGACCGGAAAAGTGTCAGCAGCAGACGCAGTGGCAGAAGGACTTGAAGCGTACCATGCACAGTAATGGAGCAGTACAGGCCTTGGATTCACAGATATGCAAAAGGAAGAATCCGGGACGAAGGTACTGATGAATAAAATAGGAAAAGGCGGGCCGGAGGCTTATGTTTCCGGCCCTGTTGTTAAAGAAGGGTGACGATTATGGGCGCAAGCATTTATAAGAATAAAAAACCATTGTTTGTTTTCCTGCTTCCCGCATTTCTGTTTATGGTTGTCTATTTGTACTATCCGTTTTTCCAAAATATAATAAACAGCTTTCAGCATATAAAAAACCTGGGACAGATCACAGCCACATGGAATGACCCTTGGTATACCAATTATGTGGAGCTGGTACAGGATCCGAATGTCTGGACATCCATTAAAAATACACTGGTTATGATGCTGGTGACGATTGTAGGGCAGGTGGGGATCGCGCTGGTTCTGGCGCTTCTGGTGGACAATATCCATGCAGGGGCAAAGTTTTTCCGGACTGTTTATTTTTTCCCCATTGTAATATCAGCAACGGCCTTAGGGCTTTTGTTTAACCTGATCTTCCTTTATGATAAGGGTATGCTCAACCAGTTTCTGGAGACCCTTGGAAAGACAGGACTTACGGACTGGAAGGATGAGGCCCATGCGCTGTTTACCATGATGCTTCCGGTTATGTGGCAGTATGTAGGATTCTACTTTGTAATATTGATCACAGGACTGAATAATATTTCCGAAGAATTGTACGAGTCCGCCTCCATTGACGGCGCTACAAGGTTTCAGAGAGTCAGATATATTTCCCTGCCTCTTTTACATAATGTGATCTGTACCTGCGTGGTACTGGCGGTGACAGGGGCCCTTAAGGTATTCGATCTCCCCTGGACCATGTTCCCCAAGGGGATGCCTCTTAAGTCAACGTTCCTGACCGGCACATACATGTATTATCAGACAATGGAAGCGAAAAATGTGGACTATGGCGCAACGCTGGCAATCATGCTGGTACTGCTTGGCGTCATCACATCAAAAGTGGTAAATATTGTTTTCAACGAAAAAGATTATTAGAGGGAGGCGTGGCAGATGAAAAATAAAAAATTTAGTTTGTCCTCCGTTATCATATATATTCTGCTTATTATCTGGTCCCTGACGACCATTTACCCCATTATCTGGGTGATACAGAATTCCTTTAAGGGAAAAGACAAGATTCTGGGAGATTCCTTTTCCCTGCCCCTGGGGGAGATGTTCACAATGGCCAACTACAGGAAAGCTTTTGGCAGTATGAACATTTTAGGTGCATATAAAAACAGTATTTTTATCTCTACGGTGGTGGCAGTCACGGTTCTTATCCTTGCGGGAATGGCTTCCTTTGCCCTTGTCCGCTACAGTTTTAAGCTCAAAGGCGCTTTGCAGTCTCTGGTCATAGCGGGTATGATGTTTCCTGTGTTTGCAACTGTCATTCCGGTATGCAGTATGCAGACAAAATGGGGCATTGCCAACACCGGAAGCTGGGGGCTCACCATGCTGTCTGTGATTCTCCCCCAGGTGGCCGGGAATCTTTCTTTTGCAATTGTGGTCCTGACAGGCTTTATCAAAGGACTTCCGGTGGAGCTGGAGGAGGCGGCTTTTCTGGAGGGATGCAATGCTTTCCAGATTTTCTGTAAAGTGGTAGTGCCTCTGACCAAACCTTCCTTTGCAACAGTGGCGATTTTTTCCTTCCTTTGGAGTTACAATGATTTGTTTACACAGATGTTCTATTTAAGGACACAGAAAATGTACGGGATCACGGTGCTTTTAAACCGTCTGACATCACAGGAAGGCACCAATTACGGTCTGATGGCAGCGGCGGTCACACTGGTGGTAGTACCTGTTGTGATTGTATACATTTTTCTGCAGAAGTATATAATTAAAGGCATGACAGCAGGCGCAGTCAAAGGTTGAATAGTAATAACAGTTCTTGGGTGAAATTTATGTACAAAGTGGTAATTATTGATGATGAACCGATTATCGTTGAAGGCTTAAGCAGGGGTGTAAACTGGGATGCTTTTCACTGCTTGGTAGCAGGTACGGCGGGCAGCGGTGAAGATGGGCTTAGACTGATCCGGAAAGTAAAACCGCATATTGTTTTTTCAGATATCAGGATGCCCTGTATGGATGGTCTGACCATGATAGCGGCAATGAAGTCTGAATTCCCGGGTACACAGATTGCCATTCTTACAGGATACAGGGATTTTGACTATGCCCAGAAGGCAATCAGGCTGGGGGTGTCCCGGTTCCTGCTCAAACCCTCCAAAATGGATGAAATTGAGGAGGCCCTCCGGGCAATGACTAAAAAGCTGGACGAGTCCGGCTGGAAATACGAACAGCAGTATGAGCCGGAGCATGGACAGGAGCACGGGCAGAAAGAGACATATCCAGAAGGGAACGGGCAGGCATGTGAGGGATATGCGGAAGATGCGGGCAGTGGGCCGGGACCTATACTTGGGGAGAAATTGCCGGAAATGGAAGAAAATCTGCCGGAGAGTGCGGCCAGCAGCTATATTGTAAAAAATGCCGTAAGCTACATAGAAGAACATTACAAGGACAAACTTAAGCTTTCCGATGTGGCAGATCAGGTCTATGTGAGCCAGTGGCATTTGAGCAAACTGATGAACCGTTATCTTGGACAGAACTTTTCGGAGATCTTAAACGGTGTGCGGATCAGTCAGGCAAAAGAACTGCTCAAAGACCCGGCCCTGCGTATCGGAGATATTGCGGATGAAGTGGGATTTTTAGATGTGGCGCATTTTTCAAGAGTGTTTAAAAAGACGGTCGGGATATCAGCCAATGAATATAGGAACCAGATGTAAAATGGCCGGCTGTGGGGAACAAACGCTGCCACGCAGAGCGTGGCAGCGTTTGCTGCAATTAGCATTATCGCTATATGCATCAGTTTTTTGGAGATAGTACTTGACAAATTGAACATAGTGCTGTAATATATGAATATGCAAACGTTTACAACATAAAACTTGCATATTTTTTCAGACATAAAATGTAAACGTTTGCATGAAATACACGGGGGATGGTGAAGATGAAAAATCAAAAAGGAGTCAGTATTCTTGATGTTGCGCGGGAAGCAAATGTATCTTCGGCAACAGTGTCCAGGGTGGTCAACAATATTAACAAGGTGAAACCGGAGGTACGGCAGAAGGTTTTAGACGCCATTGATGCTTTGGGATACAGTCCCAATCATGCGGCAAGGGCGCTGGTGAAGCAGAAGACTAACTGCATTGGAATCATCGTCAACAATCTCCATGACCCTTTTTTTCACGATTTGATCAAGGGATTTGAGATGTCAGCCCAGCAGACGAAGTATGCGGTAATGTTTTGCAGCGTTTTGGGCGGGGACGTGGCCAGCAAGGAAAAATATGTGAAATATCTGACCAATGGCGTGGTGGATGCAGTGATTTTATATGGCTCTTATTTAAGTGATGAAAGTGTCATCAACTATTTGAAAGAGATACGGAATATCGATTATGTAATGATCGAGGATGATGTGCCGTTTCTCGACTGTAATAAGCTTTTGATCGACAATCTGGGCGGCGCCAGGCAGGCGGTCAAATATCTGATTGGAAAGGGACACAGGGATATTGCGCATATATGTGGCAATCCTAACAAGAAGGTGACGAAAGAGAGGCTTGACGGGTATGTGGATGCCATGAAAAAGGCAGGGCTTCAGGTGAAGGAGCAGTATGTCCAGTGCACCTCCACGGATTATAGAAGCGGTTATGCGTGTATGAATGCACTGCTTGATTTGGAGCAGCCGCCTACAGCGGTATTTTGTTCCGACGACGCCATTGCAAGCTTTGCCATCCGGGCGGCTCTTGACAGGGGGATGCGTATCCCGGAGGATATTTCGGTGATGGGTTTTGATAACCAGACGATTCTGCCGGATCATTACCGGGGGCCGGAAATTACTTCCGTCAGTCAGCCTTTATACAACATTGGCATGGACAGTGTGCGGATCTTAAGCGAACGGCTCAACAGCGCCGGTGAAATGGAGCCGGTGAGGATCACCTATCAGACGGAAATCGTGGAGAAGGAGTCGGTAGGGCTGTGCCGGAGTGCGCAGCCGGAAGGACTTGAAAATTTGTAGGAAAATGAGGACAGCTATGGATTACGGAAGAATGCTTACAGGAAAGAGAGCCTTTATCACCACAGGAGCGAGAGGAATAGGGAAGGAAATTGCCCTGCTTTTTGCAAAACATGGGGCGGTGGCAGCGGTGGGAGGCAGGAATCTGCCGAAGCTGCGGGAGACCGAAGCACAGCTTAAGGAATTTTCCCCTGATTCAAAGGGATATGGGCTGGATCTTTCTGATTTGGAGGAAGTAAAAGCGGTATGCAGACAGCTTATCAGGGATTTCGGCGGGATAGATATTCTTGTCAACACAGTGGGAATCAACCGTCACGGCTCCATCCACGGATGTGACGAAGAATGGCTGGATACCATGATAGATACCAATTATAAATGCGGTCTGCTCTGCGCAAAGGAACTGCTGCCCGGTATGATGGAAAGGAAATGGGGCAATATCATTAATATATCTTCTATTCACGGTACCATGACTATGCCTGGGTTTGGGATTTATGCCGGGACAAAAGGGGCAGTCAATGCCACGGCAAGGGCTATGGCGCTGGACTATGCGGGAGATGGAATCCGGGTAAACAATATTTCGCCGGGACTGATTATGAGTGATAATATGCTGGATGAAATCCATACCTACCCAGAGGGAAAAGAAAGGGAACAGTTTATGGAAATGCTCCGGAACATGCAGCCCCTTTCTCCGGGGAAGATGGAGGACATAGCAAACGCAGCGCTTTTTCTGGCAAGCGATATGTCTTCCTATATCACGGGGCAGACGATCATGGTGGACGGCGGGGCAAGTATCAGGGCCCACTGAAAGGGACAGGAAAATGGATATTTTAAAAGAATGCGGCATTACGCCTTTTATCAACGCACATGATACCTATACGGTATACGGCGGCAGCCGTATGGCTGAAAATACACTGGAAGCTATGAGGGAAATTTCCCGCTGCTTTGTGGATATGGAGCAGCTTCAAAGGAATCTGGGAGAGGAACTGGCCCGGATGACGGGCAATGAGGGCGCCTATATCACCAATGGCGCGGCAGGCGGGCTTCTGCTGGCAGCCTGTGTGTGTATGGCGGAGGGCAGCAGGTATAAATATACAAGGCTTCCCTGTACGGAAGGCATGAAAAACGAAATTATCGTAATGCGGGCACAGCGGAATGCCTACGATGCGGCAATCTGGGCAGGCGGAGCGGTAAAGGTGGAAATCGGAGATGCGGACGAAACGCCGGAATATGAACTGGAGGGCAGTATCAATGAGGAAACCGCGGCAGTATTTTACTTTGTGTCCTCCCTTTATGAGCGGGGTTCCATGGAACTGGCAAAGACCATTGAGATTGCCCACAGACATAATGTTCCTGTTGTTGTGGATGCGGCGGCCCAGCTTCCTCCGGCGGAAAATCTCTGGAGGTTTACAAAGGAAGGGGCAGATCTGGTTATTTTCAGCGGCGGCAAGACTCTCTGCGGCCCCCAGGACAGCGGTCTGATCGTAGGGCGGAAGGAACTGATAGAAGACTGCCTGCGGTTTGGCGCGCCGGCTCATGGAATATGCCGTTTTTGCAAGACATCAAGGGAAAGCATGGCCGGATTATATGTGGCAGTGAAAAATTATCTGGAGGCGGATCATGACCGGATCTATTTAGAGCTTATGGAGAAAAATGAGATGGTGGCAGCTTACATGAACGGAGCCGGATTCGTGGCAGATACGGAGATCATAAACAGAGGGCCGGTGGGACAGACCTACCCCAGACTGTTTCTCCGGCTGAAAGAGGGAACTGACGGGGATAGGATCGTGAAGAAAATGTATGAGAGAGGGATTTATATTGGTTATGACAAAGGCAGACATGCCCTTTACGTCAGCCCCTTAAATCTGACTAGGGAAGAAGCGGATGTGGTGGGAAAGAGTCTGAAAGAAGTGATGGAAGGAGCCGGTTGATTTTTTACCACAAAATGTAAACGTTTGCACAAAAGCGGCCGGGGAAAGGTGCCAGTGATTATGGAAGGAAAATCAGAATTTTATATAAAACATGAAAAAGAACTAAGGCGCATTCTTAAGAAGGTTAGGGAAGAACTTTTATTTGAAGTGGTCCCCTTTTGGGAAAAGCGGGTGGTAGACAGGGAATATCCGGGCTATCTAAACTGCTTTGACCGACAGGGAAATCTGATTGACGAAAGAAAACCGGGATGGTTTGTGGGACGCACCATGTATACCTTTGCCGCCCTTTACAACAGGATGGAAAAAAGGCAGCAGTGGCTGGAGATTGCCCGGGCAGGAAGAACATTCATGAACGGCAGCTTTTATGCCGGAAAGGGACGCTTTCAGCAGATGATGAGCCGGGACGGCAGGGTCTTAAACGGGCCTGTGTCTATTTTTACAGACCATTTTGCCTTGAAGGGACTTTACGAATATGTGAAGGCATGTCCCAGGCAGGAAGGGCAGAGGGACAAAGAGCTTGCAGGCCAGTTAAGCGATACACTGTTTAGGAATGTAAACGACCCCGGTGTCCTTGCAGCCGAAGGCATACCTTTGGGATTCCAGAAACATGCAGTTAATTTTATGACGCTTTTAGTGGCCCTTGAAAGCCGTGAGTTATTCGGCCGACGGTACGGGGATATTCTGAAAAACTGTGTGGAAAAGTCCCTGTATGAATTTGCCAGCGATGCCTATGAGGCGCCTTTTGAATATATTGGTACAGACGGGAAACCGAAACCGGAAGGAGAAGGGAGGTTAATTGATCCGGGACATACCATGGAAGCCATGTGGTTTTCCATGAAAGCAGGAAAAAAATGTGGGAATACTGAATATGGAAAGCGTGCCATGCAGGTGCTGGACTGGGTAATAGAGCGCTGTTACGATGAGGAATACGGCGGATTTTACCAGCACGTGGATTTAGACGGCGCTTTGGAGGAACGCTTCAAAACAAGCACTTATGCAGATGTTTTAGCTGCATGGGACGATAAGATCTGGTGGGTACAGGCAGAATGCCTTTACGCCCTTGCCATGAGCGCCCTGTACAACGAAAACGAGAGGCATTACGCTTATTTTCTGAAAATGTACGATTATGTGCAGACGTATTTCAGGGATAAAGAATACGGGGAATGGTACAGTATTTTAAAAAGAGACGGCACATTAAAGTGGGATGACAAGGGATCTGAACTGAAAGGCGCGTATCACGTCCCCCGGTGCCTGATGCAGTTGACAGTATTGATAAAAGAGTATTTGCAATAGGACGAATGCGGAACTGGAAACAGCATGAGTCGAGACAGATGCCCAGAGAAAAGCCTGGCTGAATGCAGACAGGATTTACTCTGACGATTGATGGTACATGTCTGGACGAATGCGGAACTGGAATAGGAGGAAAAAGCATGAAAAGGTTGACAATGACGAAAAAGAAGATTACAGCAGTGGTTATGACAGTAGTCATGGCGGCAGGGATGCTTGGGGGATGCGGCGGCAAAGCGTCCGGTCAGGACACAGGCCAGGAACAGGGCAGCACCCAGAGCACGGATGTCAGTCAAAGCAACGCCGGACAGGTGACGATCCAGTGGTGGACGCCTAACTGGGACGAGCCGGAGAGCCGTGAGATGGCCGCAGAATTTGAGCAGGAAAACCCGGATATCAAAGTGGAACTTGTTATCACAGACTGGGATACTTATAAGAGCAAGATCACAACGGCAGCCAGCGCAAAGAATGCGCCGGATTTATTTACCATTCTGCTC
>ERZ808046.1336-NODE-1336-length-11326-cov-5.419326_pt1 | contig 11326 bp, 10 predicted proteins | sample MGYA00380196_ERZ808046 | MGnify/ENA primary metagenome ERZ808046 (study PRJEB31490, sample SAMN06133421) | mouse gut metagenome | isolation source: Z6_2 | host: mice | place: China: Chengdu | collected 2015-05 ...
CGTCAGTTTTTCCAATAAAGTTTTTTGTCCAACTTTTTTTCAAAAAAGTTGGTGGGTGTGGGTGAAACCCACAAAAAGACTTTATCGACAGGCTCAAACTCCCTAAATAGAAAGGGAGTTTTCAGACTGTCAAAAACCTTGAGACTTCGTCTCAAATTCTCACTTCTTTCTTAAAAGAAAGAAGCAAAGAACTTTAAACGGAAACTACGTTTCCTTAAATCAACGATTTTAAGAAGTATATTATAATTTATTTACTTCTTCCATCCATACATGATTATATGCATCAGAAGGCATTCTCCAATCACCACGAGGAGAAAGTGATATTGTGCCTACTTTTGGACCATCTGGCATACAGGAGCGTTTAAACTGTTGCATGAAAAATCTATGATAAAAATTCTTAAGCCATTTTAATAATGTTGCTCTTTCATATTCTCCTTGGAAAGCATTTTCAGCCAAAAAGAGTATTTTGGAAGGAGAAAAACCAAAGCGTACAACATAATATAAGAAGAAGTCATGAAGTTCATAAGGACCAACAATTTCTTCTGTTTTTTGGTTAATATTGCCTTTTTCATCAGGAGGCAGTAATTCCGGGCTGACAGGAGTATCTAATACATCAAGCAGTATTTCATTTGCTTTTTGAGAAAGAGAACCATATTCTGCTATCCAGCGTACAAGCACTCTTATCAATGTTTTCGGTACACCTGCATTGACACCATACATAGACATATGGTCACCATTATATGTTGCCCAGCCAAGTGCTAATTCTGAAAGGTCACCTGTACCCACAACAAAGCCGTTTTCTTTGTTAGCAATATCCATTAATATTTGTGTGCGTTCTCTTGCCTGTGTGTTTTCATATGTGACATCATGTATAGAAACATCATGTCCAATATCTTCAAAATGTTGTAAAGCTGCTTTTTGTATAGAAATTTCACGAGTTTGTATACCTAATGCCTCCATAAGAGAAAGCGCATTTTGATAAGTTCTGTCTGTTGTGCCAAATCCTGGCATGGTAATACCAATAACGTGTTTTGGAGAAATACCTAAATAATCACACGCTTTTACAGATACTAATAATGCAAGTGTAGAGTCTAATCCGCCAGAAATGCCAACAACAACTGATTTTGCTTTTGTATGCTCTATTCTTCTAGCAAGCCCAGCAACTTGTATATTGAATATATCTTGACAACGTTTGTCTAAATATTCATTGTTTTCTGGTATAAAAGGATGTGGTTTTACAATACGTTGTAATTCTTTTATGCTTGTCTGTGGTTTCATAGAAAATATAATTTCTCTAAAAGCAGTATGACAGTTTTGATTTTCTGCAAAAGTAGTATTTTTCATTCTGTCATTTTGTAGCAATTCTAAATCCACGTCAGCATATATTAATTGTGTTTCTTTCATAAAACGTTCAGATTCTTTTAAAAGTGTACCATTTTCATATATCAAACCATGACCACTAAATACCATGTCTTGTGTGGATTCTCCTATACCAGAAGAAGAATATACATATGCAGCAATACAACGTGAAGATTGCTGAGAAATTAATTGCTTTCTATAATCATATTTTGAGGCAAGTTCATTGCTTGCAGAAGGATTTAACAATATAGTAGCACCAGATAATGCTTGATAACTGCTAGGAGGAATGACACTCCATAAATCTTCGCAAATTTCAATACCGATTTTACAGTAAGGTATGTGTTCTGATTTAAAAATTAAATCTGTGCCAACAGGTACTTTTTGTCCACAAAGTACGATTTCATTTGATAAAAGCTGTTTGGCAGAAGAAAACCAACGTTTTTCTTGAAATTCGCTGTAGTTTGGCAAATAGCTTTTAGGAACAATACCTAAAATATTGCCTTTATATATTGCAACTGCACAATTAAATAATTGATTATCTATTACAATAGGTATTCCTACTACTGCGAATACATCAATATCTTGAGATGCTTTTACAATATCATTAAGCCCTTTTTCAGCATATTCTAAAAGGGAATGTTGAAAAAATAAATCCCCACAGGTATATGCTGTAATAGATAATTCGGGAAAAACAAGTATCTGTATTTGCTTTTCATTTGCCTGCTGTAATATTTGTATCAATTCCTCTGTGTTGTAAATGCAATCTGCTAATTTACATTTTGGTAAAGCAGAACCCACTCTAATAAAACCATACATTACAATATCACTCCTCTTTTTAAAATAGAAATTTAAAGTTAGTATTTTTGATATTTAAAATTTACGGAATAAACCAATTACTTTACCTAATATTTTTACATCTTTTGTGATAATAGGGGACATAGTAGCGTTTTCAGGCTGAAGACGAACATAATCTTTTTCTTTATAATACCTTTTGACAGTGGCAGAATCTTCTAATAATGCTACAACAATATCTCCATTATCGGCAGAAGACTGTTGACGTACTAATATCAAATCTCTGTCAAATATGCCAGCATCTATCATACTCTCTCCTTTTACACGTAACATAAACACATCTGTATCATAATTTAATAAATTTACGGGTAATGGGAATGTATCTTCTATATTCTGTACGGCAAGTATAGGAGTACCTGCTGTAATTGTTCCCACAATAGGCACTTCAATTACATCTTTTTTATCAGTTTGGTCCAATATTTCTATTGCTCGTGGTTTCGTTGGATTACGACGAATATATCCCTTTTTTTCTAGTCTGGAAAGATGAGCGTGTACAGTAGATGTAGATTTTAAACCAACTGCTTGACAAATTTCACGAACAGAAGGTGGATACCCTTTTTTTTGTACTTCTGATTTTAAATATGATAATATTTGCTGTTGTTTTGCTGACAACTCTCGCATAATAATCACCTCATTTATTTATAATATCTATATATTATTGCTATTACTATAACATAGATTATATATAAAATCAAATATATGTTCGTTATATTGATATGATTTATAATCATATAAAATAAATTTTGCAATACATCATATTGATGATATTGTCATAAAAGTGCAAAAATAGTATACTAAAGCAATAATGACAATGAAAGGAGTATATAGTATGGAAGCGCTCCCTATATTTATGAATTTAGAGGGAAAAAAAATATTAGTAGTAGGTGGAGGAAATGCAGCCTTTATTAAAATAAAAACAGTATTAAAAACGGGAGCAGATATTTATGTAGTTGCAAAAGAGTATGCTCAGAAAACACAAAAAATATTAGAAGAATATCATATCAATTATGAAAAAAGGGGAATAAAACAACAGGATTTGGATAATGTTTTTATTGTATTTGCGGCGGCAGAAAAAAATATAAATGATAGTATTGCAATATGGGCAAAGGAACGAAAAATATTATGTTGTAAGGCAGATGGAAAGGGAGATTTTATTGTGCCATATCATAAAAGAGAAGGTAATTTAACAGTTGCTGTTAGTACAGATGGATTGTTTCCACTAATGGGTAAAAAAATTTGTGAAAATATAGATTTTTCTGTAGGAAATGATTTGGTATATTTAGGAGAACAAAGAAGAAAAATATTGCATGATATAAAAGATAAAAAAGAAAGTAAAAATGCATTGCAACAGTTATTAAAGGAGTATAATACGTATGAAAAAAATAATTAAAATTGGTACAAGAGCAAGTCAACTTGCTGTAAAACAAGCAGAATTAGCAAAGCAAACAATACAAACCGTATTAAAAGATACAGAAATTGAAATTGTAACAATTAAAACAAAGGGCGATAAAATTTTACATAAAACGCTTGATAAAATTGGAGGAAAAGGACTTTTTGTAAAAGAAATTGAAAGTGCGCTTTTAGATGGTACGATTGATATTGCTGTGCATAGTATGAAAGATATGCCTGATGAAATGCCAAAGGGTTTGGAATTGGGTGCGGTATTAAAAAGAGAAAATCCTATGGACGCATTAGTATGTGCTAAAAATATAACATGGGAAAATTTGCCCAAAGGAGCAAAAATAGGAACAGGAAGTCTAAGAAGAAAAACACAACTTTTGGCTTTCAGAAATGATTTGAATATCGTTCCCATTCGAGGCAATATTATGACACGACTTCAAAAATTAGAAACAGAATTGGATGCTGTTGTATTGGCTGTTGCAGGACTCATTAGAACAGAACAGCAACATAAAATTTCACATATATTTCAATTAAATGAAATGATACCAGCAGCTTGTCAAGGGATATTAGCATTACAAATTAGAAAAAGAAATGATTTTTTAAAACAAGTTATGAAAAATATAACAGATAGTCATGCGGATATTTGTCAAAGAGCGGAAAGAGCTTTTTTAAATGAAATTGGAGCAGATTGTCATGCACCAGCAGGAGCTTTGGCTAATATAGAAAACGATAAAATATATATGAAAGCTATGTTTTATACAGATGAATTACTGATTTCAGAAGGATATGATAGTATTCAAAATGCAGAAGAATTAGGAAGAAAATTGGCAATGCAGATACAAAAACAAAGTTCTATTCATTTTATGTGAAATTATGATGTTGATTGTGGAACACCCAATTAAAAACTTTTATATCACATAATTTGAAAGAAATATTATAAAGAGGTGCATAATATGAAAAAAGGAAAAGTATATATTGCAGGAGCCGGTCCAGGAGATGAAAATTTAATTAGTGTTCGTGCTATGGAATTGGTAAAGCAAGCAGATGTCATTGTATATGATAGATTAGCAGCAGAAAGATTTTTGCAGTATGCAAATAAAGAATGTGAAAAAATCAACGCAGGAAAACAACCTCAAAATCATAGATTAAATCAAAAACAAATCAATCAAGTGTTAATAGAAAAAGCAAAAGAAGGAAAAAAGGTATTGCGTTTAAAAGGAGGTGACCCCTTTTTATTTGGTAGAGGAGGCGAGGAATGTGAGGAACTTCAAAAAGCAGGAATTAGCTTTGAAGTAATACCGGGTATTTCTTCTTTTTATTCTGTTTGTGCTTATGCAGGTATACCAGTAACACATAGAAATTGTGCGTCTTCTTTTCATGTTTTTACAGGGCATAGAGCAGAAAATGAGGAATTAGATTATAAAACAATAGCAAATATGGAAGGTACACTTTTATTTTTAATGAGTATGAAAAACTTGTCTTTGATAAGTAAGAAATTGATAGAGCAGGGAAAAAATGAATATACTCCCACAGCAGTAATACAATGGGGTACAACAAGCAAACAGAAAAGTGTAACAGCATATTTAAAAGATATTGCTCAGGTAGCAGAACAGCAATGTATTGGACACCCTTCTGTTGTAATTATAGGAGATGTAGTAAAACAAAGAATGGATTGGCAAAAATATAGACCTCTTTTTGGAAAGCATATTGTTCTTGCCGGAAGTGGAGAAAGTGCATTGGAGTCAAAAAAAATATTGCAACAGGAAGGTGCAGAGGTCACAATATATTCTGCTATTGAAATCATAGAACAAGAAAATAATTTAATACAAGAAATGAATAGACTGCATAAATATACATGGATATTTTTTACAAGCGTTCATAGCGTGAAAGTGTTTTTTCATGCTATGAAAAGTCAGAAAAAGGATATTAGAACATTGCAAGGAATTGGTATCTATTGTATTGGAGAAAAAACAAAAGAAGAAGTGGAAAAAAGAGGTATTTTTGTAGATAGAATACCACAATATTATAACAGTAAGTGTGCAGCAGAAGAAATGGAAAAATTTTTAAATAAAAATGATAAAATATTGTTTCCAGCATCAGAATTAGCAAATACTGTTTTAGAGCAAAAGGCAAAAGATATAGGGGTAGAAATGGTGAGAGTAACAGCATATTTGAATCGTATGCCTACAGACGAAACAGCAAAGCAATATATTAAAAAAGAATTTGAAAAAGGGAATATAGATGCTGTAGCATTTTTTAGTTCTTCACAAGTAAAAAATTTATTTTTGATAGCAGGAGAAAGTATTCAAAAATGCCAGCTTTTTGCAATAGGTGATAGCACAGAACAAACCATATTAGATATGGGAGCAACTGTAACAGCAAAGGCAGATATTGCAACAGCAAAAGGATTAGCGGAAAAAATAAAACAAATATTGATATAAAAAATGATGGTGGATAATGTGATTTTGCTATCAATTCTTACATTTTATTTACGAATGAAAGAAATGTATTGAGTACAAAATATAAATATGATAAAATACCATAAAATAAGTCAAAATATGATATATTTTTATATTCTGATAATACAATGATTATGAAACAAAATCATATTAGTCTATATAATAGTATGAGGTGGCTTATGGATTATAGAAGATTAAGAAAAAATGAAGCAATTAGAAATTATGTAAAAGAAACAAGAGTCCATTTAGAGGATTTAATATACCCTTTATTTATTGTGGAAGGGGAAAATATAAAACAAGAAATTAGTGCAATGCCTGGAAATTATCATTTTTCTATTGATAAATTGTTAGAAGAAGCAAAGGAATTGTTAGAAATGGGTATACAAGGTGTGTTGCTTTTTGGTATTCCTGACTATAAAGATGATATGGGTACAACAGCATATTGTGAGGGTAATATCATTGAAAGGGCAATAAAAGCATTAAAAAAATCTGTTCCAGAATTATATATTATTGCAGATGTTTGTCTTTGTGAATATACTAGCCATGGACATTGTGGTGTTCTTTGCGGTAGTCATGTGGATAATGAGAAAACATTACCTCTTTTGGCAAAAGCAGCAGTAAGTTATGCCAAAGCAGGTGCAGACTGTGTTGCACCTTCTGATATGATGGACAATAGAGTAGAATATATTAGAAAAGCATTATATGAAAATGATTGTCAAGATGTTGCTATTATGTCATATAGTGCAAAATACTGTTCCGCTTTTTATGGACCTTTTAGAGAAGCAGCTCATTCTGCACCAAAGTTTGGAGATAGAAAAAGTTATCAAATGGACCCAGCAAACAGAAAAGAAGCACTGAAAGAAGTAGAAAAAGATATTGCAGAGGGTGCAGATATTGTCATTATCAAGCCAGCATTGCCTTATTTAGATATATTATGGCAGGTTTCACAAAGCGTTCATGTACCTGTTTGTGCTTATCAAGTGAGTGGTGAATATGCTATGATAAAGGCAGCAGAAAAAATGAACTGGATAGATGGTAAAAAGGCAGCAATGGAGAGTTTGACAGCAATAAAAAGAGCTGGTGCAGATATGATTATTACATATTTTGCAAAAGATTTTGCAAAGAATTTTACAGAATAAAAAAAGAAAAATTGATTTCCTATTTATTATGAAACGATAATGTAACAGAGGTGTAACACCGATGTAACGCGAAAATGTTACAATAGTGATATTGATGTAACATCAATGTAACGCTAAAAATGTTACACTAGTAATAGTAATGTAACGCAAAAGTGTTACAATGGTAACATTGATGTAACAAAACATAGAATAAAATGTAACATAGAGATAGAGATAGAGAAAGAGATAGAGATAGAGATAGAGAAAGAAAAAGAAAAAATAAAAAAGAAAAAAATTTCGCTACGCTCAATAGGGGGTTTTTAAAATTAAAACATTGAGACTTTTTGAGACTTTTTGTATTTTATAATCATTGAAAATCCTCTGTTGCTTATTTCTCAAAATATCCGTTGCTTGTTTTTCAAAATATCCTTTGACAATATGGAAATACAGAAAGGAGAATACTTATGTTAATATGGATTGTAATGTTAGGTATCATCGGTTTGGCACTTGTAATTGCTGAGGCATTTATACCAGGATTTGGTATATTTGGCGTTGCAGGAAGTATTGCATTAATCAGTTCCATTGTAATAGCAGGTATAAAATATGGTTTTGCCGTATTTTTGATTATGATTGCTGCTTTTATAATATTATTATTGTTATTTATACGTTTTGTAAAAACAAAAAAGGTATATGATAAATTTGTTTTGAATGATGTTTTAAATACAAAAGATTTTGACGAAACTATATTACAAGATATGGAAGGTAAAAAAGGTATGAGTATTACAACAATACAGCCTTATGGAAAAATGGAAGTAGAAGGAATGCAAATAGATGTGTGTTCTGAAGGAGGATATATTGAAAAAAATAAAATGATTGAAATTATTCAAGTAAAGGGAAAAACAGTTGTTGTAAAAGAAGTGAATTAAATTTTGTTGTGTTTAATATAAAATAATAAAGGAGGTTTTATTATGCCGTTTATAGGAGCAGGTGTTGTTGTTACCATTATTGCTATTATTGTAATTATTAGTATATTTTTAAGTTTTGTACCATTAGGACTTTGGATTTCTGCTGTTTCAGCGGGAGTAAAAGTAAGCATATTCTCATTGATTGGTATGAGGATGAGGAGAGTTAGTGCAGCAAGAATTATACGTCCTTTGATTAAGGCACAGAAAGCTGGTATGGATGTCAATGCAAATCAGTTAGAAAGTCATTTGCTTTCTGGCGGTCATGTAGATAATGTTGTAGATGCTTTGATTGCAGCACATAGAGCAAATTTGGATTTGTCATTTGAAAGAGCAGCAGCAATTGATTTGGCAGGAAGAAATGTTTTTGAAGCGGTAAAAATGAGTGTTACACCTAAAATTATTGAAACTCCTTGGATTTCTGCTGTTGCGATTGATGGTATAGAAGTAAAAGTAATTGCAAAAGTAACAGTAAGAGCAAATTTGGCTAGATTGGTTGGCGGTGCAGGAGAAGAAACCATTATAGCTAGAGTTGGAGAAGGCATTGTCACAACAGTAGGTTCTTCACAACATCATAGTAGTGTATTGGAAAATCCAGATTCTATATCAAGAACAGTATTGGGAAAGGGACTGGATAATGGTACAGCATTTGAAATATTGTCTATTGATATTGCAGATGTGGATATTGGAAGAAATATAGGAGCAAATTTGCAGATACAACAAGCAGAGGCTGATAAACAAATTGCACAGGCAAAAGCAGAAGAAAGACGTGCTGCTGCTGTGGCAAAAGCGGAAGAAATGCGAGCAGAAGTGGAAAAAATGAAAGCAAAAGTAATTGAAGCAGAAGCACAAGTACCTATGGCATTAGCAGAAGCATTAAGAAGTGGTAATTTGGGTGTTATGGATTACTATAAATTGCAAAATGTGCAAGCAGATACTGCAATGAAAGATAATATTGGTAAAACAGATTTCACAAAAGTAATGCCTAAAAAAGAAATATAATATATAATGAAAGATACCGAAAAGAATCGGTAGCTCAGTTTGTCAAAAAAGTGATTTATAATAAATTTGATAAAAGTTAGAAGTTTTTGGGGAAACTTTTTTCATTTGTGAAAAGTTTCCCCAGGTCTACGCTTCGCTCCGGTCGGTGCTAGACGAACGTCCACTGGACGTTCAGCACCCCTTCAAAAACACGCTTACAAGCATAAAAGACCGTGGGGTTTCACCCCACTTCCCCACTCGCTTTTGAAAAAGCGAGGCAAAACTTTCAGGGAAAACTTTGTTTTCCCATCTGCAAATAGAAGTTTATCGACAAATTGAGATACCGAAAAGAATCGGTATCTTTTTGTATATAATAATAATAAAGCTGAATTTTTAGAATGAGATAGAATGAGAGGCATGATATGAGTGATATAATAAAAAAACAATTAGAAAAAGTAGAAAAACAAGAACAAAAATATTTACAGCAAAAGGAAAGTACATTACAAAAGAAAAGTAAGGTGTTTTCTCATGCTTTAGAGCAAAAAATACCACTGAAATTAAGAGAAAGTATACAAAATGCATTTTATAAAGGGTTTTTAGTGATATTTGAAAAGGGTACTAGTGTGATAGAAAAAACATATGATAAAGAAAAAATTTTATGGGAATATCAATTTCAAGATAAAAAATTTTGTGAAAATAAAAAAAGAAAACAATTTAAAAAATTAGAAAAATGTGCAAACAAATCTAACAGAATGAATATTGCTGTAACGGCAGCAGAAGGTGCAGGACTAGGAATTTTGGGAATAGGCTTGCCTGATATTCCTATATTTTTGGCTGTGATATTGAAAGGAATTTATGAAACAGCATTACATTATGGTTATGACTATAATAATAAAAGAGAACAAATATACATATTAAGACTTATGCGTAGTGCTATGGCACAGCAAGAACAAAAAAAGCAATATGATGAATTAGTAGAAAAAACAGCGGAAGATATTGAAAAAGAAATTGCTGTACCATATGATTTTAAACAGGAAGTAAGAGAAACAGCAGAAGTATTTTCTAATGCTATGCTGATTGCAAAGTTTATACAAGGTATACCTTTGGTAGGTGTAACAGGTAGTGGTTATAATGTAATGGTGTATACAAAAATATTAAAATATTGTCATAGAAAATACAAAAAAAGATATTTAATGAATAGACAGCAATCATTATATTAAAAAATTTTGATTTGTAGATAGTATTTTCTATTTGATAGTTTTTTTAGAAAAAAATGGAATAAAAATGTTTCTCGGATAAAAGAATAAAATAAAAAATATGGGTCATATTAATAGTGCAATAACGATTTGCATATTTTTATAGCGTTTGTTTTATTTAATTATTTTAAGGAGGAACAATAAAATGGAAAAAAACACAAATAAAAATGCAGAAAAGAATACACAAAAAGGCATGAACAGAACAGAATTTGCACAGGAATACAGCATTGATACAAGCAAAAGAACAAGCAAAACAAATAAAACTGAAAAAAACTGCAATAAAAATAGCAACTACAGCAACTAATGATGGTATAAAATCATTTGCGTAAAACGATTTTTACAGCGTAATGAAGGTAACTTCTTTTTGGGAAAGGCTAAAAAGAAGTTACTTTTCTATTATTTGTAATAGGTAAAATAATAAGATTTTTTGTTGAAAAATCAATGTATTATAATAATTTTGAAAAATTTTTGAAAAAAATGAAAAAAAAGTATTGCAATTCATAAAAAGCTGTGGTATAGTATAAAACGTTCTTGGCAAAGGAACAAGCAAATAAAAAAGTTTTAAAAAAAATAAAAAAATACTTGACAATCGGTGAGAAAAGAGTATAATAATTTCTTGTGACTGTCCAAAAGGAAGTTACAAACAAGCACAAAAAGAAATAAAAAAAGTAAAAAAAGTGCTTGACAAACAAAAAGAGTGATGATATAATATACCACGGTTGACTTTGAAAGAAGTCGAAAAAAGGAAGAAATTGATCCTTGAAAACTGAACAGTTAAGAAATAAAACACAACCCAAGTCTATTCAAAAAGTTTTGCAGATTTTATAAAAAAATCTGAGAAGTCAGAGTAATCTGAGTAGCAAGGATTTCATATAAGAGTTTGATCCTGGCTCAGGATGAACGCTGGCGGCGTGCTTAACACATGCAAGTCGAGCGAA
>ERZ808046.1337-NODE-1337-length-11321-cov-3.595784_pt1 | contig 11321 bp, 11 predicted proteins | sample MGYA00380196_ERZ808046 | MGnify/ENA primary metagenome ERZ808046 (study PRJEB31490, sample SAMN06133421) | mouse gut metagenome | isolation source: Z6_2 | host: mice | place: China: Chengdu | collected 2015-05 ...
GCCATAATAATACCTCCAAACTGAGTAATTCTATCTTACATCAGTTTGAAGGTTTACACAAACTTTGGGATAGTCCCAATTAAGTAGACATATCACTTGCATGATATGTCTACTTAAATCATTTTTATAAATGCGGCACTGCTATGCGCTTTTATTCAATACCCATGTTCAATCCGCTTAGAACTTTATATAGATATCTCTGGTCATAGCCACATTTTTCCTTTTACCTGCTATCCCCATACGGCAACTCTTTTCCTGGTTCAAAAATGCACCAGGTTTTTATGCATTTCCAGCACAGCCTGCCTTATTTTCCCCACAGTGATGGCTCTCCCCATGATGATGGCCCTCTCCGTGATGGTTGCAATGGACATGCGGATCAAACTGAAGATTTCCGGCAAGAAGTGCATCTACTGCTTCGTCTGCATTGCCGGATACTCCGCCGTAAAGCCGGATTCCCGCTTCCGCCAGAGCAGTCTGCGCTCCTGCCCCGATTCCGCCGCAAATCAGTGTATCCACCTTCCGCTCCGAAAGCATCCCTGCCAGGGCGCCGTGCCCGCTTCCTTCTGTACTTACAACCTGCGATTCCATAACTTTTCCATCCAACACATCATAAACCTTAAACTGCTCTGTATGCCCGAAATGCGGGAATACATTTCCATTTTCATAAGTTACTGCAATCCTCATGATCCCTGTCTCCTTTCTCCCGACGGCCGCTTTCCCAGCCACATAATCTTTCCTGTCACATACTTTTCCGCAGCCACTCTGTGCCGAACCGTCACAGAGCGCATAGTTTCCGCCGGAAATACACAGTGTTTTTCCATTCACAAGACAATCCGCAATTCTGCCTCTCGCTCTTTCATACATTTCCGTAACTGTAGTACGGGACACCCCCATCTGTCTGGCACACTGCTCATGGGTTCTTTTTTCATAATCAATCAGCCGGACTGCCTCAAATTCATCCACTGACAGCAGAACCTGTTCCGTCTGCTCTGCTCCACAGGGGGAAAAACTGTCATACTTTGGTTCAAAGCATATCCTTCTGCACCGGACTGGTCTTGCCATGTAGCCACCTCCATTTCCGACATATGTCGATAATACACTAAAAACATACAAAAGTCAATACTCTGATGGCATATTTTACAATTTGCTTTATTGTAATTAACATTAATGATGTTGATATGATTCGCACAAAAGAGTATACTATAACCATTAAATGAAGTCGAAAGAAGTGACACTATGTATATATCTGTTTCTGATGTTGCAAAAAAGTTTCATATATCAAAAAGACGAGTACAAACATTATGCGAACAAGGACGTATAAAATGTGCTACTAAAATAAGTGGAGTTTGGGTCATTCCTAAAGATACTCAAAAACCTACAAATGCACGAAAAAAGAAAAATGTATCAAAATCGTTATGGAATGATTTTGATAAAATGGAATCTGATAAATTAACTATGGTACAAGTTTGCAATTTGTTTTCTATTTCCCAAGCTACAGCTAAAAATTGGATTAGACTTGGAAAACTAAAAACGAATTCTGATAGTAAAACATTTGATAAAAAATATATAGAAACACTTTTAACAGAAATCAAAAATAGTAAAGATAGCCGTTTAAAAAGCCGTCGAAATAAAAAAAGTATTCGTGGCAAAGTTCTGTATCAAAATTATATCAATAATAAAGTCAATCAAGAAATAGTAGAAAAGATATTAAATTCTTGTAAGCAAATTACTGAAAAAGAATTAAAAATAATACTTGCAAATTTTGCAATACAACTTTATCAGCAAAGCATTGGAACAATCATAACAGAAAATACATTGCTAAAAAAACAAATGAAAATATCTAACCATACTATTTTTAATGATTTAATTGGAGATTTGATTAGAGATATTGATATATCAGAATTTGATTTGACAAACATTCAGGATATTTTAGATTATAAAGTACAATTTGTTTCTCAAGAAGATACATTAGGATTTATTTATATTTCTTTGCGAGATTTCAGTCATCGAAAACAAACAGGTACATACTATACACCAGAAAAAACTGTAAATACACTGATTGATAATTTAAAAACACATTTAGATATTGAAAACATATCAATTTGTGACCCTTGTTGTGGTACAGGAAATTTTCTTATTAGACTGGTAAGTAATGGTGTAAAAATTTCAAATTTATACGGTCAAGATATAGATGAAATCAGTATTCTTATCACACGTATTAATATGTTTTTACTTGATAATCATATCACAAAGGAGCAGTTATATTCTCAATTTATTTGTGGCAACACCCTTTTTCATACCTTTTCTCGTGAATTTTCGGTTGTATTAGGAAATCCGCCTTGGGGCTATGACTTTAGCAATGAAGAATGTGCATACCTTAAAGCAAATTATATTACAGCTAAAAGCAAAGCAATAGAATCATATGATTTATTTGTCGAAAAAGGATTAGCAATGCTTGAAAAAAACGGATATTTAGCATATGTTTTACCTGAAGCCATATTAAATGTCACTTCACATCAAAAAGCAAGAGAACTGATAGTAAAAAACACAGCTTTTCAGTATGTAAGTTATTTAGGGAATACTTTTTCTGGAATACAGTGTCCTGCTATCATATTAGTATTACAGAATGGTTATAAAGGACAAACAAAACATTGCAAAATTGAATTTGGCAATGAAAGCTTTATCATAAATGAAGATAGAAAAATGAATCCATCGTTATTTTCTTTCAATATGAATGATAAAGAATATGATTGTCTGAATGTAATTAGTTCTGTACAAAATGCGAAATATCTTGCAAACAATGCTAAGTTTGCGTTGGGTATCGTAACCGGAAATAATAAGAAGTATATCAAAAACACAAAAGCGGAGGGAATGGAAATTATTCTAAAAGGTAGTAACATTTATAGATATGCAATAAAATACACAAATCATTATATTCATTTTGCTCCAGAGAATTTTCAGCAGGTAGCACCAACTGAAATATATCGAGCAAAAGAAAAATTATTATATAGATTTATTGCTGAAGTTCCTGTGTTTACTTATGACAATCAACAAATACTTTCTCTGAATAGTTGCAATATATTGATACCACAAATTACAGGCATGGATATAAAATATGTACTGGCAATTTTAAATTCTAGCGTAGCTACTTATTTTATAACTAAAAAATACAATTCTGTAAAGATATTAAAATCTCATATTGAATCACTACCGATACCTATGATAAGCAAAGAAAAACAATGCGAAATCATAAAAAAAGTAGACTTCATAATGAATACAAATGAAAATAAAAGTGGACTATATGAAGAACTAAATCATGAGATTATGGACATTTATTCTTTGTCAAATAAACAAAAAGAAACCATTCAAATGGCATTATCAAGAAAAAATTTATTTCTTCTAAAATAACTTAATTAACTTCAAGTAATAAAATTATTTATAGAAATGTCTTATCATCATAGTAATAACTGAATAAATAGAAAAAAGAAGAAAGTTGTAAAAAGGAATACACAAAAAAAATAAAAAGGTTAGCAAGAAAAACGATTTGTTATTCCAAAACAGAATATATGCATGATATTATTATTTATCTGTTAATGCTTTTATAGTCTTTCTATATTAACCTTTTTATTATCACTTTTTTCATTTAATGTATTACACAACTTAATTTCTTATAAAATTTGTAAATACAAATGATTGTTGTTCTGGGAATTGCAAACCTGCTTTTAATCCAGCTTCTTTACACTTTAAGAAAAAAGCCATATTTCTTCCAAGAACCTGCATTGTTTGTATTCCTTCCAAATCCTTTTTCACATCTTCTGGCTTTGCACCATGCACCATATTCCAATAACGAGAAGTAATAATAGGCATCTGCATCAATCCAAAATATTTATTTAGTTGGTCCCACGTTGCTGTTGTGCCTGCCCTACGAGCAGAAATCACTGTTGATACTGGTTTTAATAAAAATCGATTTCCACCACCATTCAAATCAGCATAAAATGCACGGTCTAAAAATGATGTAATTGCACCAGAAGCACCACCCCAATGTACAGGTGTTCCAAATATAAAACCATCATAATTTTCAGCTAAATCTAAAAAATCATTTACACTATCTTGTAACACACATTTCTTTTTTTCAATACAGCCCTTGCAGGCAATACAGCCAGAAATTGGTTTATTTCCTATCCAAAATAGTTCTGTATCAATATTTTCTTTATGGAGTGCTTCAGCAACTTCTGTTAATGCGGTATAAGTACAGCCATTTTTGTGAGGACTACCATTAACTAATAATACTTTCATATTTTATTCACTCCTTTTTTTATCAATTTAAACCGTTTACCCATTCTACAATATCATTTTCAGCATTTTGTATATGATTGAGAGAAATAGACAACCCTTCTACTACTTTAGCATTTGGTTCTAACTCCTGTATGGTACTGATGGTACGAGAAAAACCGCTTCCGCCATGTGTATTAAATGCTATGATTGTTTTACCTGAAAAATCATGTTGTTCAAAAAATGTATATAATATCATAGGCATATCACCCCACCAATTTGGATAACCAACAAATATCGTATCATATTCTTCTAAATTATCTATTGTATTTAATAATTTAGGGCGTGCGCTTTGGTTTTGTTCTTCTAAAGCTAAGTCAACTAATGTTTCATGATTAGTAGGATAAGGTGTTTTTGGCTCAATACGGAATATGTCTGCACCTATTGTATTTTGAATCACTTTAGCCATATATTGTGTATTTCCTAGTACTTCACCATTTATAACTACTGTACTGTTATCTTCTTCTGTTGTCATATTATTAGGGTTTGTTGTTTCTGGCATAGAAAAGTAAACAACTAAAGATTTTTCACTGTCATTTTTATTTGCTGTTGTGTTTTCATTTATATTATTATTTGTTGTTGCATTTGTGTTCAAATTTAAACTAGAAATCCAATTTGTTACATCTGTTTTATCTGCTCTACTTGAAAATCTTTGTCCTTCCAACCAAGTAGCACCACTTGTCAATGCTTCCAAATTTCTACCACTTGAACCAATTCCACTAGAGGAAGAAGTACAGAAAGGTATTACTGTTTTATTTGAAAAGTCAACATTTTCAACAAATGTTTTTACAATATTAGGGGCTTCTCCCCACCATATGGGATAGCCAATAAATATGGTGCCATAATTGTTTAAGTTTGGTAATTCTCCTGCTATTTCTGGGCGGAAATCTGTGTCATTATGTTCTGTATTGACACGGCTAGTATCATCTGTCCAATCTAAATCATCAGGAGTATATTCTTGTTGTGCTAATATTTGGTAGGTGTCTGCATTTAGTGTATCCACAATGTATTCTGCAATGGTTTTTGTATTTCCTGTAGCAGAAAAATAAATAACTAATGTATTATTGTTTTGTTCCTCTGTTGCAACTTTCTGTTCTTTTGTTTCATATTGCTGTGTTTGCTCTGTTTGTTGTTCTTGTTGTTCTTGTTGTTTTTGCTGTTGCCCACAAGCAGACAAAATAAACAGCATTGATATTGCAAATAAAGCGTTTACTACTTCTTTTACATGGTTTATCATACAATTATCATCTCCCTTTTATTCTGTAGGTAATTTCTGATATTCTTCCTCTTGTGGAATTTGATACAATACATTTGCATGGTCTACGTGTGCCGTTTGTCCTGCTCCTGTTTCTTCCCAATGGTCTTCTGGATTGAATGTACCTTCCGCAGTAATGACTTTTCCGCCTGATGAAAACATACCTTGTTCTGCAATCATTAAAACATTTTCATCTGTTTGCTGTGTTTGTTGTATTTGTTCTGGCTGCTGTGCCGTATTTTGCTGTGAAGTATTGCTACAAGCTGTTAATGTCATCATTCCTACTAATGTAAGTGCTACTATTTTTCTATATGCGTATTTCATATAAAACTCCTCCTTCATTTATGTTTAACTACATTTTTTACTCATTTTTGTTCCACCGAATACATCAGACATTTCCATATTATCCAATGCACTATCTAGTGCTTTTACTTCTTCAGCAGAAAGTTTTATTTCTGCTGCTCCTAAATTTTCAGCCAATCTTTCTAATTTTGTCGTACCTGGTATAGGTACAATATACTCTTTTTTGTTTATCATCCACGCTAATGAAATTTGTGCTGCGGTGGCATTCTTTTGTGTTGCTGTTTCATATAATAAATTTAATAATGCTTGGTTTTTATCAATATTTTCTGCTTTAAATTGTGGCATAACATTGCGATAATCTGTTTCTTCATCAAAATGAGAACTTTTATCATACTTTCCGCTTAAAAATCCATTTGCCATAGGTGAAAATGCTACAAATCCAATGTTTAATTCTTCTAATGTGCTGAAAAGTGTTTCGTACTGTCTTGCCATCATAGAATAACGATTTTGTATTGCTGTGACTGGACAAACGGCATTTGCTCGACGAATATTTTCCTCTGTTGCCTCTGATAATCCCCAATGTGTAATTTTACCCTCTCTCATAAGTTCAGACATTACCCCTGCTACTTCTTCAATAGGCACATTAGGGTCATTGCGATGTTGGTAATATAAATCAATGTGGTCTGTATTTAGTCTTTTGAGTGAGCCTTCTATTGATTTTCGTATGACTTCAGGTTTAGAACTTGGTATTAGAGGCTTATTGACTGCTAAGCTATATCTATCAAAGTAAATACCAAATTTTGTAGCAATTACAATATGATTGCGGTGTGATTTTAATGCTTTTCCAATAAATTCTTCATTGTCATGTGGATTTTGGGGTGTACCATATGCTTCCGCAGTGTCAAAAAATGTACAACCTAAATCAATGGCTTTTTCTAATAATTTTGTCATTTCTTTTTTGTCTGCTGGTACACCATAGGCATGACACATACCCATACACCCCAAACCAACGCTAGAAACTTTTAAATCCTTTCCTAATATTCTATATTTCATATACATACCTTCCTTTGCAAAACTTTTTTTATTAAGTATATTGTAATAGCATATATAACAATATAGAAGTTTCATTTCGTTTATTAGTATAAACCTTAAACTTTATACTAAATAAAAAGTCTGCGGTAAATACCACAGACTTTTAAAATTTTAATATTCATAATCTGGTGCAAATAATTTCATTAACTGCTTATCATGGTGATGAACTACTTCTGATGTTGTATCTAGTATCATTGTTGCACCACCATCACGAGTATATGCTTCCCATTCAGGCAGACCTTCTGCACTAGGTTTACCTGTTTTTGCAAAATTTACCCATGCTTGACTAATTTGTTGTGCAAGTGCTTTTTCTTGTTCTGTACCATTTACATTATGAAATACATATGGTATTTCTGCACCATGATAGGAATTTCCATAAGTAAATACATAAGAATAAACAGCAGCACCATTTTGGTCAGCTTTATGTGTCATAATTTTTAACAATGGTAGTCTGATAGTTGTAAATACTATAGCATTTGTATTACATAACATTGTTGCTGATAATAATATTGCCGTAAACATTCTAAATCTTTTCATGTATACATTTCTCCTTTCCTTATTCAAAACATTCCTCAAATATAGTAAGTATTTCTTCATGTGTCATTTTTTTATAGCTTCCCATAGAAATATTGCAAGAATATGCAATTTCTTTTAACATACTTTTATCATTCATTCCCAATTCATGCAATGTAGAAGGTAAACCGATTTCTTTTATAAAATTTGCTAATGCTTCCAATCCTGCTAATGCAATTTCTTGTTCTGTTTTTCCCTCTGGTGAAATATCCCATACACGTTTTGCAAAACGTACAAATTTTATCATACCATTTTGATAAATATGACGATAATAAACTGGGTGTAATATAGCTAATCCTTCTCCATGATTACAATTTGTGTAAGCACCTAATTGATGCTCCATTTGATGACACTGAAAATCACATTTTTTACCTAATTTGATAATACGATTTTCTGCCATTGTGGATTCCCACATTAAATTACTTCTTGCAGAATAATCCTCTGGGTTTTGTATAGACGCTCTTAAATCTCTTATCACACCCCTCATCAATGCCTCTGAAATATCATCAGATACATTTTCTTCATCGCAAGTACTGAAATAAGTTTCCATAATATGACTTAATATATCAAATCCCCCAGACACCATTTGCTTTTTGGGTACGCTAAATGTATATGTTGCGTCCATAAATGCAAAACGGGCATTACAAGCTGTATAGTCACGACCTGTTTTTATTTTTTTCTCCTCATTTGTAATCACTGCACCGCCATTCATTTCACTGCCTGTACCAGCAACGGTTACTATAACACCTAATGGTAAAGGTTTAAAATTGATAATACCTGCTCTTTCCCAAAAATCTTCCCAAACATCACCTTTATAAACAGTTGCAAGTGAAATTGCTTTGCAACAGTCCATAACAGAGCCACCACCTACTGCCAATATCATATCAACTTGTTTTTCTTTTGCTAATTTTGCACCTTGCTGTACTTTAGCATAGGTTGGATTTGACATAATACCAGAAAACTCTATGACATTTTTTCCAGCAGTTTGTAATATTTTTATAATTTCATCATAAATACCATTTTTTTTAATAGAACCACCACCATAAGCAAACATAACTGTATTTCCGTATTTTGATAATTCTTCTGCAAGATATTCTTTCACACAACCTTTTCCGAAATAAGTTTTTGTTGTATTTTCAAATATAAAATTGTTCATACTATCCGTCCTTTCTTTTTCTATTTCTAAATTAAATTTATTATAATTCCGATATAATATAATAAGAAGTATCGTTTTGTTATGTAGTATGAACCCTAAACTTAAAACAAAAAGCACCTGCTATTATGCAAGTGCTTTTTATTATTCTGTAAATGCTTTTTTTACAGCATAAACAAATTTTTCTACTGTTTTAGAGGGTATAGGAGAATGTAATAGTCCAAAAGGAATTTCATATTTCCAATCCACTGGAATGATTTTGAGCATAGGGTGGACATTTTTCCATTGTGGAACTGCCATTAAAATTGCATTTTCATGTTCACACTGATTAAAAACTTCTATGTTATAAAATGAAAAATCTATAATTTCAATTTCTGGATAATGTTCCCATAAATTATCCCTCAGCATATCAACATATTTACTCCAATTTCTTTTCATCAACATCAATTTCTGTCCATATAAATCCTCTATCAAAAGTTTTTCTTTTTGTGCTAATGGGTGATAAATAGAAACAGCACAACAAATTGGTACTTTCATTAACTCTGTTGCTGCGCAATTTCTTAATGTCAACATGGTTTCATCAAATATTCCTGCTACAACGTCAATATTTTGTCCCAAATTTTTTAAAATTTCTCTTGCATTTTCTGGTGTATTTTCAAAGTTGATTACTTCAAATTTCAGTTCTGGAAAAATTTTATGGATTTTAGACCATAATTCCATTAAAAATTGGCAAGGTGTCATTAAAGAAGTGCCTAATCTAATACGATTTTCATTGTTCATCATGGCATTTTTAGCACGTACTTGGGCATCTTTAGCATATTGTATCATATATTTTGCATCTTGATAATAAGACTTTCCTGCATTGGTTAGCGTCAAACCTCTAGGTGTTCTATAAAATAACTGTACTTCTAAATTACTTTCTAGTAAATTGATTTGCTTCATTACTGCCGTAGGGGAAATATACATTATTTCACTTGCTTTTGAAAAACTTCCTACGTCTGCAACTTGTATAAAAGTATCTAATTGATGATTGTACATTTCATTTTTCTCCTTTGTTTTAAATTCAGTATAAAATAAGTTGTTGTATTTTGCATTTATTTACTTTTAGACAGACAATATAATAATTCACTTTTGCTTTTGTATCAAGTATAGTTCAAATAAAAATATAAAAAATGGTAAAGTGAATCATAAACAAAGATATGAATGTAAATGGTTGTCATTTTATTGAATGGGATAAAAGAACAAATGAAAAAATAAAAGCAAAAAAGGCTTTGTATATTCTTTTTTATTTTCTTGACAAATATTCTTTTCATATGCTTGCCAAGATTTTTAATACACGTCCATCACTTATTTATAAATGGGTAGCTTCTGAAAAATTGCCTTACTATAAATAAGCGATGACATAACAGAAATAGAGTTTAACGAGATATGACATTTTATTCAGTCAAAAAAACAAATTATAGCTGATAAAACAACAGAAAAAATGATTGCTTGAGAACTTGGAAATCGTAATACAGAAACATTATATAACATACTGATATATGTTGGCATATAATATTTAAAACACTTTTTAAGGAGTTATTTTATGTATAATATAATATATAATAATCAGCTTCCAATTATTTCTGTATTAAATACTAAGCCTTCAGCAAAAGCTAAAATCAAAGGAAGTCTGGAATATCCAAGTATATCAGGTATTGTACAATTTTATCAAACTAGTTTAGGAGTAATCGTTTATGCAGAAATTAGAGGTCTTCCAAAATCCGAAAAATCTTGTGATGACCGCATTTTTGCTTTTCATATTCATGAAGGAAGTTCTTGCACAGGAGATATGACTGACCCTTTTTCAAATGCAATGTTGCATTATAATCCAAATGCTTGTAAGCATCCTTATCATGCAGGAGATTTACCACCTTTATTTGGAAACAACGGATTTGCAATTTCAATATTTTTAACAGACAGATTTTCTGTAAGTGAAATAATCGGCAAAACAATTATTATTCATAATAATTTTGATGATTTTACTACACAACCTTCTGGTAATTCTGGCACTAAAATTGCTTGTGGAGTTATTTATCAAAACAATTAAGAATTGATGCCGTGTGTTGCTATTATCTCTTTCTATTTTATTTGTATATTTTTTTCCTATTATGGCTTTCAAGAGGAAAAATCTTGTATTTTTCCTCCTGAAAGTCACTTAACTCATATTTTTGCATTATAACAACCTTCCCTTTCCTTTTTTATTTTACTATTTTTATACATATATTGTTTATATTTAGTAGTATATATGTTATTTTTTAATATAAAGTGTATAATTTATTAAGATTTTATTAAGATTTGTACACCATTGTCAGTACATGATTTGGCCGGGGCGTCACAAGTAGTGCTGACATTATGAAATTTTCACGAATGGACGCTTCAGAATGGAGAGTATCTCAATGAAATATGGGAAAAAACAAATAGCATGGTTCTTGAGTATGTTGATGGTGCTTATGCTTATTTCTCCTATGGGTACGACGGTCAGTTTTGCCCGAAAGAAGAATGTAAAACTTAAAAAAATAGTACTAAACCATTCAACATATAAATTACAGAAGGGCAAGAGCCTTAAACTTA
>ERZ808046.1338-NODE-1338-length-11316-cov-3.147433_pt1 | contig 11316 bp, 8 predicted proteins | sample MGYA00380196_ERZ808046 | MGnify/ENA primary metagenome ERZ808046 (study PRJEB31490, sample SAMN06133421) | mouse gut metagenome | isolation source: Z6_2 | host: mice | place: China: Chengdu | collected 2015-05 ...
GCAATCATTTCATCGTCCACTATCAGTAAATTCATCCTTTTCTCCGTTCCTTTGCTGTTTAACACAGACCGTTTCTTTGCTGTTTTATACCGGCTGTTTTTCAAATGTTCCCGTCTCTGTGCACGGCTGCTTAACAGGAATCACTATTGTAAAGCAGGTTCCCTCCCCCGGCTGTGAAACCACGGTGAGGCTCCCCTTTTCCCCGTAAAAATATTTCATCCTTCTGTAGGAATTCTCAATCCCCACATGCACCCGCTCGTCTTCCTTCCGCCGGAAAATCCCCTGATTGATATCGTCCGCCATCTCCTCCGGCATTCCGGGGCCGTCGTCCACAATCATAAAGGTTGTTTCCTCCCCGTCCGTATAGGCTTCGACTCTCAGATGAATCTTCTTTCCATAGCCCACGATATGCTTAAAAATATTTTCCACAAAATTGTGAATCAAAAGCGGCGGCACAAAAGTTTCAAGGGACTCCGGGTCAACCTCGTAAACCGCTTCCACGCACCCCGGATAACGCATTTCCGCAATTTCAAGATACTTTTGAATCAGGCTGATTTCCTGCGAAAAAGGCTGCAGCTCCTTTCCGCTCTGAAAAATGTACCGGAAATACTCCGACAGATACAGCGCCAGCTTCTGAATGTCCTGATAATTTTCAATCTGGGCAAAGCTGTAAAGCAGGTTAAACATATTCATCAGAAAATGCGGCCGTATCTGCAACTGCAGATTTTTCAACTCGATGCGCTGTCTCTCCAGCTCCTTTTCATAGTTGGCAATGCGCAGCTCCTTAATCCGGTCGGCCATACTGTTAAAAGCTTCCCCTATCGCCGTAAATTCCTCTGCATCCCCGGATTGCATTTCCATACGGTAGTCCTGCTCGCCGCCCCGAAGATGCTCCATTGCCCTGCTGATGTTTTTCAGCGGATTTAATACCATTTTATGTATGAGATATATCAGGATAGGAATCAGGAGTATATACAAAAATACAAAACCGATACAAAGTATCTGAAGCGGCGTCAAATTAGTATACCCCTCGCTCGACGGCAGGCTTGCCTGGATTCTGAAATTACCCGTCCGGCTTTCCTTCTCCACAAAAAGCCGTCCCCTTTCCGCCGCCGTCTCCGGCTCCTTACCCGTTTGTGGATGAAGCTCCGAGAAACGAATCTCCAGTCCGGCATAGGAACATGCCTTTTTCAGCTGATGCTCCAGCTCGTCCAACGAAATAAAGCTTCCATAGTAGAAGTCATTGCTCCGGTAAACCTTTAAAAGCCAGGTCATTCCCTCCACCTCTGCAATCCCCCAGGTGCTGTATTTATCCTTTTCCTCCGTTTCCAGCCATGCTTTCAGGGTTTCCTTACAGTCAAAAATCCGCCCGCACTTTTCATTTTCCAGACTGCTCATTCCGATATAAGTCCGCCCATACTCGCCGCTTTGCCAGAACAGGACGTCCGCAAAGGCGTCATTCTGCACGGTCGTATTAAAATAAGAGGCCAGATTGCTTTCCGCCATAGCCAAATCTGCCGTTCTCTCCCCCTGCTCCCTGTACAGCTTAAAGTCCGGGTAGACGCTACCCAGATTGTAGAAAAAATCATTCATGGAATTCATCCTGCCCGAAAGCTGCTGCATGGAAAGCTCCAGAAGATTGTCCACGCTCGTCACCATCTGCGCTCTTGCATTCTGCAGGGAAAATACCGTGGCAATAATAGAAATAATGTTAAAGGGTAAAATAATTAAAACCAGCACGAGAACGATTCGCTGGGTGATGGAGCTAAAACCCGGGGTATGTTTTTTCATTGGTATTGCCTCCAAATGGCTTTTTTTCATTATAACTCTTTGGGGGTGAAGTTGGAATAAAAATGTGAATTACCTGTTTCCGAGGCCGATTTGATATCCATTGATATACAAATTGATTTGTCCACATGACTATGATATACTATTTTCACTATGAAAGGGACAAAATATGGTATTAAAATTTGAAATAAATGAATCTTCAATTTTAACTGCCGAGGAAAAAAACATACTTTCCGCGGCAAAAAAGCTCCCTGTTATCTACGATGAAGATTCCCCTGAACTGACTGATGACATGGAACAGGCATTTATCGCCGCAAGAAAGGCAAAACCGCTGTTCCGAAGGCAACCGAGGTCTTTGTAATATAGGAATTTCCTGCCATTGAATATAGAAAGGCGCATGGTTGACATCATTTTCCATACGCCTTTACGTTATTAAATTATTCTAATGACATACCGAACGCCTCTACGACATCCGTACTGTCCAGATTGTTTATTTGTTTCCCCATCGCCTTAGCGATAAGACCAAGAAGTGTTTTTGCCCGTAAAGCAAAGAATGTGTCAAAGTCATCTTTGCGCAGCGACGCCACATCTATTCCATGTGATGCGACATTAGTATCCAGAGCTGCTGCCGACACGTTTGTACCCTCAATGGCTTTCAGGTACTTGCTCGGAGCAGCACCGCCAATTTTCCTGTTTGTGCGGTATGCTATTGGCGTCTTGTTCACAATACAGTTCCATTTGCGCTTATCATAACCTTGTTTCTCGCAGTATTTCTGCGGAAAAATATGGTGGATATCTACATAATCAGCGACGAAGTTCGTGAAATCCATCTTATCTCCGCTAATAAAGTCTCTTGCACCTTCGCCAAGAATAAGAGCCATAACACCTTTATAGGCCGCGCCATTACGGGTTTGGAGTGAAAGCAATCTGGTGGGCTGAAAAAATGCCCGGCTCACGGTATCCGGTTCTTTGCCGCCATTTATCCACTCCAACACGCCCGACACATCATTGACATAGCGTGTCTCGTTCGCCGAACCATACATCTCGCCAAAGACGCCGCACCAATACCAGGCGGCGAGTTTTGCTTTTACAATGCCATCGTCAGCTTTGCTTCCCAGAACGGTCATCAGTACTGCGAGCGGGATAAACTGTGTCGTATACGGCAGGTCGCGCGGAGCAAGAATACTCTGCTGCACGAGAAAACGAGCCGCCTTAATATAGCCGTCAGTAAGCGCGTCTGCATAAGTCTTGTAATCCGATAACGCAAGCGAAAGAACATCTTTACGCTTTACTGCCAACGTTCTGTTTCCTTTTATTTGTGCCAGAAGCGTCATAGAAGCAAGAAAATCAGTAGCCGCCACAACTGTAAGCAGCTCAAATGTTCCTTCAGCGAGCCGCATCTTGTTTGCCCGCATATCCCAATCGTCACGCAGGACAAAATCATCCGCAGCGAAAGTTGCTGTGACCAGTTCAAATACAGTCAAAGCAACACCACCCTTATTGACGTTCTCGAACACCTGACAGACAGCCTCTTTGGGCGTACTTTTATCAAGCTGAATAACCGGCAGGGTATAGAGAATAATCGGGTTCAAAACCTCCGCCGTAAACTTTCGCAGACGTCTGCTTATATCCGGGTCGTTGTGAAAGTCCCTGTAGTCGTCTTTCCATTCGTCTAAGGCAATTGAATCAAACACAATGTTCAACGGAAACATATGATTTGAGAACTCGCCTTGGCGGGTGCTTAAGTCAGTCACGATATCGCGTCCAAAGTCCTTCTTGATTTTTTTGTCCGCAGGTACGGAAATCACTGCATCCACCCGGTCTGTGTCGGGGTTAAGGCACTTTTCTATATCAAGGTAATAATATCTCCGAATGTCCTCTTTCTTTATTGTCTGCGTCGGTACGGGTTCCTTGCTATACATGGAGCAGTAGATGCTCGTCAGTCGCTGTTGCCCGTCCAACACAAACATTTCAGGCTTTCTGCCGTTATCTGGTACATTCGTAAAGGTGCGTGATTTGAAACGAATGCCGTCGCCGCCATACTCTAAGAACATTACCGCTCCCACTGGATATGAACTGGTTATGCTCGCAATCAAGCCGCGAATACGCTCATCATCCCAAACCCAACCGCGCTGAAAGTCGGGCAGACATGTTGTGCCATTGCTTATGCCTCTCAAAATTTCCTGAAGCGAGGTATCATTTGATTTTGCCACTGTGATTCTCCTCCGTTACATTTCATTTCTGTTATTTACCCAAACGGATTCGCCGTCTCCTCCTCCAGCCGAATCACCGCTTTCAGAATCTCAATCCCGTTCGCCCCATAGTACAGCTTGATAAAGTGGTTGGGCCCGAAGATAACGCCAAGGTCTCTTTTCTCCTCAATCACCTTCCCTTCCGTTCCCTGAATGGAAATCTGGGCTTTCAGGGCGTTGTCATAGTAAAGGGACACCGGAAGCTGCGCCAAAACCCCGAGGTCGCTTTTCATGGTGAAGGTGATGCTGTAGCTTCCGAATTTTTCAACCTGGATTCCAAACACGTCGCTTTCTCCCGCTTTGGGACTAAGCAGCGCGCCGTCAATCACAATCTCGTCTGCCCCGTCCGTCTTGTAGTAAACCAAATCCGAAGGCGCAACGTCATTGTCGCCCTTTGCATTCATTACCTCAAGTTCTTCCGGTGCAATCCTACCCGCCTTATGTAGAATTGCCGGGCTCTTTAAGATGAAGCCAAGGATATTTTTCGCCCCTCTCTGAAGCTCGCCTCTGGTGATATAGCCTTCATCCAACTTTTGCTGCAGGTCGTCGTTTTCCGGGTTGTCCGCCGGTCTTGAGGTCACCATGTAAAGGTCATTCTGGGCCGCCAGCATGGGAGCCTTTGCCTGATGGTCGAAGGGCTTTCCTTCATAGTTGGCGTCCGCCCACCAGTCGGTCATGACAATTCCGTCAAAGCCCCATTCCTTTCTCAGAATGGTGGTATTTAAGTCGTAGCTTCCGGCGGTCCACAGGCCGTTTACGGAAGAATAGGTTGTCATGACGGAGCGGGCCTTTCCTTCTTTTACTGCAATCTCATAGCCTTTCAGGTAGATTTCCCTAAGCGCCCGCTCGGAAATCTCCGCGTCTGTTTTCCGTCTTGCAGCCTCCTGATTATTGGCACAGAAATGCTTCACCGTACCGGCGATTCCGAACTTATCCATACCAAGAAGCTGAGCCGCGCTTATCTTTCCGGTGAGGTATGGGTCCTCGGAAATATATTCAAAATTCCGCCCGTTCAAAGGATGTCTGTGAATGTTCATTCCCGGTCCCAGAAGGGAATCTATCTTATTCAGCCGGAGCTCCTGCCCCGCCATCTCGTAAAGCTCTCTCACAAGGGAAAGGTTAAAGGTACATCCGAGGGCTGTTCCGTTGGGCATGGAAAATGCCTTTGTGCCGCAGTCCATACGGATGCCGGAAGGGCCGTCGGAGCAGCCTGCCGCCGGAATCCCCAGCTTCAAAAGCCCGTCGCTCACGCCGCCAAAAGCCGCCGCAATGCCCGGCGTCACGCGGGGGCTGCACATGCCTTCTCCCCGGAAAATGGTTATCAGCTCCCCGTCGCTCATCTGCGCCACGAAATCGTCCATGCTCAACTTTCCGTCCAGAACATCCACAAGCTGCCAGCCTTTGTCTCCGGTATAGGGGATTTCCGCCGGACGGTTTGCTATCAGCCGCTCTCTGGGGTTCACTGTCCGAACCGGAACCTTTTCCATTACCGCCTTAAAGCTCCCGTCCTCCTGCTCCTGTGCTTTCATTCTCTCAAAGCTTTCCGTGGGGGCATAGGCCTCCTGCAGCTCCTCCAGCATCGTAAACGCCTGCTCGTAGCTTCCGGCGAAAGCCGCGCTTCTCACATCGCTTCCCACATAAAAGGCGTATGTGCCTTCCTCCAGAACATAGCAGGATTTGTGTCCTGTCGCGCCGCTGTCGTCATAGGATGCGAAATCATACTTCGGCACTTCGATGGTAACCGTCTCCTTTTCTCCCGGCGCAAGGACGCCGGTCTTTGCAAAGCCTGCCAGCTTTCGGGCGGGATTCCCAAGCTTTCCCTGGGGAGCCTTAACATAAACCTGCACCACTTCTTTTCCTGCCGCGGCCCCTGTATTGGTAACGACCGCCGTAACCTTTACAAAATCTCCCTTTTCTTCGATTTTGCTTTCCGTCCCGAAGGTGGTATAGGAAAGCCCGTAACCGAAAGGATACAGCACCTTCTCCCTGGCAAAGGTCTCAAAATAGCGGTAGCCTACGTAAATATCCTCCTGATAATAATTCTTCTCAAGGTCGCCGAAATTCTTATCCGAGGGATAATCGGAAATTTCCTCCGCAATGGTGTCCGTCAGCTTTCCGCAGGGATTTACCGCACCGGTGAGCACGTCGAGGACTCCGTTTCCGCCCTCCTGACCGCCCTGCCACGCGTACAGAACCGCCTGGGGCTGATACTTTTTCACCCAGCTCATGTCAATGATGTTTCCCACATTAAGTACCACAACGACTCTTTCAAAGGCGCCGCATACCCCGGCAATCAAATCCTCCTCCTCTTTTGCAAGGCGGTAGCTTCCGGGCTCGTCGTGGTTGTCCTGGTCCTCTCCTGCCGTCCGCCCGATAATTACAAGGGCGGCGTCCGTCCTTTCCGCGGCCTTTAACATCTCCTCCGTCACCGGCATTTCCTTCTGCGCCCAGGGAACCTGCCCCCAGCCTTTCCCCTCGTCATAGGGATTTTCCTTCAGCCATTCCTCATAAATGCCGGACAGCGCCTCGTCCAGCGTGATATCCTCACATGCTTTCAGGGCGTCCAGAATCCCCACAACATATCTGGTATTTACCAGGCCGCCGCTTCCAAGTCCGCTCTTGTAATAATTGAAAGCCGCGCGGCCGTACACCGCAATTTTTTCTCCTTTTTTAAGGGGCAGCGCGTTATTTTTGTTTTCCAGAAGGACGCACCCTTCCGCTGCCGCCGCTCTGGCGAGAGCAGCGTATCTGTTTAAATCAAGTTCGTAACTGTTCATAATCCTGTTCTCTCCTGTTTGTTGATGTTAGTATTGAAAAGACACTTTTCCTTTAAAAGCATGTAAACGCTCCGTCGATGACGAAGTCCGCTCCTGTGGTAAAGCTGCTGGCGTCCCCCGCCAGGTAAACGCAGATTGCCGCAAGCTCCTCCGGCTTCCCCATTCTTCCAAGGGGAGCCATCTCGTTCCATTTTTCAATCAGCGGAATCAGCGTGGGGGAATTTAAGGTAAGCTCCGTTCCGATGTACCCCGGACTTAAGCTGTTCACACGAACGCCCCGCTTCGCCCACTCGATTGCAAGGGATTTCGTGAGCTGAATCACCGCCGCCTTGGACGCATTGTAGGCGCACTGTGGCTGCGGTACATTCACGATATGGGCGGACATGGAAGCGGTGTTGATGATAGAGCCGCCTCCGTGGGCAAGCATATATTTTCCCGCCGCAATATCGGTAAGAAAAATACCGTTCAAATTGACGTTAATCACCTTATTCCACTGTTCAAAGGTCATCTCCTCCGCCGGCACGTTGATGCAGATGCCCGCGTTGTTATGGCAGAAATCCAGTCCTCCCAGCTCCTTTGTGACCTGCAAAACCATATCCTCCACCTGCTTTGGGTCTGTGCAGTCCGTCTTTATGGCGATTACCTTTCTGCCCGTTTCCCCGGCGATATCCGCAGCCGTCTTTTCCGCCTCCGCAAAATCCACGTCGATAATCGCCACATCCGCTCCGGCCTCCGCAAAGGCTGTGGCAGTACTTTTGCCGATACCTCTGGCGCCACCCGTCACGAAGCCTTTCTTTCCGTCCAGCCTCATTTTTTCAATAATGCCCATCTTTGTCCCTCCGATTTTCCGCCGCCTGCTTTCCCTTTGTCTCCCCCTGATTTTCTCCGTATTGTTCCGGGGAAGCTTTTTGCAAACGGCTTGCTTTTGTTACTTACTATATTAGCCGGAAAAAAATCATCATGCAAGCATTCCTGTGTAATTCCTATAGAACTTTAACTATTCAGCCGGTAGCGTCCCCTTCCCAGCTTCACCAGCTTTCCCTGTTCCTCCAGCTTTCTGACTACCCGCTGAAGCTGGCGGCGGCTGCATTGAAGTCTTGCGGCAGAGGTTTCCATCCCGGTCAGCGTCCGTCGGGGACAGTCATTTTCCAGATAATAAATCAGCTTCTCCTCCAGACGCGGAAAAACCACCGCGTATCTTGCCGAAAACATTTTTATGACAGACGCCTGTTTCAGAAGATACATGAGAAATCTGCAGTCCTGTTCCAGCCTCTTTCTGTTTTTTTCCATAGGCAAAGCCAGAACCGTAACCGGCGTCAGCGCCTCGGTGTAGAAAACGGGCATGCCTCCGATCACAAATTCCATATCTCCAAGCAGTCCTTCTCCGTCCATCAACGTAACGTCTCTCCTCGAACCGTTTTCATCCAGATAATATAAGGACGCGCTGCCCTTTACCATAAACTGAAAATATTTAATGGGCTGCTCCGGCTGCGACAGGAATTCCCCCCGCTGATATTTTACTATAAAAAAGTCAAGCTTCTCCGTCTCAAACAGCCCTGCCAGTTGCAGTTTTTCAAGATACTTTATTACCACTGTTTTATCATAAATCTTTTCCATCATTCCCTCCCGTCTCACGACCTGTCACAGGGCAAATCTCCCGCCCTTTTGGGCGTCTCTTCCGGACGTCACCCGAAGCGTTCCAGACTTGATGCTCCGTTGTCTGCGGCGGGGTTACAGCTTTTCATCTGCCCGCATCTGTCCGCTGACAATATTCCTGCATTTATTGTGACATATGTCACATAAAAAGCCAAGACTTTTTGCTAAAATCCTCTCTGTAAAAACACAAAACAGAAATGAAAGGATAAAAGGGAGGCGTAACCCGCCCGGTAAAAATTCATGGAAAAGGAAAACAGAAACGCTTTATTTGAAACCACTCCCGTCCCCAAAGCTTTTTTGACGCTGGCTCTGCCGGTGGTCATGTCAAAGATTGTCAGTATGATTTATAATATGGTGGATATCTACTTTATCGGCCGCACCGGAAACGCCAATCTCGTGGCCGGCGTGTCCATCTGCGCCCCCGTCTTTTTGCTGATGGTCTCTCTTGGCGACCTGTTCGGCCTTGGCGGCAGTAGTGTGATGAGCCGTCTGTTCGGCCAGAAAAAGGATGAGGAGGGAAAGCGGGTCAGCAGCTTTACTTTTTACAGCGCCATTGCAACCGGCATATTTATCACCGTGATTATGCTGGTTTTTAAAACCCCCATTCTTCATATGCTGGGCGCGGAGGGCGAGGTCTTTTCCTATGCCGGCGAATACTATACCTGGATTGCGTTGGGCGCGCCTTTTATCATCCTGACCCTGATTCCCGCCAACCAGCTCCGCACCGAGGGCCTTGCCAATATTGCCATGATTGGAAGTATTGTGGGCAGCGTTGTCAATATGATTCTGGACCCTGTGTTTATTTTCGGGCTTGGAATGGGCGCCGGAGGAGCCGCAATCGCCACTGTGCTGGGCAATATCGTTACCGATATCCTGTTTGTTGTTTGCATCAGGAAAAAGAGCCGGAAGCTGTCCGTTGACTTTAGGATGGCGAAGGTTGACCTCGCCGTTATCGGCGCTGTGTTTGCCATCGGCCTGCCCTCCAGCCTTAACAACCTGATGAACAGCTTTGGAACCGCCCTGTTAAACCGGAGCCTGGCTTCCTACGGCGCCGACAAGGTGGCCGCCATGGGCATTGCCAGCAAGGTAAATATGCTGGTGGCAATGATTATGATTGCCTTTGCCTTCGGGGCGCAGGCGCTTATCGGATACAATTACGGAGCCGGAAACAAAGCCCGGCTGCGGGAGATTCTGAAATTTGACTTGCTGGTGCAGATGATAATCGCCCTTGCAGGCGGAGCCCTTCTCATGATATTTGCGCCCTCTATGATTCGTCTGTTTATGGATGATGCCGTAATCGTGGAGGCGGGTACGCTTATCTTGCGCCGGATGCTTTTAGGGCTCCCCTTCGTGGGAATCTTCCTCGTGTGCAGCACCCTGTTTATGAGCGCGGGAAAATCCCTCCCCACCCTGATAATGTCCCTGAGCCGGCAGGGAATTGTCTTTGCCGCCGCTTTGTTTGTCCTGTCCCTGACGCTGGGCTATACGGGCGTTATCACCGCACAGCCGGTGGCGGATATGCTGTCTGCGCTTTTGGCGGTTGTACTGCTTAGGGTGAGTAAGATTGAGATTTGAAACATGCGCCGCCGGGCGCACCTAACAAACAGCGGTGAACCTCCCCGGTTCACCGCTGTTTCCGTTTTCATACAAACCAATTTTCATCTCAGCCATTGCAGGCGCTTTCATGAAATCCCGGCTTTTCTACACCGCCGTAATACTCACCGCATGCATGTAGGCGTCGTCTCCTCTTGCACAGCTTACGCTGAGCTTCTTGCCGCTGACAAAAATCTTACAGCCGGCAACGCTGCCCAACTTGTCCAGTTTCAGTTCCATCTGCCCCTGCTTTGTATCCAGATACAGAATATTTTCCGTTGACTTCTCTCCCACGGTCCCCGTCACCGTCGAGGTGGAGGAGGTGTCAACGTTTACCGGAAATACGGCTTCCTTGGGAGCCACAATGCTTGCGGCATGCATGTAGCCGTCGCCGCCGTTATACACCGCTACGTTAATATTTCTGTCCGGCATAATTACCATGCCGTATCTGGAATCCGTGTTGGCGTCGATTACAATTTCCATCTCGCCTCCTCTGGTGTCCAGAAAAAGCCTGTCCTCTCTTGTCTTGCCGGATACCGTGCCTGTTACCGCCGTGGTCTGTGCGGTAACCGCTCCCGCGGGAGCCGGAGTAAGAGACAGGTTCACCGCGCCTTGCGCTCCTGCGCTTATGCCGTCCGAAATACTGATGGCATGCATGTAGGCGTCGGAGCCCCGGGCGCACACAATGGTATAGGTCTTGTCCGCCACAATGACGGAACAGCCGCTCATGTTCGTGGAAGCGTCCAGCTTGATTTCCATATCGCCCTGCGGCGTCTTTACAAACAGGACGTCGCCCTGTCCCTTTTTCGTAATCGTACCGGTCACTGTCGAGGCGTTGGAAGAATCCACCGCCGCTACGGGCTTCTTTTCACCGGCGGTAATCTTCACGGCGTGAAGATATTCGTCGGAGCCGTGGGATACGGAAACGCTGATGGACTCTCCCGGAAGCAGCACCTTGCAGGCGCTGGCGTCGGTTCCGCTGTCTATCTTGATTTCCATATTTCCTTCCTTTGTGGAAAGGAGCAAAAGCTCGGCGGTTGTGCCGGAGCGCACCGTTCCCGATACCGTCGCAATCACCTCCGCCGCCAGTACCCGGACGCCTGAAAACGGTGCAAGCGCCACGCCTGCGATGAGGCAGGCTGTTATCCATCCTTTCGCCAACTTGTTTTTCCTCATTTTTGTACCTCCATTACCCTGTTACTCTTTGCTCTGCCGTCAACGCTGCTGTCAGCGGCATCTTTTGAAACCTG
>ERZ808046.1339-NODE-1339-length-11289-cov-3.274527_pt1 | contig 11289 bp, 11 predicted proteins | sample MGYA00380196_ERZ808046 | MGnify/ENA primary metagenome ERZ808046 (study PRJEB31490, sample SAMN06133421) | mouse gut metagenome | isolation source: Z6_2 | host: mice | place: China: Chengdu | collected 2015-05 ...
AGTGCAAAGTCCTACGCCAAACTGTTACAATTGGAAGAAACTGAAGTTAATTTTCTGTTCCAGATAAAACCATCTTCATTCCCTGAGCGGCATAATATCGGAAAATAATGCAGCCTAATCTATAAAATCAGGCAATAGAGCAACTTTATCCTGTCATTTATCCATCACTGCTTAATCTGCTTTCTCTTCATGAAAAAATCTGTCAAGAATCCATAGAATTCTATCACATTCCCACTGTCAATCTTATTCATATTATAGCTGATGATAATGTCCCTCTGGCACACCGGCTCTTCAATCTCCAGAAGCCTGACCCGTTCGTTTTTCACTTCTCCCCAGCTGAATTCCGGCCAGAATCCGATCCCTATATTTGCCGCAATCATATTCTTTACTGCCGCCGGATTATCGCTTTCAAATACAATGTTCGGGGTAAATCCGGCGTGCTGGCAAAACCGGTCGCAGATATACCGGAACTCCCTCGATCCCTGCAGGCTGATAAATCCTTCTCCTGATACTTCATCCAGACAGACAGAAGTCCGGTTCCGGTACTTTTCATTGTCCGGCACGGCGAGAAATATTTTTTCTTCGCAGGAAAAACTATTCTTCTCATTGACCCCCTGATAAAACAGTTTTGTCGTAATTGCTACGTCATATAGCTCATTTTCTGTATTCTGCTGCATCTGGAAATGAATCTCTTCATGCTCTTTCTGATACTCGATAATCGCTTCCATTACCAGACTGGAAGCCGCTAGTACATTGATATGTATCGTCTCACTCTCTAATTTTGCCATCATATTCAATTGCTCCGGAATCTTATCCAACTGTTCCAGAATCGGCTTTAACTTCTTCTGCAGATATTGTCCATACTCCGTCAATACAATATTTCTTCCCTTTGAAGCAAACAGCGGCACACCCAGGCTCTCTTCTAATCGGTGGATTGCCTGCGACAATGCCGGCTGGCTGATGTGCAGATGCTTTGCACTGTTTGTCATATGCTTTGTCTCAGCCACCTCTAAAAAATAACGAATCTGAATTAATTCCATCTTTCCCCCCCTGACTTTGTCAAAATGCCGGCAAATTTTAATGATTTCTCGCTTTATATTTTCATTTTTAGTTGCCGGGCACATGCCAAAACGTCCAGTGGACGTTTTTTAGTGAAATTCACAAAAAATATTTCTATTCATAACTTCTGTATTATGGTTTTGATAAATATTATATATTAGACATAATTGAAAGTCAATGTTACACTAAATCCGAACCCAAGGAAAGAAAAAGAAAAACAGTCAAATGGCTGAACTGTTACAACAGCTAAGCTAATAAGCCGAACTGTTATGAACAAGGAGAGGAAGGAACTTAAAAATGGCTGAATTACTAGAATCTACAATGCTAATCTGCTTTGGTTTATCATGGCCGATGAACTTATCCAAAAATATCAAAGCAAAATCTGCAAAAAATATGAGTCTGCAGTTTATCTTGCTGATCATCTTTGGATACGTTGCGGGAATCACCGCAAAAATATACACACACCGGTTTAACTATGTGCTTGTTGTTTATCTTTTGAATCTGGTTGTCGTATCTGCGAATGTTGTTGTATACTTCATCAACCGCCGCTATGACAGACAGACACAGAAAGCAAACGCAGCGCTCTGTAAAGAGTTATCCGGAAAGTCAGAAAAGAAAGCACTGTCAGAAACTATTCACACTTCTGCACCGCAGAAACCACAATTAAGTCAGGAGGATGACGAAATGGAAACTTATCGTGAATTAAACAGTATCACAGAAGCAGGCGGCGTTGTACTCTTCGGCTCTAACACATTTGCCAATCTTCCGTTGGGAGAACTGACGCAGGCATACCGTATTACGGAACCGATTTATAACCGCAGCATCAAGGACATCCTTATCAATCAGATTGAAAATTATCTGAAAGTATGTCTCTTTGATCTGAATCCAAGAAAAATCTTTGTCAATCTGGGAGATGTTGATATTAAAGACGAGTCCCTGGATGTCGAGGACTTTATCAGCAAATACGAATGGCTGCTTTATATGATCCACACAAAGACTCAGGCTGAGATTTATATTGTTTCCATCGTATCTTCCAGTCCTGAAGCAGTCAAAATCAATCAGCGCCTGCAGAAACTGGCCTCCCAGTCAGGCTGTCATTACATCGACGCCACAGGGGCTTTGGAAGCAAAACGACCAACTCTGCGTTTGTTTGAACTGATAAAAGTACATATGAGAAATCATCCGATCAACTATGCAGACGCAATGACTGTGGGACGCTTAAGCAACAAAGAACGGGAACATATTCCAAATGACGGACATTCCTCACCGGAGCCTATGGGAAGACCGGTCAATGCCAGAAATTAGTTGTCTCTAAAGAATTCAAGTCTCGTAATCGAAAAGGGCATTAGCCGTCTATGAGAAGCAAAAGTACTTCTTTTAAATGGTTAATGCCCTCGTTATTACCAAAAGCTGCCATTACACAATAACAATTCAGTTCACCATCCGCATCCATCTCATCACCTCTGTTCTTGCTTCCTGAAATTCCTTATCCCCCGGATTCACCAGACAGACATAACTGATTTTCCCCAACAGCTTCTGCAAATATCTCTGACAGGAAATCCCCACTTGCTTACCGCTTGCGCAAGCATTGTTATGAATGTTTTCTGTATTCCCATTTCTCTTGTCCCTGGAATCAACATGGCTGCCGTTTCCTGCATATTTTCGTTTCAGATGGGATTCCACACCGAATTTACGGCAGTAATATATCTCCTGCCGCAGATTCCTCCGATACTCCCGGCTCACCTGTGGTTTCTCATTGACAACAATTCCGGTCACACTCTGGCGCACATTCCTCTTAAAGACTCTCGTCTTTTTGTTATTCAGCTCAAAACCATATACATGCAAAAATCCACGTACTTTTCCAATCAGCGCTTTTGCATTTATATGATTCAGACTATTCCCCGATTCTTCCACACCTTCTGAAAAATCTTCTTCCATGTTTTCTTTCCACGGCTTTCCTGCACTATTTTCCATTTCAGAGCCTTTCTTATATGAAAACGTCAGATCATCACAATACCTTGTATAAGCAATCCCCCGCTCCTTGCACCACTCTCCCATATATTCATCAAAAGGCTTCATTACCAGATTGGAAACCGCCGGAGACGTGGGCGCTCCCTGCGGAAGACAATCTCTATAACAGCACAGTTCCGTCAGCATTCTTCGGATTGCGGGAGGAAAGTGGACTGCCGGAAATGCATACTGATACACCAGCAAAAAGGAAATATTTTCAAAAAAATCTTTGATGTCCAGCTTTACGATCTGCTCTGCACCAACATGGGGGCTTGCATTGTCCAGAACAGAAGTTTTCTTCTTATATGCAGTCGCATACTCTGAAGCAGAAAACTCACAAAGTACATGACGCAGAATATTCTTCTGGATTGTACATAGCAGCCCGTCCGGTACAGAAAGACAGCGCATTCCGCCTTTTCTTTTCGGTATCTGTACCTGCTGATAATGCTTTTCTGTATGATTGCTCACTGCATACAGGCATGCCAGTTCCTTTTCCTCATCCATAGGAACTCCTGCAAGTAAATCAAAAGAATGCAGAGTTATCTTCACCTGCTCTGATGTACAATATTTCCACAAATCATATTCTGGCATGATACACACCTCTTCTCTTTTACCGGCAGTCTTTTGTAACAGTTCAGACATTGACCTGTTACAATCTTTTACCAACATACATCTATGTCTGAAATCTATCGTATTCTATGAAACAAGGGCAATACAATAAGGCGATTCTGTAAGATGTGAAAAGGCACGAGGCTTTGCCGTACGCACACAACGTGTGCTGAAGTGCCTTAAAACATCTGCAAGTCTTATGTCCTCATATCCTGCTCCAAACGGCGACTCGCCGCCCGGCCAGTTCTTCATTACATGCATAATAAAAAACTATATCTGCTATTGCCCCTGTTTAATCAGAATAACATATTTTGTATTATTTTGAAATACCAGATTATAGAGGCAAACTTTTGATTTTAATGACAGCGGCATAATATTTCATCAATCAAATAGTATAGTATAACGAAACGGCGCTTTCCGAAAAACAAACACTTCGGAAAACGCCGTTTCGTTATACACATTTCTTGTGGATTTATTACCTTCTTAACAGAACAGGATAATCAGCTGTGATGCAAGCACCACTGCGATCAATGCAATCGGATATGTTGCCGCATACGCAGATGCAATATCCTCTGTTCCGGCCATATTGATCAATGTTCCAAGCGCCGGCGTACTTGTCATACCTCCTGTGAGGGATCCAAGGTTGTTCAGAAGCGGCAGCTTCAGAACATTCTTCGCAATGAAGAATCCGATGATCATCGGAAGAATCGTCATGATCGCTCCATAGAGGAAGTATACCGGTTCAAAATATTTGATAAACTGAGCCCCTCCGGAAACTCCCGCTCCGATCAGGAACAGCATAAGTCCCAGTTCTCTTAGCATTTTTAAGGTAGAGTTCTTCGGCATAATGGAGAACTTTCCAATATGTCCGTAATGGCCAAATACAAGCGCTGTCAAAAGACATCCGCCCGTCGTGGTCAAGGAAAAGTTCTTGTAACTGATGCATCCTACAAGGATACCGATAATCGCTGCCAGTGAGAATGCCGCAAATCCGAACTCATCCACTTCTGTCAGGATGCGTGTGTTTTTTTTGCGTCCTTCTCCTGAATTCGCAGTGATTTTCGCTACTTCGTCATTCATATTTACTTTCAAAATCTTTGGTATGATCTGCACAAACAAAACGACTCCCACAACACCAAACAAATAAGAGATACCGTATCCTACAGATACCAGTGCTTCCAGATCGGCGCCTACCGCCGCTTTTGAAGCGGAAAATGCCGGTGTGCTTGTCAGCGCTCCTGAAAGGATTCCGACCAGAATTGCGCGGAATTCTTCATGCGTCAGATCTGTGAAGTTTGCACCGATTAAAATACATACCACACATGTAACCGCAGCTGCGGCGATAATCACTGCTCCTAACAGTACATAGGATTTGAAATTACGTTTCAAGTTGCCGAAGAAATTCGGTCCTGCGATAAATCCAACGGAAGTTACAAAGAAAATCAGTCCCATATTTTCTACGATTTTCAACGCTTCTACCGAAAATGAAGAGTCGCCCACGGTCAGATGTTCCGCCAGGTTATGATATAAAAAGCATCCATACACCAACGCAACAATAAAGACACCTGCTGTTCCCAGGTTAATTCCTTTAACCGTAATTTTACCGACCGCATATCCGATGGCTGCAATCGTAAAAACCGAGAAAGTAAGAAATACTACAGATTTAACTGCTAATATTCCCCCAAATAACTCCATGATAATAAATCTCCCTTCTACTTGTGCTCCTCAAGATAAGCAGCACGTCCGCTCTCGTACAGGTTGTTCCCTTCGCTGTCGATGATAACAACCAGCGGCATATCCTCTACATACAATTTCCTAAGCGCCTCTGCCCCCAGATCTTCATAAGCAATCAGTTCTGCCTTTTTGATACATTTTGCAAGAAGGGCGCCCGCTCCTCCGATTGCTCCGAAGTATACTCCGGAATATTTCTTCATTGCCTCAATGACTTCCGGAAGACGTGCTCCCTTTCCTATCATACCGCGGGCGCCTACGGACATCATTGTCGGTGCGTAAGCATCCATACGTCCGCTTGTAGTCGGTCCGGCAGAACCAATGACCTGTCCCGGTTTTGCCGGAGTCGGTCCTACATAGTAAATCGTTGCGTCTGTCGGATCCATCGGAAGCTCTTCACCTCTCTCCAACGCCTCGCACATCCTCTTATGGCCTGCGTCACGGGATGTGTAGATTGTTCCTGTCACCAGTACGCTGTCTCCTGCGTGCAGTGTCTTTGCAAGTTCTTCTGTAAGCGGTAATGTAATCTTTCTGGCTGCCATTTAAATCACCTCCGTTTTATGGCGTGTTACATGGCAGTTGATATTGACTGCACATGGCATACCTGCAATATGAGTCGGTAATGTTTCAATATTAAGTCCGATGGCTGTTGTCTTTCCACCGAATCCCTGCGGTCCGATTCCCAGCTCATTCACTTTTTCCAGCATCTCTTTCTCAAGGTCTGCGTAGAACGGATCCGGATTCTCGGAATCTACCGGACGCATCAATGCTTTTTTCGCAAGCAGGGCCGCCTTATCAAATGTTCCTCCGATACCGACGCCGACTACCATCGGCGGACACGGATTCGGTCCTGCTGTCTCGACAACTTCCAGAATGAAGTCTTTGATTCCCTGTAGTCCGTGGGACGGTTTGAACATACGGATCTGGCTCATGTTCTCACTTCCGAATCCCTTCGGTCCTACTGTAATCTTTATATTTTCTCCCGGAACAATCTCTGTGTAAAGCATTGCCGGAGTGTTGTCACCTGTGTTTCCGCGGCGGACCGGATCCTTTACAACAGATTTTCTCAAATATCCCTTGTCATATCCGCGGCGTACACCCTCGTTGACAGCCTCAGACAAATCTCCTCCTGTCAGATGCACGTCCTGGCCAATCTCAAGGAATACGCAGGCCATACCTGTATCCTGACAGATCGGCACACATTCATTATCTGCAATTTCAAAATTCTCAATAATATTATCAAGTACACCCTTTGCAATTTCTCCATCTTCACATGCACGGCAATTCTTGATTGCACACTTTACATCTTCCGGAAGATGATTGTTTGCTTCGATGCAAAGCTTTTCAATCACATCAGTAATCTGCTGAACATCAATCTCACGCATCTAAAGTCACTCTCCTTTCCTATCTCTCATGACGTGCATATCTCGGAAGCAGAAGCGGTGACACGTCTCCTGTATCGACACCCGCCGCATTCAACTCATCCGCATATGCTTTCAGATGATCCAGATTCGGTGTGCCAAGTTCTACTTCTTTTGCTTTTGCAGCCGCTTTCTTACCAGCGTTACGTCCAAATACGATAACGTCAAGAAGAGAGTTTCCCATCAGTCTGTTTCTTCCATGGATTCCGCCTGCTGCCTCTCCCGCTACGAGCAGGTTCGGGATTGCATTTGTAAATCCGTCTCCGTTGATTTCAAGACCGCCGTTCTGATAATGCAGTGTCGGATAGATCAGGATCGGAACCTTTCGCATATCAATCCCATAATTCATATACATACGGAACATTGCCGGAATTCTCTTTTCGATCGTTCCTTCTCCGCCGAGAAGTTCAATCATCGGAGTATCAAGCCATACTCCCTTTTGTCCGCTCGGCGCTTCAACGCCGCGTCCTTCGCGGCACTCGCGGATAACGCCGGATGCATTGACATCACGTGTCTCCAGCGGGTGGATATAAGCCTCACCTTCTGCATTGACAAGCTGTGCTCCTACAGAACGGACTTTCTCTGTAACAAGGGCTCCCTGGATCTGTACCGGATGTGCAACACCTGTCGGATGATACTGGATCGAATCCTGATACAGAAGCGGAGCTCCGGCTCTGTAGCCGAGAATCAGACCATCGGCAGTTGCCCCGTAGTGGTTGGATGTCGGGAATCCCTGATAGTGCATACGTCCCGCACCGCCTGTTGCGATAACAACTGTCTTAGCCCGTGCGACAGAATAATCTCCTGTCTCCATGTTCATAAGGACCGCACCCGCTGCCTGACCCTTTTCATCTTTCAAAAGCTCTACTGCGGAAGTAAATTCGATAACCGGAATACCAAGGTTCAATACCTCGTCTCTTACGGTACGCATAATTTCAGAACCGGAATAGTCCTTTGCCGCATGCATTCTCTTTCTGGAAGTACCGCCTCCGTGTGTGGTAATCATTCTTCCGTCTTCTTCCTTATCAAACTCAACACCCAATTCATTCAGCCATTTGATTGCATCCGGTGCTTCCATAACAAGACGTTTTACCAGTTCCGGCCTTGCTGCGAAATGTCCGCCTCCAAAGCAGTCTAAATAGTGCTGTACCGGTGAGTCATTTTCCTTGTCAGCAGCTTGGATACCACCTTCAGCCATCATCGTATTGGCATCGCCGATACGAAGCTTTGTGACAATCATGACATCTGCACCTGCATTGTGTGCTTCAATGGCACAGGAAGAACCTGCTCCGCCGCCGCCGATTACGAGTACGTCTACGTCATAATCTACCTTTGTGATGTCGATATCCTCGTTCAGGATACGGCTCGTGGAGTGAAGGATGTTTGCCAGCTCAAGCGGCGCCTTCTCTCCTTTGTTCGGACCCACCTTGATCTCTGCAAATGCGTCCGGGTTATAATCCGGATGGAATTCTTTCAGGAGAGCATCTTTTTCATCCGCAGTCAGACGTCTCGGCTCTGTAGCCATACGCTCTGCTCTTGTAGCCTCTACCTTTTTGATAGATTCCATCATATTCTCTGGATATGGTGCATACATGTTTTTAAGCCCTCCTTATTTCTCAATCTCTCTTGTATTATAAAGTTCCTTCATCTCTGCGATCGGTTTCTGCATGATCTGCTCGATCAGCTCATCATACTCGCCGTGGTTCACTTCTTCCACACGCTTCTCAAGATGCTCTGCCTTCGGTGCGATATACTTTCCGTTCAGACGTCTTGCAAGAAGTCCTACATGCGGGTGGGAAATACCGGCCGGACATCTTACAGAACAGCATCCGCAGCTTACACAGTCAAAGGACTCTTCCGCACACTTCTCGAACTCGCCTCTCTGTGCATAAGCGATATACTGCATAACGTTCAAGTCCTGTGTACAAGCCTTTGTACAAGCGTTACATCCGATACAGCTGTAGATTTCCGGATAAAGCTCCATCATGATCTGCTGGTTCGGACGGATTTCATCAATGGAATAGGTTCTCTTGTCTGTCGGGAAGAACGGGATACTTGCTACATACATACCTTCTTCTACCTGTGTCTGGCAGGCAAGACAAGTTTTCAGTTCATTTTTTCCTTTGATCCTGTAAATGGTTGCGCAGGCTCCGCAGAAGCCGTGGCGGCAGCCGCAGCCGCGTTTCCATGTATAGCCGGCATATTCCATAGCCGTCATAATGGTAAGCTCGGCAGGAACACTGTATCTCTTACCGCTAAAATATACATTTACCATATTTTCCATATTGGTATACCAATCCTTTCTCTAATACTCGTTAGGCAGTTCTTCGATTTCGTCGTAACGGAATACCGGTCCGTCCTTGCAGACATACTTGGAACCGATGTTACATCTTCCACATTTGCCGACACCGCATTTCATACGAAGCTCCAATGTGGTATACACCTGTTCGGAAGTAAATCCGAGTTCTGTCAGTCCGGCAAGTACAAACTTGATCATGATCGGAGGACCACATACAAGAGCTACTTTATCTGTATCGAATCCCAGCTCTTTTACATAATTCGGAACAAATCCGACATGTCCGTCCCAGCCTTCCTGTTCTCTGTCGATGGTCAGATAGACATTGACGCCCTCTGTCTTCATCCAGACCTCCTGAATCTCCTTAAGCTGTACCAGATCGTCCATGGAGCGTGACCCGTAAACAATATCGACAGTTCCGTAGTTCTCACGGTTGTCAAGTACATAATTGATAACAGAACGAAGCGGTGCAAGACCGATACCTCCGGCAATGAACAGAAGATTTTTTCCCTTTAATTCTGTTTCTACCGGGAAGAAGTTGCCATACGGTCCGCGGACGGTAATTTCATCGCCCACTTCCAGGCTGTGAAGATAATCCGTCAGCATACCGCATTTTTTAATGCTGAATTCCTGATATTCCTTATTGGTCGGAGAAGAAGTAATGGAAAACATACCTTCGCTGATACCAGGCGCACATACCATCGCACACTGTCCCGGCATATGTTCAAAAAGCTTACCGCCCTTTGGTGCATTGACGCAAAATGTCTTAACGTCCGGCGTCTCCTGACGGATATCTGTGATAATGCCGACCTGCGGAATCAGAGTATCCAATGTATAATTCTTATGACAAGTACATTCACTCACTATTTTTCACCTCCCTGATTCTGAAAAGCCTTGACAACTTTGACGATATTCAAAGCTGACGGACATTTTTCCACGCAGCGTCCACATCCTACGCAGGAATACATTCCTTCGTTGTTTGCCGGATAATATACCAGCTTATGCATGAATCTCTGACGGAATCGCTGCATCTGGCTGGTACGGTTGTTGCCGTGCGCCATCATTGTAAAGTCAGAGTACATACAAGAATCCCAGCATCTGTAACGGGAAACACTCTCCCCTGCTGTGTAATCCTTGATATCATAGCACTGGCAGGTCGGACATACAAATGTACAGGTTCCGCAAGCCAGACATGGTTTGTATAATTCCTCCCAGATCGGGGAATCGAACTTCTCTTTCAGAGCGTCTCCGCCCCAGCCATCCAGAGAAAGGTTCATATATGGAAGCTTCTCCACGATCGCATGAATGGCTTCTTTTTCTGCCTCTACCGGCGCCTCGTCAGCTTCTGTCAGAAGAGATTTTACAGCCTCTGTAAGAGCTTCTCCCTTTTCGGTAAGTGCTTTCCAGTACAGATCTTCACCGACCATCCATGTGGCAACGTCTGATGCAGGTGCTGCTGCGTCTACGCCAAATACTTTACAAAAACATGTTTCCTCCGGTTCATGGCAAGCCATTGCTACGATTGTTCCATGCTCTCTTCTTGCTGCATAGAAAGAATCTACCGGATCAACTAAGAATACTCTGTCAAGTACTTCCACACCTTTTACATCACAAGCCTTCATGCCAAACACAACAAAGTTCTGTTCTTTCAGGCATCCAGGCTCAATATGCATTTTCTTTCCTTCTTTCTTTACATCGTAAAGATTTTCACTCTGCGGAAAGAATGCGTCTTTTGCTGATTTTACTGTCTTTAATGTATCCAGATCAACGTCTGCATCTTCGCTCCATACTGCGAAATTCGTCTGTCCGGCTTTTTTTACCGGCAGATATAGTTCCTGACTATCCGCGATTAACTGGAATAATGCGGAAAGATTTTCTTTTGCTATCTTAAACATACATTATCCCCTCTTTCCTACAATACTTGGTTCCGCATCATCAAACGTAAAGTTTGTAAGCGGTGCTTTTGACTCAGTATCTTCACCAGCCTGATATTCACCATATAATGCATCAATATCTTTGATAAATTTACGGTTGAATAAATGAAGCGGGATTCCCTGCGGACATACGCGGCTGCATTCACCACAGTCTGTACATCTTCCTGCCACATGGAACGCACGGATAATATGGAACATTTTCTCCTCAAAAGAGTCCACATTTGCTTTC
>ERZ808046.1340-NODE-1340-length-11273-cov-9.964809_pt1 | contig 11273 bp, 11 predicted proteins | sample MGYA00380196_ERZ808046 | MGnify/ENA primary metagenome ERZ808046 (study PRJEB31490, sample SAMN06133421) | mouse gut metagenome | isolation source: Z6_2 | host: mice | place: China: Chengdu | collected 2015-05 ...
GACTGGACGAACTGCCTGTAAATGCGGCAGCGTGGATAGTCCACCACTTGTTTGATTTGTAGTTGGTATTCTGACATTTCATGCCTCCTTTGTTGTTTTGTAGTTTTCCTGAAGGCATAATATATCTTCTTTATATCTTTATGCATTGCAATTTTTGTGATATCATAACACATTTAGTTAAGCCATTTGTTTAAGCTTAGAGATATGTATATGAAATTCCATTTGCATCACAAAAAATTTCCAATTCCTTAACCGTATCATAACAGCATTTATTGCCAATAACGATTTTGGATACACTTAATTTAAAATCCGTATACGGTTTTGCTATCCCTTTATAATGCAACCTTTCTTTAATATTCATTTCAACTCGTCCACTGTTAAGTTCTGCTAAGTCATATGGACAATAAAGCATTCTGACTTCTTTTTCTTTTGTTGAATCCATGTTAGCTGTAATATTAACCGGATTCTTAATTACCCAAGGAATTATTGCAAGAGCAAGATTTTTACCGGTAATTGCCGAAATTATCATTTGTTCAAAATCTATGTCTGTTTTTTCTAAATACTCCACAGGATATAAATAATCATAATCCCCTACATTATATTCTATACAAATGCCATTCCCACCTGCAGCATAATCTTGCCACATACTTTTTTGATACTCATAGGTTAATGAATATACATCATACATCTCCGTGAGATAATTTACCAATAAATGTACGCTATTTGTGCTACGTCCTGTAATTTGAGAGATCTTCTTTGCGTTATAGTTTATATAAAATTCTGTTTCATCATTTAGTGTTTTGTAAAACGAAAACCATATTTTCCCTTGTTTCAAAGTTTCAATTTTTGTCCTAACCAAAGACGCATCCCCCTCAAAAGAGATAAATTTATATACCTTATCTTTTTTAATTATCTTTTTTAAGTAATTGATTTTATATGGCGTTGCTCTATCAGGTTCTATCAAATTACCCATTAACTTTACATAATTCTCATAAAATCCACTCATACCCTTGTCCTCATATACCATAGATATTCCAAAAAGTTCAGACACTGTCTGAACTTTTTAATCGCCACTGCCTTTGTCAGGCTCCGTGCCATTCATGAACCTCCGAAATTCTGCCTCCAGCTGCGCCCTTTCCGGAAGATATAGCTGGTATCTGCTTACAAATACCTGATTTGTGATATTCTGTAATGCGTACTGCATAACCACTTTATCCTGATAGGCTCCCAGCACGATCCCGATAGGTTCCGTATCACCTTCGGTATTCATCTCTTCACGATAATAATTCAGGTAAAAATTCATCTGCCCAATATCCTCATGCTGAACCTCGCCCCGCTTTAAATCCACAAGCACAAAACATTTCAAAATCCTATGATAAAACACCAAGTCAACCTTATATGTCCTACCGGCAATAACAAGTTTCTGTTGTCTGCCCACATAAGTAAAACCTTTTCCCAGTTCAAGGAAAAACTGGCTGAGGTTACTGACTAAAGCTTCCTCTAGGTCACCTTCACCATATACAGGTAACTGCGGCAATCCTGTAAACTCGAAGACATAAGGCTCCCTCAGGATATCCTCCGGCTTTTCAATAACTTGTCCTTCTCTCGCAAGGCGCATCACTTCATTTTTATCAGAGCTCAAGGCTATTCTGTGAAAAAGCATACTTTTCATTTGACGCTTTAATTCTCTCACGCCCCAGTGTTCGGATTCGCATTCTTTCTCGTAGAACGAACGCTCCAATTCATCATCCAATTTAAGGAGCTCAATATAATGACTCCAGCTCAAAAGACTGGAGCGTTGCTGCAGTTGCGGATAAATCGAATATATTTTGCGCATGTAAAACACATTGCTGCGGCTAAATCCTTTACCATACCGATCCGTCATATCTCTTGATAATCTATTGAGGACATCAGAGCCATATTCTGCTTTCGCATGGCCTTTCTGTTCATATTCCACAATATACTGCCCTATCTCCCAGTATGACTGTACTATTGCATTATTAACAGCGGCGGCAATGGAATTCCTGCCTTTTTGTATCACATCGCCAACCCTTCTTAATAATTCATCATAATCTGAATCGCCAACGACTATTTGAACATCATTTTTTGACATTTTTTAAACCTCTTTCTTCGCGCTCAAAAATTCAGACAGTGTCTGAACTATCTTATCAAAATTACTCGATTTGCCAAAACTTATATATATTAACAATCTCTTATTCTTTTTACAATAAAAACAAGAACATTTTCCCAATACACAAGATATCGTATCGAAGCCCTTAAGCTAATAACATAAAAAGTAGTAAATTCCCTATCCTCTTTTAATTCGCTTATACTTTCCTCCTGTCATACTTTCGTGTTGGTTGATTCAATCCATTATTCCCTTATGTTACTCTTTTAGAAGATATACTATTGTACCAGCCGAAAAGAAACATAAAGACATAATTAGCTGAATTGTCGGCTGATGATATTCCTGTCCCGTTTATTTTTGTTTTGGGCAGCCAACTCTTCACGAACAAGTATGGCATATCATTTATGCATATTTACAATATATTTCCTACTACTATCTCTAAATCATCATTTTTTCCTCTCCATATAGGTATCTGTATACATATATCCTTCGCCAAATCATCATTTACTTTTATAACAACTTTTTTCAATTTGGGAAAATAATCAAAATTATCAATATTCAGTTCTAGATTGTTATCCGCACAATGGAGTTCAAAAGTCTCAATATTTTTCATACTATATAAATCCCGTTCATAGAAATAGCCTAAATGTGCTGCTTCAATATATAAATTCTTAACACTTATCAAACTTTTGTTACTGCCCAAGTTCTCAATCACCTCGGATAAATCGCTATCTGACTTTATTGTTAAATTCGTTATGTATGCAAACTGTTTCAGAAAACGTACATTTTGCATATTGCCACTTAGTGTAACCTTTTTACATCCTTTAAAATACCACAAAATCTCAGTTTCCCCTATATACAAGCTCTCTTCTTGTACACCGCATATAAGATGTAATGCTTTCACTTTTTCAATTCGTTCAATATCTTTGTCTAATATCTTTTCATTACCTATTATGTTAATCATGCCTTCATAGATTATTATTGAATCTTCACTAGTTAAATCCAACAAAATTTTCACTAATTGTTCTCTGACATTATATTCTTCAAGAACTGAATTTGGGAAGCCGCTCAGCATATCCAATGCATATTTTTTTATGAAAATATCCCCATCACCCTCAATATAAGATAGTATATCTGGAATTGCCTCTTCTGTTCCTATACGGTCAATCAAATTCAAGCATCTTTGCCTTTCATCATTTGAATAATGTATTGAGTCCTTCAAAAATGGTAGTAAATATATTCCCGCCTGTGCTATTTCTGACAAATCACTTTGCCTTGGAGGAATCATTTTCTCTATTTTTTTGTCTATTTGTTCTTTTATATCACTATTTGAAAGAAGTAGCGCATTGGACGCACCTAATGATGCAATTAATATAAATCTATCATCCCCCCTAAATTCACCCTCTAATACCATCTTTTTTAGAACATATGATATATTCTCATTCCCCATTTCACGGAAACACATTATAATTGTTTCTTTCCAATTTGAATTGCATGCTTCTCTAACCAAAACATTCCAATCACAATTTCTACATATAGTTTTAACTGCCAGAAACTCCATAAATGTTTTATGAATAAAGTCAATGGTTCCTTCCTCTGGCTCTCTAATAATTCCACTTCGATCTATCATATAATTAAGGACATCTTCAGCACTATATTTATTCTTCTTATCAGATAAAATGTTTGTATCTTCTATTAAATGATTTATGAATTTTATCACATTATCCCTTTGTTCAGATGATACATTACCATTCATCATCCAATAAGATAGCTCCTCTAAAGTTTTGCGTTTCTTTTCATAGTTTAAATCAGGTAAATACTCATAAATATTACCATCAATTTTTCTTTGATTGTCTCTGGCATCCATCAGCATCTCGCAACATTTTTCATACAATTCCATCTTTCCTTCTGGTAATTGTTCATTGTTTACATAATTCAATGCGCAAATCATTGCACATAATAGCGGATTCTTCGCTAATGCTTTTAGTGGCGGACTCTCCACTATCTTATTCTTTAAATTGTACTGTAATCTATCTATTTCCTCATCTTTCTCAATCGCATCTTTTCTTAGAACAGATCTATGCCAATACACAATAAACTTTTTAATACTTTCTATTCTCATAGGAAGAATTTCATAATCAACACTCTCACAATTCATACAGTCCTTCACTGAATTTCTTGCAGTTAACAAAACTTTTATATAAGGATATTGTTCAACAGTATCCTCTACAAAACTATAAACATCTGCTCTCTTTGTTTGATTTATTTCATCTATACCATCAAATAGCAAAACAACTCTTTTGCTTTTTAATAATTCCAAAACCCATCCATCAGGACAATTACTGCCATATACTGTAGTTATTTTATTCACTGCATCTTGTATATCGATTGGCCATTTTGCATTTCTTAATTCTACTACAATTGGAACTGTGTTTCGGATATTTTCTATTTTTTGATATTCATTTTTAGCAGCGCATACCGCTACCCATTGTAAAAAAGTAGTTTTACCAGATCCTGCTTCTCCTTTTATCCAAACCACATTATTATCTGAAAACACTTGCGACAACTCGATCTCTTCTCCATATTCATTCTCATTTACACAACTCAATTCCACATAGGCAGATGATATATCATACCTTGTTACATTTCGAGCATTATTAATACCAGATCCAATTAATTCTACTTTGCCATATTTTTCAATAAGTTTTTCTCGATATAGGCTTTCATACTCACGATATGTAGTATCTACACTTTTTATCAAACTTGTCATGGAATGAATATCCGTTAGAATATTATACAATTCTTGATGATATTCTTCTTGTCTCTTGATAATCACTTCTAATGCCTTTGGTGTAAAATTTGGTAATTTAGAAACAAATTCCATCCCTGCTTTAGAAATATATCTGACGCAATTTGTATATGTTCCTATTTCAACATCACTCCAAGACTCACGCTCCTTTCTTGATTGTTCCATAATAAGATTGCGTAAATCCTCTGAATTAGATATTGCTGATATTAATTGGATATCACTAATATTAATTTTTTCGATGTCCTCTTGAATTTGACGAAAAATTGCTTCTTTTCTTTTTTCGCTTTCTATCTGATTGCCAAATTCCTCTATAAAGTTCTCTGCAATAGTATCTATAAAGTCCTCAATTGTTCTATTAAACTTTTTTGCTTTAAATATTTTCAAACCACATTGTTGAGCAAATTGTTCCGCATCTACAACATTCGCACTCAACGCTTTACTATCCTTCGCCCAATATCTTAGCAACATTCTAAAGGTAACACCCAATATACCAATAATCATTTCTTCCATTTATCTGTTCTCCCCAATTTATTTTTTGATAAAAATACCGTAAATCTCACAACAAAATCTACAAAACCATTTCAACTTTCTCCTCTTATATCTCCCCACCAATAACACAATATTAATCGCAGCCAAATTCAATCGGAATATCGGTAAAACATACCATCGGAATTCCTACTATAACATCTTCATCATTTGGCATCATAAAAGAAATATCTTCGTTAGCTGTCATAGGCCAAAAACCATTTTCCAAAATAGAAATCAAGATATCAGCACTTTTTGTAAAATGAAACAATAAATTGGAACTAATTACACTATCATACATTTGTTTCCCTCCAATATTTATCACATATTTTTATACTGTACTAATTACTTTTTGCAGAATATCCCCACCTCATGTGCCAGATCAAACCCATTCCCAATCAAAAGTAATTCATAAGCCGTTTATATAAATCTCTCTACAAATTTTGTCCTTCTACCCTAAAGCGTCCTTCCCTGCTTTTTCCATCTCCAAAATCCAAGTACTCTAGGGCTACATTCATAAGTCGTTTCTATTATATCGTTGTGGCAATACTGTGTCAATTCCTGCCAATTCATTGTTTTTCTGATGTGTTTCTAATAAATTCCAAAGTTCTATCAACTGCTTCCTCGAAAAACAGCCCCTGGAAAGCAGGTTTTCATAATGTTTCACTCTACATCGACTCCTGTTTTATTTTTCCTCAAAGCTTTACTTTTTTGAAATGTGTATTTTAAATTTAGCGCAAATTATTCCAAAAAGGAAATAAATTGTGCTATTTTAACAAACAATATATCGTATCGAAGCCCTTAAGCTAATAACATGAAAAGTAGTAAATCAGTAGTAAATTTCCTATGCCTCCACTCTCCAACCCGCTATTTCCCTGCATTTCTGCAAAGAGTTGAGATGTTGCCATGGCATATAAATAAAATTTTTACCATACTTCTCATATCTCCTTATATCTTGGTATATCTTGGTTTTTCCTTATGTTTTCAAGGTTTTCTCTCTGACCTCAAAAACTCTCTATGTCCTATATCATAGCATATCTTCCTATATCTTGTCCTCCAAAATAGGTAAAAAAAAGGTAAAATGACCTCTTTTTTACCTATCCCAGAGGTAAAACCCTCATGCCCGTTACTCGCCGGAGAGTCTTCTTTCCAACTCCCTCACTTCCTTTTCTACGTCATTGAATTTATAATGTGTGTAATATCCAAGAGTTGTCGCAATATCCGAATGACCCATGAGATATTGCAGTGACTTCGGACTGATACCCGCCTTTGCCATGTTGGTACAATATGTATGCCTGCAAATGTGGGGCGTGATTATCGGCAATTCTTCCTTGAATATCCTGTTATACTTGCCTAAAGCATACTCAAACCTTTTTTCCCAGTGTAAAGCAAGGTAGGGCATACCGTTTTTATCCAGCACCAGAAAGCCGGCCTTTCCATCTACCATTGGCTCAACTTTCCATTTCTTACGTTTTTTAATCAGCCTTTGGAAACACTGGTATACTCCTTCGCTCATTGGTAAAATCCTCTCCCCGTATGTCGTTTTAGTATCTTCAATCAAGTATACACCTTCCCTTGTCCTTTGAAGCTGGTGGTCTATTTTTATTTTTCTATTCTCCATATCTATATCATCCAGAGTAAGACCACAAAACTCTGAAATCCTCATGCCGGTCTTGAAGAGGATATACACCCCTTCATAATATTGTGAATAATGTTTGTCTCCTTTTATAAAATCAAGGAACAGTCTTTCCTGTTTCGGCGTGACAGCCTCCCTTTTTACGCTGTCATTGACGATTACCGTAGACAGCTCCCAGTCAAAGGGATTTTTCTTTAGCAGATCGTCCTCGACTGCCATACGGAAAGCCGGGCGAAGAACCCCACGGATAGTATGAATACTGCTATAATGCTTTCCACCCTGCTGTAATTTTATCAGCCATTCCTTCGCATCCGATACCTTCACTTCATCAATGCGTTTACTTCCAAATATATCTCTTTTCAGCAGGTTAAGGACGGTCTTGTAACCAGCTGCCGTATTGTGACGCACCCCCGTTTTCAAAGAGATATATCTTTCTGCCAGTCCTAACACAGTGACATCCCCACCGTGGTATGCCACTTCCTCATTGAGGGATTTTTCAATCTCTTTTTCCAGTTCCCTCAATGCTTTGCATTCCCTTTTACCAGCTGGCAGTTTATCAGTAGGCTCCAGTTTCCAACTGTAAACATAGTGCATCTTATTGTCTCTGCCACGGTAAGCATACATAAACTTTCCATCCTGTCTCTGCTGCTCACCTGTCCTCAATATACGGCCTTTGCTGTCTCTTCTTTTATTATCCTTGCTCATAATCTTTAACCTCCAAATTTTCAAATTTTTTACTGCCCCCTCTTTCAAGGGGGCTTATGATACCGCTGAATTACTGATAGCGCAAGCACTTTCTTTATCTAATATGTATTTTTAAATTGACCCTAATTCGTCAATTATTTTTTCAAATTGTATTCTCTTTATCAGAACTTTTGTTCCATTCATCAATATGTAACTTTCTCTTTCATGCTCTGACAGAAACCTCCGAAGTTTGCTTTCTCCTATATTGAAATAATCAGAAGCCTCGGCAATGGTGAGCGTGTATTTCTCCCAGACTGGCACTTTCTCCACTTTTTTCTTCATTACTCCATCCCCCCTTCATCTGGAATGTCATAATTGAACCATACCCATTCAGAGGCTATATCACGTTCTTCCTGTCTCTGGCTGCTCTTTACTATTTTTATTAACTCCCGACTTTTCCAGCCATAAGGCAGTAAATATTTATCATACAGGTCGTCTTTATCTGCGTGGTATCCAGACAGGAGAATGCGGCACTTTGCATTTTGAATTGTCTCCAGCATTCTCACATGGTCGATATATTCCATTTCTTTAAAATATACCTTGTCTGCGCCCTCACCTCTTAATGAATGTAAATATGGAGGGTCAAGGTACATTTGAACATTTGGGTTGTCTGCCGCCTCTTTTATAATATCCAGTGCGTTTTTGTTATAAACCTGAATGCCTTGCAGCCTTTCATAAACTTTCGGAAGATTGGAATGTATTTTGCGCTGATATGACTGGGTATCATAAGTTCCTCTGCTAAACTGTTTTCTTGTGTTGTTATAACTCTGGCTGATTAACACGAAGGTCAACAGCGCTTTCTCTATATCGTTGATTCCTTTGAAATTTTCTCTTTGGTATTCACATGCCGTATGGAACAGCTTTTCATCATATGGAAGCCTCAGCATTTTTTCTAAAAGTTCTTTTCCCATTTCCTTATCTGACAGAACCTTATACAGGTTAGAGACCGCCGGTTCAAAATCATTGACAATCTCCGTTTCACTGCGGCCACGGTTCAACAGGGTTGCACCAGAACCAATAAATGGTTCTATGTATATCTTTGACTGCGGCATGAGGGCGTTCAGTATGCCGTGCATTCTGTTTTTACCCCCATAATATCCAAAGAATGTAATCTTTGAATCATCAGCTTTTTCATCTGCCCCCATATTTTCTGATTCTTCTTTATCTAACAGCGGCAGCACTATCTTTACATTTTCATTTCTGTCTGCAACGGTGCCCTCTGGTAATCTGACGGCATAGTATTTTCCATTGACCTCTCCAAAATGCAGGCGTTTATCATAGGCTCTGCCCTTATCAGTTATCAGTTTCCCCAACATTTTCAGCAGCCCCAGTATCTCTTTTCTGGTATATCCCACTTGCAGTTTCTTTGAAAATTCACCAAAGAAAGTAGTACGGATATATCCGACATTATCTTTTATAAATACGAATGCTTCCGGATTGTTCTCTATTCTTTCTGAACAGATATGGATTCTATTAACCACCTCATCATAAACCCCCTCTGGGGATTCATCTGCACCCATAAGGACGGGTTCTTTTGTCTTTTTCAAAATTTCGATAATCTTTTCTTTGATTTCTTCAATTTCTTTTTCATCAAGTTTATCAAAGTCCGGCAGTTCTTCGAGGAAGTCCAATGTTCCTTTCCTGTTTTTTAGTCTGCTCATTTGTACGCTTTCCTGTGGATATAATTCCCCTTGTGGTGTCTGCAAATAAACTATCGCAAACTGCCTTAAATTTTTTTGCAGACTCCCAACACCGCAGAGCAGTTTATATCCTTCCTCTGTCTCTTTCAGCAGGTGCAGATTTTCAAGGAACAAATTTTTCTCGTTTGTATCTTGCTTTTTTTCTTCATCTATGGTATAATTATTGTTGTAAGCGTAATCGAACATATGTTTACCTCCTCATCATTTTTGATTACACTCACAAATCACAGTACGTTGGTTATCGTGGTATGCACATCCCAAAAAGGACAGTATATCTCCCTTTACTGGACGTGTATGAACTCTCAACAATGTATAATTAAAATAGCTGTCACGTCTGACAGCCACCCAATGTATACATATAGAAGTTAATGTATACTTTTCTTTTTTGAAATTTCCCCTATATTAAAAAATATTTGAAAATCCCCATGTATCATAATGGTTGAATACTATTTGCCTTGTAAAAATCGTACTTGCAGTATCATTTTTCCAGCCAGATAAAATTTTGTTATAATAAAAATTTATCAGCTGCGTGTGATTCACAACTATCATTGTACTTTTCTTTATCACTTGAATTTATTGCTGCCGTTATGCTGGCTCGGTCTGCAACCTATGTATTTCTTCCTATATAAATATGATTTTCTGAAATGCTCCCCTTTACAGTCTTTTCAAAATTTCCCATGGTTCAGCATGACAGGCAGGACATACTGAAATACTTTTTTCCTAACCAGTCTGATTTTTGCTTTCATCCAATTTTTCAACACAGCAGACTACCACCATATACTTTTTTCTGGAAACGCTGCTTTCATACCTCAAAACAAACTTTTTACGAAAAAAAATATATCCCCTTCCCTTAACATGCACTTTTGAAAAATATCCGTGACATAATTTCTGTCTGTTCCAATTTTCTGTTTTTAATATGCACTTTTAAATCTGCGTCCATAAAAGAACCACCCACAGCCTTCAGACCGTGGGTGGCTCCCTTTCTAATCTTCTTCATCTTCCAGAGGTTCCAAATCTCCAAAAAGATTGACTTCAACATATACCTTGTCAAGGTCAAGGTTCATGCTTGGCTCCAGCATGGTTTGCAGTGTGACAATGTTGCTTGCCGTATTTATATGGCACAAAGCCTCCAGCAACGGCTTTCCGTTATGTTTTACTATTGCACGCATCAGTCCGCCACCCCCGCTCTTTTTAGCTTATTATAAATCTGCTCTGCGGTATATTTATTATTCCCCAGAGCAATCAGCTGTTCCATGTTCAAACCCCTTGTATATGCGTCCACCAGTTGAACACTGGAAATATCCTTGACTCCGAATGGCATGGTTTTTACTATGGTATTCCCACTGACACGCATATTCCGTACATCCCTGTCAAGATTAGCCATAAGCTGTTGCAGGCTCCAGACCTGTTTGCCTAAATTCTTTAGGCACTTTATAATCTGTTCTTCGTACATGATTATATCTCCTTTCTGTTAAAAATTTTTATAAGTTTCACTTCCTTATCAATCCCATGTATCTGTACATGACTGTAACGTGATTAAATCTCTCTGGAACCTCTTGAAACCCTTTTAACCAATAAGGCGCCCACTGTTCCCAATGGACGCCCCTGAACCTTATTTCTTTTTCTCTGGAACCACTTTCTTTTCTTTCTCATATTCCAGAGAAGCCAGTTCAATCTTATCATCTGCCCCCAGCCTTGCACCGCCGGAAATGATTCCCAGTTTTATGTAGG
>ERZ808046.1341-NODE-1341-length-11258-cov-3.005813_pt1 | contig 11258 bp, 7 predicted proteins | sample MGYA00380196_ERZ808046 | MGnify/ENA primary metagenome ERZ808046 (study PRJEB31490, sample SAMN06133421) | mouse gut metagenome | isolation source: Z6_2 | host: mice | place: China: Chengdu | collected 2015-05 ...
CATTGCCCAGTCCGTGGAAGCACACCATTTGGGTGGATTGGCTACCCCAAGTGCCTTCAGGATCTCATTGATGGGGCCGAATTCCGGCTGGAACAGCATATTCCAGACTGCCCCTACCGCCACAAGGGATGCCACATAGGGGAAAAAGAAAGCTGTTCTGTATACTACGATTCCCTTGATCTTGGAATTCAGCATCACTGCCGTCAGAAGGGATGCCGCCAGCGTCAGAGGGACCGTAAAAACAGCATACCAAACTGTATTTTTCAGGGAAATGATAAAGGTGCTGTCACCTGCCAGTTTCATAAAATTTTGTAATCCCACAAACTGCATGGGCGCGTCCGAGCCGTCCCATTTCATGACGCTTAAAATAAAGGAAAAACAAACCGGCACAAAGATAAATATAAAATAGCCGATAAAGTTAGGTATGATGAAGGAATAACCTACAAGGTTGGTTTTCAGTTCCCTTTTTTGTCTGCTGGTCATTGGCAAACCTCTCCTTTCTTTTTTGCACAATTTTTGGCGCAGAAAGGGCGCCCGTCCATCCTCTGCCGGACAGCCGGACGCCCATTTTTCCAATTTCTTTCTGCTTTATTCCGCTCTTGCCTCTGCCGCTCTCTCATTCATATTGGCAATTCCTGTGTCGATGTCTTCCTCGCCAATCATGATCAGATCATGTTCTTCCTCGATCACTTTTCTGACTGCTGCCATCTTTGCATCCAGCGGACGGTCAAATGCAAAGCTTGTTATCTCTAATGCAGTCTTTCCATCTTCCGGGAAATCCCCAATAGAGGAAAGCTTCTCTACGATGGTCTCGGTAGTGATTGCCGGAAATACGCTGTTGTCAGCCAGGATTCCTGCACCTTCTTCACTGGTAACGAATTTCACAAACTCCCAGGCCTGGTCAGGTACGTCTGTCTTTGCATTGATTGCAATAGGCGTTACAGCGCCCACGGTTGCCCCTGCCTGTACCCCTTCCGGGTGGGGAATCTTTGTCACGCCCCAGTTAAAGTCAAACTTGCCGTCTTTTTTATCCTGGATCAGTGTAGCGATAAACCAGCTTCCCATAGGAACCATCGCGCACTGCTGCTGTTCAAATACGCTGATATAATGGATGCTGCCTGTCTTTAAGTTTGCGTAACTCTGGACAACGCCCTCATCCTGCATACGCAGAGCCTGCTCATAATAGGGCTTTAAGAAACTGTAGTCTTCGTTCATCAGCGTATTTTCGCCATCCTGTACTGCCCAGTTGGACACCATTGCCATCCAGGTGTGATTATGGGTGCCGTATACCTTCTCACTTCCTTCACCGCTGGTCATCTGTTTTGCCAGCGCTTCATATTCATCCCATGTCATATCATCGGAAGGATATCCCACCCCTGCCGCGTCAAATAAATCCTTATTGTAAAAAAGCATGTACCAGTCCTGACGGAAAGGAAGGGTATACTGCTTTCCATCCATCTGAAGCTGTTCTGCCGCTCCATTGTAAAGAGATAAGTCAACACCGTCCCTTGCTATGTAATCCGTCAGATCCAGAAGCTGGTTCTTGTCCTTCATGGTTACCTGGGTTTCCGCATTTTTAACCATGATCACATCAGGGTCAGAATCGCCCCCTGCAAGCATAACTGTCAGCTTGTTGTCATACTCGTCAGCCTGGGTGTCGATCAGTTCCACCTCCACCTCGGGATGTTTTTCCATAAAAGCATCCGCCATAGCCTGGAACTGAGGGGAACTTGCGTTGTCCCACACAGACACGGTCATTTTCACCTTTTCCCCTGAAGCTTCTGTGTTCTCCTGCTCTTTTTCTTCCTGTGTGCCTGTATCCGCTGCTTCCTGTGTCTTTGTCTCCCCTGCTGCCGTTTCTGCCGGAGCATTGCTGCTTCCTGAACCACATGCTGCAAGGCTTACTGTCATGGCTGCTGCCATCAATAATGCTGTAATTTTTCTGAATCTCATAATGTGTCCTCCTTGGAATCGTCTTCCTTATTTCTGACATAACTATATCAAAGGGCAGCTTTAAAACAAATGCATCCATTAACGGATTTTTATAATTTTCCAAGACAAAAACAAATACTTCTTACAATTTTTTAAGATTTTTATAAAAAAGCAGGATTTTGTGCCTTTCAAAAATCCTGCTTTGCGGTTTCATATTCCTTTGGCGTAAGCCCAGTCATTTTTTTGAAAACAGTACTGAAATAATACTGCGTGTCAAACCCCAGCATATCCGATATCTCGTACATCATGTACTGGTGTGTCCGAATCAGTTCCTTGGCCTTCTCAATCTTGACCTCTGTCACATAGTCGGAAAATTTCTGCCCCGTCTGTTTGCGGAATACACTGCTTAGATGCCCGGAGCTTAAGTTCAGGGCCTGTGCCACCTGCCCTAAGGATATTTTCTCCTTATAATGCTCCGCCACATATTTCCGGGCCAGTTCCACATTCCTGTCAATCTTTACCTCTCCGCGAAGCTCCAGCACCCTTACCACTTCATCCCGAAAACCTTCCAGCCATTTTAAAATGCTCTTTAAGTGCTCCATCCGGTTCAGATGGCCGATGATGTCAACGGCGTAAGGAAATGACTGGTCTTTTTCCCCTTCCATCAGGAATACGAAAAAATAATACAGATTGCTGCACGCATTTACCGCCTGGGTCCTGGCCGGCCGGCACTCCTCAAACAGGGAGATCACCTGATCCATGATTTTCCCAAACCGCCTGCTGTCATTCTGCCCCACAGCCGCAGCCATATCCTTTTTCAAAAAATTGATATTGAAATTACTGCTGTGTCTCACATCCTTCTCACAACGTGCTGAGTAAAATACCGTCTCCTCAGAATTTTCATAGTAAGTCTGGTTCATGGCGCTCATGGCCTGATACAGCAGATCCTGTGCCTCGCCTCCGGGCTGGCTCACGGCAATGGAGACCGGGACCTCAAAATAGTCCTTCATCACCTGACGGAATTTCCGGCTCATGACCAGTATCTGCGTCTCATAATCCTTCTGGTCTTCCAGTGAGAGCACCAGAATAAAGCCGTTCTGGTCACGCCGCAGAAGACAACTATACTCGAAAAACCCCTTCACCATGCCGCTGATGATGTTTTCCGCAAAATCCATGACTTTTTTCTGGTCTTCCCTTGTAAATGCCGGGGAAAAGCCCTCAAATCCATAGTTAAAATTGATGAGCATCAGTGCCATGTTCCCATAGCGCTCCCCTATGATATTCTCCACTGCTTCCTGTCCCTTGATCCGGGCGTCATAAATCAGGATCCGCTGGAAATAATTCTGGATTTTTTCCTCCAGCGTATCCTCAAAAACATCCCCCTGCTCCCCCTGGACGATCCCCTTCTTCCGGTTATACTCACATATTTCCACAGCCTTTTTCAAGGCTGCCGTCAGGGATTCTTCTTCCAGTTCCAGCTTTACAAGGTAGTCCACGGCTCCAAGGCGCAAAGCCTCTTTTGCCAGTGCAAATTCCTCCAGATTGGTAAGCAGGATAAAGGCGGCACAGCCTCCGCCCTCCCGCACTTTCTTCATAAACGTAATACCGTCCATGGCAGGCATCTTAATATCGGTGATCACAATATCCGGTCTCAACTGCCAGTATAAATCCAGCGCCTTACATCCGTTAGCCGCTTTTCCCACGATTCTGCACTGGTATTCTTCCCATGGGAGCAGGGAAGAAATCCCTGCCAGAATCAACGGCTCGTCGTCCACAATTAAAATCCTGTACATTTTCTTTCTCCCAAATACGCTTGAAAAATAAACACTACCGCGCTCTAAAATTCTAAAGGTATCTTCACGGTCACTTTCGTAAAGCCCCTGCGCCATTCACAGTCCTCCCCGGCGCTTCCCTGACAGCTCTCCACCAAAAGCCCGAATTCTTCTCCGTAAATCAGTTTCAGCCTCCGGTCCACATTGGGCATTCCAATACTGCTCATCCTGTCGCCTTTAAGCTTCTCCGTATTATCAAGAAGGGTGGGAAGGGTTTCCGGGTCAATGCCGATTCCGTCATCTTCCACCGAAACATACAGACACTGGTCTTTGTCCCGGATACGGATCCTTATGGTTCCGCTTTTCCCGGAAGGTTCAATTCCGCTGAAGATTGCATTTTCAACCAGCGGCTGTAAGGTCAGCTTTACGATCCTTGCCCCGTAAAGTTCTTCCCTGTGTGCTTCCACCTGAAAGTCAAACATTTCAGCATACTTTAATTTTTCTATTGTCACATAATCGTTCACCAGATCCAGTTCTTCTCTTAATGTGATGCGCTGGTTTACCCCTTTTGCCATATTCTTCATCAGCTTTGACAGGGATGTCACAGCCTTGACAATACCGCTGTTTTTCTGGATCACGGCAATCCACTTGATGGAGTCCAGCGTATTATACAGGAAGTGGGGATTGATCTGTGCCTGCAGCATCTGGATCTCCAGCCTGCTTTTTTCTTTCTCATCCTCCAGCCGCCGCTCCATCAGCCGCTCGATCTCCCCGCCCATGGCGTTGATGGCCTTTCCAATGGTGCCAATCTCGTCCGGGCTTTCCAATGCCGCATCCGGCGACAGGCTTCCCTCGGCCATATGCTCCACATGTTTCACCAGACGGGCAATGGGCTTTCGGACCACTTTTCCAAACAAAAAGGTGAGGGTGATCCCCAGTCCGGCACAGGCCAGAAAGATAAGGGCCACTGTCTGCAAAAGAAGCATACTGTCGCTTTTTAATGCCCCCATATCCATGATCTCCGCCACCAAAATGCCGCTGCGGGCATCCTGACTGTAGGATACAAAACATTTTTGCTGGCCGATCACCCGCTCAAACTCCCCCTCGCCTTTCCCGCTCTCCAGCAATTCCGCTATAAGTTCTTTATAGCCTTCCCCGGAAGCATCAATCCCCACGGCAGCGATCCACTGCCCCTCATGGGTAGACACAATCACGCTGTTTCCGTTGCTGTCCTGCTCCAGCTTATCCTGATAAAGCTTGGGGGAGAGAAACAGCGCCGTCCATTCCCGGGCGCCGTATCCCCCGTTCTCCATCACCACCGGCAGGAGCTTTTCTTCCTCGCGGTAAAAGGGGGATTCCACCAAATCCAGTTTATAGGCATATCTGCCCTTATCCAGTTCCCGTGCAAACCATGGGGCCCTGCGGATTCTGCGGGCATCATCCACACTGCTGTAGGCGTATCCGGCGGAAATATAAATGTCCTCCTCCCCGAACACGCACAATTTGCTGATATACCCGTCATATCCTGTAACCGCACAGAAATTGTTCACCAGCCGGCTGTATTCCAGCCCTTTCTTCTTCTCCGCCACGGTTTCCAGCTTTCCCAGGGTCTTTAATTCCACCATATTCCGCTCCCCGCAGTTAAGCACCAGATTTACCATCTTTTCATAGGCTTCCCTGTAGTAGCTGGAAATGCTTTTTACATGGTAGGCCACGGAATTTTCCGCCACCAGAACCACTTTCTGGTAAGCCGTCACATAGCTGGTTATACTGAAAATCGCTCCTATGAGGCAGATGACGCAGATATTGTAGGCCATTATTTTAAACTGGATGGTTTTATTTCTCAATGGATCCCCCCTGTTTTCCTCCTGCTACCAGTACAGTTCCCAATCCTTTACAAGTCTGGTCAGCGCTTCCATATAATAATAGTCTCCCCAGGTGTTGCACTCGTCCACGCCCCGGTTCTGACAGGGATTGTTGGGCGAAGCATGGGCGTATGTGCCGTGAAGGAGAAGTCCGTCCGAATCTGCCGGGCTTTTCACCCCGCACTCTTTTGCCGCCGCAAGAAGAAGTCTCCCGGCCATGGCAGTATATTTCTCCGCCTCATCCTTTTCCAGATATTTTGCCATCTCCAGCATACCGCATACCCCGATAACAGCCGCCGAAGAATCCCAGGACTGGCCGCTCCCCTCCTTAAAGTCAAAATCCCAATAGGGGATCAGATTCCCAGGCAGATTTTCTAAAAAGAAATCCGTCACCTTGCGGAAAATATCTATATATTCCTTATCTCTCACATACCGGTAAGCCATGGCACTTCCGTAAATTCCCCATGCCTGTCCCCGGCTCCATGCGGAACCGTCCCGGTTCCCCTGATGGGTCACGCCGCCCACAGGACTGCCGTCCTTAGGGTCAAAAAAGTAGGTATGGTAAGTGGAATGATCCGGCCGGATGAGATGCCTCATTGCCGTCTGGATATGAATCCGCGCTTTTTCCTGATAGCTTTCATCCCCAGTAACAGAGGAAGCCCAGAATAACAGGGGCATGTTTAAAAGGCAGTCAATGATAAGGCGGTAGTTTTCTTTTGCCCCCAGCTCCCCCCATGCCTGGAAGAAACCGCCTTTTTCCTGAAAACGGCCCATCAGGTTGTCGGCCGCCAGAAGTGCCGCCTTTCTGGCCGTTTCGTTTCCTGTCAGCTTATAAGCCGCCACGCAGGAAGGCGTATACAAAAACCCCATGTCGTGGTGGTTTACGTCCACTTTCTCTTCAATCCGGTGAAGGAAGCTTTCCACCTGGATCTCCCCCGCGGTCTTGAAAATTTCTGCTTTTTTATCCTGTTTGTCTTTTGCATATTCATAGGCCAGCCAAATCTGCCCTGTCCAGAATCCAGTGGTCCATTCCCTGTTTTCGCTTACCGGATACCTTCCGTTTTCGGTATTGCAGTCCGGGAAGTCATGGGTAAACTTTTCCAGCCCCTTTTCCACCAGACTCACCGCCAGCTTTAAACAATCTTCCGCTTCCTCCCGGGTCATTCCGGGATAAGTCATGATCCTCTTTTCCCAATCCTGTTTTATAAAGCTATTGTCTTTTTCTGTCATATCATAAGTCTCCCTTCTGTTTTTTCGTAATCCACTGTCACAGCACGGCCGTCTTTCATATGTAACACCATCGGCCCGTATGCGCCGTACCCGTCTTTGTCTGTATAGCAGACCTTCTCCACAGGAAATAATTCTTCTTCCTGCCAGGGGCCGTCTCCGGTCTTACTGACAACTGCCGTCACCATCACATATGGCCCATATTCGTAATCCCTGCTTCTTTCCAGCTTCCCATAAGCAAGATAGCTTGCCTGCCCTAAGGGGCTGACGCCCTCCCGGCGCTTTACCTCCAGCTTTTCCCATCCGCCGCAGCTTACAAAGGCTAACTGACTGCCGGGTCTTTTCAGAATAACTGCCCGGGCGTTTTCCCTTGTGATTTCCTCCACGCAGACTTCTCCTTTGTCCCCGTCCCGGGCAAACCCGTAGGCCCCCATGGTCAGTTCAAAATTCCCACGGGGAATCCGCATCTTGTCTACCCGGACCATGCCGTTGGCGACGGGGAAGTCAGCCAGCGAAATGGAGGCTGCTCCCTGGAAGCAGAACCGGAAGTCAAAGTAGGCTTTCCGGTACAACACCCCGTCTTTCACTCCCGCGTACAACATGAGATTGGGCACCATCGGCTTTTCTTCTTCCTTATAAAGAAGGCTGTACTGCATTGCCTCTGCACCTCCATAGTCAAAAGCTTCCCATGGGAAATGGCTGTGGAAGCCCAGACGCACATAACATGGGACATAGCCGTCTCCCGGCTCAAATAAGCATTTGGCTGTGCGGAATTCACAGGCGCCGTTTCCCCCAAGGCGGACAGAAACGATCCCCGGCCCGTCCATCACCTGCTCAAGGTAAGTATTGCCGCCTGCCCGCTCCCAGTCTCCCCGGTTTTCCTCTGCCGTCCAGAAAGGATGGTCTGCCGGAAGGGTCAGGGCCACCATGGGATTGGCAATCCAGTAAGGGCTTTCTGCACAACTGTACCCCTGGACCATGGGAAGGAACTGCCCATAAAATCCCAGGCTGGGCACACCGTTTACAAACACATCTTCCCGGCCGATAAACTGCAAAAGGGCGGCTGAACTGACCCATCTTGCATATCCTGCGTCTGCTTTCGGACTGCGGAGCATAAAAGCCGAAGCAAAGGGAGAGGTGGCTGCATTCCGGTAAATACCGCTCCTGCCCCAGAGTGTCACATGACCGTCCCGGTCAAACATGGAGACAAAGCTGTCTGTCATGGCATTGGCATACTGCTCAATCTTTTCCGCAATCCATGGTTCCTTTTCATAACCATACCATACATTCCACAAAGGCCCGTATACGTGGAAGGCCCAGGGCGTATAGTAGTCAAACCTGTGGCCGTCCCGGTACCACCCATCCCCGGCATAATAGGACAGAATATTTTCCCCATGGTCCCGCATAAGCCCTTCGTCTATTTCCCGTCCCTCCAGATGCAGAAATCCCAGAATCAGCATGTTAAACAGCCGCCAGTTGTGATCCTCCGTTCTTCCCGTGCCGAATCCTTCCAGATAATCACAGATTCTCTCCTTCTCCTTAGATGTATAGGTATCCCAGATCACTTCCCTGCACTGGTCAAGACCAATTACCAGCGAAGCGCACTCGCAGGTATGCTGAAACGACCGCTCCCCCTCCCGGGCCATCCCGGTAAGCTCCTCCCACCCCAGAAGGTAATTTTTATGTCCCTTTGTAACCGCCTCCAGGATCACCTTTTTATAATATGCTGCAAGAGGAATTCCCTTTATGGCGCAGGCAGGCCGGCTCCTTAATAATGGCGCCGCAATCAAAAAGCTTCTGGCCAGCCCTTCAAATTTCTCCGCATATGCCTTGGTGGGCGAACTGTCTTTCTGAGGATAACTGACTGCAAACTCCACCCGCCGGCTCAAAGGCAGTTCCTCATCGTCAGGGAGATTGGAAAAAATCCCCTCCAGCAGGAATTCACAGGCATCCAGCCAATGCTCCCTGCCCATCCCTGTATAAGGGCTTAAGTTATAATCGGGATTTTGTAATGTAAATTTCATAATTGAATTCCCTATTTTCCTTTCCGCACAATTGCCTTTTCTTTCTTCTTATACTATAATACTTTTATCATATTATAAAATTCATGCAACTTCCTTGCCTAATCTTGCTATTTTATTGCGTAATCTGACTTAGTCTGCCAAGCCTGCGCAGACAAAAATATTATGGAGATATCCCATGTACAGACCACAGACTGACCATTACAAACAGATCCACTTTCCAGAAACCATCCGAAGCCATTACATGCTCTCCGCCCAGCCTTTCAACAGTTCCTACCATATGCATGATTCCTATGAACTTCTTTTGTTTCTAAACGGAAATGGAGATTATTACATAGAACACCGCCGCTATCATATAAACCGGGGAAGCCTTCTGGTTATTAACAGCAATGAGATTCACCGGGCTGATATCACCGGGGAGGCGCCCTATGAACGGGTAGCAACCCACTTTTCCCCAGACTGGATCCGGCGTTTTTCCACCCCGGACTCAGATCTGCTTTCCTGTTTTGAAAAACGCCCTGCAGGGGAACGGAATCTCCTTTCTCTGGATCATGCCGCACTGGAACAGTATCTTGCGCTGGCTGACCGGATGCACACTGCACTGGCATCAGACCATTTCGGCCATGATGTTCTGGCAGCTTCTTTTCTTGTGCAGATTCTGGTGCTGGTCAACAACTTTTTTCATTCCCACAAAGAACAGCCCCCAGTCCCCCTTCCGCCTCTTTCCGGCCAGATTATGGGCTACATCAACAAACACCTGCTGGAATCCATTACAGTCCGCGGGCTGGCTGATCATGTCCATTTAGACCCTTCCTACCTTAGCCGGAAGTTTAAGGAACAGGCCGGATGCTCCCTTAGGGAATACATTATCTTAAAACGTGTTGCCTTTGCAAAAGACCTGCTGCGGCAGGGTAAAAGCGTCACCGAAGCCTGTCAGGGCAGCGGTTTTCATGACTATGCCAATTTTATCCGCACCTTCAAAAAACATACGGGGATACCGCCCGGCCAGTATGGACGAAAAAACCAGACATGACCCCTCTTTTCAGACTGGCTTATCATAACAAACGCCATCACGCTTCGCGGGCTGGCTTATTGTAACAAACGCCACCGCACTCCGCGGACTGGCTTATTGTATACAAAAGTACATCCAGAATTGTGTTTCAGACGTATTTTTGTTACAACACCTCACTCACGAAGCGTGGCAGCGTTTGTTTATCCCATATGATGTTCTTCTGTAAATGTTTATTTTCTAAGAAGACTGTCAAATTTATTCAGGCTCTCCATCATTTCCTTAAGTTCCATGGTCTTTTTGCCGCTTTCCCCACTTAGTTCCTCTATTGCCCAGCCGATGCCGTCCATGGAACCATTGATATTGTCAAGGCTGCTTACCGTGCTTTTCATCTCGCCCCCTGCCCTTAAGATCACCTTTGTGATACTGCCGCTTACCTCTTTTACCTGTCTGGTGCAGTCCTTTACCCCTTCAAAAGAAGTCTTTAAATCATTCACCTGCTCCACATTTTTCTGAATACGGCCGGATGTCTGGCCGATTTCATTCTGGAGATTTCCAAGGGTCTCATGCAGCATTTTGATGGTAGCATCAATACCCGAAACCAGTGCTGCCGTGGAAGATGACAGCTCCCTGATCTGTTCTGCAACTACGGAAAATCCCCTTCCTGCTTCTCCGGCCCTTGCCGCCTCTATGGATGCATTTAAAGCAAGCAGGTTTGTCCTGGATGAAATCCCCGTAATGCTTGCTGTCTGTTCGGTAATATTTCTAAAATTCGATTCCAACTGGTCAAAAGCCTTTGTCATCTCTGACAACTGGTTTTTAGAATCCTCAATATCGGCTGTAAGCCGCCTGACACAGGTATCAGCCTCTCTGATTTTGCCGTCAGAAGTCTCCATCACATTACGGATATCTGACGTATAGCCTTCCAGTTCCTGACATGCCGCACTCACATCCTCAACCTTCTCCTGCATATGTTCAAGCTGCTTCTTCGTGTCTGATGTGCTGTTCACAATAGATGCCATGCAGTTGGCAAGCTCTTTTTCTCCTTCCGTATACTTTTCCACGCTCTTTTTGAGACTGTCAATTTCCCGGCGCATCCCCTCTTTTTCTTCCCTATGTTTCTTCATCCCGGCCTCATACTCTCTATTGATCTCTGCCGTTGCTTCTGGCTTTTTCGCTCCAAATAATCCCATTTTTTCCTCCTGTACCAACATTGCTGTTTTGCATTATGTATACATTTTAGCACAAACATATTTCCCCTGCAATCCTGCCATATTTCCACATTTTAAGGTAAAAACTGCACACAGCAGCGGATAAAATCCTTCGCAGGCTATCCACACATAAAAACACACGCCAGAGCGTGTTTGAAAATTGCTTTCTGCCAGATGTATGTCACAATTTGTGGGAGCTTTGGGTAAAATGAAGGGCGCAT
>ERZ808046.1342-NODE-1342-length-11246-cov-3.716626_pt1 | contig 11246 bp, 9 predicted proteins | sample MGYA00380196_ERZ808046 | MGnify/ENA primary metagenome ERZ808046 (study PRJEB31490, sample SAMN06133421) | mouse gut metagenome | isolation source: Z6_2 | host: mice | place: China: Chengdu | collected 2015-05 ...
TGATTCCATTTATCGGATGGAGCAGGTTATAACAGACGCAATCAGAATAGGTCTGGACGAGATATGTTTTACAGACCATGTTGATTATGGAATAAAGTCTGATTGGGGCAGCGGGAAAACGATAGAATATCGAAATGGAGAGCCTCTTGCGAATGTAAATTACCATTATTACATGGAAGAAATAAAAGAAATGCAATATCTTTATGGCGACCAGATAGGGATAAAAACTGGTTTGGAGTTTGGGATGCAGGTACATACTATCCCGCAGTATGAACAGCTTTTTAGCAAATACAAGTTTGATTTTATTATTTTGTCTGTTCATCAGGTGGAGGATAAGGAGTTTTGGACACAGGATTTTCAGACAGGAAAAACGCAGCAGGAATACAATGAGCGTTACTACGATGAAATGCTAAAACTTGTAAAGATGTATAAAAATTATAGTGTGCTTGGTCATATGGATTTAATCACACGATATGATAAAGCAGGAATTTACCCGTTTGAGAAAATAAAACCTTTTGTGGAAGATATACTCAAAATCGTTATCGCAGATGGAAAAGGAATCGAATTGAATACTTCCTATCACCGATATGGGTTGGCAGACACAACTCCTTGTAAAAAAATATTAAAGCTATATAAAGAGCTTGGAGGAGAGATTATTACCATCGGCAGTGACAGCCATGAGCCAGAACACTTAGGAATGTATATCGAGGAAGGTAAAATGCTGTTACGCTCAATGGGATTTCACCGATTTTGCACATTTAGCGAGATGAAACCAGAATTTCACAGATTATAAGCGGAGGGATATTATGCGTGAAGAAGAAAAGATAAAAGCGGAAGTATTGTTTTGCCCTGCTGACTCTGAATGAAAAGCGATAAAGTTGAAAACGCACAATCTTAATGTGGATTATAATAACACACACGAAGATGAAGTTGAAAAGCGGTCTGCTATTCTCTCGTAGATGCTAGGTAGTTTCGGCGAGGGCAGATTTATACAAGGGTCTATTGCTTTTCATTATGGAAAGCATACCAAAATCGGTAAAAGCTTTTTTGGTCATTTTCATCTGACAATACAAGATGATGACATCAACCGGCGAGAAAAACACCTTTGCTATGCAAAACCCGTACATATCCTTAGTCCAGTGATTCTTTCTGTCACAAACTTGAGTGAACAAGCAACTAATTATTTGAGATGGATGCTTGTAATGTGTTCATATTATTTGGTGGGAAAGTCAGTAAATGGAACGACGATAGCAGGTATCTTTTGTGCGGGAGGTGACAGCCGATTTGGATTTTTGTGTGATGTAGTTACGATGTGGTGTATTATCGTGCTATTAGCCTTAATTGCAGCGTTCATTGTAAAAGTACCAGTTTTAATGGTATACTTTATTGTTGATCTTGATGAAATTGTCAAGTTACCTGCTGTCTATAGACATTATAAAAAATATCATTGGATAAAAGATTTAACCAATAAGGAGGATTTGTAAAATGAGTATGAAAGACAAAATGCACATAGGCGAGCTTTACCTGCCGAATGATGAAGAAATTATGGTTGAACAACTGAAAAAGTTGGACAGGCTTTATGATTTCAATATGACACGACCTACGGAGCTCTCCAAAAGAGATGAACTGCTCAAAGAAATGTTTGCAGAGATTGGAGAAGGATGCTACATTGAGCCACCGTTTCACTCCAATTTCGGAGGTGGTCATGTACATTTTGGAAAAAATATTTATGCCAATTTCAATTTAACACTTGTGGATGATACCCATATTTATGTGGGCGATTTTACGATGTTCGGACCGAATGTTACAGTAGCTACCGCAGGACATCCTATTCTGCCAGAATTACGGAAGCAAGGGTATCAGTATAATGCTCCAGTCCATATAGGGGAAAACTGTTGGATTGGTGCGGGTGTCCTGATTATGCCGGGGATTACAATAGGCGATAATGTTGTAATTGGTGCGGGAAGCGTAGTTACAAAAGATATTCCGTCAAATGTTGTAGCTGTTGGTGTTCCTTGTAAGGTTCTTCGTGAAGTCAATGAGCATGATAAAGAATATTATTTTAAGGACAGAAAAATCAGTTTAGATTAAAGTAAAAATGGCACTTTTTAACCCGATAGCCTCTTTCTGCATAGAATGAGTGGTGTGAGACCGACAAGAAAATCTGCCGTTGACAAACCATCCACAAGCCTTTATAATTAACAATAAATTTAGCAAATATAAGGTGTTGATAAATGCAGTGATAAGGAGGAGTACATAGTCTTCGGAAGCAAAGAGAGCAGGTGGAGGGTGTGAACCTGCGTGAAGGGATTATGGAAGTAGCCTTTGAGCAGTGGACCGAACGGGTAGTGCCGGAGTCTTTTCCTGATAGGAATATGGCATTTGACAAAGCCGCCCTAGTAGACTTCAACGTAGTTCCCACGTTACAGGGAAGCAATATAGGAGAATAGTTCCTGTATTGGCAGAGTGCAGAGATTCTCTGAATTTAGGTGGTACCACGGATTGATATTCGCCCTAAGTCGTAAGGACTTAGGGCGGTTTTTAATGTTACACCATGCATCGCACGTAAGTGACCAAGATACGGTCGCAAAGTGCTCATAACGCGCCGACTGGTAAGCTCGTGGGAGACCTCGCTAACGGCGTCGGCATGTATCGCACGTAAGTGACCAAAATACGGCCACTAAGTGCTCATAACGAGGAGGATAGTATATGAGGCAGATTTCAGGAAACAAATTGTTGGTAAAGGCGCTGAAAGAAGAAGGTGTAGATACGATTTTCGGTTATCCCGGAGCATGCACCATTGATATCAGTGATGAGTTATATAAACAGGATGACATCCGTGTCATTCTGCCGCGCCATGAACAGGCGCTGGTACACGAGGCGGACGCCTATGCGAGGACGACAGGAAAGGTCGGAGTATGCCTCGTGACGAGCGGTCCGGGGGCGACCAATCTGGTAACGGGACTGGCAACTGCCAATTATGACAGTGTCCCGTTGGTGTGTTTTACCGGGCAGGTGGCGAGACATCTGATTGGAAACGATGCATTTCAGGAGGTTGATATTGTCGGGATTACACGGAGTATCACCAAGTATGGGGTGACAGTCAGAAACCGTGCGGACTTGGGGAGAATTATAAAAGAAGCATTTTATATTGCACGGACAGGAAGACCGGGACCGGTACTCATTGATCTGCCCAAGGATGTCATGGCGGAATCAGGCAGTGCGGAATATCCGAAGGAGGTCAATATCCGGGGATACAAGCCGAATACGAATGTCCATATCGGACAGCTGAAGCGTGCGCTGAAAATGCTTCATAAGGCGAAACGGCCGCTGTTCCTTGCAGGCGGAGGCGTAAATATAGCCGATGCGAATGCGGTGTTTACAGAAGTTGTTGAAAAAACAAGGGTGCCGGTTGTTACAACGATTATGGGAAGAGGGGCGGTTCCGACCAATCATCCGTTATTCATCGGAAACTTGGGTATGCACGGTGCCTATGCGGCAAATATGGCAGTCAGCGAATGTGACGTGCTGTTTTCCATCGGAACCAGATTTAACGACCGGATTACAGGGAAGCTCCACGCATTTGCTCCGAAAGCACAGATTATCCATATTGATATTGATACGGCGTCTATTTCCAGAAATATCCATGTCGATGTGCCGATTGTGGCGGATGCAAAGGCGGCGGTTATAAAAATGAATGAATATGTGGAAGAATGCAAAACAGAGAAATGGCTTGCCAAGGTTGAAGGCTGGAAGCAGGAGCACCCACTGGATATGAAGAAACATGGCTCCATGGGACCGAAAGACATCATTGATGAAATAAACCGTCAGTTTGACGAGGCGATTGTCGTAACGGACGTAGGACAGCATCAGATGTTTGCGGCACAGTATACAGAGCTGACGGCCAAGAAGAAGCTGATCATGTCCGGGGGCTTAGGAACAATGGGATATGGTTTCCCGGGGGCAATCGGTGCCAGACTTGGCAATCCTGACACTCCGGTTATTGCAATTTCGGGTGACGGCGGTATGCAGATGAATATTCAGGAATTTGCAACAGCGGTATTGGAAGAGCTTCCTCTCATTCTCTGTGTATTTAACAATACGTATCTGGGAATGGTGCGCCAGTGGCAGAAGCTGTTCTACGGCAAACGCTATGGTATGACGAACTTACGCTCAGGAGCTTTGTTCCGCAGGACTAACGGTGAAGAAATGCCGGAATATACGCCGGATTTTGTGAAGCTGGCAGAAAGCTATGGAGCGAAGGGAATCCGTGTTACGGAGAAAGAGGAGATTGCGGCGGCATTTGAAGAGGCAAAGAAGAATGCAAAGGTCCCGACCTTGATTGAATTTATCATTGACCCGGAGGAAATGGTATATCCGATGATCCAGCCGGGAGGAACATTGGAAGAAATGATTCTGGATTGTTGATGGAGGAAAGAGCATGGATAATAGTATGAAAAAAAGATGGATTTCATTATATGTAGAGAATCAGGTAGGTGTGCTTTCCAAGATTTCCGGGTTATTTTCGGGAAAAAGTTACAATCTGGACAGTCTGACCGTAGGTACGACCGAGGATCCGACGGTTTCCCGTATGACAATTGCCACAGTCAGTGATGATGAGACGTTTGAACAGATCAAAAAGCAGTTGAACCGTATGGTAGAGGTCATCAAGGTCATAGATTTTACAAATGTTTTTGTCCGTATGAAAGAGATTCTGTACGTGAAGGTACAGAAATGCACACTGGAGGAGAAGACGGAGCTGTTCCAGATTGCAGAGACATTTAAGGCGAGGGTCATTGACTACGGAAAAGACAGCGTGCTGCTGGAGTTTGTTCAGACAGCAACGAAGAATGATGCGGTTGTGAAGCTGATGAAGGAAGAATTTAAGAATATTGAAGTGGTGCGTGGAGGAAGCGTGGGAATCGAATCTATCAGTATGATGGAACGATAAGCTTTCTGTTCTTGATTTTTGAAAAAAGCAGTATTATAATGAGTACAGCTTGAACACGTCAATGAATTAAAGCGGTGATGTGAACAATGGTAAATAGTTACTGTCTGCCGGCGTGTCAGCGGACAGTAAGGGTAAATGTTCTTTGGCTGGAATGGAGGAGATACAGATGGAGAAGAAAAATATAGACTGGGAGAATCTAGGATTTGGCTACATTTCCACAGATTATAGATATGTGGCAAATTATAAAGACGGAAAATGGGATGAAGGCGGTCTGACAACGGATGCTAACATCACCATGAATGAGTGTGCGGGAGTGCTGCAGTATGCACAGACTATCTTTGAGGGCTTGAAAGCATATACGACTGTGGAAGGACGAATTGTTACATTCCGACCGGATCTGAATGGCGCTCGTATGGTGGATTCTGCAAAGCGTTTGGAAATGCCTGTATTTCCGGCAGAACGTTTTGTAAGGGCTGTGGAGGATACTGTGCGTGCCAATGCGGCTTTTGTTCCTCCTTATGGTTCAGGTGCGACCTTGTATGTGCGGCCGTATATGTTTGGAATCAACCCGGTAATCGGTGTAAAACCGGCAGATGAATATCAGTTCCGTGTATTTACAACTCCGGTAGGACCATATTTTAAGGGCGGAGTGAAGCCGCTGACTATCTGTGTATCTGATTTTGACAGGGCGGCTCCGTGCGGAACGGGACACATCAAAGCGGGACTGAATTATGCGATGAGCCTTCATGCAATTGTGACTGCGCATGCAAATGGATTTGATGAGAACATGTATCTGGATTCTGCTACCAGAACAAAGGTTGAGGAGACCGGCGGCGCGAACTTTATTTTTGTAACAAGGGACAACAAAGTGGTGACCCCCCATTCTGATACAATCCTGCCGTCTATTACAAGACGTTCTCTTTTGTATGTGGCAGAGCATTATCTGGGATTGGAAGTAGAAGAGAGAGAGGTATACCTGGAAGAGGTGGGAGAGTTCGCAGAGTGTGGACTGTGTGGGACCGCAGCGGTTATTTCTCCGGTCGGCAAGGTTGTGGACCACGGCAGAGAAATCTGTTTCCCGAGCGGAATGGAAACGATGGGACCGGTTACACAAAAGCTGTACGAGACATTGACAGGAATTCAGATGGGACAGATTGAAGCGCCGGAGGGATGGCTGCATGTAATTGAGTAGACTGGCTTCTGCCGGCTGAAATCCAGTTTCTTGCTATAACGTGCGTCCTCTGCGCCAATCAGCGTAGTGATTGGCGTGGGTGTGAAAGGTAACTGGATGGTTACGGAAATAAGGGAATCATTTTCAAGAATTGGAAATGATTCCTGTTTTTTGGTTACCATGCGTGCGATAAAATGTAACTATTCAGCCATAGGACTTTGCACTTGCTGCAAAGTCCTATGGCTGAATAGTTACGATAAAATAGTCTGGTGGATTATTTTGAGTTGCCAATAATTTTACGGGATGATATGATAATCTCCGGGGGAAAATATGTGAAGGTTTATGACAGGGAGTACGGGCGATGAAAAGGGGAGTACTTTTCAGATATATTTTCTGGGGGCTGATGGCTTGGTTTTGCATCGGAGAGTTGGAGGTGCATGCAGAAATTGCTTCAGAGAATGCGTTTGAGGGAGCGACATGGGAAAAAATCATAGAAGATTCGATTGAAGTGCCGCAAGGTGTGGTACAGTCACTCTGTGTAACAGAGGACTATATTATTACAATGGAAAATGTTTCAGACCTTACTGATGAAGCGGATATTATTAAGGCATATTACCGGAATGATAAGGATGCAGACGGCAGACCGGTGGAGCAGTATTCACTTGCCAAACGTGTTGCAAATATGGATTATGAACACTCCAATGGTATGGCTTATAATCCGAACACAAAGGAGATTGCGGTTGCGTTGTATACGAGTAAGCATCCGGAGAACAAAGGATGTATTTTCCTGATGGATTCTGAGACGCTGGAATATAAAGGGAAGGTACAGATTGCTTGGGATTATAATATCCTGGGTATCGGTTATGACACGGAAAATGACAGATATGTGATTCAGACCAATGTAGAAGGCGGTTACAGCTTTAAGATACTGGACAATCGGTTTCAGATTATTGAAGATCTGGGGAGTTATGCCGATACGGCGAAGGGAGACAATTTTCAGGACTTATGCGTCAGTGGTGATTATATCATTAATTTCCCACTGACCCTGAATATGGGAATCGGTGATTTTATCCATATGTATTCGATTTCCCAGAGGAGGATGGTGTCAGATGCCCGGCTTGATTTTCATTTTGAAAATGTAGTGAATGATGAGCCGGAATCCATCTGTGAATTGGAACCGGGAGTGTTCCTTGCAGCAGTCAATGTTGATTATGCGGACGGCAGGCGGACAATCTGTCTGTATAAAACGAGGGTTCCTTATCATTTTCCAGAAGAGCAGGCAAAGCAGGAAGAGGATGAGAAGCAGATAGCAGAACCGATAGAGCAGGAAGAAGATGACAATCAGGCAGAAGAACCGATGGAGCAGGAAGAGAGTCAGGTATCAGAACCGGGGAAACGGGAAGATAAGAGGTTTCAGATGCCAGAGCTAGAGCTGACTACAGAGGCGATGATAGCCCTGCAAAAGATTTTGGTAGCCGTAATTGTAATTCTCAGCATACTGATTATTGTGAGTATCATTTATATGCGTCATATCAATCTGCAGAGAGAGAGAAAAAGACGGCTGGAGCGTGCGCGGAGGGAGAGAGAACGAATCCGTTCCATGTATACACATTAGTTTTCCAAATCTGATATTAGATTAACAGGAGGAGGCAGTTTTGGAGTCATATACGAGTTTTGCGTCTGTTTACGATACATTCATGGATAATGTACCCTACCGGGAGTGGGGAGAATATCTGCATGGTCTGTTAGTGGAACATGGAATAGAAGAGGGGATTGTGCTGGATTTAGGGTGCGGTACGGGAACCATGACGGAATATCTGGCGAATCTAGGATATGATATGATTGGCGTGGACAATTCCGAAGATATGCTGGACATTGCATTGAAGAAGAAAGAGAAGTCTGGGCATGATATTCTGTATCTCTGTCAGGATATGCGGGAGTTTGAACTTTATGGCACGGTACGGGCCATTGTCAGTATCTGTGATGCGGTGAATTATATGACGGAGCCTGAGGAATTACAGCAGGTATTTTGTCTGGCAGACAATTATCTGGATCCAGACGGAGTGTTTGTTTTTGACTTTAATACAGAATACAAGTACCGGGAAGTATTGGGAGATTGTACCATTGCAGAGAGTCGGGAAGGATGTAGTTTTATCTGGGACAACTATTATTACGAAGAGGAACAGATTAACGAATACGAATTGAGTCTTTTCGTGAAGGACGAGGAACTGTCCAAAGACGGACGGGACATTTATCAGAGGTACCAGGAAACACATTTTCAGAGGGGATACACCCTGGAGGAAATGAAAGGACTGTTACGGGCGGCGGGTATGCGCTTCATTGCAGCATATGACGCATTTACAAAAGATGCGCCCAGAGAAGAAAGTGAACGGATTTATATGATTGTTGGAAAATCAGAATATAGTTTATAAAGAAGTAAGAGGGAAAATTCGGATGAAGGCTGAACCGTTACAGCGGGGGGACTACAGGCGGCAGAAAGGATAGAAAGGATATGAAGGATTATATTGTAAGAGCAACGGCTGCAAATGCACAGATCCGAGCGTTTGCAGCGGCAACAACAGAACTGACAGAGCAGGCCAGAGTATACCATGGGACAAGTCCGGTGGCAACGGCAGCATTGGGACGTCTTCTGACAGGCGGTGTGATGATGGGGAGCATGATGAAGAATCCGACCGATGTGCTGACACTGCAGATACACTGCAGCGGACCGATTAACGGGCTGACTGTGACCGCAGATGCAGTGGGAGGCGTCAAAGGATACGTTAATGTCCCAGAAGTAATCTTGCCGCCGAAGAACGGGAAGCTGGATGTGGGAGGCGCACTTGGACAAGGAATCCTGAATGTGATTAAGGATATGGGATTGAAGGAACCATATGCGGGGCAGACAATTTTACAGACAGGAGAGATTGCGGAAGATCTGACGTATTATTTTGCAACCTCTGAACAGATACCGTCTTCTGTGGGCTTAGGTGTATTGATGGAGAAGAACAATACGGTGCGGTGTGCAGGCGGATTTATTGTACAAGTCATGCCCTTCGTCGAGGAAGAGGTACTGGCAAAGCTGGAAGAGAATATTGGAAAGATCCAGTCGGTGACTTCTATGCTGGACAATGGCCATACGCCAGAAGGGATGCTGGAGCAGGTGCTGGAAGGTCTGGATATGGAAGTGACCGACACACTTCCTGCAAAGTTTGACTGCAATTGTTCCAGAGAGCGGATTGAAAAAGCAATTATCAGTATCGGTAAAAAAGAGATTCAGGAAATGATTCATGATGGGGAGACAATCGAGGTGAAATGCCATTTCTGCAATACGGCATATCACTTTACTGTAGATGAATTACAAAAGCTTTTAAAGAAGAGCAGGTAAGACTTTATATATACACTGCAAAGTCTGTAAGAAAGCGTTATGGAGAGAGGAACAGAATTATGAAACAGGGATTTGTAAAGGTTGCGGCGGTAACGCCGGATATCCGTGTTGCGGATGTGGACTATAATACAGAAAAAATTTGTGCGGCGATTGATGAGGCGGCGCTGGAGCATGCGAAGATAGTTGTATTTCCGGAATTATGCATTACAGGGTATACTTGCGGCGATCTGTATTTACAGGATGTGCTCTTAAACAGTGCGAAGCAGGCATTGAACCGGATTGTAAAACATACGCGGGACAAGGATATGCTTGTTTTTGTCGGACTTCCACTGGATGTGGAAGGGAAGCTTTATAACGTTGCGGCGGCATTGAACCGGGGGGAGATTCTCGGACTGACAACGAAGACATTTCTTCCGAACTATGGAGAGTTTTATGAAATGCGCCAGTTCACACCGGGACCGGACGTGAGCCGGGACATTTTATTTGAAGGCAGCCAGATTCCTTTTGGACCGCAGATTCTCTTTCAGGCAACAACCATGGAGAATCTGATTGTGTCTGTGGAAATCTGTGAGGATGTCTGGTCACCGATTCCGCCAAGCATCAAGGCTGCATTGGAGGGAGCGACAGTGATTGTGAACTGTTCCGCCAGTGATGAGATTGCGGGTAAGGACAGTTACCGCAGGACGTTGATTTCAGGACAGTCTGCAAGACTGATTTCAGGATATGTGTATGCCAACGCAGGAGACGGTGAATCTACGACGGATGTGGTGTTTGGCGGTCATAATATCATTGCGGAAAATGGTGTTGTCCTGAAAGAAACAAAACGCTATAAGAATGACATTGTGTACAGTGAGATTGATATAGAGCGTATTATGGGAGAGAGGAGACGGAATACAACATTCCGTATGGAATGCAGGCCGACGCTTAGGCGCGTGCCATTTTATATTGAAATGGAAGAGACGGAGCTGACCAGGATGTTTCCCAAGAATCCGTTTATTCCGGCGAATGAAAAGATCCGTGAGAAACGCTGCGAGGAGGTTTTGACCATACAGGCCATGGGACTGAAAAAGCGTCTGGCACATACACATGCAAAAACGGCTGTTGTGGGAATCTCGGGAGGATTGGATTCTACACTGGCTTTGCTTGTAATTGCCCGGGCATTTGACTTGCTTGGCAAAGATAAAAAAGAGATTTATGCTGTGACCATGCCCTGCTTTGGAACGACAGACCGGACATACCGGAATGCCTGTGAAATGTCAAAGAAGCTGGGAGCGACACTGATGGAGGTGCCGATTGCAGAGGCGGTAAGCGTGCATTTCCGGGATATCGGGCATGACCCGGAAAATCATGATGTCACTTATGAAAATGCGCAGGCGAGGGAACGGACACAGGTACTGATGGATATTGCCAATGCCAATGGCGGTATGGTGATTGGAACCGGAGATATGTCAGAGTTGGCTCTCGGATGGGCGACATACAATGGGGATCATATGTCTATGTATGGCATCAATTCGTCTGTACCGAAGACGTTCGTGCGCTATCTTGTGAAGCATTCTGCAGACACGGCAAAGGATCAGGAACTGAAAAGGATTCTTTATGATGTCCTGGATACACCGGTCAGTCCGGAACTGCTTCCGCCGAAAGAAGGGCATATCGCACAGAAGACGGAGAATCTGGTAGGACCGTATGAACTCCATGATTTTTATCTGTATTATTTTCTACGGTTCGGATATGCG